>Ga0209234_1000348_pt1 | contig 15546 bp, 12 predicted proteins | sample GraSoi013_1_20cm_2_FD_185816 | JGI IMG/M metagenome (GOLD analysis project Ga0209234, IMG submission 185816) | Grasslands soil microbial communities from the Angelo Coastal Reserve, California, USA - Sample 08_20_2013_1_20cm (SPAdes) (version 2) | ecosystem: Environmental > Terrestrial > Soil >... | reverse complement strand
ATGCCTCCCACTTGCCGCCGCTCTAATGGCCGGCGGTGTTTCGCTGCACGCACAGGAAGCCGTCGTGGGCGCGAGCGATCCCGAGGCGCTGTTTCACAGCAGTGATCCCAAGCTCGACGCGAACAAGCAGGCCGCCTACCACATCGTGAGAGACCTGCTCGAGGCGGGGCACTGGGAGCTGGCGGAGAAGTACGTGACCGAGCGCTACATCCAGCACAATCCCAACGCCGCGTCCGGACGCGATGGCGTGGTGAAATACTTCACCGAGGTCCGCAAGGTGAAGCCCGTGCCGATACCGGCGAGGATGAAAACGAAGGTGGTCGCCGTGGTGGCCGAGGGTGATCTCGTGGTAGTTGCATATGTGCGCGAGCTGAAGGACGCCACAACGACCTGGTTCGATATGTGGCGATTCAAGGATGGCAAGGCGGACGAGCATTGGGATCCGGCAACCCGCACAGGCCAATGATGCACCGCTCTTCGTCGTGTTGCGCTAGCCCTGCGCGGCTCGCCGCGGACGCGGGAGGCGGCGCGTTCAGTAGTCGAGGGCACTCCCCCGCATTGTCAGGATCTTTACCGGGCCTTACGATGGCGGCCCGGTTTCGCTGGGACTCCCACCCGCGAGCGACGTAACCAGCTTCATGGAGTAGAACAAAGCGCGGCCACCGAGACTTTCGAGCTCCTGACGCTCTTCCTTGGAGATGAGGTCCATCGCGCATCCTACGTCGAGGTAGAACGAGATCTCGGAAAGGGCGGCGAGAGTCCGATCCGCACACGCCGCGAACATGCGGCGATTCCGGAAACCCGCTCCGCGCGCGATGCGACTCGAGGCGCACAGTGCCGCGGCCCACAGTTGCGCGGCGAGCGTCCCGTCCCGCTCTTCCAGCGTCTCGACCAGGCGATGCACCGCCAACGTGAGCTGATGGCAGGCCTTGAACGCGTCCAAGTCTTCGTAGGCTGACACGGCGCAACGATAATCGGGCGAAGCCGGTGGAACGAACCGGATTCCCGCGCACCGTACCGAAAAATTGCGGAGAGGTCGGTTGATGCACCGTTGAATGAGGGCCGCCAGATTCCGTTGCCATGCCCGCCGAGCGGGTCTACGTTCCTAGCATGCCACCGGCGCTCATGACGGCCGACGAGCTGCTCCGGACCAGCATTCCTGACAAGCGCGTGGAGCTCGTCCGAGGGGTCCTCGTCGTGCGCGAGCCCGCCGGCTACCGGCACGGGCGCGTGTCCATGAACCTCGCATTCCTCTTGTCGAAGCACGTTGAGGGGACAAAAGCGGGCCAGGTCGTGAGCGGCGACACGGGATTCAAGCTCACGACCGATCCGGACACCGTGCGCGCGCCGGACGTGGCGTTCATCAGCCGTGAGCGACTCCCGGACCCGCAAACCCGTGGCTTCCCCGCGCTCGGACCGGACCTCGTCGTCGAGGTTCTCTCGCCCGACAACCGACCCGGTGAAACGCTCGCCAAGGTCGGCGATTGGCTCGAAGGAGCCGCGCGCCTCGTCTGGGTGATCGACCCTGAGCGGCGCGTCGCCCGCGTGTACCGACAGGATGGGACCGAGACCCACCTGGCGGAGAGCGGCATGCTCGAAGGCGAAGACGTGCTTCCCGGATTCTCCTGCAGCCTCACATCGATCTTGTAGCAGACTCACGCCGACTGCCGCACGCGCACGGTGAGCCGCCCTTCCCCGGCCCGTATCGGCCAGCGGGGCGTGTACGAGTAGCCCTGCACCGTTTCTTCGAAGCCGCGCTCGGAGCGTGACACGGTCGCGACGGGAAACTTCCACACATCGGCCGCCGGCGTGAGATCGAGCTCCACCTCGCGCGACACCGACATCTCGGGACAGAACAGCGCGTCCGGCGGGAACGCCGCGGGATCCCAGCGGTAGCGCACGCTCAGCGCTCCGCCCTGCTCGAGCCTGATGCGCTTCTCCAGCAGTCCACCCGGCGAAGCATCGGGGATCGGCTTGAGGACGACTTCAACCGCGTGTGCCGATTGCTCCAGAGTCACGTGGAACGTGGTGCGTGACCAGCAGGCGACCGACTCGAAGCCTCCACCCGCATAGCCATCGAGCCCCACGTCACTCCCGAGGACGCGATCCACGAGCAGCGCGCGATCGGCCGGATCGATCGGCGGCAGGTGCTGCAGGCGGGCCGTTTGCTCGAGGTCGTGGATACTGGGCGTACCGTCGCTGGCCGTCGCCTCCCCGCCCGCGCGACCGGGTGCCGGCTCGTGGTACGACTCGCGTCGCCGGGTCAGCACGTCCGCATAGTTGCTGCCTCGCTCGAACACCGTGTACTCCTCGATCGCACCGCCGCGCTGCGGGGCGACGAGCGCCGAGAAGGCGGCCGAGTGGATCCACAGCTCCTCGGCGCCGTCGCCGTCGAAATCGAGCTGCTCGACCACGAGCCCTTCGCCCCGGCGCAGCTCGCCCTCGGCGAGCGCCAGCTGCCGCCAGATCGCCGCCCGCAGGTGCGGCAAGTACAACCCACCGAACACCCCGTGCCAGTAGGCATCGTTGCACTGGGCGCGGCCGATGGCGCGGCGAGCGGCCGCCGGGTCGCCGCGCGCGCGGCACAGCCCCGACAGCGCGAGCATTTTCTTGTGCATGCGATTCGCCTCGGGGTACTTCACCAGGAAGTTGCGCCAGTGCGCGCCGCGCACCAGCGCCCCCTCCGGCCCCGCGAGGCGGGCCTCGCCCAGCTCGTGCTCGAGCACGGCCAAGCGGCGCGCGGCCGCGGGCGGCAGCGCCCACGCCTCCATCTCCCGGTAGGAAGCCGTTGGGAGATAAGCGAGGCCCCCGCTCCGCACGGTGTCGAGCGCCGCGCCGGGGGTCGTGAGACGGACTTCGCCCGCGGCGACGAGCGCCCCTACGCCATCGAGGAACTGCGCTAGCCAGCCGCGCGTGTAGACCCAATCCTTGGTGCCCGGCCAGCCACCGAATTTCTCCCCGTCGTCCACGAACACAGCGAGCGGACGACCCGCGGCTCTCAGTTCGCGGAGGTACTCGCTGATCTCGGCGGGCGGCCTGAACGGAATGAGATATCGGAGCCGCTCATCGATGGGGAACAGCGCGACGCGCTTACCGCCGCTCTCGGTCCAGAAGGGCGCGTGGAGCACGTCCCGCTCGAACCCGCTGACGAGAAAATGCCGGTCGTCGAGGACGACGTAGCGCACGCCGGCATCGGCCAGGTGCGCCGCCAGGTCGGGCTCCCACACCCGCTCGGTGAGCCACAGCCCCGTCGCCGCGACCCCAAACCGCCTTTGGATCGCCTCGCGCATCCATGCTACCTGCTCGACCCGATCGGCGGGGAGGAGCGACGCGAGCACCGGCTCGTAGAATCCAGCCAACAGGAGCTCCACGTGACCGTCCGCCGCCAGGCGACCGATCATGTCCAGGTAGGCGGCGTCGTGCGCTTCGAGCCACTCGAGCAGCGGGCCCGAGATGTGCAACGTGAACGGGAAGAAGCGTCGCTCCGCCAGCCGCTCGACCAGGGGCCGATAGACGTCCCGCAGATGATCTGCAAAGACATGGTCGAAGTTTCCCACCGGCTGATGCAGGTGCACTCCGAACACGAAGCTGACGGGGTTCACCGCTTCACCCGCTTGAGGTAGAGCTCCCGCCCCGACCCCACCGCCGGATCGTTGCTCGGCGCCAGCGCGAGGCGCTCGAGCAGGCCCGCCTCGAGGCGCGCCGCCTCGGAGGGGGGGCCCGACAGCTCGATCGCCCGCGCGGCCGAGCGCAGCACGATCACCGACTCGATGCCGGCGATGTCGTCGAAGAACCAGCCGCATGAGGTGAACATCCGCAGCGCATGGCGCTCGAGCTCGGGAGGGAGCGGACGGCCGTCGCGCTCGAACGGGGCGCGCAGCTCGGCGGCGAGCCACTCGAGCGCCGCGCGCAGCGGCGCCCGCCACCGCTGGTGCAGCCCGCGCTCCGGCGCCGCGCGACACCCGCACTCGGCGCGCCAGCGCTCCACGCCGTGGGGGCAGCTCCACGAGCTGGGCGCGACGAGCTGAACTTCCTCCTCGGGTTCTTGCCGGGCAAGAAAGCTGGCGAAGTTCTCGACTCGCACGTCGTCGCGCCGTCCCAGCGTCTCGAGCACGCGCGCCAGGACGACGTCGCCGCCCTTGTGGTGGTGCCCGTAGGTTTCCCCGTCCGTCGCCACCGCCACCAGCTGATTCACCCCGGCGGTGAGGCGTTCGACCCACGCGTCCGCATCGCGGACCAGAGGGCCGAACGCCACGTCGTGCGAGATCGCCCCATCATAGATGAAGACGGCGATCCGGCGGCCGCCGCGGGTGCGATACCAGCCGGGGAGCCCGCTCGCCGGGGCACGCTCCACCTGGTGCGGCGCGAGGATCGTGAACCGGATGCCTTCGCCAGCCAGCACGTCGAGCGTCTCGTCGTCCACGGCCGTCTCGGGCAGCCACATGCCCTCGGGCTCCCGCCCGAACCGGCGCCGGAAGTCCGCGATCCCCCAGCGCACCTCGGTCACCTTGTCGCGGCGGGGGGTGAGGGGCAGGATCAGATGATGGTACGGCATGGCGACGCCGCCGCCCGAGCGGGCGGCGGCGACGACAGCCGCGTATGTCCCAGCCGCGTGCCGTTCCATCCACTCGAGTAACGTGGGTCCGAAATCGAAGCTCATGGAGGAGAGCGACGGGGCCACTCGCGCGTAGGATTCCTGCTCGATGCGCTCGTTCCAGTCATGGAACGGGGCGGCGTTCGGCTCGAGCGGAATGGTCCCCGTCCACGGGTCGTCGCGCGGGGGTTGGTAGAAATGCCCGTGGATCACGACCGATCGCTTCAACCGGCGAGCGCCTCCGCCACCTGGGCCAGCACATTGGGGAACAGATCGTCGCGTCGCGCGAGCTCGTCGGCCACGCGCCCCGCGGCCTCGAGCTCGCCGCCGGCGACGCCCCCCATCAGCTTGATCAGCCGCTCGGCGTCGTCGCAATGCAGCGTGAAGCGACGCTCGGCATAGTCGACCACGGCGCCGGTCGAGATGATGAATTGCCAGTCGGAGGCCTGCGCCAGGAGCAACTCGCGCGCCGCCTGCGCCAGCACGGGTCGTGTGGCCGCCGAGGCAAGGGCGGCCGGAGCCGCGTCCCAAAATGCCTCCTCCAGGGGCGCGAGCCGCTTCCACGTCCACGCCGTCCGCTCGTTCAGCCACATGCTGTGATCGCCGTTCGCTCCCCACGAGCCTTCGGCCAGCTGCAGCGCGGCGCGGGGAGGATGGGCGTCGAGGTGCTGCGATGCCGTGACGGCGCGCACGTTTCTGCCCCGCAGTGCTCGATAGGTCGCGGCCAGAAAGTCGGCTCCTTCGAACCACCAATGCCCGAACAGCTCGGTGTCGAAGGGGGCCACGATGACTCCGGCGCCATCCTCGGGCTGCTCCTGGGCGACGCTCTCGAGCAGGTGGACGAAGTGCGACGCGTGACCCGTTGCGCGCTCGAGCGCGGCGCCCGGCTCGTACGGGCGCTTCGCGCCCAGGTCGACGTTGGCGCCGCTCACCCGCCACAGCTTGAGGCCGCCGGGCCAGCGGATCTTGTGGAACTCGAGGTACCATTCGTCGCCCGGATAGCCCTGGTGCCGGCTCCAGATCTGCATGGAGGAGCGGGGATCACGCACCAGCGCGGCGACGCCGCCGCGCGCGGCCCGCGACACGCGGTACGCTTGATACGGCGAGCGCGCCGCTTTCGTGCGGCGCCCGGGCTTCGCGGGATCGTCGTGGCGCTCCGCGTCGAACCGCTCGGCACCGAGGGGAATATCGCCGTAGGCGCCGAGCGGGCTGCCGGCGCGGGCGAGATGGGCGTCGGTGAAGAAGTAGCGGAACCCGGCGTCCGCGAGATGCTCTTCGATGCCACGCCGCTTCCCGCTGCGCGGCCGATAGGCACACTCGGGCAGCCAGCAGCCCTTCGGCGTGACCCCGAACAGGCGACGGTGCTCCTCCCGGCCCACCGCCAGCTGCAGCCGGATGCTCTCGTCGCGGGCGAGGAGCGGCAGGTAGCCGTGCGTGGCCGCGGATCCGATGATCTCGAGGCGGCCCCGCTCCTCGAGGCGGCGAAAGGCGGAGACGAGATTTGCGTCGATGCTCCGGAACAGCGCCCGCAGGCGACTGAAGCGCTCCCTCCAGAATTCCACCAGCGGCCCGAACGACGCCGCGGCCTCGTCGCAGGCAGCCAGCCGTTGGCCGAAGAACTCCTCCATCTCACGCGCGAAGGTGGCGCTCGCCAGCTGGTTCGCCAGCACCGGCGTGAAGCCGATCGTCAGCGGCGCGGCCGTTCCCTCGGCGGACAACGCCTCGAGCCGCTCGAGGAGCGGGAGATACGTGTCCAGCGCGGCCTCGCACAACCAGTCGCTGCCGTGTGGCCAGCGCCCGTGATTCAAGACGTACGGGAGGTGACTGTGGAGCCCGAGGACGAACTCCATCGCGTTCCCGGTCAGCTCGAAAGCGCGGCGGACCGCACGGCGAGCGCGCGGGCGTACAGTGCGAGATACAGCTCCCCGGAGCGGTGCCAGCCGAACTGCTGCGCCATCGCTCCCCGCACCATCTTGCGCCACGCGTTGCGGTCGGCATAGGCGTCTATCGCCCTGCGTAACGCCTGTGCGAGCGCCGCCGGCGAGTACTCGTCGAACAGGAACCCGCTCACGCCGTCGATGATGCTGTCTTTGAGGCCGCCCACCCGGCGGGCGACGGGCACCGCGCCGTAATGCTGGGCACGCATTTGCGTGAGCCCGCATGGCTCGTACAGCGACGGCATGAGCAGCGCGTCGGCGCCGGCCAGCAAGCGATGCTCCAGGCGATCGGTGAACATGAACTCGACCGCGACGCGATCGGGGGCCGCCGCCGCGATGTTTCCCAGCGCCTCGTGGTAGCGGTGCTCCCCGGCTCCGAGAAAGATGAACTGCGCCTCCGTCGTCCCGAGCAGATCGGCGCCGAGCACCAGGTCCAGTCCCTTCTGGGACACCATCCGCGCGCTCATGCCGAAGAGCGGCGTGTGGCCCCGCTGGGACAGGCCGTACGCCCGCTGCAGCGCCGCCTTGCAGCGCCGTTTCCCGGAGAGATCCTCGCTCGAATAATTCCCGGTGAGATCGGGATCGGTCTCGGGATTCCACAGATCGGGGTCGATGCCGTTCAGGATCCCGACCAGCCGGTCACCCAACGCCGTGAACCGGTCGTGCAGACCAAACCCGCCTTCCGCCGTACACAGCTCCTCCGCATGCGATGGGCTCACGGTCACCACGACGTCGGAGTGGGCCAGCCCGCCCTTGAGCGCATTCATCCGGCCGTACCACTCGAACACCTCGGTGTTGTACAGCTCGGCCGGAAGACCCAGCGCCGCCAGCGTCTCCGGCGGGAAGTGTCCCTGGAACCCGGCATTGTGCACCGACATCACGACCGCGAGCCGCCGGTGGAACGACTCGGCGGCGAAGGCCCTGCGCAGGTATACCGGCGCCAAGGCGGTGTGCCAGTCGTGCGCGTGCAGCACTTGTGTCTCCGGAGCGATCTCGGGAAGCGCGCTGAGCGCGGCCAGACAGAAGAAGGCGAACCGCCGGGAGTTGTCCGGATAGTCCCCGTTGTTGTCGCCATAGATGCCCGCCCGGTCGAAAAAATCCGGATGCTCGATGAAGAAAACCTGCGGGCCGGGTGCGGGGGGCGTGCGATACAGCCACGCGCGCTCAGTGTGCCCGCCGAGCGTGATCGCGAGCGGCGAACCCGTCCGCTCGAGCGTCGGTGTGGTCTCGCGCACGACCTGGTACAACGGCATGATCACCGTGGTCGGCAGGCCGACGGCCGCCTGGCATGTCGCCAAGCCGCTCACGGCCTCGCCCAGTCCACCGGTGCGGGCGAACGGCCAGTACTCGGCCGTCAGGTGGGTGACACCGATCCGCTCTGCGGGCGCGATCTGGGGCCGCAGCGTCGCGGCGGTCGCCGGCCGGCGCGGCTGAGCGGGGGAGGGGCTCCGCCGCCGGGACTTCGAGGGTGGGGTCGTCGCGCCCATGTTCGCCTCCACTACCTCCCTCTCTCAGGCGGTCGGCGGATCGTCCGCCGGCTGCTCGCCCCGCATCGCGGGCAGATAGTACCCGGTGAGGTATTCTCTCACCATCCGCTGGGCGGTGAATCGCGCGCCCGCTGCCCGCAGCGCGTGTTTCATCGTCTCGACCCAGCGGCGCGGGACGCCCCCGGCATCGCGGTCGTAAAACAGCGGCACCACCTCGGCTTCGAGCAGCCGGTACAGCTGCTCGGCATCGGCCGCGTCGACGTCTTGCCCCGGCGGCGCCGCGGGAATAGCCCAGCCGTTGCGCCCATCGTAACCCTCGGCCCACCACCCGTCCAGCGTGCTGAGTTGCGGTACGCCGTTCAATGCCGCCTTCATGCCGCTCGTGCCGCATGCCTCGAGCGGCGCCCGCGGCACATTCAGCCAGACATCCACGCCCTGGACCAGACTGTGGGCGAGATGCATGTCGTAGTCCTCGATGAACGCGATCCGGCCCTCGAACCGCGCCTCCCGGGTGTGGGCGTACACGCGCTGCAGCACCTGCTTGCCGGGCTCGTCGCCGGGATGCGCCTTGCCGGAGAACACGATTTGCACCGGGCGCCACGGGTTCACCAGCAACCGCTGCAGTCGGTCGGGATCGCGGAACATCAGGTCGGCCCGCTTGTAGGTCGCGAACCGGCGGCCGAAGCCGATCGTGAGCGCTTCCGGATCGAGCAGGATCCCGGCGCCCACGAGGTGGAGGGCCTCCTTCCACTGGTCCGCCCAGCGCCGCCGCGCCTGCTCCCGGATGCTGCGCATCAGCTGGGACTTGAGCTGGTTGTGCACCGCCCACAGGACGGCGCCGTCCAATTCGAGCACCTTGTCCCAGAACCCGGCGTCGTCCACGCGGGCGAGCCAGTCCGGTCCGAAATGCGAGTCGAACAGCGTCAGGACGCGGTTCGCCATCCAGGTGGCGACGTGGACGCCGTTGGTGACGTGGCCGATCGGCACACGCGCGGCCTCGCGGTCGGGCCAGAGCGGGGCCCAGATGCGGCGGGCCTCTTCTCCGTGGCGGCGCGACACCGCGTTGACCCGCGCCGACAGTCGGATGGCCGCGACCGGCATATGAAAGCGGTCGTGGTCCACAACCGGATGATGGCCGAGTTGCGTGAAGGCTTCACGGGCGACCCCCATCTCCTGCCACACCGGGCCGACGCACTGCTCCACCTGCTCGAGCGCGAAGGTATCGTGCCCCGCCGGCACGGGCGTGTGGGTCGTGAAGACGCTGGTCGCACGCACCCGGCGGACGGCCTCCGCGAACGGGACCCCTCGCGTCACCAGCTCGCGCACCCGCTCGACCAGCATGAAGGCGGCGTGCCCTTCGTTCGCGTGCCACACTGCCGGGTCGTATCCCAGAGCCCGCAGCGCGCGTACGCCACCGACGCCCAGGATCCACTCCTGCCGCAGCCGCAGGTCGGGCCCGCCGGCGTAGAGCCGATGGGACAGCCCGCGGTCGGCCGGGTCGTTCTGCTCGAGGTCCGTGTCCAGGAGCAAGATCGGCACGCGGCCCACCTTGACACGCCACGCACCCACGCTCACCGGGCGCCCGGACAGCCGCACCGTCGCGAGGCAGGGATCGCCCTTCGGCCCGTGCACCCGCTCGAGCGGTGTCGCGGCCACGGCGAAGCGCTCCTCGGCGTCTTCCTGCCATCCGTCGAGCCGCAGCCGCTGGTCCGAGTATCCTTTCGTATAGAACAGGCCGACGCCCACGAGCGGCACGCCCAGATCCGACGCCGCCTTACATTGGTCCCCCGCGAGGACGCCGAGGCCGCCCGAATAAATGGGAACCGAGGCGTGCAGCCCGAACTCGGCGCAGAAGTATGCGATCGGCCGTTTGACCGACTCGGGATGGGAGGTAGCGAACCACGTGCCGGCGGACGTCGCGTCCTGTGCCGCCGCAGCGGCGACCGTGTCATACAGGCGCAGAAATACGGGGTCCGCCGCGCAGGCGGCGAGCCGGGCGGGATCGATCCGGCGCAACAGCTCGATGGGATTGTGCTGCGTGCGGCGCCACAACACCGCATCGAGCAAGCGGAACAGCGCCCGCGCGTTGCGGTTCCAGCTCCACGACAGGTTGGCGGCGATGGCCGCTAGTCCATTGATCCGTTCAGGGACGGCTGGGCGGCTCGGTTCGGGCTGGGTCATCCCGCCTGCAAGCTAAGTACGGGCGGGCGGGCGTGGGAAGCCGCTGGACGTTCGTGAGAATTCGCTCATCGCCCCTTACGCGCGAGCCCGTTCGCCCCTAGCGTGAATGGCGACCGGAGCGATTCATGACCGACGAGCAAGCGCCGCGCCCGTTCGTGCGCCGCCACCATTGGATCGTGCGCCTCACGCACTGGGTGACCGTGCTGGTGCTCGCGGGGATGATCACGAGCGGCCTGCAGATTTATGAGGCGTACGCGCGCTTTGGGAACCGCGGCGGGCCGTTGCTGCCGAATCCGCTGGACGGCGCGCAGTTCCCCCGCTGGAGCCGGCTGGGCGGCTGGCTCGCGGGCGCCCTCAACTGGCACTTCGCCCTGGCGTGGCCCCTCGTCACTGCCGGCCTGATCTATGTCGGGTACCTGGTGAAGAGCGGCGAGTGGCGCGCCCTGCTGTTTCTGCCGCGGGACGTTCGCGGCGCGATCGACATGACGCAGTACTACCTCCATCTCCGCCGGGAGCATCCGCCGCAGGGCAAGCACAACCCGCTCCAGAAGCTCGCATACACAGGCGTGATTGCGTTGGGCGCGCTCGCGGTGCTCACCGGCTTTGCGATTTACAAGCCGACCCAGTTGAGCTGGTTGACGGCGTTGTTCGGCGGATTTCAGGCGGCGCGCTACTGGCACTTCTGGATCGTGTGGATCTTCGTCGGGTTCACGATCATGCACGTCACTCTCGTGTTCGCGGTCGATCCCGCCTCGCTGCGCGCCATGCTCACGGGCTGGTATCGAGGGAGATTCCCGAGTCATGACTGAAAGACAGACGCCAAGACGCCAAGTCGCCAGGTCGCACGAGATCGACAGACGGGCAGTCGTGAAGCTGGCTGTGGCGAGTGGTGCGGCGGCGCTTGCGGCCGCCTGCGGTTGGGACGGGGGGGGCGCGATTCGCCCACTGCTGCTCGATTGGAGTCGCGTTAACGACTGGGTGGGCGAGAAGGTGCTGTTTTCACCCACGCATCTGGCGCGGACCTACTCACCCGCCGAGCGCAGCGCCATGCTGCCGAGTTATTTCATCTCGGGCGTCACGCCCATGCTCCGCGACCCGGACCGCTGGCGCCTGCGAGTCCAGGGCCTGGTCGAGCAGCCGCTCGATCTGTCGCTCGACGATCTGATGCGCCTGCCGCGCACGTCGTACACGGTAAAGCACCACTGTGTCGAGGGCTGGTCGGCGATCGCGAGCTGGCACGGCGTCCCCGTATCCGCGATCGTCGCGCGCTGCCGCCCGCTCCGCACAGCGCGCTACATCAGTTTCGAGTCGTTCGACGCGGGCTACTCCAACGGCTGGGACCTGGCGAGCGCCCTGCACCCCCAGACCATTCTCGCCTTCGGCATGAACGACAATCCGCTCCCACCAGCGCACGGAGCGCCGTTGCGGCTGTACTCCCCCACCAAGCTGGGCTACAAACTCACCAAGTACCTGGTCTCGATGACGTTCACGGACCAGCGGCCGGGCGGCTATTGGGAGGACCAGGGGTATCCCTGGTTCGGAGGGATCTGAAGACACAGGCGACCGCCAGCACGAGGCCGAGCACGAGCGCGACCGCCGAGGTGCGCCGCAACCCGGCGAACACTCCCAGCTCCCGCTCGCGGGAGCGGAACGCCACGAACCCGCCGAACGCGTCGCCCCCAGCCGAGCGGATCGGACTCGCGAGACCGATCAGATGCTCCCCGTCCGCCACCGCCGAGATCTCCGCGGGCTCCGAGTCGCGGGCGCTGCGACCGAGCACCGCCGTGTCGGCGGCGAGCACCGGGCCGACCTCATCGCGCGGCAGCGTGCTGCCGACCACGGAGGGATGGCCCAGCGTGTCGAGTGCGAAAAACACCACGTCGGCGGTCGTCGCCTGCTTGATCTCGAGGGCGAGCGTGTCGTCGATCGCGTACGCGGCAAGCAGTGCGCCCTCCGGCGCCGCCGACTCTGATGCCCTGAGCGGCACCCCCACGGCCATGAACAGCATGTGCAGCCGATCGTCGAGCCAGGCCCCGCTCGATGCCTCTCCGGACAACGCGCCGGCAACGAGCGCGCCGCGCGACAGGTCGACGTCCAACTCCTCCGGATAGTCGGTGCGCGCCACCAGGATGCCGTGCTCGTCGGTCACCAACACCCAGGCGGCCCCGAGCAGCCGCCGGTACTGCGTCGCCTGATCGAGCACGTCGGAGCGCTCGTCACTCTTGAGCAGCCGGTCGCGGAATTGCGGCACTTGGGCGGCCACGCGGCTCATGCCGGCGAGCGTGGCGGTGCGGCCCGCCAAGACCGCCTGAATGCCGCGCTGCACCGCCACGAGGCTGCGCCGGAGCGACCGGTCCGCGGTGCGATTCGCCTGCGCCATCGTCAGACCGAGGGTCACGGCGAGCGCCGCCGCGAGCGATAGCGTCGCGGCCGGGAAGATCTTCGCGTCCCGCGGCAGCCGCGGCGTTACAGCGACCTCAAGAACTGCACCAGGTCCGCCTGCTGTCCGGCCGTGAGCCCGAGCGCCTTGCACGTGTTGTAGTGCGTCACGACGTCCGCGAGCGTCGCCAGGCTGCCATTGTGGTAGAACGGCGCGTGCTGCCACAGCCCGTGCAGCGGAGTGGTGCGGTACTTGCCCGTCGTGCCGCGCGCCGCGAGGCCGGAATCGGCGCAGACTTCGCTGGGGTTGTGCAGGCCGAAGCCCGCGTCCGTGTACTGCGGCGGCACGTGACAGGTCGAGCACTTCCCCGCGCCGAAGAACACGGCTTGGCCGCGCCCGGCCGCCGCGGCGTCGAAGCTGTCCGCCGGGGCGGGCGGCGTGGTGAGGCTCAACTCGTACTGCTGCAGCGCCGGGAGCTTCGCAGTCACGAGATCCGGGGCGTAGTGCACGGCGTCGCCGGTGCGCGGATCCACGAAGTTTCCGTGCCCGTGCATCTGGGTCACCGCGACGTACGCGTTCCAGTAGGGAATCCCGCCCTCGCCCGTGTACGTCTCGAGATTCACGCCCGCCAGCCCGTAGGCGGGCGGGATGACCACGGGGCCGTTCACATTGTCGTGATTCCAGTGCGCGTCGTACTTGCCGGGCCCCCACGAAGTGAGCACCGCCTGCGTGGCAGGCGCCTGGAGCGCCGGCGAGAGCGACAAGATCAGCCCCGGGTTCAAGTCCCGATTGGGCCAGCCGTCGAGCCGATGGCCGATGCCGGGGGCGAGCGAGTTGTCGACCGTCGAATGGCACAGCGCACAGGTGACGCCGAACCGGGTGATGCTGTCGTGGGCGTTCACCGTGGCCTGCACGCCGACCACGGCGTTGAGCTTGAGCAGCGCCACCGTCGTCGCGGGAGTGTCGAGGTTCACCTGTCCCGCCTTGAGCTGCGACACCAGCGCGGCGGGCAGCGCCGCCACATCGACTTTGAGTCCGACCGCGAGCGCGGTCTTGGGACTCACCCCCTGGACTACGTGGTGCATCTGGAGCGTATCGGTCCAGAACGCCTCGTCTCCGTAGGTGTCGAACCGGAACACGTGCTGTCCGTCGAGCAGCGTCAGGTCGATGGGGGAACTGGTGGGGGTCGTGGTCGACTCGGTGCACGCAGCGGCGGACGCGAGGAGCGCCGCGAGGAACCAACGATGGGTCATAGGGCACCTCTCGGGCAGGAATCGGTATCGATGGATACTGCTGAAGGTAGATTTCGTTTCACAAGCGAGTGCTCGTGAAGAAGTGACGTCTCGGACCAACGGACTGGATGCGGGCCTAGGCGGGGAGGCGCCCCTTCAAGGCCTGGGGCGTGAACGGGCCGGGCTCGGCGATGAGCGCCCGCGCGTGTTCCACCTGGCCCCAGGTGTTCCACAACAAGACACCGCGGACCCGCCCTGCCTTCAGGTAATACACGACACCCTCTCGGAACGGCTCCTTCCAGTCCGCCACCGTCTCGAGCCGGGAGTCCAGGTCGCCCACTGCTTCATAGCCCAGCTCGAACAGGTCCGAATAGAAGAATGGGAGATGATCATAGGCCGTCGCCCGGCCTGCCATGTTGAGGCCGGCGGTGCGCCCCATCGTGTTGGCGTTGTCTTCGTGCTCCACGCGCAGGCGCGTGCCGAGCGCGGGATTCGCGAAGTTGGCGACGTCCCCGGCGGCATACACATCCGGATGGCTGGTGCGGCAGAACCGGTCCACCACGACGCCGTTGTCCACGCCCACGCCCGCCTGCTCAGCCAGCTCCACGGCGGGCACGATGCCGAGGCCCGCGACCAGGACGTCGGCCACGAGCTCGCCGCCCGTTGTGGTGCGCACGAGAGCGGAGCCGGCCCGGCGGTCGAGCCCGGCCATCCCTTCCCCCGTCCGCATCGTGACGCCCTTCTGCCGATAGTAGTCCACCAGGAAGCGCGACAGATCGGCGGGAAACACTCGCGCGCCGAGCCCCGCTTCCGGGACGAGCATCGTGACATCGCGTCCCTGCAGCCGCAGTGCGGCCGCGACTTCGCTCCCGATGAAGCCGCCGCCGATCACACCGAACCGCACGCTCGTGCCGGCGAGCGCGCGCAAGCGGCGATAGTCCTCGAGCGTGCGGAAATAGATGATCTGGTCCGTCTCGAGCGGCAGCCGCCGCGGGGCCCCGCCGGTGGCGAGGAGCAGCTTCCGGAAGCCGTATTTCGTGCCTTGGTCGTCCGTCGCCTGATGCGCCGCCAGATCGAGCCCGCCGATCCGGCGGCCCAGGTGCAGCTCCGCACCGGTGGCCGCGGTCTTGCGCCAGATCTTCTCCTCGGGCTCACCCTTCCACAGGGCTTTCGAGAGCGGCGGCCGGTCGTACGGGGGATGCGGCTCGGCGGCGATCACGCCGATCGATCCCGCGGGATCGGCTTCGCGGATGGCCTGAGCGGCGGCGTCGGCGGTCATGCCGCCGCCCACGATGACGTACGTGTAGGCGGGCATCAATCGGCCTCCGTGGACCGGTGCGGATGCTTCTCGCGCCTGCGATACTGCTTCGCGGATCGGTGCACCTTGTGCGACGGGGTCTTGAGCCGCCGCTTCACCGGTGCCTTTGGGTTTGGCACGCGTACCGTGAGCTTGTCCTTCTTCCGGGTCACGACGCGAGACGCGCCTTGATCTGCTTCGCGTGATGGGCGCAGTGACGCACGTGGAACCGCAGCCACTCGGGCAGCGTGAGATCGCCGAAGCTGGGATGCCTTACGAACAAATCGCCCCGGCGAGCCGGCAGCAGCTCGTGTGCGAGTGTGAGGAACCGCGCCACGCCGTCCCGCAGCTGCCGCTCCACTGCGCGCGCATCCGGACGCCCGGCGGGCTCGGTCGCGGCGGGAGCGGAGCGGCCCGAAGGAATCCACCCGAGATCGA
>Ga0209234_1000347_pt1 | contig 15556 bp, 9 predicted proteins | sample GraSoi013_1_20cm_2_FD_185816 | JGI IMG/M metagenome (GOLD analysis project Ga0209234, IMG submission 185816) | Grasslands soil microbial communities from the Angelo Coastal Reserve, California, USA - Sample 08_20_2013_1_20cm (SPAdes) (version 2) | ecosystem: Environmental > Terrestrial > Soil >... | reverse complement strand
CACCGAGCGCACCATCACGGACCGGGCGGTGCTGGAGTCGGAGTTGGACCGCATCGTCAGCGTCGGTTACGCCGTCGACAACGAGGAGTACGTGCTCGGGGTTGCCTGCGTCGCGGTGCCGGTGCGCAACCGGCACGGCGATGTCATCGCCGCGATCGCCGTGCAGGGAGCGACCGCGCGGCTGCCGCTGATGCGCGCCATCGAGTTCATACCGCGGCTGCAGGCGGCGGCGAGCGAGATCGGAGCCACTTTCGGCTGACAGAACCTTACCCATCGCGCCGCGCGCCTGCGGGCGCCTTGGCATGCGCGGAGATCGACATGGAAACGACGCTGGAGAATCTGGAACGCCATTGGATGCCCTTCACGAGCAACCGCGAGTTCAAGCGTGAGCCGCGCCTGTTCGTACGCGCGAGTGGCATGCACTACTGGACTGCGACCGGCCGCAAGGTTCTCGATGGCAGCTCCGGGCTCTTCACATCAGCGGCCGGTCATTGCCGAGCGGAGATCGCGGCTGCGGTCGCCGAGCAGCTGCAGACGCTCGACTTCACGCCGTCCTTCATGCGCGGCCATCCCGGTGCGTTCGCGCTGGCCGACGGCGTCGCCGCGCTCACGCCGCAGGGCCTGGATCATGTGTTCTTCTGCAACTCCGGCTCCGAGGCGGTCGACACGGCGATGAAGATCGCGCTCGCCTATCACCTGGCCCGCAATGAGGGGCAGCGAGCCTATTTCGTGTCCCGCGAGCGCGCCTATCACGGCGTAAACATCGGCGGCACGGCGCTGAGTGGCATGGTGCGCAACCGCGAGGCGTTCGGCGCGCTGATGCCGGGGGTATTGCACCTGCGGCATACGCTGCTGCCGGAAAATCGTCTGACCCGTGGGATGGGCAGCACGGGAGCCGAGCTCGCCGATGACCTGTTGCGGTTCGTGAACCTCGTGGGTGAGAAGCGCATTGCCGCGGTGTTCGTCGAGCCCATCGCCGGGTCCACCGGGGTCATCGTCCCGCCGCGCGGCTACCTCGAGCGGTTGCGCGAGATCTGCACTCGCTACGGCATCCTGTTGGTGTTCGATGAGGTGATCTGCGGCTTTGGCCGCACCGGTGAGCCGTTTGCCGCGACCTCATTCGGCGTGACTCCCGACATCATCACCATGGCAAAGGCGCTCACCAACGGCGCCCAGCCGATGGGGGCGGTCGCGGTGCGCACCAGCATCTACCGCACCATCGTCGATGCTGCGCCCGATGGCGCACCGGAATTCTTCCACGGCTACACATATTCGGCGCACCCGGCTGCCTGCGCGGCCGCTCTCGCCACGCTCGAGATCTACCGGAACGAGCAGCTGTTCGCCAAGGGCCGCGAGCTGTCGGGTTATTTCCTGGACGCGATGTTCGCATTGCAGGACCTGCCCGCGGTCAACGATGTGCGCGGGTTCGGCATGTTGGCGGGCATCGAGATCAAACCCGGCAAGGCCCCGGGCGTGCGCGGCAACGAGTTGCAGGCGAAGCTATTCGATCGCGGCCTGCACGTGAAGACCACCGGCGATGTCGCGATCATGGCGCCGGCGTTCATCGCCAGCCGCGCCGATATCGACCTGATGGGGTCGATGCTGCGCGAGGCGATCGCGCAGTACTGATCCGTATCCCGGCCGCACCTGCGCCGGCCGATGGATCCAGTGAACTGGTGGCCGGGGGAGATTCGGTGCAGAGCATTCCGTCCCACGCACGCGTCGTGATCATCGGCGGCGGCATCGTCGGCTGCAGTGTCGCTTACCATCTGGGCAAGCGCGGCTGCAGCGACGTGCTGCTGCTCGAGCGCAGGCAACTGACGTGCGGCACGACCTGGCACGCCGCGGGGCTGGTCGGCCAGCTGCGCGCGACCCAGAATCTCACCCGCCTCGCCCAGTACACCACGCAGCTCTACGAGGGACTCGAGCGCGAGACCGGCCAGGCGACCGGCTTCAGACAGGTCGGCTCCATCGCGGTGGCGGCGAGCGAGGCGCGCTTCGAAGAGCTGAAGCGCGGCGCCTCCATGGCGCGATGCTTCGGCCTCGAGGTACAGATCCTGCCGCCGGACGCGGCCAGGGAGCGCTGGCCGCTGCTCTCGACCGATGGCCTGGTGGGCGCGGTGTTTCTGCCGAAGGACGGGCAGACCAACCCGGTCGACACCACCCGGGCGCTCGCCCGGGGCGCGCGCAGCGCCGGAGTGCGCATCGCCGAAAACATCAAGGTGACGACGATCCGCGCCGCGCGCGGGGCGGTCACCGGTGTCGCGACCGAGCACGGGGAGGTTCGCGCGGAGGTCGTCGTCAACTGCGCCGGCATGTGGGCGCGTGAAGTGGGCGGCTGGGCCAATGTCAGCGTGCCGCTGCATGCGGCCGAGCACTTCTATATCGTGACGCAGCCCATTCCCGGGCTGGCATCCGGCCTGCCGATCCTGCGTGACGCGGATGCCCGCACGTACTTCAAGGAGGACACCGGCAAGCTTCTGGTGGGATGGTTCGAGCCCCGAGCGAAGCCCTGGGGCGAGGGCGGGATCCCGGAGAGCTTCGCCTTCGAGCAGTTGCCCGCGGACCTCGGCCACATCGAGCCGCTGTTTGCGAGCGCCATGCAGCGGGTGCCGGCGCTCGAATCCGCAGGCGTGCAGGTGTTCTTCAACGGGCCGGAGAGCTTCACGCCCGATGACCGGTACCTGCTGGGCGAGACGCCGGAGCTGCGCGGTCTGTACGTGGCGGCTGGCTTCAATTCGATCGGCATCCAGTCGGCCGGTGGGGCGGGCAAGGTGCTGGCGGACTGGATCATCGATGGGCATCCGCCGTTTGACCTGTGGGACGTGGATATTCGCCGCTGCGCGCCGTTCCAGCGCAACAAGCGCTACCTGCGCGAGCGCACGATCGAGACGCTCGGCCTGCTCTATGCGATGCATTGGCCGTTCCGGCAGGCCGAGACCGCGCGCGGGGTGCGCAAGTCGGCCCTGCACGACCGCCTCGCTGCAGCGGGGGCCTGCTTCGGAGAGGTGGCGGGGTTCGAGCGCCCGAACTGGTTCGCGGCCGCGGGGGCTGAGGCGCGTTACGAATACAGCTACGGCCGCCAGAACTGGTTCGCTCAGGCGGCCGGGGAGCACCAGGCGGTACGTGAACGGGTGGGCCTGTTCGATGAGTCCTCGTTCGCCAAGTTCGTGCTCAGGGGCCGCGATGCGGCGATGGTGCTCGGACGGGTCTGCGCCAATGACATCGACGTGCCGATCGGCAGGATCGTCTATACGCAGTGGCTGAATGAGCGCGGCGGCATCGAGGCCGACCTCACGGTCACGCGCGAGGCCGAGGACGCATTCCTCATCGTCACCTCGTGCGCGACGCACACGCGCGATTTCACCTGGCTGTGCCGCAGCATTCCGCAGGACGCGCGCGCCGTCGCATTCGACGCGTCCTCGGCCTATGCGGTGCTCGGTCTCATGGGGCCGCGCAGCCGCGAGCTGCTCGCGACGCTCACGGATGCGGACCTGTCCACTGCGGCGTTTCCTTTCGCCACATCCCGGATCATCGATCTGGGCTACGCGCGGGTACGGGCCAGCCGGATCACGTACGTCGGAGAGCTGGGCTACGAGCTGTACATTCCCACGGAGTTCGCGCAGTCCGTATACGACGTGATCGTCAGCGCCGGTGAGTCCTTCGGACTGCGCCTCGCGGGCTACCATGCCCTGAACAGTCTGCGCATGGAAAAGGCGTATCGGCACTGGGGCGACGACATCTGCGACGAGGACACACCGCTCGAGGCCGGCCTGCAGTTTGCCGTCGCCTGGGACAAGCCCGGGGGCTTCGTCGGCCTCGAGGCGCTCAGCGAGCGGCGCGCGCAGGGCGTGCGGCGGCGACTCGTGGCGATTGCGCTCGAGCGCGCCGATCGCCAGCTGTATCACAACGAGCCGATCTGGCGCGACGACGTGCTGGTCGGACGGATCTCCTCGGGGATGTTCGGTCATACCGTCGGTGCGTCGCTCGGTCTCGGCTACGTCGCCAACGGCGGCGCGCCGGTGAGCGCCGAGTGGATCGCCGCGGGGCGATACGAGGTGGAGGTCGCCTGCGAGCGCGTGCCCGCGCGGGTCTCGGTGCGGCCCTTCTATGACCCGCCGGGCGCGCGGGTGAAGTGTTGAATCGGGCGCGCCGGCCGGCGCATGGCGCGCGCCGCCCGTCGCAGCAGCGTGCTCCATGAAGAGCCAGGCACGCGTCGTCGTCATCGGTGGCGGGGCGGTCGGCTGCAGCGCGCTGTACCACCTCACCCGGCTCGGCTGGACGGATGTGGTGCTGCTCGAGCGCGACGAGCTGACGGCGGGCTCCACCTGGCACGCGGCCGGCAATTGCCCCAACTTCTCGACCTGCTGGAGCATCCTCAAGCTGCAGCGGTATTCGACGACCTTGTACGGGCGGCTCGCGCAGGAGGTCGGCTACGACATCAACTATCATCTCACCGGCAGCATCCGCCTGGCGCACACCACGGACCGGGTCGATGAGTTTCGTCATGTGGCAGCACAGGCGCGCGCACAACACCTCGACGTCGAGCTCCTGTCACCGTCGCAGATCAAGGCACGACACCCGTTCCTCGAGCTCGACGGAATCCGCCTGGGCCTCTGGGACCCCGGGGATGGCGATATCGACCCGGCGCAGTTGACGCAGGCGCTCGCCAAGGGCGCGCGCGATCTCGGCGCCAGCGTCTACCGGCACACACGGGTTGATGCCATCCGCGAGTTGCCCGCGGGCGGGTGGAGCATCCAGACCCCGGCAGGATCGATCGAGACCGAGTACGTGATCAATGCGGCGGGCTATCGCGGCGGGGAGGTGGCGGCGATGATCGGCGAGTACCTGCCGATGGTGACGCTGTCGCACCAGTACCTGATCACCGATGACATCCCCGCGCTCATGGCGCGCGGGCCGGCGCGGCTGCCACTGGTGCGCGACCCCGACGTGAGCTACTACCTGCGACAGGAGCGCCATGGGCTATTGCTCGGGCCCTATGAGTCGCGCGCCAGGGTTCGCTGGCTCGAGAGCCTGCCGAGCGACTTCGCGCACCAGCTCTTCGATGAGGACCTCGGAGCTCTGGAGACCTACATCGAGGCGGCGTGCGCGCGCGTGCCGCTGCTCGCATCGGTGGGCGTCAAGCGGGTCATCAACGGCCCGATCCCGTATGCGCCGGACGGCAATCCGCTGATGGGCCCGGCCGCGGGTGTGCGCAACTTCTTCCACTGCTGCGCGTTCACCTTCGGGATCGCACAAGCCGGCGGTGCCGGCCGGGTCATGGCGGAATGGGTCGTGAACGGCGAGCCGGACTGGGATGTGTGGCCAGTGGATTGCCGCCGTTACCTGCGGTCGGTCAACAGGACCTACGTGCTCGCCAAGGCGCTCGAGACGTATCAGCACGAATACGGCGTCGCTTACCCGCAGGAGGAGCGCCCGGCCGGCCGCCCTGAGAAAACTTCTCCCCTCTACGATCACCTGCGCTCGCAAGGGGCAGTGTTCGGCGCGCGCGGCGGTTGGGAGCGCGCGGTGTACTACGCGAGGCGCGACGACCCGGAGGGCCCCGAATGCTCGTTCCGCCGACCGCACTGGCATCGGGCGGTCGAGCGCGAGTGCGCCGCGGTCGCCAACGGCGTCGCCATGCTGGAGCTGCCTGGCTCTGCGAAGTTCGAGATCGCGGGCGCGGGGGCCGCCGTGTGGCTCGACCACCTGCTCGCAGGCCGGCTGCCCCGCGAGGGCCGCACGGCGCTCGGCTTTTGCTGCTCGCCGCGCGGGGGGATCGTGAGCGAGATGACCGTGTCGCGCTTGCCGGATGGGCGTTTCTGGTTGATGTCCGCCGCTGCCGGCGAGCGGCACGACGAAGCGTGGCTGCACGGCCACCTGTCGCAGCGCCATGGTCCCGTCAGCATCGCCAACCTCACGGCCCGCTACGGCTCGCTCGTCGTGGCGGGACCACGCTCGCGGGAGTTGCTGGCCACGCTCACTGCTGCGGACCTGTCGAATGCGGCTTTCCCGTGGCTCGCGGTGCGCACGATTCGCATCGCGGACGCGGCGGTCCTCGCCATGAGGGTCAACTACGTGGGCGAGCTCGGCTGGGAGCTGCACGTGCCGGGCGAGCAGCTGCCGGCGGTGTACGAGCGGTTGGTCGCGGCCGGCCGCGCATTCGCGCTCACGTACTTCGGCCTCTATGCCATGGAGAGCCTGCGGCTCGAGAAATGCTACCGCAGCTGGAAGGCCGACCTGACGACCGAGTACACCCCCTTCATGGCCTCGCTCGAGCGTTTTGTGCGTCTGGACAAGGAGGCCGACTTCATCGGGCGCGAGGCGCTGCGCAGGCAGGCGGCCGCGGGTCCGAAGGAGCGCTTCGTCCCGCTGCTCGTCGATGCGAGAGACGCCGACGCGGCGCCGGTATCCATTGTGTATCGGGGCATGGAGGTGGTCGGGCTCGTCACCTCCGGCGGCTATGGTTACCGATTGAACCGCAGCATCGCGCTCGCGTACGTCCGGAGCGATCTCAGCGCGCCGGGCACGCAGCTCGAGGTGGAAATCCTCGGCGAGCGCTGCCGGGCGCTCGTCGGGCGCGAGCCGCTCTACGATCCGGACAACCTGCGCCTCAAGGCGTGACTTGTTCGCGCTCGCGGTGCACGCTCGGTTCTGAACGCACCTTGCCCGGCGCGAGCACGCGCGCCACGCCGCGGCCGCGCGGGTCCGCCACCGCGGTGACGCCCGAATCACCGACCACGATCACCTGGATGTCCCCATTCCACCCCTGGTTCACGAACGTGTAGCCGCGGGCGATCAACGCGGCGCGCGCCGCCGGGTCGAGGGTGGCGAAAGGCTCCTCGAGGAGTGTATCGGCCGGCAGGAGCTGGTGGTGGATGCGCGGGGCTGCGACGGCCGCCGCGAGGGGCAGGTGGAAATCGTGCCAGTTGGTCAGTACCTGGAATATCGACGTCGCGATGCGTGAGCCGCCGGGCGTACCGATTACGAGCGCCACCCTGGCGCGCTCGGTCAGGATCGTCGGGGTCATGGTCGACAGCGGCCGCTTGCCGGGCGCGATGGCGTTGGCATCACCGCCGACGACGCCGTAGATGTTCGGCGCGCCGGCCTTCGCGGAGAAATCATCCATCTCGTTGTTGAGCAGAAACCCCGCGCCGCTGACGACCTGTCCGGAGCCGAACCAGTCGTTCAGCGTGTAGGTGCTCGACACCGCGTTACCCCACTGGTCGATGATCGAGAAGTGGGTGGTGTCGTGATGCCCGGCAAGCCCCGGCTTCACCTCGCTGGTCGGCGTCGGGCGCCCGAGGCTGACCTCGCGCGCGCGCCGCGCGAGGTAGGCTGGGTCGAGGAGCTGCGCCACCGGGGTCGGGTGCCGGTCAGGATCGCCAAAGTAGGCGGCGCGGTCCGCAAACACGCGCTTCTCGATCTCGGCCAGCAGGTGCACGTACTGCGGCGAGTTGAGCGCCACGCCCACGAACGCCGCGGCGAGGTCCGCCTTCATCGCCAGCATCGACAGCAGTGCAATGCCCCCGGAGCTCGGCAGCGGCGCGGTGATGACGCGGTAGCCGGCCCACTCGCCGGTGAGCGGCTCGCGCCACACGGCACGATAGGCCGCAAGGTCGGCAACTGTGATGTGGCCGTGACTGCGCGCCATCTCGGCGGCGATGAGCTGCGCGGTACGTCCGCCGTAGAAGCCGCGCGGACCGGCGGCCGCGATGCGCCGCAGCGTCGATTCGAGCTCGCTCTGGCGGAAGGTCGCATCGCTGGCGAGCGCGCCGAAGTAAGCGAGGAAGTTGGTGCGCCCGTGGAGTCGGGCGGCGAACTGGTCGCGCCTCGCGATGAGCGGGCCATCGACCCGAAAGCCCTCATGCGCGTAGCGCAACGCGGGCGCGAGATCGGCACGCCAGGCGAGCCGGCCGAAGCGCCGATGCAGCTGCCACAGGCCCGCCACCGTGCCGGGGACGCCCGCGGCGCCAGCGCCGATGGTGCTGGCGTCCGGGATGAGCTCGCCGGCCGCATCGAGGTACATGCCGGCGCTCGCGCTGCCCGGGGCGCACTCGCGATAGTCGAGGAAGTAGGCCTTGCCATCGATGAGCACGGTGGCAAAGCCGCCGCCGCCCAGGTTGCCGGCTTCCGGATAGGTCACCGCGAGGGTGAAGGCGACCGCTACCGCCGCGTCGACCGCGTTGCCGCCGGCGGCGAGGATCTCGGCCGCAGTGTCGGCGCCGTAGCGGTCGGGCGCGGCGACCGCGGCGGGCGTTGAAGGGGATGGTCGGGCGGCGCTGTGGGCCGCCGCACTCCCGGCCAGCAGGGCGAAGCCGCAGGCCGCCGCCGCGAACGCCTTGCGCCACCAGAGAACTGTCATGCTCACCCCACGACCCAGGCTGCGCGCCGCCGCGCTCCCTCGGAGCACAGCGTAGCCGGTCTTGCGCTCGCGCGGTACGATCGTTCCGTGAGTACTCAACTGGACATGATTGCGATCGGTCGCGTCAGCGTCGACCTGTACGGGCAGCAGATCGGCAGTCCTCTGGAGGAGGTTGCGACATTCGCCAAAGCCGTCGGCGGGTGCCCCGCGAACGTCGCCATCGGCGCGGCACGCCTCGGGCTCAATTCGGCGCTGATCAGCCGCGTGGGAGAGGAGCCCATGGGGCGATTCGTGCGGGAGCAACTCGCGCGCGAGGGAGTCGATGCGCGCGGGGTCGTGGTCGATACGCAGCGCCTCACGTCCCTGGTATTGCTCAGTGTGCGCGACGAGCACACTTTCCCGCTCATCTTCTACCGCGACAACTGCGCCGACAGCGCGTTGTGCGAGGATGACATCGATGAAGGCCTGGTGGCCTCGTCCCGGGCGGTCCTGGTCACCGGCACCCATTTCTCCATTCCTGCGGCCGCCAGAGCGCAGCGCAAGGCGATGGATATCGCGAAGTCGCATGGGGGCAAGGTCATCCTCGACATCGACTATCGGCCCAATCTGTGGGGAATCGGCGGACACGATGCCGGCGCAACCCGCTACGCTCGTTCGGCAAGGGCCACCAGCGCCCTCACTGCGGTGCTGCCCGATTGCGATCTCATCGTCGGAACCGAGGAGGAGATGCACGTCGCGGCCGGCCGCGAGGATACGCTCGAAGCCCTTCGCCATATCCGCACGCTGTCGGATGCGGTCATGGTGTGCAAGCGCGGCGCCCGGGGTTGCGTCATATTTCCCGGCGATATTCCCGATGTCCTCGAGCAGGGACTGGTTGCCGCGGGGATGGACGTCGAGGTCTACAACGTGCTGGGGGCCGGGGACGCGTTCCTGGCCGGTTTCCTGCGCGGCTATCTGCGCGGCGAGCCTCACGAGGTCAGCGCGCGCCTGGGCAACGCGTGCGGCGCACTGGCGGTCTCGCGCCTGCTGTGCTCGTCCGAGTTCGCGACTCTCGCGGAGCTGAATCACTACCTCGCCAACGGCAGCGCGCATCGTGCGCTGCGCGAGGACTCGCGGCTGAGCCATCTGCACTGGGCGACGACGCGACGGCGCGGGCTGCGGACCCTGCTCGTGCTCGCCATGGATCATCGCTCGCAGCTCGAGCAGATGGCGCGTCGACTCGAGGCGCCGCTCGAGCGCCTCGCCAGGCTCAAAGTGCTGGCTGTCGAGGCCGCCGCGCGCGTGGCGGCCGGTCGAGAAGGTTTCGGGATGCTGCTCGATGCGACCCATGGCCAGGCCGCGCTGCGCCAGGCTGCGCGCCACAACCTGTGGCTGGGGAGAGCGGTGGAGCGGCCGGGCTCGAGGCCGCTGGAGTTCGAACGCTCTGACAGCCTCGGGGCGCATCTGCTGCAGTGGCCCACCGAGCTGACGGTCAAGTGTCTGTGTCGGTATCACCCCGAGGATCCAGCCGAGCTGCGCCACGCTCAGGAGCGCAGCCTGCTGCGGCTCGCCGGGGCCTGCCGCGCGCAGGGACGCGAGCTGCTGCTCGAGATCATCGCCCGTGAGCACGGGGAACTTCGGGAGGACACCGTGGCACGGGTGCTAGCGCGCATCTACGAGCTGGATATCCGTCCGGATTGGTGGAGACTCGAGCCGCAACCGGGCCCGGATGGCTGGGAGCGTTGCGCGCAGGTGATTGCGCAGAACGATCCCTTCTGCCGGGGAGTCCTCGTTCTGGGACTCGATGCGCCGATGGAGGAGCTCACTCGCACACTGGCGGTGGCGGCGGCGAGTGCGATCGTGCGTGGGTTCGCCGTCGGGCGTACCCTATTCGCAAGCGCGGCGCAGGCGTGGCTCTCCGGACAGATATCCGACGAGACGGCAATCGAGGACATCGCCGGGCGTTTCAGGGCGCTGGTCGAAGTGTGGTCAGCCGCCCGCGATCCTCGGCTCGATCGGCCGGAAAGGAGCGCGAATGACGGCTAGCCGGCTCACCGTGGCGCAGGCTCTGGTGCGCGCCATGGCGGCGCAGTGGACCGAAATGGGTGGCGAGCGCCGCCGGGTGTTCGCCGGCGTCTGGGCCATTTTCGGGCATGGGAACGTGGCGGCACTGGGCGAAGCGCTGTACGCCGCGCGAGACGTCCTTCCCACACTGCGAGCCCATAACGAGCAGGCGATGGGCCATGCGGCGGTCGCCTTTGCCAAGGCCTCATACCGGCGCCGCATGATGGCGTGCACGACCTCCATAGGGCCGGGAGCCACGAATCTGGCGACGGCTGCGGCCGTGGCCCACGTCAATCGGCTGCCGCTGCTGCTGTTGCCGGGAGATGTGTTTGCGAGCCGCGCGCCCGATCCGGTGCTGCAGCAGCTCGAGGATTTCAGCGACGGACTCATCACGGCGAACGATTGCCTGCGGCCGCTGTCGCGCTACTTCGATCGCATCACGCGAGCGGAGCAGCTGGTGGTCGCCTTCAATCGCGCAATGCAGGTGTTGACGGACCCGGCGAGCTGCGGCCCGGTGACGCTCGCGCTGTGTCAGGACGTGCAGGCCGAGGCGCTCGGTTGGCCGGCGAGCCTGTTCGAGGAGAGATCGTGGGGCCTGCGGCGCTCGCCGCCGGCGCGCGAGGAGCTGGCGCGGGCGCTGCAAGTGCTGCGTGCGGCGCGCCGACCGCTGATCGTTTGCGGGGGCGGGGTGCTGTATTCCGAGGCCGGCGCGGCGCTGCGCGAATTCTGCGAGCGGCATGGCATCCCGAGCGGCGAGACGCAGGCCGGCAAGTCCGCGTTACCGGCGAGCCATCCGCTGAATCTGGGCGGCATCGGCGTGACCGGAACCGCCGCCGCCAATGCCCTGGCCGCAGATGCAGACGTGGTGCTGGCAGTGGGCACGCGTCTGCAGGACTTCACGACGGGCTCGGCGACGCTGTTCCGCTCGAAGGGCTGCCGGATGGTGGCGCTCAATGTCCAGCCCGTGGACGCCTGCAAGCATGGTGCAGTGCCGCTGGTCGCCGACGCGCGCGAGGGGTTGCGCCAGTTGAGTGAAGCGCTCGGTGAGTGGCGGGCTGCGGATGCGTGGACACAGCGCTCTCATGCGGAGCGCAGCAGCTGGCGCGCGACGGCGGAGTCGTTCACCGCCGCGGGCGATCAGCCGTTGCCATCGGACGCCCAGGTCATCGGTGCGGTACAGCGAGCTGCGCAGGCGTCCGACATCCTGGTCGGCGCCGCGGGGGGCTTGCCCGGGGAGTTGCACAAGCACTGGCAGGCGGAGCAGCCCGCGGGCTATCACCTGGAGTACGGCTTCTCCTGCATGGGCTACGAGATCGCCGGAGCGTTGGGCGTGAAACTCGCCCATCCGCAGCGCGAGGTCATCGTGATGGTCGGTGACGGCTCCTATCTCATGCTCAACAGCGAAATCGCCACCTCGGTACGCATGGGACTGAAACTCATCATCGTGCTGCTCGATAATGGTGGCTTCGGCTGCATCGAGCGCCTGCAGGTGTCCACCGGCAACGCGAGCTTCAATAACATGCGCGCATCCTCGAACGCCGCCCGGGACGGGCTGGACTTCGTCGCGCACGCGCGCAGCCTCGGGGCCCTGGCGAGCAAAGTGACGGGTATCGCGCAGCTCGCGAGCGCCCTCGCCGCGGCGCGCGAGTCGGATCGTACCAGCGTCCTGGTCATCGACACCGACCCGGCCCGCAGTACCGCAGCCGGAGGTCACTGGTGGGACGTACCGGTGCCCGAGGTCTCGGATCGTGCGGAAGTCAGAGCGGCTCGCGAGCGCTACACCGTTGCGCGGCAATTGCGCACGGGCGATGACTGACCCATGCGTATTCGTCTGGGCGCGAATCCCATCATCTGGTCCAACGACGATATGCGCGAGCTGGGCGCAGAGACGCAGCTTGAGACCTGCCTCACCCAGGCCCGCCAGATCGGCTTCGAGGGCATGGAGCTCGGGCATAAATTTCCGCGCGACGCACGCGAGCTTGCCGCTACACTCGGCCGGTTCGGGCTGGCGTGCGTATCGGGGTGGTACTCGGCGCAGCTGCTCGCCCGGGATGCGCGCTCGGAGCTCACCTGTCTGCGTCCACACCTCGATCTGCTCAAGGCCGTCGGCAGCTCGGTGCTGGTGTTCGCGGATGTCAGCGGCGCGATACACGGCGACCTGCAGCGTCCGTTATCGCAGCGCCCGCGCCTGAAAGCGAACGAATGGCGTGAATTCGGGCGACGCATCACGGAGCTGTCCGCCATGACGGCAGGGGAGGGTGTGCGCCTGGCGTATCACCATCACATGGGCACGGTGGTTCAGAGCGAGGAGGATGTCGACACTCTGATGGACGCCACGGGAGAGGACGTGGGGTTGCTGCTCGATACGGGACACGCGGCGTTCGCGGGCGCCGATCCTGTTTCGCTGGCGCGCCGCTATGCCTCGAGAATAGGGCACCTGCACGCCAAGGATGTCCGCGCCCCGGTGTGCGAGCAGGCCAAGGCCGAGGACTGGAGCTTCCTGCGCGCCGTGCTCGCGGGCGTGTTCACCGTTCCCGGCGACGGCAGCGTCGCCTTCGAGCGCGTGTTCCGTGAGCTGCGCAATTATTCCGGCTGGCTGGTTCTCGAAGCCGAGCAGGATCCCAGGATCGCCGACCCGATGACTTATGCGTCCCTGGGGTTCAGGAACCTGCGGCGTCTGGTGGCGGAGCACATCCAATGAGCGCTTCACTGCTCGTCAAACCTGACTTGTCACCCGCCGCCGCTCAGGTGCACCGGATCACTCCCGAGAGCGCGGGGTGGCGCTATGTCGGCTTCGAGGTTTTCGATCTGCGTCCCCCGCAGAGGCTCGAGCGCGAGAGCTCCGGGCGGGAGCAGTGTCTCGTGCTGCTCTCGGGGCGCGCATCCGTCAGCGTCGATGCTCAGGCCTTCGGCGCGATCGGCGCGCGGGGCAGTCCCTTCGAGGGCAAGCCGTTTGCGGTGTATGCGCCCGCGCGATCGCAGGTGATCATCGAGGCGCAGACCCGTTGCGAGCTGGCGGTGTGCTCGGCGCCGGCCGAAGGCCGGCTGCCGCCGCGGCTGATCCGGCCGGACGATGTCGGCGAGGAGGTGAGAGGCGCGGGCACCAATACCCGCTACGTCCGCAACGTGCTGCCGGCGAGCGCGGCGGCCGAGCGCCTCCTCGTCGTCGAGGTGCTCACACCGGGCGGGCACTGGTCGAGTTACCCACCGCACAAGCACGACAGCGACCACGGCGGGGAGACTCAACTCGAAGAGACCTATTATCACCGCCTGGCGCGCCCGGGTGGCTTCGCCTTCCAGCGTGTCTACACCGACGATCGGACACTGGATGAGACCATGACCGTGGAGGATCGCGACGTGGTTCTGGTGCCGCGCGGGTACCACCCGGTCAGCGCGGCGCATGGATTCGACCTGTATTACCTGAACGTCATGGCAGGGCCGGTGAGGCGCTGGCAATTCACCACCGCGCCCGGCTATGAATTTCTCACCCGTCGACCCTGAGCGGTATCCGGAGATCCGAAGATGGTTGGCATGGCAGTGCTCGGCTGTGGCCGCATTGGTCGAATGCATGCGCGAAACCTGGCACGGCACTCGCGCGCCAAGCTCCTGATGGTGTTCGACGTCCGCGCCGAGGCCGCGCAGCAAACGGCGACGGAATTGGGCGTGAAGATCGCCCGCAGCGTGGACGAAGTGCTGTCCGCCGGCGAGGTCGGTGGCGTGCTGGTGGCAACTCCCACCGATACCCACGTGCCGTTGATCGCGGCCGCGGTCAGGGCCGGCAAGGCGGTGCTGTGTGAGAAGCCCGTCGACCTGGATCTGGAGCGCGCGCGGGCGTGCTGGAGCGAGATCGCCGGCAGCAAGCCGCGGGTCATGATCGGCTTCAACCGGCGGTTCGATCCGTCCTTCAGAGCGTTGCGTGAGCGGCTGCAGCGCGGAGAAATCGGCACTCTGGAGCTGGCAGTCATCACCAGTCGCGATCCCGCGCCGCCTCCGCAGACGTATATCAAGACCTCGGGCGGCCTCATGCGGGACATGACCATTCACGATTTCGACATGGCGCGCTATCTGGCGGGCGAGATCGCGCAGGTGCACGCCTTCGGCGCGAACCTCGTCGATCCGGCCATCGGCAAACTGGGCGACATCGATACCTGCAGCGTCTCGCTGCGCACCAAATCGGGCGCGCTCATACAGATCAACAACAGCCGCCGCTGCGTGTATGGATACGATCAGCGCATCGAGGCATTCGGATCGAATGGCATGCTGCAGGCCGGAAACCAGTACGCCACGACCGTCGAATCCTGGAGCGCGGAGCGCACGGGGGCGCGCGAGCCGCTGCTGAGCTTCTTCATCGAGCGCTATCGCGAAGCCTACACTTCCGAGACGGATGCGTTCGTCTCCTCGCTCGAGGGGGGGCGGCCCATGAGCCCGGACTTCGCCGACGGGCTGGCAGCGCTGCGGCTGGCCGTGGCGGCCGAGGAGAGTCTGCGAACCGGCGCGGTTGTCGGCCTCGACTGAGCGCACCGCGCGGTCACGGGCGGGCCCGCCACTGGCACGTGCGCTCGAGCCGTCACGCGCGCCTGCCGCCGGCCCGATGCCGGTACTGATCGGCGATCACGGCCGCGACGATGATGGCCCCTTTGACGATCTCCTGGTAGTACGCGTCGATTCTCAGGAAGGTGAATCCCGAGGTCACCACACCCAGGATCAGGGTGCCGATGACCGTGCCGGTGATGCGCCCGATGCCGCCCGAGAGCGATGCGCCGCCGATCACGGCTGCCGCAATGGCGTCGAGCTCGTACATCATCCCCATGCCCGCCTGACCTGACACGGCGCGCGCCGAGGTGACGATTCCGGCCAATCCCGACAGCGTGCCCGCGATCGTGTAGACCACGATCAGGTGCCTGGCCACGTTGATGCCGGAGATCCGCGCCGCCTGCGGATTGGCGCCGATCGCATAGGTGAACTTGCCGTAACGCGTGTAGCGCAGGGCAATGTGGAATATCAGCGCGGTTCCGAGAAAGATCATGACCGGAACCGCTCCGGCGCCGATGTCGGCATAGGCATCGGTGAGCATGCTGACCGGCTGTCCGTGCGTGTACCACCTGGCGATGCCGCGGGCGCTCACCATCACACCCAGAGTCGCGATGA
>Ga0209234_1000344_pt1 | contig 15616 bp, 13 predicted proteins | sample GraSoi013_1_20cm_2_FD_185816 | JGI IMG/M metagenome (GOLD analysis project Ga0209234, IMG submission 185816) | Grasslands soil microbial communities from the Angelo Coastal Reserve, California, USA - Sample 08_20_2013_1_20cm (SPAdes) (version 2) | ecosystem: Environmental > Terrestrial > Soil >... | reverse complement strand
CCCCTTCGGGTAAGCCGCCGCCGAGGTGATGGCCGCCAACTTCTGCACCGCAGGGGGAGGAAGGTTACAAAAGAGCCGATCCTCGCGGTGGGGGCAGGACAGACAGCTCTCAATGATTTCTAAACCGTAAGGGGCGCGCATGAAGTCACCGCCCCGGAGTATACCTCCCTCCCTGCGCGACACAAAACGAAACCCGCTTGGCATATACAGCCATCCGGCAAATGAGAACTGGCCTGACATTTGTAGCGCAATCGAACGCTAGTCGCGGTGATGGCCGTCACAGTGCCGCGTGACGGGGGTTACAGCAACCTCTTGCTCAAGGGCCCATATTTTGAATCGGTGGGAGGTGCAAGATGCAAAAGGATGAGCGAGACCTGTTGGCGGTCTTGAAATTTGAACTTCAATTCCTCGAGGATGGAGGTTATGGGCGTTCGCCAAAAACACTCTGGAGACCTCAGTTTATCTTCGAAGACTCTCTCACATGCATGAACTACGATTGCAAAGATAACCCCGGTCCGTGCCGTGATTGTGTTCTAACGCGCCTGGTGCCACCCGAGCGCCGCTCCGAAGAGATCCCCTGCCGCCACATTCCGTTCAATGTATCTGGTGAAACGCTAGATTCCCTTTACCGCTACAGCGATCAGAACGAGATCGACGAAACCGTTGGAAGCTGGCTGAGGGCAACTATTCAGCGTTTGGAAAAAGAACGGGCGGCCGCTCGACAGGCGCACAGGGGAACGTTGAGAGGTACGCCGCTGTACCAGAAGCAGCATCCCAAGTGTGCAAACCCGGTCTGTCCGACTGCCTTTCATTGGACCGGAGGTGGCAAATTCTTCCGGTTTCGGCCCGATCCGATTTCAACAAATGGGAAACATTCAACAGCTGACTCGCCAGGCGGAATTCACGGCGTAAACCATTATTGGCTGTGTGAGCGCTGCTCACGCGTCTTTACTCTGGTGTACGAGGAAGGAAACGGAGTCCTGCTCAAGGTGCTCTGGCCGGAACTCCCCGTCGCGGAAGCTCACAAGGAGTTGTCGGCAACATAGCGGGTCTCGTGCTTGGGGCCGTGCATTCCTTTCGTCCTAGAGTAACCGCGCCTCGTTCTTACTGAATTCTCCGCCTCTTGTGTGTCAGTATGCACTCACATAGCCTATGAGCCTCGCCATCCCTAGTGTGATGGCCTCTTCAAATGCCAGCCGACGCACTTGGCTCGCCGCCCCTGAGGTAAGATGTCATTTGCCGGTCTGCTTGCATCGGCGGACTAGATGCAACCGAGGGAGGGTAGTGTTATGGCTACGGCCGCGTCCGCGGGTTCAACAAGGCCTCATGAATCCGACGAGCCTTTGTCCACCGAAGAGCTGCGCAAGATGCATGCCTACTGGCGCGCTGCGAATTACCTTTCCGTAGGGCAGATCTACCTTTATGGTAATCCACTGCTTCATGAACCACTGAAAATCGAACACATCAAGCCGCGGTTATTGGGTCATTGGGGAACGACGCCAGGACTAAACTTCATCTATGTTCATTTCAATCGGTTGATTAAAAAGCAAGGCCTGAACGTTATCTACGTCACTGGCCCCGGTCACGGAGGACCCGGTTTGGTTGCCAACACCTACCTGGAGGGCACCTACAGCGAACTTTACCCCAACATTTCACAAACCGATGAGGGCCTGAAGAAACTCTTTAAGCAGTTCTCATTCCCCGGAGGTATTCCAAGCCACGTCGCACCAGAGACACCGGGCTCGATTCACGAAGGTGGTGAACTGGGATACTCAATTGCTCACGCTTATGGCGCCGCGTTCGATAATCCGGACTTGCTGGTTTGTTGTGTAGTGGGTGATGGCGAGGCCGAGACCGGGCCGCTGGCTGGGAGTTGGCACTCCAATAAGTTTCTGAACCCCGCGCGCGACGGCGTGGTTCTTCCCATACTGCACTTGAACGGTTACAAAATCGCGAACCCCACCATACTGGGGCGTCTGAGTGACACGGAATTGACTGAACTTTTCACCGGCTATGGTTACAAGCCGCATTTTGTGGAAGGCCATGAACCAGAGAGTATGCACCAGCTCATGGCCCACACGCTCGACGCGGTCATCGAGGAAATTCACGCCGTTCAGAATGCTGCCCGCAAGGAGCGGTGTACCGGACTCCCCGTGTGGCCGATGATCATCCTGCGAACGCCGAAGGGTTGGACAGGACCAAAGATAGTCGACGGAAAACCGGTCGAAGACACTTGGCGTGCACACCAGGTCCCAGTTACGAATTTTGTGTCACGCCCTGACCACGTAAAGATATTGGAACAGTGGCTCAAGAGCTACCGGCCAGAAGAGCTGTTCGATGGAAGCGGCAAGCTAATTCCAGAGCTAGCCGAACTCGCGCCGAGTGGCACAAGCAGGATGGGCGCCAATCCGCATGCGAATGGAGGACTGCTGCTTAAGGACCTGGTGATGCCAGACTTCCGCGAATATGCGGTGAGCGTGCCAAAGCCAGGCATCGAGATCGCGGAAGCCACTCGAGTCTTAGGAAACCTTCTGCGTGATGTTATGAAAGGCAACGCGGGCTCAAAGAACTTCCGGGTATTTGGTCCCGACGAGACCGCCTCAAACCGTCTAGATGCCGTGTTCGAAATCACTGACAAAGTTTTCTTGGGGCCGGTTCTTCCTACGGACGAGCACCTCTCAAGAGATGGCCGTGTGATGGAGGTGCTCAGTGAGCATATGTGCCAGGGCTGGCTCGAGGGTTATCTGCTCACTGGCCGCCATGGCTTTTTCTCCTGCTACGAGGCTTTCATTCACATCGTAGACTCCATGTTCAATCAGCACGCAAAGTGGCTCAAGGTAACGAGAAATATTCCTTGGCGACGCCCAATCGCCTCACTGAATTACCTACTTACTTCACACGTTTGGCGCCAAGACCATAACGGCTTCACCCACCAAGACCCTGGCTTCATCGACCATGTCGTAAACAAGAAGGCCGATATTGTCCGCGTGTACCTTCCTCCGGATGCCAACACGCTGCTTTCGGTGGCTGATCACTGCCTCCGCAGCCGAGACTACGTCAACGTTATCGTCGCCGGAAAGCAGCCGGCGCTGCAATGGCTCGAGATGGAATCAGCCATCCAGCATTGCACGAATGGGATTGGAATCTGGCAGTGGGCTTCGAGCGACCAGGGAAGCGATCCGGATGTGGTGATGGTCTGTGCCGGAGATGTCCCGACACTAGAGACGCTTGCGGCTGTCGATCTGCTGCGCCAACACTTTCCTGATATCAAGGTCCGGGTCGTCAATGTGGTTGACTTGATGACCATCCAGCCCTCAACCGAACATCCCCATGGCCTCCCCGACCGTGAGTTCGACTCCATATTCACAATCGACAAGCCGGTCATCTTTGCCTATCACGGCTATCCTTGGCTGATCCACCGGCTGACTTATCGACGCACGAATCATGACAACTTCCATGTCCGCGGATATAAGGAAGAAGGCACGACGACCACTCCCTTCGATATGACGGTCCTAAACGATTTGGATCGATTTCACCTAGCGGGCGACGTCGTCGACCGCGTCCCGCGCTTGCAACGCCTAGGCGCACACTTCAAACAGTTCCTGCGCAACAAGCTCGTTGAGCACAAACAATACATCCGCGAGCATGGAGACGACTTGCCGGAAATCCGGGATTGGAAATGGCCCTCTTAGGGGCATGAAAATCCTTGTACTCAACTCGGGTTCCAGTAGCCAGAAGAGCTGTCTTTACGACATCGGAAACACACTTCCGGAGCATCCACCTGCACCGGTCTGGGCAGGCAAGATCGAATGGGACGGCAATCAAGCCGACGTTCAAGTGTGGAACCTGCAAGGGGATCATCTGAAAGATCGCGTCAAGGTTGCGTCGCGCTCCAATGCTATCGACCAACTGCTGGATACATTATGGAATGGAAAGCTGCGCGTGGTTTCCGCGCCTTCAGAAATCGCGGGAGTAGGTCATCGTATCGTGCACGGTGGCAAGGACCTCCGTGAGACAATCGCTATCACGCCGAAAGTGAAATCTGCGATAGCGAGCATGTCCGCTTTTGCACCGCTCCATAACCGCGCTGAGCTGGCAGGGATCGAGATCATCGAGAAACGCATCGGGACGGTTCTCCAGGTGGCCGTGTTCGACACTGCCTTTCACAGCCAATTACCGGAACCAGCGGCTGTATATCCCGGCCCCTATGAATGGCTCGCTCAGGGGATTCGTCGGTATGGATTTCACGGAATCAATCATCAGTATTGCGCCCAGCGCACCGCGCAACTCCTCGGAAAGGATTTAAGGTCGCTGAGACTCGTGACCTGTCATTTGGGGAACGGTTGCTCTCTGGCGGCTATTCGTGAGGGACTAAGCGTAGATACGACTATGGGCTTTACTCCCCTCGAAGGACTTATGATGGGTACGCGATCAGGTTCTGTGGATCCCGGAATCCTCACTTATTTAATGCGACGAGGGCAGCTCACCGGGCAGCAGCTCGACGATTTGCTCAACACCAAATCAGGTCTGCTGGGAATCTCTGGAATCTCGAGTGATATGCGGCAGATCGTGGCCGCTGCGAAAGACGGCCATGGGCGCGCCAAGCTGGCTTTTGCTATCTTCGTGCATCACCTGCGGGCCGGTATCGGCGCGATGATTGCAGCGTTGGGCGGGATAGATGCTTTGGTCTTTACCGCAGGGATCGGCGAGAATTCACCTAACATACGAGGGGCGGCTTGCGCCAATTTCGAATTTCTTGGCTTGAAACTCGACGCCGAGAAGAATGCGCAGTCACCTGCGGACCAGGATATTTCCCTTTCCGATTCAGCCGTTCGCGTCTTCGTCGTGCGCGCTCAAGAAGATTGGGCAATTGCGAGAGAGTGTTGGAGGCTGTCGTCCGCAAAAATCGGTGACGTGGCCAGCGCGAACGTATCAAAAGCCCTGTAGCCAGATTTCTGGGATTGAACTCATCTCCGAACCACTAGAAGCGGCATGGCGGCAAAGGTCCCGAGTGTCAAATAGTAGACCGTTCCCGCTACGGGATCTCGGCCTGCAAGGTACTCCCTGATGGAGAGGCCTCGAAGCCAAAGAACAAGCGTAAATTCCGCTACCAGCATGAGGATAACGGCGATGCAACCCATACCTAGTCGACACGACAGTGTGGGCGGCACAGCAAGTCTGCTAACAATCCATCGCGCGGCCAAAATTGTGATTGCCAGCATGACAGGCGTTTCCAAGAGTTCGGCCATTCTTGTGCCGAGTCGCGGAGCGACCCCCAGCACGCGGATGGGGCCAAGAATGAATCCCACCGCGAAAACGAGAGCGAAATAGAGCACGCCAGCTTTCAGAATTTGCATTACGGTTCGCCCGCTCCCGGCGCGAAGTCTCACGCTAATGCCACCCCGCAGGAAGCATCTGTGGCACACAATTCAGGATCGAAACGTGTGCAATGTTGATCTGAGTTGGACCGCGAAAAACGAGCGCCCTCATCGTCGAAGTTGCCGTTTTTTGATTTTGCTTGCGGGAGTCCTTCCTGAAGAATCGTAGCCATGTCTATCTTCCTTTTCGACACCGTTCATAATTCTGGAGTTCGCGGAAAGGTGTGCGGACGAGGCATCGCCTCGGAACATGACGGGACTCTCGCGTCCACCCACCCTCGCGTTGGAGCCTACGACTTTCGGAAAATCGTGCTTATCTAGCCTCAACCCTATAGCGAGCAACCCGGCGAATGGAGTGCATCGCTGGGCCTATCGGCATACAGTCATGCTCAGCCACGAACCGTAAGGACTGGGCAGTTCGCTTGCGACACGACCTTGTGGACCGCGCCAACGTTCAGATGCGTTGCAAAACCCTTTGCCGGCCGGGCCCCCAGCACGATCAGATCCGTGTGCCGCCGTTTTGCAACATCCAGGATTTTCTCTGCCGCCGGTCCTTGTTCCACGACGTAGGTGGGTTCGCACCACAATCCGGCTTGCTCCGTAACCAAGTGCTGGAGCTTTCGTTGCTTCAAATCCACCACCTCTGGGGTGTCCACCAGATCCCCTACCTTGGGGTCTTCGATCACGTGCAGCAACACGAGATGCGCCTGGTTCTCTTGCGCCAGAGATATGGCGTACGGAGCCGCTATTGGCGTGTCCGTGGCCAGGTCCGTGGCGCACAGGATTTCCCGCATCTTTGCGTATTCTTCGGACCAAGGGTTCACGTGTGGGCCAACCGTCAGCACCGGGCACGGCGATTGCCTGAGAATCTCTTCGGCAACCGAACCGAATAACGTCTTTCCCAAACCCGTGCGCCCGCGGGTCCCCAGCACAACCAGGTCGATTTCCTTCTGTTCGATCAGATCGGACATGACTTCCCAAATCTTACCTTCACCGACTACTACCTCGTGTTCGATGCCCTGGAGCTGTTCATTCAGGCGTCGTGCATCTTCCTTGCTCTCCTTCTCCGCGGCCTCAGCCATCGCGGCCCAGGCATTGGGTGCAGCACCCGTGTAATCATCGAATCTATTCACGTGTACCCCATATACCTTGGCGCCGTAAGGTCGCGCGATCTGGATGGCGATCAGTGCGGCCAGGTCCGCTGCTGGTGAAAAGTCAGTTGCGAACAAAATGTTCTTGAGTGTAATTCTCGTTCTTGCCTGAACTGCTTGCATGGGCCACCTCCCTTTAGCCTTCTAGATACGCCTTTGGATGTTCATCTGGCTGTGACGGTCATCACTTTCAATCGTGACACGGGTCACGCCGCCGTGAAAAGGCCGTCGAACTTCAGGCGTGAAGAACCGGCAGGAGGGCCAAGCGCGCTGCTGTCGGGGTTGAATTGATTGAAGTAGCGGAGGCTACATTCTGGGGCCTTATGAAGATTGAAGCGATCGCATTGCGTGAAATTCACATGCGTCTCAAGGCGCCGTTTGAAACAAGTTTTGGGATCGTCCAGAATCGCAGGATTCTTCTTGTGGAAACCATTGCGGATGGTGTCAGCGGCTGGGGCGAAGTCACAGCGAGCGAAACGCCAGGCTACAATGCTGAAACAACTGAAACCGCCTGGCACGTGCTTTCCGATTTCATCGCTCCTTCGGTCATCGGCAAAAACATATTGGACGCTTCCGAATTTCCTGCTCTAATGTCGCACATACGCGGCCATGAGATGGCTATCAACATCAAGCTTGGCCACGTTGGCGGGCATACCGAAGCGCGCTGCGTCGAAGGAAGTTTGCCGCCACCATTCCATCCCGGTCTGGTGCGGGGGGATGCTGGAATCGGGTATTGGAAGAGCCCACAACGTCGCGATGTCAACGCTCGAAGGGTTTCACTCTCCCTAGCGACGTTTCAGCCAGTAAACGTTATTGGGACGAGGACATTATCGAGCCCGAGGTCGAGGTCACATCGATGGGCGCGATCCATGTTCCCAAAGTACCAGGTCTGGCATATTTAGTAAGACGCGATCGAATAGAACGGCTTACTGTGCGCACCACCAACTGGATCGCGCAGTTGGCCACCGTGTAGGGCAGAAGCCTTGGGAATGACCAGGGAACACGGCAAGGGAGTTTACGCTTTGGGCATTCATCATGTTCGCCGCTGGAGCAAGCCCAGTCGACTCCGATGAAAACAACTCGAACAGGTGCGTGGTTCCTCCGCGGATTTGCCTCTCTTGTCAGCGCGCCTGCTGCCCGACACGTGGTTCCGTACAAATCTGAAGGTCCGAGGACGTGTACCCCATGAACAAGAAAGAGGCTTTCCGAATTCTCGCAATCTGCACATTGTTTATTCTAGCCGGGCTTTCGAGGCGTCCTGTGTCTGCGCAGTTCCCCCCTGCCCTGGAGCAGCGGATCAAGAAAATCATGAGCCGCCCAGAATTTGCACACTCCCGATTCGGCATCGAATTTTATTCGCTCGATACCGGGAAGGTCCTCTACGAGTTGAATTCGCAACAGCTCTTCGTGCCTGGCTCCACAACCAAGTTGCTCACGGAGGGCACAGCGCTCGAGCTCTTAGGTGGAGACTACCGCTTCCATACCAGGGTTTATCGCACGGGGCCGATTAAGAATGACGGGACGCTCGACGGCGATCTGGTGCTAGTGGCCAGCGGCGACTCTAACCTTTCCAACCGTATTCAGCCGGATGGGACTTTGGCATTTGAAGATCAAGATCACTCCTACGGAGGGCCCGATAGCAAGGGCCTAGCCGGCGACACACTATTGGTGCTGCGCGAGTTTGCGCGACAGATTGCCGATAAGGGCATCAGGCGCGTAAATGGGAAGCTCTTGGTGGACGTGACTCTCTTTCCTGAAGGAGAACGCGAGCTGGGCACGGGCATAGTAATATCGCCGATCGTCGTGAATGATAACGTCCTCGATGTGGTCTTCACTCCTGGCTCGGCCGAAGGCGCCCCGGTAACACTCAAGATCTCTCCGCGGACGGCATACGTTACGTTCATCAACCAGGCCACAACCGGAAAGGCCGGATCGAAGGCCTCGCTCGAATACTCTGATGGCAAACCTAACCAGGACGGAACGCACATCGTCACCGTGACCGGCACCCTGGCCCTTGGCGGCCGCTCTACTATGGCCTCCTATGGTGTGCCTGAACCCAGTCGTTTTGCCGGTACCGTTTTGATGGAAGCTCTGAAGGAAAATGGTGTGGCCTCTGTCTTTGCGTCTACGGGGGACAAGCCTGATTTTAAGGCGCTAGCCGCAAGCTACAAACCAGAGAACCTAGTCGCGGAGCATGTTTCACCACCTCTCACGGAAGAAGTGAAGGTCACATTGAAAGTCAGCCAGAACCTTCACGCCAGCATAACGCCCTTCGTTCTCGCCGCGTTGCTGGGCAACAAAGCTAACCAAATTAATCCCACGGGTTTTGACCTGGAGAACGATTTTCTGAAGAAAGGTGGGCTTGATCTTACTGGCGCGTCCCAAAGCGACGGAGCCGGTGGCAACGCCTTTTATACGCCGGATTTCATGGTCCACTATCTGCTTTACATGTCCAAACAAAAAGATTTCGCCGATTTTCATCACGCACTGCCGATCCTGGGAAAAGATGGCACGCTCGTTAAGATTCAGGTGAACTCACCCGCCGCGGGACACGTGTACGCAAAAACCGGAACTTATGGCGTCTACGATGCCTTGAACAAGAATTTGATGATCACCGGCAAGGGTCTTGCCGGCTATATGGAAACAGCCAGCGGCGAGCATCTTATTCTGGCGCTTTACGCCAATATGGTAGCCGTTCCCTTGGAGGATCCTGAAGCGACACAAAAAATCGTCGGAGAAGCCTTGGGTGAAATCGCTTCCGCGGCTTTTGACGCACCATTGCACTCGCAAGCAAGCGTCCAAGGCAGCCGTGACTACGACGTGCTCATTAAAAATGGAAAAATCCTTGACGGCTCCGGAAATCCTTGGGTTTCCGGGGACATTGCGCTGCGCGGCAACCGCATCGTGGCGATCGGAAAACTCGATGGCGCGCACGCCATTCGCGCGATTGATGCCTCGGGACTGGTCGTTTCGCCGGGCTTCATCGACATGCTCGGACAATCGGAAGCGTCGCTACTCATCGACAACCGTTCCTTGAGCAAGCTTTCGCAGGGAATCACCACGGAAATTACCGGTGAGGGAGGATCAATCGCGCCACAGACGGACCTTACTCTGGTACCGCTTCAGCCCGTGCTAGACCACTACCAACTCAAGGTGGATTGGGCCACGCTGGATGGCTACTTCGACCGCCTGAAAAGGGTTGGCACTCCTCTGAATATCGGGACATACGTGGGTGCCGCGCAAGTGCGAGAAGCAGTGTTGGGGGACGTGGACCGCCCACCCACGCCCAAGGAACTGGAAAAGATGAAGGCTCTCGTAGCACAAGCCATGCAACAAGGCGCGTTCGGAATCTCAACAGCGCTCATTTATCCACCGGGACACTACGCCAAAACCGAAGAATTGATCGACTTGGCAAAAGTGGCTGCGCAATACGGCGGTATCTACGGCACGCACATGCGGAGTGAAGGACAGAGCGAGCCGGCGGCCATCACCGAGGCGTTGCGCATTGGGCGTGAAGCGCATCTGCCGGTTGAAATCTTCCATCTTAAAGTCAGCGGAAAGACACGCTGGGGTTCCATGCCCAAAATCGTTGGGATGATCCAAACGGCGCGTGACTCAGGACAGGATGTAACTGCGGACATGTACCCCTACATTGCCGGAGGCACCGCTCTGGCTTCCAGCCTCCCGCCATGGGTCGCCGACGGTGGTATCGAGAAACTCCTGCAGCGCCTGCGGGACTCCGCGACCCGCGCCAAGATAAAAGCAGAAATGAGCGCAGACCACCAGCAATGGGAAAACTTATACTTCGACAGCGGCGGCGGTGGCGGCGTCATGGTTTCGGGTGTGGTAAACCCGGATCTCAAGAAATTTGATGGTAAGACAGTCGCCCAGATTGCCAAGACGCAAACGAAAACACAGCTCGATGCACTCTTCGATTTCATCCTCGCGGATAAAGGCCAGACCGGAGCGCTCTACTTCATGGCCAGCGAAAACGATATGCAATTCGGGTTGAAGCAACCGTGGACCAGTCTCTGCCTCGACGCAGGCGAATTATCTCTCGATGGACCGCTCTTTGAAGAGCACACGCACCCGAGAGCTTTTGGGGCGATGCCGCGCTTCCTTGGACGTTACGTCCGGGATCTGCACCTGCTGCCGCTTGAACAAGCTATTCGTAAAATGACCTCCCTGCCCGCTCAACGCGAACGCTTACTCAATCGTGGCCTGCTCAAGGAGGGCTATTTTGCCGATATCACAGTCTTCGATCCCAATTCCATTCAAGACACGGCAACATATGCCGAGCCTACCAGCCTTTCCAAAGGTGTGAGATATGTCTTCGTCAATGGCCAATTAGAATTCCAGGATGGCAAATTGACGGGGATCATGGCGGGCCAGGCGCTGCGAGGACCGGGCTGGAGGCAAGCAGACATTGATCAACGATGATGCTGCCCGTTGTGCGTTTTCTGAGTTTAGTGGATACGAAACATCGCAGGATGTCGCAGCGCGTCAGACGGAAGTTGGGATCAAGGCCATCCTGGGGAATCCCGTGATGATAAACGCGTATAAGGAAGGCATTCCCGGCAATGGCAGGCCTTTTCCCGAAGGCTCCATGATTGCAAAGATCGAGTGGTCCAAAAAAAAGAACGCTGCGTCGCCCTATTTTGTGGGCGTGCGGACACTCTAAAATCGGTTCGTTCATGGAGATGGATTCCAAGAGATTTCCGGACACGAGTGGATGCGGATATGCCCAGTTTTTATGTGACGCAGCGTCTGATACGATCAACCTTTCGGGAGCGAGAGCTCATTCCGGAAGAAAATTTGTTAGCAGTGCTATACCTTTGTAACGGCAAAAGACTTTATTTTCACGGGCTACCCTCGAAGGTAAACGATAGCGGCAGTGAGTGCTTTTCAACAATGGCTGAGAATTCATAGGAGGACTTATGGCAACGACAAGAGTCGCAGTAGCACCAATGAAGGTAGCCCAGATTTCTAAGGCGGGAGCCGATTTCGAGATTGTTGAGCGCGAAATCCCTAAGCCGGGTGAAGGACATGTGCTCATCAAGGTACAGGCCTGTGGTGTGTGCCACAGTGATGTGTTCACGAAAGAAGGCTATTGGCCCGGAATTCAGTATCCCCGCGTCCCAGGGCACGAGGTCGCGGGCATCATCGATGAACTGGGTGCCGGTGTTTCCGAGTGGAAGAAGGGGCAGCGCGTCGGCGTCGGCTGGCACGGCGGCCATGACGGTACGTGTCTCGCTTGCCGGCGCGGAGATTTTGGCAATTGCCAGAATCTAAAGATTGCGGGCATCAGCTATGACGGCGGATACCAGCAATACATGGTGGCTCCCGTGGAGGCGCTGACGACCATGCCGGAAAGTCTGAGTGACGCCGAAGCCGCGCCGCTCCTCTGCGCCGGAATTACCACCTTCAACGCTCTGCGGCACAGCGGTGCGAGGCCCGGTGACCTTGTTGCGGTGTTGGGCATCGGCGGTTTGGGTCACCTGGGAATTCAATTCGCGAACAAGTTTGGTTATAAGGTCGCAGCCATCGGGCGCGGGTCGGAAAACGCGGCGCTCGCAAAGAAACTCGGTGCAAGCGTGTACATCGATAACAAAGTGACGAACGCAGCAGAGGCACTGCAGAAACTGGGCGGCGCACAGGTAATCCTGGCGACAGCCCCAAGCTCGAAAGCGATGTCCGAAGTGATCAACGGTCTGGGGCCAAACGGCAAGCTCATCGTAGTGGGTGCGGCATTTGATCCCATCGAGGTCACACCGGTGCAGCTCATTAGTGGGAGTAAAAGTATTCAAGGCTGGGCCTCGGGAACAGCAGCTGATGCCGAGGACACCCTGCGATTCGCCGAACTAAGCGGCGTGCGTCCCATGATCGAGACGTACCCGCTCGAAAAAGCGGCCGAGGCTTACGCGCGCATGATGAGCGGGAAGGCACAGTTCCGCGTCGTTCTGACGATGTGAAGTGGACCAACATCGCAATCCGCCGAAAACATTCGCGCATACGACCGTACGGCATCGAGGCTTTCATCGGCGCATTTGCCCACGGCTGCAGATGAAATCGCCGCATTGGGGGCCTTCGAATGTCGCCTCGAACGGCGTTCTCCACGCTCAGAGATGTGCGCGAGCGGAGAAGGAGACGGAAGAAAAGAAGGCCGTCCGCGACCAGATCGGTGATCAAGTTAAGCAGAGGATCCAGTGAGCGCTTAGCGTTCTGAAAGAATCGAAACATGGCCTGCCAGGATGGCATACGGTCAGCCCAGCTGAGAATTGTTTTCTGCCAAGCAGGGCTGCCCTCTTGCGTTTTCTCGCGCAGGGAAGCTGACAAATAAGTGCCAACATCTCTGTCAGATGGGAGCCGGGTGGAATTATTGCGTACCACAGGTGCCCTTCAGCGATCGCAGACGCCAAGTTCTCAATTTCTACTTCTCTGCGCTGCCGCTTCCTTCCTCGTCCGCTCTTGCATCCCGGAGCTTAGTTGTCAATTGCCGCCCAAATTCCGCAAATTCCGCGACGGCAAACTGAATCATGTCTTCTCGAATGACCTCACGCTGCAGGCCTGCGAGAGTCTCATGCTCCAGGCCATAGCGGTTGATCAGCAGCCCGTTCGAGCACGCACCGCGCTCATGGTAAATCGGGCAGGCATATTTTCCCCAATTCTTTGCACCACGGCCCGAAAGCCTGGAGCATTTGCAACAATAGGGAAATGATTCCCAATCCCTCCTCGCCTGCGCCCGCGGATCGCCGAGGACCATTGCTACTTCTTTTTTCTGAGCAGCGAAACAAAGTGCAGCTCGCGCCCCACCAATAGACTAAAGGGCAGCGGGTAAAGCGGAATTTGTGTGGTCCAACTAACCTCGGCCAAACGACACCTGGAAAAGTGCTCCGCCCATTGCTTGCGGCTTTGGTAGTTATATGTCAAGTGTACTCCGTGCGGTCGGTTCCCTACCCAATCCATAATTCGCAGCGTGACGTCATCGATGAAATTCTCATCTAGGTGATCCTTGATCAGGACGAAAGAACGCGCCACCCGACAAGCCTCGCGCAGAAGGACTGAAACGTCCTTCGAATGATGTAGAACGTCAACAAATAGGCATACGTCAAAGGAGGAGTCAGCAAACGGAAGTGTGGAACCGTCGAATGGCTGAACCTCGACGTGCGAACCGGACCGCATGAGGGTCTCAACTCCTCTTACGGAGATGTCCGGACGTAACTTGGCGACCAGACTGCTGATCGTTCCATCGCCGCAACCGATATCTAGGACGGACGCCCCCTGGGCTATCTGTGCATCGAGCATTTCCGCTAGAACCCGCGCACGCCTCTGAAATACAAAGGTGTGATGCCATCGGCTGATCCAGGAGAGAGGCCAGGAAGTCTGCGAAGTGGTGGCCATTTATTTCAGTTCATAGTCGCCAACGAATGTGCCACGGCTACAGGGCATGCCCAGGGAAATGGAAGCAGCAATCATCTGGACCCCGAGCAAAGGCTACATCGAACAGCGGAATAAAGTCCATCAGAAGCTGCCCAGCCGGACGCCTGCAGCAGCACGCAAAAAGCCGCCACGGTTCCCTGCAACCTGTTGCATGATATCCGTGCAGAACTGACATCCGCGCCTAAAAACAAGGGCGTCATTGCCATCCTACGTCCTCTGACAAAACCTACGCTTTGCAGCAAGCGAAATCAAGATTTGTGAGACATATTATTCCCTGCCAGCAGTGTTCGAATTACGCATGGTATAGACAAACTGCTAAATCTCGGCGGTCTACTTGCCGGTGTCGGCTGTCTCTTGCGCGTGCAGGCGCTCGAATTCGGCGAATTTCTTTTTTGCTCCCTCATTTGCGCCGCCGCGAAAGAGCGCTTGCCCGAGTCGGTAGTGGATCGTCGCCATATGGAGGGTTGATCTGGAGAGCCTTTTCACATTGGTTGATGGCCGCTGACCGTTGGGATAAGTGAGTGGCGTGACGTCGTTCGTTCGAAGAAAGACAGTTTGACGGCGTAGGGATAGGTATAACCCGGGTCTGGCGCGCCACCCAGGTTCTCAAATCCTCCGTAGAAAATTCCATACCCCGCCGGAGTCACCAATCGGGACTTAAGTTGGTGCGCGAGTCCTGCGCGTGACGCGAAAGCGGTGAGCGGTGTGGAGCTCACGCTGAGTCGTCTATGTACTGGAGCACAATGTTGTCCTTGGCCAACTAACAGTGCCGAGAGCCAACCAGGCTAATGCACCCCGTTCTCGTTACTTCTTTGCGTCTCCAGCAGTTTCCCGCGCGTGGATCCGCTGGTAAAGTTCCAGCTCCTGCTGGGCACGGAGCTTGTCCCCGCTTCGCATGTAAGCGTGAGCCAATCTGTAGTGGGCACTAGCCAAGTCAGGTTTCAGCCGAATGGCTTGCAGGTATTCGAGGATCGCGTCCTGGAACTTCTGCTCGTTGGCGTAGAAGTTGCCGAGCTGCAAATGTGCCTCTTCGATCGCGGGGTTGAGAGCGATGGCCTGCTTTAGATGGTCCTCAACTTCACGGGCGTCACCTTTTCCGTTCGGTATCCTTTCACTCTTCCAGACGCTCATAGCATAGTAGTAATGTGCTTGGGCGTCCCGCGGATGGGACTGCATGAACCTCCGAAGACGTGTTTTCACCTCTCCAGCCTGGCGCAGGGAGATCTCGGACATCTTGCCAAGGAAAACATACGGGCGCGGATCTGAGGGTTCCAGGTCGGCAGCGCGACAGAGCGCCTGCGCCGCATCGTCATAGAGTCCGCGTGAGTACAGGGCAATCCCCAAACCAATGTGGAGCCGCGCGGAGTTCGGGTGAAGCTCGAGCCCTCCCGAAAAGACCTCCTTCGCAACCTCGAATGCCCCATGAAGAAGCAGTTCATTGCCCCAGTCGAAGATATTCCCCTCGCTCGGATCCAGCTGTGAGGCCAGCTGATATTCTTGCGTCGCACGCACGGGGTCGGCGGACTTCTCTTCCACCTCTCCAAGCAGATTATGCAGTTCAGCGTTGTCCCGCTGACCCAACATCCCTTGGATCTGCCGGCGAGCCTTTAAAAGATCTCCGGTTTCAAAATAAGCCAAAGCCAGATC
>Ga0209234_1000343_pt1 | contig 15622 bp, 17 predicted proteins | sample GraSoi013_1_20cm_2_FD_185816 | JGI IMG/M metagenome (GOLD analysis project Ga0209234, IMG submission 185816) | Grasslands soil microbial communities from the Angelo Coastal Reserve, California, USA - Sample 08_20_2013_1_20cm (SPAdes) (version 2) | ecosystem: Environmental > Terrestrial > Soil >... | reverse complement strand
ATCCGGACAGGCCATCTCACTCTGGCGTGAGGCTCCATGCGAGCTCCTCTGCGGCTACCTTCACCCATCTCCTCGTGACATGAGACAGCACCCCCTCTGGCTTGAGTGGCGCTCAAGCGGAAACCTTTGGCAAGGGGTAGCAGAGCACCTCGCGTGCTGTCCATCGTCGGCTGGTTCTGCCGGCGGCCATGGCAGGGGTCCGGTGCCGATAGCGTTGCGCTAGACGTTTGCCACCTCGCTCGCGTGGCTGCACGAGCGCTACTCGAAGGGATTGGTGAGGTCGCGACATCCGTGATCATACGCGCGCCACCACTCCAGATGGGCGAGCAGCTGTGGAGCAGGCTTCGCTGTTGCCCAGGTTCGACGAGCCAATGCGGCTCTTGCGTGTCGGACGGTCAAATTCACCCGCTCAATACAAGCGGTGTTCAGCCGTCCAGAGAAGCCCATCCTCTGGAAGGAGGCTGTGAGAGCGTCCTCTGTTCCCAGACGCATCACATGCGTGACGCGAACCAGCTTGCGCCCCCTTGAGCTTTTCTTCACCTGGCCAGAGATCAGACCAGCCGCCACCTGCCACTGTCGCACTATCCTCCCGCGACGACGCGCCTCGCGAGCCAGTGGCCAACATGAGCCGAGAGGCGCATAAAAGTACAAGGTTAACCCATCACTCGTGAAGAGCGGAATGTATCCAGGAGCCAAGCGTTGTCGCAGGGAATGAATGACGCGATGGGCCATGTGTTGGGTGCGAGGACCGAGCTGGAGCACGGGAAGAATTTTCGTACGGGGGTCGATGGCCAGCCAGAGCCACAGCGCCTGCGTATGGCTGCGCAGCCTGGTTCGCAGTTCATCCAGTTGAAGATGCGGGAGGTGGAGATGGCAGAAGAAGCGCTCGTGCAGGGTGTGCGCGTGCCCGCCTGCACGCGTGAGCCACCTCGTCATCGTGGCTTGTCGAAAGCCCTGCGACCCGCTCGGCGGCAGAAGGATCCAGCCCTTCAGCCAGGGCAGAGAGCACCATGGCGACCTGGTGCGAGGGAGTTTTCAGATGGTACAGCGGAGTATCGCGTCGAGCGCTGAACGTGGTGCGGCAAGCAGGGCCTCGGAACGCCTGGATCCGTTCGGCCTGGCCAGGCTTGCCATCCCCAAAAAGACGCGTGTACTCGAGCGTCAGTGTTGCCAAAGTACAAGCACTGCCGGTTCGGACAGGCGAACCCTTCGGTGGGGATGCGCTTGGGTGCTCCCCGGCGGCTTTTGACCTCGCTCCAGGGACGCGACATCCGCAGGTACTGGTCCTCCACCCAACTAGGGAGTAGAGGCGAGTCGACAGGCGGGACAATCGTCGGGGGTGCGCGGCTTGAGCAGTCGATGAAGCGGCATGCGCACCGAGGCCTCTGCTCTAGACCGGACAAGACCATGATGAGGAAAGCCATGGGCACACAGCAGCGGAAGACGAGAAGATGAGCACGATCACGAGCAGAAACATCTGGAGGTTCATGAAGCATTCTCTTTACTTGAAATGAGCAGGAGGGGACCCTTACTTCTGAGAAGCAAGAATACGGGGCCTCAAGAGGGAAAGTCAAGTGGGGAGGAGAGAGGTCCGATTTATCCACCATCGAGAGGGGCTGTACCGTGGCCGTCGTGCTACCCTCGCCTCGCTTCCACAGCGGGGACAAGAAAGGGTGATCGCCACCATTGAAGGCTCCTCTTTTTCATCTGGAATTGGTCTGCACAGACTACCATATCCTTCTCACTTTTGCCACTACCCAAAAATGGGTCAATCTCAGAACCATTTTACATGACGGCAAACAGGATATTGTCAGTTTTGACGTCGTTAGGTATAATGGGTGTAGTAAGGAGGGAATAGCCCATGTCTGGGGAGAAAGACATCGCGTGATTCAAGGGGTTTGTCAAGCCACATGAAAGAACGTGACTTAGACCAGATGATACGTCGTAATAGAATGGGAAATACCCTTCACTTCACTGGACAAATTGGCCCATATGTAAGAAATACTCCTTCTTAATTAACCGTCAAACTATCCCTCAGCGTAGAGTCGACGTTCGCATGGTGGGACAAGGGTTACGTAGATCGTTGCAAGCATATAAGTTTCTATGCTGCATAGGAGGTGCGGTGACACGGAAGCTTCGACAGTGTCGCGCAGATTTACAGCGTGTGGGCTTTTACCTGGATCATCAAACTGGAAGTCATCAAATATGGAAGCACCCGCTTATCCTAGGCATAAGCGTGAACCTAGTGGGTAAGGATAGTGCCGACGCGAAGCCCTATCAGGAGCGTGAGATACGAGAAGCGATGCGCAAGCTTCAGGAAGCACAAGAACAGCAAGGGAGACACAAACCGTGAGTGAACTACATTACTCTCTGTTGATCCAGTGGTCCGATGAAGATCAAGCCTACCTCGTGCGCCTCCCTGACTGGGAGCGAGCCGAGCGCGTACTTGGACCGGTCACCCATGGTGATACCTACGTTGAGGCATTGGAGCACGGACTAGAAGCTCTCGAGGCGCTGATTGCTTCAGCGCACAAGCATCACGAGACATTGCCAGAGCCACAAACGTTCGCAGCAGCATAAATCCAATAAGTGCATTGGCAACTCATCTATTGATGCAAGGCGTACTGCTGAAGTAGAGAGCAAGCTGACAATAGTAGAAGTTCTGTTGTTACCCGTGCAGTGGCTTGTGCCGGCTACTTAGTATATCTGTTCTAACATATGCCTTTTAGCCGCAACGAGCAGCACGAATAACACGCCGGATCGTTTCCTGTGAGACGCCCTAGTCATCTGCAACGTTGCGCAGAGATTCTTTCTTCTCAAGCACACGTTGCAACACCGTCGGCCATTCTGAAGCGGGGAGACCATATGCCGGGTTTCTTGGCTGTGCTGGCTACTTGGAATATCTGATCTAAAATCAGGGTTCAGTCAGAATCTCAAAGGTGAGATTGATCCTGTCCTTCCCATATACCCCCTTTTTACTGACAGAAGTCTGACTCTGAACCAGGATGGCGTTTGCGCTCTGACAGAGTCTGCCTCAGGTACATCAACACCTTCACGCGCCGGCTTCTTTCCCCTGGGGAAGCAAAAAGAAAAGACGGAATGCCCAAAGGCATCCTATTCTGTAAGCGCACCATTTGGTATGGGACTGCGGGAGGCATTGCATCGCTTCTTTGCTCTCTGGCAGTTCCAGAGGAATGTGCATCGTATCACCCACCAGGCGATGTCAACTCATGCGCTTTGATGATATACTGCCCATAATTGCAACAACAACGTCAAAAGAAAGCAAGGTATGAATGTTGTCGTTTCAAATTGAAGTTGGCTCTCGTGGCTGGTCTTCGGAGCGCTCGCAGGCTGGGTTGCCAGTCTGTTTACTGGACACAGCTCCCGTGTGGGCTGCGTGAGTAATATTATTGTCGGAATCATTGGCTCCATTCTTGGAGGATGGCTCTCCTTGCTGATCACCGGGCACATGCTGGTGGTTGGATGGAACTGGACGGCTTTTCTGGTCGCGGTCCTGGACGCCATAGTGCTGCTGACGATCCTGAACTTGCTCTCTGGCCCTCATCGACCGGAAAAGTAAGTCGTCTCAACGTTTTCTCAGTTCAATCCATCAAGGAGGCTTTTGATCGCCCTGGCTGCTTGCTGGAAAAGGCTGGGGCCTCTGAAACCTAAAACTGACTTGTGTGGCTATTGTCCGTTCTGGTAAAACCGAAAGGTGCTCACAGAAGTGCGCTTTCCAAGGAATTACGCCGTTCGTTGGTAGTCATGGTGTAATCCACCCAACACAGGAACAGCGATGATCGGATCTGGCTGATGCAGTGGAGGTGGAACAGAACACACTGGCGGATCAGGAATCCGCTGCCCACGTCCTTGATGCGGTCGAGCTTGGTTGAAGTACAGGGCATATGCCGTGAGGAGGCGGGAGAGTTGCTTCTCCTGAAAGATCAGGAAGTGATCCAGGCATTCTCGCCTGACGCTGCCCAGGAAGCGTTCACACACAGCATTAGCTCGTGGGGTTCGGTACGGCGTTCGAAGGACTTTGATGCCACTCGTGATTGCTACGCGTGCGAAATGCGGGCCGAATTTACGGTCGTTATCCCGGATCAGATATTTTGGCCCTTCTCCATACGGAGTCGCTTCTCGCAGTTGTTGTGCCACCCACAGATCAGTTGGAGAGCGTGTCACATTCACATGGATCACCTTGCGCGATTGCAATTCGACAATGAAGAAGGCAAAAAGTGGACGAAAAAAGAGATCCGTCACCTGCAGGAAATCGCAGGCCCATATCTCTGCCGCATGGTTGCGCAGGAACGTTTTCCAGGTCTGTCCACTCAGCCGTTTGTGGCGGATGGGTCTCATATATTTCTGAATTGTTCGTTTACTCACCCGAATATCGAGCTTGAGAAGCTCACCACGAATGCGCTCCGCTCCCCAGAGCCGATTGTTTGCGGCCATCTCCTTGATCAAGCTGATCGTCTCTGGCGAGAGCTTCGGCTTTCTCGCATGTGCCTTCGATTTGCGCTTCCAGAACAGGCGGAAAAGCTCACGGTGCCAGCGTAGGAGCGTCTCTGGCTGGACAAGGAACAGAGCCTGTTTCCAGGTTCGGACCATCTTGGCAAGGAGCACCAAAAGAAGCCGATCCGTCTTCCGATAGGTTGGTCGCTTGGCCTGTCGATGTAGGATGATCAGTTGCTGTCGTAAGAGCGCATTTTCTGCCAATAGTTCGGCTTTGCCTCGCGTCAGATCGGCGAACGTGCCGAGCACAAAGGAAGTTGTCGACGGTTTGATCCAACGCAAAACGTGTTCTTGAAGCGTATGGAAGCAAGAAGAGACACGTTGCTTGATCGGGAAAAATAGACGCAGCACAAATAGAACCTCTTCTTTGTGAGAACGGCGTATGGCCGGGGTGCATACGCAGAATGGACCATGTTGATTGTACACGTGTCCCACATGCTTTGACAAGAAAGCTTACTCCGTTGTACACAACAGTCCTATTTACCGAACAGATGTTCTAAGTAGCCAGCACAGGCATGGCGGCCGCGAGGGCATGGATTCCAACTACCGAGGATGCTCGTAGCAAGCTCAAGCATCTCTACCCGTCAACTCAAGAATGACAGACCACTAAATGCTTCCAGGGAAAAGCTAAGGAGAGATCTCTTCATGTTCTGTCTCCACGAATTGATGAATGCCAGCCACTTGCTATGGCACCACAGATGTGGTGTCATCCAGGCACCCATCAGCGAGGCAGCGAGCGACCTGCGCAATCTTCCAGACTCCCTCCTCCACATCGAGTGTAAACTGAAAGTCCCGCTCATAGTCGTCCGTATATCCCTTGGGTCCAATCGTCTTGAGCAACAGGAACCCAGTCGCCGACGTCTCGCTCACATTGTCCACCCTACAGTGGACAATCGTGATGCGAACAAGGAAAGGCGGGGGTGTTGCCCGCTCCTTTTGCAGGGCCTTGGCGTACTGCCCCCAGGCCGTATCCAGATCGTGTCGGTCGATAGCATCACAGAACGTAGTAAGCACCTGAGCCGTTGAGGGAGTCAGGGATGGAATGGGCGTCGGCGAAGGAGATGCTGAGAGAGAAGGAGCCAACGAGGGAAACGGCGTCGGCGAAGGCGAAAGCCCCCCAGAAGACGAAACTGCTGTCGACGAGGCCACAGGCGCGCCGATGGGAGCGGCATTCGCTCCGTGAAACAAGACCACTCCCGCACTGAGCACAAGGAAGAGTGAGAGGCATACCACCAGCGTGAGTCGGGTCCAGAGCCATTGGTGCCACGATGAGAGATGAACCTCGGGGCTGCGCAGGGCAAGTATGAGCACCAGCGCTGCCAGAATGATGATCCCCCCCTCCAATCTGCCAGATTGGGTCGCCCAGACTCTCCATGATCACGTTCATCGGCACACACTCTTCTTTCTAGCCCCAACTGACCGCAAAGCAGCCTTCCGAGAGGATATCGCAGACGCCTGTAATCTTCCAGGCCTGGTCCTCCACACCCATCGTCAACCGATAGTCCACATCCCCACTGCGTCTAAACCGGTCGGTATACCCATTCGCAAACGTCAGCGTCAGGACGGAGAGTGCTGAGGGATCCCCACTCTGATCAGGAATGATACAGCGGGTAAACTTCCTCCATGCAGCGAACGTCTCAGGTTGCGGATGCGTGTGTTGCAAGGAATTCGCGTACTGGTTCCAGGCCGTCTGGTAATCCTGGCTGGTGATGGCATCGCAGAACGTCATCAGGACCTGCGTAATGGAACGGGCGAGCCGAGGAGTCGGTGTGGGGGTTGGGATGGATGTCGGTGAAGGTGTCGGCGACGGAGTTGGTACGGGTGATGGTGCCGTGCTGCTTGTCCTCAGCGGTGCAGCGTCAGGCAGATGCAGCGCGACCGCCACCCCGCTCATCAGCAGAAGGGTAGCAAGCCACACTCGCAGAACGGTCAGCGTGTCCCGACGCTTCTGCTGTTCGGAGGCATGCACATCACGGGTGCGCACGGCCACGATCAACACTGGTGCGGCGAGCGTGATGACGAGCGCAAGCACCTGCCAGACTGGATCGCTGAGCGTGTTCAGGAGGATGTTCATCGGTACCTGCTCCTCCCGTCATCTGTCTGCGTACGCGCTCCATCTTTTGGCGCATGCGTGACCTCCCCTGCACGAACTGGCTCCTGCGTTGGAGCGCACTGTTCCACTTCCAGGTGGACATGCCGAAACACCATCCAGAGGGAGCAGTCATAGGCCGATTTGAGCATCCCAGCCAGGATGAAGGGCAGCCCGAGAACGAGCAGGGGCCCTTGCAAGAGCAGACCGGAAAAGACGGGGCTGCTTGCCGAGCCCACGCTGCGTGCCAGGGAGGTGACGCTGGCGGCAGCCGTGCGCTCCTGCGGGTCCACCAGGGCCATCGTGTAGGCCTGACGAGTCGGCACATCCATCTGCGAGAGCGCCTGGCGCACGAGCAGCAGTACCGCCGCGATGGGAAAGGTGGGCGCGAAGGCCACCAGGGCCAGCAGGATATTCGATGGGAGATGGGTAAACACCATCGTGTTGAGCAGACCGAAACGCCGGGCGAGCGGCGCCGCCGCCAGGAACGAGAGCGCCGAGAGGAGGTTCGCCCCGAAGAACAGGGCCGAGAGCGTCGTGAGCGGAACGCCGAAGCGCAGATGGAAGAAGAGCGCCATCAGGCTCTGCACCACCAGCCCTCCGGCCAGCGCATCCACGCTGAAGAGTGCACTCAGTCGCCACACCATGCCGCGTGAACGTCCCAACGGAGGCGCAAGCCGCTCCCAGAGGGGCTTTCCCTCGATGGGGGCACGCTCTGGTGCTTCCACCGCTCCGGAGAGCCGCGGGGCAAGCCAGGCCACAACGAGGGCCAGCACTGCATACGCCCCGAACAGAAGACGGATGCCCGTGATGAGAGGCAGATGCAGACGTAGCAGCAGATCGGGTAACCCGGCCACCAGCGCCCCCACAGCGACACTGAGCGAGGCAACCAGGTTATAGCGGGCGAACAGGGCCGTCCGGCGCGAAGGCGCTGTGACCTGTGCGATCATCGCCTGGTCAACGGGCAGAAAAGGAGCAGTCTCGGAGGCCGTCGTGCCAAGTGTCCCGAAGAACGCCGCCACCAGCAGCGCGGGATAGCTCGTCACCAGTCCAAAGACCACGCCCGTCCCGGCCATAAGGAGAGAAAGCAGCACCAGCATGCGCCGCCGTCCCCAGGTGTCAGTCATCAGGCCAACCACGTAGGTTCCGATCATATCGCCTATCAGGGAGACGGTGATCAGGATACCGATAGCCGCAGGTGAAAAGCCCTCATCTGCAAGCGCCACGCCCAAGAGCACGGCCAGTAACCCGTAGGCAAGTGAGCGCAGTCCACGCATCACCAGGATGAGCTGGGTGCTGCGACGGCGCTCGCTCGTGTCGACTGAGAGAGGGTCTGCTCCCCCTTTTGGTCTCGACTTTCTCATTTCCCTCGCTCCGCATCAGGCGAACCTCGCCTCACGAGACAAAGTCGCCATGCGGCTTGCCCTGGCGCACCATTTCCTGGCAATAGGCATAGAGGGCATCATAGACAATCCACTCAGCGGCATTCTGGGCGTTATCATCCTGGAAACCAAGATGGCGGAAGCCCTCGGCGATGGCCTCTAGTCCGGGTCCCTCGGGCTGATTCCAGAGCGTATTATCGGTATCTGCGCCATTCACGATCTTGCCAAGCAAGACCAGCGCTGAGTCGCTCGTCAAGTGGTACTTCTTGAGGATGGCCTCAAACGAACACTCTTTGCCGTGATGGCCCAGTTCCACATTTTTCACGTCGTAGGGGATCGCCCCTTCGCGCTCGGCCACCTCCAGCACCTGGTTGGTTGGCACAAAGAGAAACTCGGCATCTTTGTCCACAAATTTTTTAATGAGCCAGGGGCAGGCCACGCGGTCTACCTTGACATGCTCGCGGGTAATCCATTTCATGGTCAGGTTCTCCTTCTTCTTACGAGTAAGAGACGTTCAAACAACAAAGAAACGCGACATCCGAGCGCTCGTTCCGTTTACGGCACCTCGCTTTCCTCATAGACCGCGGTGCGACAACTGGGCAGAAAGACGTAGAGACGTTGCCGCCTAGCATCGTAGGCCGTCGTGTGCGCTCCCACCTCCGTAGAAATCTGCTCATCGACCACCATCGTCTGCGTGTTCAGCACATCGATGACGCCAGGATCCTCAATAGCCACGTAGAGATGTGATGTCTGGTGGTTGTGCCAGATGGCATCTGGGGCACCCGCAATCGGTACCTTTGCCAGTTCGCTCCCGGTAGAGGTGTCCAGCGTTACGACACTGCCTCCATCGCAGGCGACGAACGCCCGACGACCATCCTGGTCGAGGTCTAATCCATGCGGCCCAACACCCGAGACCGAGAACTGGCCGACCAACGCGCCTGTCGAGGCCGAGAGCACTGCCACCACCGCCGGTTCGCGGATATTGACGAGAAAACGCTCCCCTGCCGCGTGATAGACCGCCCAGCGTGGCCGACCGGGCAACGGTACTGACGCGATCACTCGGCCGACCTGCAGGTCAATGAGCCGTGCGGTATTGTCGTGCACATCAGCCACCAGCAGGTGTTTACGCAGTGGGTCAAAGGCCAGACCATTGGGCCGTGATCCTACAGCAACAGTTCGTATCACCGTAGCGCTCATGGCGTCGATAACCAGAAGCTTGCCCACGCCACGCGCTGCTGCAAAGATCAGTGCGCCGTCCTGTGCCGCCAGCACGCCGCTGGCCTCTGGACAGTCAGGAATCGTCACCAGGTGGCCCAGGCGCTCCCCATCGACAACCTCGACAGTGGAGACTTTGGTATTGGCGATAAAGACGTAACCGTTGGAGAGCGACACATCGCCGTGATCGAAGTCTCCCTCCGGGTGGAACGGGAGGTCAATATATTGGCGCAAGACCAGTGTGCTTGCCATTGACATGCTCCTTCTTTACGAGCTAGATTGTGACCACATTGACGACAAAGGAGACCAGGGCGAGCAGCACCCGCGCCTGCTCGAAGCGAATGGGGTCGGCAGGACGGCGGAAGGCCGCGTAAAAGCCAACAAAGAGATACGTCACCAGGGGGCACAGCACGTCATTGGGACTCACTGGTGGAATGGGATCGTTGTGGAGTCGCCCCGGTATTGCCCGCTGACCGCCACACCAGGACCGAGATGCCAACAACCACCGCGACCAGCAGGCAATCGACCAGCGGAAGCGCCTTGAAACGTGCGCGCAGAGCAACCAGCACCAGCAGTGAGCGCAAAGTGCACAAACGGAAAGACCGAAGGGCTCGTAGACATGCTTTTCTTCTCTTCTTCTCTTGTGCGGCCTCTTTACGCCTGGGTTGGTTCACTGGCGAACTGCGCATAGAGGGCATCATACACGAGCCGTCCTCGTTCCAGGGCGACCAGATCACTCGGACTGACCAGGCGAATACCCTGACAGATGACGTCCAGACCAGTTGCCGCTGGCTCCAGCATGACATCCTGCACGGTGTCAGCTTCATCCACCACGCGAGCGATACGCTGCAAGACGGGATCATGCAAATCATACTCGCGCAGTATGGTGTAAAACGTGCAGTGCCCCCGGTGATGGGAGAGCCGCACACCGGGGATATCGAATGGCTCCGCCCCTTCAGGCAGCGGCTTGTGTCCTGCAGGCACGAAGAGAAACTCCGCCTGTGGATCAATGTATTTGGTGATCAGCCAGGCGCAGGCCATGCGGTCCACGCCCACCTGCTCCCAGGTCACCCATTTCATGAGACAAATCCTCCTCTTGCACTCATCAGTCGTTCCCTCACGTGTGTCCCCAACGCTGAGTGAAAGTAGTCCTGCGCCCGCACCTGTTGATACTTGCGGGAGAGCGCGACGAGGTCAGCATCCTCCTGCTCCACCTCGTCCAGAATTTCCTGGTAGGCGGCATCCACACGAGCCTGGAACTGCTGCACCAGCGCGTCTGCTTGCCCATTTAAGAGCAAGTGGGATTCCCACAGGTAAGCTTCTCCCCCGAGTTCGCCAATCTCCACGGCCAGCCACTGGAACTGCTCGCGCGTCCAGGGCGTGGCAGGTAACACCCAGACGGCGTCGTGCAACAGCAGCGCCCCCAGGCGTTTGAGTTTGCGCCAGACGGCAGCCCGGCTGGCTGTGGGCTCGCGTGGGATTTTGTAAACGAGCAGCACCCACGATGTTTCCTTCGGCTTTTCCACGCAGCATCCCTCCTAGCGATGGAGCGCTGAGTACACGGCCAGGCCGATGACAGCGGCTCCCAACACGATGAACGGCTCCGGGATCTTTTTCCAGCGCCACAGGAGGACCAGCGTGGCGAGCGCCAGCGCCAGCGTGGGGATGTCCGTAATCGTGCGTCGTCCCAGCACGACGACCGCCCCGGTGATCGCGCCGATGGCGGCAGCGGTGACCCCTTGAACAAAGGCCGCGATGGCCGGGCGCTTTCCGTACTTGCGGAAGGCGGGAGCGGCGATCACCACAAACGCATAACAGGGCAGAAACGTCCCCAGGGCCGCGACACAGGCTCCGGCGAAGCCGGCCACCAGGAAGCCGATGAAGCCGGACGTAATCACCACAGGCCCCGGCGTAATCATGGCGACGGCCACCGCGTCCACGAACTGACGGTCGGTGAGCCAGTGGTGCCCCTGCACCACGCCTCCATAGAGAAAGGGGATGATAGCCAGCCCACTGCCAAAGACGAAGGCCCCGGCAAAGACAAAAAAGGTGAAGATGGTCCACAAGGTTCCGCCTGCCATTCCTCCCAGAGCCAGGAGGGCTGCCAAAGGCAGAGGCGAGAGACTCGTCACGCCGGGTTTCCCTTTGCTCCAGGACTTCCACAACGCGTGAGGAGGAGTCTTGACCAGCCAGACCAGGACACCGGCGGCGAGGAAGAGCAGCACCTGTTCGGTCTGCGTGAGGATGGTCACCGCTGCCGTCACGAGGTAGATCCCCCAGAGCAGAGGGTCACGTCCAATGGTTCTGGTCGTCAGCTTGTAGGCACTGTGGGCGATAATGCCGATCACGCTGGCGCCCACCCCGTAGAACACCGCCTGCATCCAGAAAAGCCCGCCGTAGAGCGTATAGAGCCAGCCAAGGATCACCACCAGGAGAAACGATGGCCAGATAAAGGCCAGCCCCACCAGGGTTGCTCCCAGGATGCGAGAGCGAACATAGCCCAGGTACATCGCCAGTTGCGCAGCCAGCGGGCCCGGCGAGAGCTGGGCGAGGGCCAGTCCCTCCTGGTAATCAGCCTCGGCAATCCACTCGCGGCCCTCGACGAGATCGCGCTGTATATACCCAACCAGAGCCACCGGGCCACCGAAGCCGAGTGTCCCCAGGCGCAAGAAATAGCGCACCAACTGCCAGAGCGAAAAGGGCTCCTGCTTCGGTGTGGGTACTTCTGTTGATTCGTTCACCGGCGATGGATCCACCTGCTTCCTCCTCGCTTGCACACAGGCCTGTTGCTACTGCGTTTTATGACAATAGTTGTTACTATCTGTAACCATGGTTAGAGTATAGCTGAAGTGGCAAGGAAATGCAAGCACAAGCGGAATGGAATGTATTTCAGCATTCCTGTTTCGCATGGGACGCGAGGAACCATCACGTGCAACCGGTGATTCCAAAACACTCGAGCCCATTCCAGTTGAAGGTGCTATCTGGCTGGATGCCGAGACTGTGGTAGGCTAAGGTCACCAGCGTATGCGCCTGCAAGGGAATGGTCCGAAAGTCGCCAGAGAACGGCTTGCCATCGATATATGCCTGCCATCCCTCGGACATATCCAGTTTGTTGGGATAGCCCAGGGATGCGAACTGCGTCTTCCAGATGTCGAGGAAATCCCCCAGGGTGAAGGAACGAACCTGTGGGGCCTCTACATGGATCACGCCATCGCTGGTATGCGTGTGCAGCCAGCACAAGCAGGAACCATCTGGTGCAATCCCGATCCCCTGGGGAACAGCGACGGCTTGCCCATCAAGGGAGAAGGACAGATGGGCATGGATGTGAAAGACGGCCTGTTCCATCTGATTACAGCAATGCCATCAATCGCGGAATACGGCGCGCTTGCGCCTAGCTCTGTCTGGTTCTGCGGATTCGCATGGGTCTGCGCCACAACGTACAGGGAGACCGCAGCCGTGATGAGCATCACACCGATGACGACGCTCACCTGTGGTGGCTACTTGGTCTATCTGTTCTCAAAGAGGCCTTTGAGCCTCAATGAACAGCACGAACGACACGCCGGATCGTTTCCTGTGAGACCCCAGAGTCATCTGCAACGTTGCGCACAGATTCTTTCTTCTCAAGCACACGTTTCAACACAGTCGGCCATTCGAAAGAGGGGATCTCATCTGCCGGGTTTCTTGGCCCGGGCCTGCGATGGTGTATCAGAGGAGGAGTGCTTCACTGAGCTTGTTCATCTTCAGTGAGAAGGTCTTGGAGCTTTTGAGACAGCTTTCCGGATGGGGCAAGGAAAAGGGGAAAAATTGGTGAGAGAGGAGCCGAAATCCGTCGGTTCCGGTGAGATTATTTATTCATCATACTATTACTAATATAATTTTTGTTCTTTCACCTCGAAATCTCCTCCCTGTGCAGGCTCTCTTGTCTCTGCTGTCCCAAACACGCTCTTCATGGCTGCCTTGCCGATTCCTCCTCTGCATCTTCACTCAGCGCTCAGAGACCTTCAGTTCGTCCTTTTCTCTCTACATGCTCGAACAGATAGACCAAGTAGCCAGCACAAGGAGGGAACGGGAACGACTTGGAAGTGAGAAGCACCCGACGCTCCAGATCCCACTCGGCAGACGAGGGAGCCAGAGGCTTCTGCTGCCACATGTGATATACTGGAGAAAAGGACCCTTTTCCTCAGAACTGTTTTCCGAATGCGAGTTTGACCCAATGACCATCCTTCCCGACCTGCTCATTGAGCACGAAAGCCGGACCACTGAGGTAGCGGTCACCGTGCGTGCAGCTTCCCCAATGGTCCGACCGAGGGACACGTCAATCGTCTCAAACTGATCAAGGGCAGCATGGATGGTCGGGCCAAATGTGATTTGTTGCGGCAACGTGTCCTGCATCCTACCGCAAACGGCAAGCAAAGCCAAGACACAAAGACGGAAGTCCGTCCCCTCCAGCAAAGGCACCCTGCGAAGAAGCAGAGGGGCTCTCCAGGCGAAAGTGAGGGAAAAGGACGATGTCCTCTCTCACGAGCGAGACTGTGGGCATGAACGAGACGCAAGGAGAACGAACAATGAATCAGCTTACAGTTGCCCTGCTTCAGTTGACCTCGCAGGGCAATGACCAGGATGCCAACCAAGCCAAAGGCGAACGGTTCTGTCGCCGCGCCCAGCTCATGGGCGCCGATATCGCCCTCTTCCCCGAGCTCTGGAACGTCGGGTACACTCCGGCCAACAGCTGGCAAGGAACCGATGAACTCTGGCGCGCACCAGAGTTGTGGCCACCCGAGGAGGCAAATGCCAACGAGGTGCAGCCACAGCCTGAGGACCTCTGGGCGGACCAGGCCATCGGGCGTGATGACCCGTTCATCCTCCACTTCAGGGACCTGGCCAGGGAACTCGGCATGGCGATCGGCCTCACCTATCTGGAGAAGTGGAACAGGACACCACGCGATACGCTCTCTCTTCTCGACCGGCATGGGGAGCTCGTGCTCACCTACGCCAAGGTCCACCTGTGTGAGTGGTCTCCTGTGGAAGCCACGCTGACCCCTGGCGACGACTTTTCCGTGTGCACCCTCGATACGGCGCAAGGCCCGCTCAAGGTCGGGGCGATGATCTGTTACGACCGCGGCTTCCCCGAGAGCGCCCGCATTCTGATGCTCAAAGGAGCTGAACTCATCCTCGTCCCCAATGCCAGCGACCTCGACCCACTGCATCTGGCCCAGTTGCGGGTACGTGCCTACGAGAACCTGGTCGCGGTGGCCATGGCCAATTATGCGGGGGCAGGAGCGGGACATTCGGTGGCTTACGACCCGATCGGCTTCCCTGTGCATGGGGGGAAAGCCTCGTGGCGAGACACCCTCGTCGTCGAAGCTGGGGAGTGCGAAGGCATTTTCCTCGCTTCGTTCGATCTCGACGCCATCCGTGCTTACCGCATGTACGAGACCGAGGGCAACGCCTTCAGGAAGCCGCATCGCTACGGCCTCCTCACCTCGCCTGACGTGGCAGAGCCTTTCGTTCGGGTCAGCGCTACGGGAGAAGCATTCAAGCGCACAAAGAGGTAACAAGCCTCACTTCCTCTTCCCGCAATCGCCCGGTTGTCCAGGAGATGATCGGAGCGCGGGAAGGCTCTCAATCAACCTACTTGTGACTAAGATCATAATTTGGTTCTTCCGCAGCCTCGCTGCTGCTGAAACGGGATATACTACAAGGATGTTTGAGGAGGATGGGATGGCGTACTGGCGGGTAAGAGCACAGGAAAGACATGAGGGAAGATGGTATGCAGGTCAAAGGACTCACTTGGCTGGGACTGCGAACCACTCAGTTTGAAGAGATGGTCAAGTTCTTTCGTGATGTGATGGGCATGCAGCCCATTCGAGACGACCCGGAGATTGCGGGGTTCCAGTTGACCAATGGGACGCAACTGGAACTCTATCGCCCCGAGGAGCCATTTCACGCGTTTTTCACCACAGGTCCGGTGGTCGCCTTCTGGGTAGATGATGTCGACGCAGCACGCGCGACCATGGAAGCAGCAGGCATCGAATTCATTGGTCCCATTCAGCGTGCGGGCAAGACGAGGTGGAATCACTTCCGAGCCCCAGACGGGACGGTGTTTGAGATCTTGAGCCGGGCTGATGAGGAGAGCTAAAGCAGGCTTCTTTGGCATGTACTGGCTACTTGAGACATCCGTTCGAAACATGGATTGATTGCCATTGCGCTCGTTCTGGGACGAGCTGTGTTTCTGCAGAGCTAAAAACCAGGAATCGTGGTTCTCGCAGCAGAAATTGCCATCCATTCCTTGCCACTGGATCGCGCCAAGGGCCAAGTGGCAGCTTTATACGACGAGGACCACAAACTGGTGAGGAGATGCGGCGTCTCCAGATAACCGCTTCGCCGCTTTGGTCCGCTTACAGGACTAGCATAGGTAGCG
>Ga0209234_1000342_pt1 | contig 15625 bp, 10 predicted proteins | sample GraSoi013_1_20cm_2_FD_185816 | JGI IMG/M metagenome (GOLD analysis project Ga0209234, IMG submission 185816) | Grasslands soil microbial communities from the Angelo Coastal Reserve, California, USA - Sample 08_20_2013_1_20cm (SPAdes) (version 2) | ecosystem: Environmental > Terrestrial > Soil >... | reverse complement strand
GATGCCGGGAAATATACTTGGCCGCCTGTCCGGTCGTGACTCCTTCGTGCAGCATTACTCACATTTACACTCATCCCACTCACCTAGGTCAAGCTCCTACTGGATGCCATTCATGTGGGAATCTTAATTTGCCAGCAATTCCACATTCCCTGAACCGTTAGTCGAATGTCGCCCGCAACGGCCACTGGGGCCCTCCAGCCGGCACCTTCCGAACGTCGCTGCGGGCCTAATCAGAAGTTGAACTTTAAGCCGAGTTGAAGTTGGCGGCCACCGATGGCACTGGTGATCTGGCCGAAACTGCTACTGCCCAACGTTGTCCCCGCTGCCCTGCCACCGTTAGACGCGAAGTAGAACTGCGGCGTATTGGTCACGCCAAAAGCCTCCAGCCGCAGATCCAGATTGTAGCGCTCCGTGAATCGGATCGACTTAGACAGTGAAGCATCCAAGTTGAAAAAACGGGGCCCGCTAAGATAGTTCCGCCCCACATTGCCGAATGTATTGGCCGCCGGGGCAGCGAAGCTCGATGCCGTAAACCAGGGATTGCCAATGCCGATGCCGTGAAGGATTTGCACAGGAGCAACCAAATCCGGCGTTTGGGTGTTGCCCGGCGCTCGAAGCGAGTTGCCACTAGCGTTAAAATAAAGCGGAAGGCCGGTCATCAGCGTGAGAAAGCTGGAAACGCGCCAGCCGCCCAGAATCGCGGCGCCAACTCCAGAAGGCACGAGGCGCTTGCCCTTTCCAAACGGCAGATCGTACACAATGTTCTGCACAAAGGTATGCGTGCGGTCGAAGTCGTTCCGGGCGTAGTTGCGGCGCTGATTGATATAGAACGCCAGGCCGCCATCGTCGCCCGTTTGAAAACCCATGCCTTTGCCGAATGTGTAAGCCGTAGTGATCGATAAACCGCCCGAGAAGCGCCGGTCAAACTTCACCTGTAGGGAGTTGTAATTGGATGAGTATCCCGCGAAGCGGAGACTCGTGTCCGCCGTTCGCCCGAACGTATTAAACTCCGGCTGTCCCTTGTTCCCCAGGCCAACTACGGTAGCAGCATTGAGGTTGTAATTGACGACGGAATCTACGCCATGATTGCCCACGTAGGCTACATCGAGAACGAACCGCCCAGGCAGAGCTTGCTGGATCGCGGCGTTCCACGATTCGACATAGGGGTTCTTGAAATTCGGATTAACTACATCGTATGAGGAACCGACGGTCGGATTGGTAATGATCCCGTTCGATGGAACCGAAGGGAGAATGAGAGATGGGAAACCATTCTCAAATGTGGCGGTTTGTCCGCTGGGAAGTACCGCCGGCCCAAAGCTGGCAACCGCTGGATTGAATACGTTATTGGCCCGCACAGGGAAATTGTAAGCGTAGCTGTTGTCGGGAAACGGCGTATAGCTAATCCCGAATCCAGCGCGGAAAACGGTCGATTCCTTTAGACGGTAAGCCAGCCCCAGGCGCGGCGCGAAGTATTTGTAATGCGTGGTGATTCCCAAGTCATCTGGATTGCCGCCTATGCCGCTGACGACCAGCGTGTTGTTGGCGGGATTGTAATTGGAAAAGCCACCTTGGGCCGCTGGCGTGGCGGGCGGATAAAACTCCCAGCGAAGTCCAATATTCGCCGAGAATTTTGGAGTGACCAGCCACCCATCTTGCACGAAGCTGAAGAATTGCCATGCCCGATAGTTCGGGAAAAAGGTCGCCAGATCGCGTCCCACCTGACCCGGCACGTCGAGCAGAAAGCTGGCAAAGTCGTTTCCAAAGCTGGTGACCGTTGCGCCGGCACCGGTGTTGAGCGCCGTCTGGCCATCGTTGAAAGTATAAAGACCGCGTGGGCTGAACGTCTGTTCCTGGAGCAAAGCGTCGCGAACCCGGCGGAGGTCGACGCCAAACTTAACCGTATGGTTGCCGAGAATCTTGGTCCAGGTATTCGCAAAGTCGATATTGGTTTCTGAGCGGATCCACGGCAGGCTGGCCGAGAAGCCAATCAAGGGATTGGAAAACCCGCCGTTAATCGTAACACCCACGATTCCACTGGTTATCTGATCGAGGTTGACGCCGGGAATGCCCAGCGTTTGGGAAGTAGTCGTCCCAAAATCGCTGTTGTGGGCCTCGTTGTGGTACCACCCTGCACCAACGCGGAACTCCGCAACTAACGTATTCGAGAAAAAGCGGTTGTAGTTGATACCCGTGCTATAGGTCTTCTGAAGCCCGGTCCCTTCAAAATTATTCTGCGCTGGTCCGCCGGCGATACCGAATATCGGCGCTTGGAAAACGGATGGACGCTGGTAGCTGAATCGCGCGCTCAGGCGATTTTTATCGGTCAGGTTGGCGTCTACTTTGGCATCCACGAAATCCGTGTCCTTGTGGAAACCCAGAAGCGCAAAATAGTTGCTCGCGATGGGCGCAGTAGTTGGAATGGGCGGCAAGAACGCCATGAGCTTAGCGGAGATGGGATCAATCAAGGCGGCAGGAATGATGTTCGGGCAACCGGCTGCATTGGTGCAAGCAGAATTGAATGCATCCACCATTCCATTAGGACCCGCTACCGTGGCCTGGCCGGGAGCGGACGTGGCCATGAACTGCTGGCGGCCCGTGCCGTCGGGATTGCCGCTGAAGGGGTTGTAGATGTTGCAAGCGGTCGCGGCCACTTTGCAAGCTTGCAAGTTTTTAACCGCGCTCAAATCACCCGAGCGAAAGGCCATGGTGGGGACAGTAATGGTGTTTGGATTTGCCTGGTGATCAAAGACTTTTAGATAATCGGCAAAGAAGAAGAGCTTATTCTTCTTGATCGGACCGCCAAGATTGCCGCCCAAGTAGTTGTAAGCGAGATGTCCCACCGATTGATCGAAATAGTTGCGAGCGTTGAAATAATTGTTCCTGGCGAATTCGTATGCGGCGCCATGATAGCTGTTGGTACCGGCCTTCAAGATAACGTTAACAACGGCGCCACTCGCACGACCTAGCTCTGCGTCGAAATTGCTCGTCGAAACGTCCACTGTCTGGATGGCCTCGAGCGGCGGCACCAGGATCTGCAGGAGACCGGTGCGTTCGTTGTCGTCGATGCCCTCGATCTGGTAGTTGTTGCCCTCGCGTAGTTGGCCGTTGACTTCCGTCTGCAGCGAGCTACTTGCGTTGAAGAACTGCGAGTGCTGGAAAGTGGCGCGAGTTGTGCCGGGCACAATGTTTAGAAGATTTTGGAAATTACGATTGGTGCCGAGCGGTACGTTCTCCGTTAGCACGGTTTCCAGCTTACGCCCGGTGTCCGCTCGCTCGGTCTGCAGGATGGGCGTCTGCGCCTCCACGAGGATGGTTTCCGAGCCGCTTCCAGGCTGAAGGACAAGGTCGACGCGCCCGGTGGTGTTCACGATCACCTCAAAGCCGGCTCTCGAGGCCCGTTTGAATCCAGGCTGTTCCGCGGTGACCGTGTACGTGCCCGGCGGCAGGTCCGGGAATACATAGTTGCCGCTATCGTTCGTTTGCGAGGTACGGCTAATCCCGGTGTTTGTTTCCGTGATGGTTACCTTCACGCTGGCGACCGCCGCCCCGCTCGAGTCCGTCACCGTGCCGAGCAAAGTTGCATTCACCGCTTGCCCCATGACGGGTGCCGAATATCCCAGGAGCATGGTCCCGAGCAGTACGGCGATGCTGAAATGCCACCGCTTGATCAGAGCGGTTCGGGCAGGCCCGCCAGATCGTTGGGCACTTATCGCCGAAGACTTATCCCCGCGAGACGAGCCAAGGAAAGACCAACTGGACAGTTTTTTCATGACCTCACACCCCACGAGATTCGAAGAACCTCCCACGCAATCCAACGAGATCCCAAGAAACCTTGGAACTGGTTCCACACCCTAACCGAGCGAAAACCCGCTGTCAAGTCAGAATCTCATAGAACCAATCGGCTGGACTGGTTTTCCAACTTCTTGGCACAAGCGCGCGGATCCCGCCATAAGGCTGAGAATACCATCGCTGTTTTGGTGTGATAGACTGGCAGAGGGATGAGGGTTGCCGGTTTCTCACCGAACCTGGCGAGAGGCCCAAGCGACAAGAGACCACAGTGTTATGGAAGTAGTTCCAAGAAAAACGACCATTCGCGAAGTGGCGCAGGCCGCTGCCGTGGGCGTTGGAACGATTTCCCGGGTGCTCAATTCCAGCTCTCAGGTGAGCCGGGAAACGCGCGAGCGGGTACTTGAGACCATCCGGCGTCTGGGGTTCCGCCCCAATGCCCAGGCCCGCCGGATTCTCAAGCGGCGCGCAGAAATGGTCTGCTTTCTGTTGAGCAACCGCGATTTTCTCCATCCCTTTCATGCTCGCATCTTGCAAGGCGTCGAATCTTATGCCAGCGGCTTGAAACAGCACGTGCTGTTCGCCGCGCTGCATTATTCCCCGAGAACGCCTCCCGACAGGATCGACCTGCCTCCCGTTCTTCAGGAGCATGGCTTGATTGACGGACTCATTCTGGCGGGGACGATTTATCCGAATCTGCTCCGCAAGATCGAATCCATCCATATGCCCTTCGTGGCCTTCAGTAACAACGTAGTGGGAATGAGCGACGAGCAGCAATTCGATCAAGTGGGCTTCGATGACTTCAACGGGACCCTCCATGCCACGCGTTATCTGATCGGCAAGGGTCACCGCCAGATTGTCTTTGCCGCAGGAGATATCTCCTACCCCTGGCTTCGTCGGCGATTCGAAGGCTACCGGCAAGGAATGCGCGAAAACAAACTAAAAGCCGTCTTGATCGCGGCCCGAAGTCCTCAGAGCTTCGTCGATTTTGGTCAAAAGAGCATCGGGCGAATCCTGTCCCGACAGCCGCGACCCACTGCTGCCGTTGCTGGCAACGACGAAATCGCTTACGGGCTTTGGCGATCCCTGCAGCGGCACGCCATGAAAGTGCCGGACGATATCAGCCTGGTGGGTTTCGACGACCGTGAGGAGGCCCTTCTGATGGACCCGCCGCTTTCGACCGTGCGGGTCCACAAGGAAGAGATCGGCGAAACCTGTATGAAGATGCTGCTCGAACGGTTGCATCATCCGCGAATGACCTTCAGCCATCGAATCCTGCCCACGGAATTCGTGATCCGAGGGACGGTCCGCCATCTGTGAGTAATGACCTCAGGAATCGTAAAATCTTGTTAGCCGGCCATAGCGAGTACCAAGGCGGCCGACAGCTGTCGGCGTTCTTGTCATTCTCGCAGTGCTCGTATTACCGGCTCTGGCCTGTCTGCCGGCCAAGCTTGATCTGGACGGAACCCGCCGCTTGTTAGAGAATCTCACGCATGTCCAAGCAGCTTCTGCGTTATAGCCTTGTTGCTGTGCCATTGCTATTGAGTCGATGGCCCGCCGCGGCACAAATTCGGACCGCTTCTGCCGTGAACGAGGTGGCGCGCGCTCCCTACCTGGATGCCAGCCGGCCCACCCAAGAACGTGTAAACGATCTGGTCTCGCGCATGACCCTCGAAGAAAAGGTTTCGCAAATGCAGGACGTGGCGCCAGCGATTCCGCGCCTGGGCATCCCCGCCTACAACTGGTGGAACGAGGGTTTGCACGGCGTCGCGCGCTCAGGAAATGCAACCGTTTTTCCCCAAGCCATCGGTCTCGCCGCCACCTGGGATACCGATCTGATCCATCGCGTCGCCGATGTGATCTCCACCGAAGCACGCGCCAAATACAATGATGCAATCCAACATGGAAACACCGGACGCTACTACGGCCTCACCTTTTGGTCACCCAATATCAATATCTTTCGCGACCCGCGCTGGGGACGCGGCCAGGAAACCTATGGCGAAGATCCCTACCTCACCAGCCGCATCGGCGTAGCATTCGTTACCGGCCTGCAAGGCGACGACCCGACCTACTTGAAAACGGTCTCGACGTCCAAGCACTATGCCGTCCACAGCGGTCCAGAAGTTCTGCGGCATCGCTTTAACGTGCCGGTATCTCCGCACGATCTGGCGGACACCTACACTCCTGCGTTTCGCGCCACGATCTTGGAGGGCCGGGCCGATTCGGTTATGTGCGCGTACAATTCTGTGCGCGGCGAACCGGCGTGCGCAAATCACTTTCTCTTTGACACGCTGCGCAATAAATGGGGCTTCCGGGGCTATGTCGTCTCGGATTGCTGGGCCATCAGTGACCTCCATCAAGGCCACGGTTTCGTCCTGACCCTCGAACAGGCCGCAGCCCTCGCGGTGAAGGCCGGGACGGACTTGAGCTGCGGCCCCGAATTCGGTGCGTTGCCGTTCGCCGTTAAAAATCGCCTGCTTGCCAACGAGGATATCGATCGCGCCGTGAAGCGCCTGTTCGAAGCAAGGTTCCGGCTCGGCATGTTCGACCCGCCGGAGCGCGTGCCTTGGTCGAAACTATCCATCGCCGATAACGACACTCCTGCCCATCGCCAGCTGGCCCTCGAAGCCGCTCACAAATCGATGGTCCTCCTGAAAAACGACCGTAACACGCTGCCTCTGAAATCTTCGGTGAAAACGATTGCGGTCATCGGCCCGAATGCCGATTCACTGCCTGTCCTCCTGGGCAACTACAACGGCAACCCATCAAGCTACACCACTATTCTCGAAGGCCTTCGAAAGCGGTTTCGCAACGCCAAGATTCTTACAGCATTAGGATCTCCGGTAACCGAAACAAGCGCGGTTATCCTTCCCTCTGAGTACCTTCGCACCGGCGGCAGGAACTCCCAACCTGGTCTAAACGGGGAATACTTTGCCAACGTCAACCTTGCAGGTAGTGCGGTTCTGAAGCGCACGGATGCCAACGTGGATTTCGAGTGGAACAATGTCTCGCCGGGGCCCGGCGTTCCTGCGGGGAATTATTCCGTACGCTGGACGGGCGAATTGGTCCCGCCCGTAGACGGTGACTACCGCTTGGGCGGCAGTACCGACGGTGGCTATCGCATTTACCTGGATGGAAAAAAGTTTGTGGATGATTCTGGGCCCCACGGCGCTCGCACGATGACCACACTTGTTCACCTGCAGGCGGGCCACGCTTACCCGATCCGCATGGAGTACCTTCACACCTGGTGGGAGGCCACCGCACGGCTTCTCTGGTTGCCCCCAAATCTGTCTCAAGAAGCCGTGAACGCCGCCCGCAAAGCGGATGTGGTTATCGCCGTGGTGGGCATCACTCCGCAGTTTGAGGGCGAGGAAAGCGATTCAAGTGATCCTGGCTTTTTCGGAGGCGATCGTCTGGACCTCAACCTTCCCCGGCCTCAGCAAGAACTTCTGGAGTCTGTTGCTGCCACCGGAAAGCCTCTCATCGTGGTGCTCACTAGCGGAAGCGCCCTGGCCGTGAATTGGGCGCAGCAGCACGCCGCCGCCATCCTCGAAGCCTGGTATCCGGGCGAGGAAGGCGGCACCGCCGTAGCCGATGTCCTTTCCGGCGATTACAATCCTGCCGGAAGGTTGCCGGTAACTTTTTATCAATCCGTCGTCCAGCTCCCGCCGTTTGGCAACTACTCTATGGCCGGCAGGACTTACCGCTACTTCACCGAGCCGCCGCTCTATCCTTTCGGGTACGGTTTGAGTTTCTCGTCCTTCAGCTACTCGGACGCGAAAGTAAGCCCGGCCCAGGTGGCCGCCGACGGCACCGTCACCGTCTCCGTGGGGGTGACGAATACCAGTTCCCTCCCCGGGGATGAAGTGGTGCAGCTTTATCTTGCGCATCCCGGCGTCGATGGCGCTCCGATTCGCGCGCTCGCTGGATTTCGGCGCATCCGTCTCGACGCCGCTGCGTCCGAAACCGTGAATTTCCCCCTGCGCGACCGTGATTTGAGCATCGTGGATGAGGCTGGAGTTCGTCGCATCGTTCCCGGCGCTGTGGAGGTTTGGATCGGCGCCGGTCAACCGGTCGACGCGCCCGGTCAACGGCCAACAAAGGGCTTGCAGACAAGATTCACGATCACCTCCAGCGCAACCTTGGACGATTGAGGATCTAAGCGCCAAGTCGAGTTCCAGCGCAGGAAAGGCGGTGGGGTCCAAGCAATGAATCGAAAGCGTGTCTCCGTCTGGCTCTTTGTTCTTCTCATCGGCGCTCTCCTCGAAGCGCATGCACAAATCAAGGGCAAGTCTGTGGCTGAAAAGCTCGGCTTTGCCCCTGATGCAAGACTCCTAATCGTACACGCCGACGACGTCGGCGTGACTCATTCCGTGAACGCGGCGACCATCACAGCTCTGGACACCGGTCTGGTTAACTCCGCCAGCATTATGGTGCCCTGCCCATGGTTTCCGGAGATTGCCGATTACGCCAAATCTCATGCGCATATCGATTTCGGCCTGCACCTTACATTGACGAGCGAGCGGGTTTACTACCGCTGGGGTCCCGTCGTATCAAAAGACACGGTTCCAAGCCTGATCGACGAGAACGGTTATTTCCATCAAGACTGGACGGCCGCGAAAAGGATCAATCCGAAAGAAGTTGACTTGGAGCTTCGCGCGCAAATTGACCGCGCGTACGCCATGGGCGTCCGGCCCACGCATCTCGATTCCCACCAATATCGTCTCTTCGAAAATGGCAAAGATCTATTCGAGGTTCTTCTGCGCGTCGCTCACCAGTACAATTTGCCGGTTTTCGTCGCGCGGGACTGGTTCGCGGACCGTCCCTATCTGGAATCCGGCCTGACTGCCGCCGACATCGTCCTGGAGCACACCGTTACCATCGATCCCGCCGTTCCGCCGGAGAAATGGGCCGATTTCTACAAGACCGCCCTCAAGAATCTTCAACCTGGCGTCACCGAATTCGTCATCCACCTGGCCTTCGCCGATGACGAAATGAAAGCCGCCACGCGCGAGCGTGACACATGGGGCGCCGCCTGGCGCCAGCGCGATTTCGATTTTTTCACCAGCCCCGCATTCCGGCAGTTGCTCCAGGAACAAGACATCAAGCTCATCACCTGGCGGGAATTGTCCCACGCCGTCCAGCATTGAGTCCTGACGCTCGCTTCATCTTTCCTTGGCACGCCATTCCGCGCTATTGTCAATGTCGAAGCTCACGTTACGATGGGGTGCCGGCATGCTGGCTCTGCCAGGTCCCGAAACCAAATCCATCTTTAAGAATCCGTTCCTTTATTCCCGGGCCGCACTCGCCATCGGCGCGCTCGTCGTGGGCTGGATCCTTTTCTCCCGCTGGCTGGAGAACCGTGACCTGGACAGACACGCTAAAGAAGTAAGCCTCCAGAAGCAGCAGGAACAGGATCGTGTCGCCCTAGAGCAATTTGGTGGACAGGAGCTGGCCATCCAAAACTTCTACGCCTCTCCCGGAGTCATTCGCCGCGGTGAGAGCGTACAGTTGTGCTACGGCGTAGCCAACGCCAAGACCGTCAAGCTCGAACCGCAGCCCCATCCCGTGTGGCCCTCGTACTCTCGCTGTGTTGATGTAACTCCCGCTAAATCAACTAACTACACGCTAACCATTGCCGACGCGGCCGGCCACACGCGCACCCAGAGCCTGGAAGTCAAGGTCCGCTAGCTCCGCCGAGCCTGCTAAAGTGTATGTTCCAGTCCGGAGAAAGATATTCCCTTTGATTGCGCTCTTCCTCTTGTGACTTCAATTCTCCCGCATCTATATCTATAATGTTTCCTTACGCGGGGTCCGGGAGACCAGCCGTTGGTCCCGGACTCCGCAGACTTTTTTAGCGAACTGAAAACGACTGCCATGTCCGACCCACTAGCCAAGATTAAGAAAAAGCTTCAAGACGAAATTGATCAGCTCTCGCACGAGCTCAGCGTCGAGCTTCCCAAGGAAATCGCTGTGGCCCGCGCCCACGGCGACCTCTCCGAGAACGCCGAGTACAAGTACGCCAAGGAGCGCCAGGGCTACGTCAACCTCAAGATCACCCATCTCAAGAAGCGCATGGGTGATCTCAGCATGCTGAACCTTAGCAATATCCCCAAAGACCGCTCCGGGTATGGTTCACGCATCGTTGTACTGGACCTGCAGCGCGACGCGAAAATCGAATACACGCTGGTGAGCAGCGAGGAAGCCGACGCCGAGAAGGGCCTCATCTCCACCACCTCGCCCATCGGCAAAGCCCTCCTCAACCGCAAGGTGGGCGACGAAATCGAAGTTGCCACACCCGCGGGCAAGAAGGAGTTTGAAGTCGTCCGCCTCGCCACCATCCACGACGGCGAGTAAACATCCGGCTGTTCCGGGCGTCCTATTCAACAGACCGTGTGGGCCGCCTGAGAGGACTTATGAACTGGGGAGAAGGCCCGACGCTCGGGCTGCTTGCCGTTGCCGGTTATCTCTTATTCCTGGCGGGTGCCGCACTTGTGTGGCGCAACCGTGGCGAGTTCTCCGTCTGGGTGCAGGATGAGATTTCCGTGTTCCGCCGCAACTTCTCGCGCTATATCCCCGTAGGTCCGTTCTACAGCATCCGCGAAGAATCCCGCTTCAAAGCCATCCCGGCTTCCTTTTTCCACTCACTGAGCCGCCTTCCGCGCAGTTCGATCAATGGCGGCCCGATACTTCTTTTGATCGGCCTCCTTCTCTTCGTTCTCGATTTCTTCGTGTAAAGATTTTTCTTCCCCGCGAACTCCGCGTCTCTCGGTTAAGTCTGTTGTTTCGCGGCGATTTGCCAGTTTCATATTCGAGTTTCGTTTTTCGAATTTCCATTTTCCATTTTCCATTTTCTCTGCGATTCTTTGTTCATGAAACCTGCCCTCATTGTTCATGGCGGCGCGTGGGACATTCCTGATGAAGCCTTAGAGGCCTGCAAATCCGGCTGCCACCGTGCTCTTGCTGCGGGTTGGTCCATCCTCTCCCGCGGCGGCCCCGCTCTGGACGCCATCGAAGCCGCCATCGTGGTCCTCGAGGACGACCCTGTCTTCGACGCAGGTTACGGCTCGCACCTCAATCTTGACGGCCGCGTCGAATGCGACGCCATGGTCATGGACGGCGCAACGCTTGGCGCCGGAGCCGCCGCGACTTTGCAACGCGTCAAAAATCCCATTCGGGTGGCACGCAAGATTCTCGAAAATTGCCCGCACATGATGCTCGTCGCGGAAGGCGCGGAGCGCTTCGCCAAAGATCAGGGAATCCCCCTCTGCAAGCCGGAGGAAATGGTCAGCGAAGCCGAGTGGGAAGCTTGGCTGAAGTGCAAGGAAGACAAACACGCGGCCGCCCATCACCGCGGCCACGGACAGGGAACCGTCGGCGCGGTGGCCATCGATCGAGACGGTAATTTATTGGCCGCCACTTCCACCGGCGGCACCTGCTGCAAACTTCCCGGCCGTGTCGGCGATTCGCCACTCATCGGCTGCGGCTGCTACGCCGACTCCGAAGCCGGGGGGGTCTCCTGCACTGGCTATGGCGAAGCCATCATGAAGGTGGTCTTGGCCAAATCAGCCGTCGATCTTCTCCGTCGCCCCGCCACCTGCGTGGACACGCCCCCCAACATTTCCTGCGAAGCCTCCACCGCCGACCTGGTCGCCCGCGAAGCCGTCCATCTCCTCGCCAAACGCACCCACGCCACCGGCGGCCTCATCCTCCTCGACCGCCACGGCAATCCTGGCTTCGCCTTCAACACCCCCCGCATGGCCTACGGCTACGTCGCCCCCGACGCCACCTTCATCACCGCCGCCTAGCCCGGCTTTTCTTTCTTGTAGCGGCGAGTTCATCGCGCCATCTTGTTCTTCTCCTCTGTTGTCCCCATTCATTCTCTTCACTGAGCACTGACCTCTGCCCACTATTTTCCGCCACCCACTCCACTCCCCACTGTCAACTGTCCACTGCCGCGCGATCGAGCGCGGCCTGTTGTATCATTCTTCGGCGCAGTGCTCAGGAACGGATACTTTGATGAGAGCTGCAGCACAGCGAGGGACCATGAAACGCACATTCTTCCGCTTGTTCGCATTCTTGCTCACCGGCATTGCCGGCCGAGCACAAACGCAACCGCCGCCGCTGATCTCACCCGAGGTCCACTCCGATAATCGCGTCACGTTCCGCTTCCGCGCGCCGAATGACAAAGAAGTTGTTGTTTCGATCGAAGGCAATCTCAAGCCTTTCCCCATGCAGAAAGACGATCAGGGCGTCTGGAGCGTGACCACTGATCCGCTCGCTCCTGATTATTACGGGTACTCGATCATCGCCGATGGCGTGGGCATGTTCGATCCTTCCAATCACGCCATCAAGCCCAACTTCCTTTATCGAGCGAGCGAGGTGCACGTTCCCGGACCGGCTTCTCTTTCCTGGAAGATTGGCGCGGTGCCCCATGGCGAGATCCATCATCATTTCTACAAGTCTGCAGTTGTGGGCGACGACCGCGACTACTTCGTTTACACTCCGCCCGGCTATGATCCGCGCGGAAAACAAACGTATCCCGTCCTCTATCTGCTGCACGGATTCAGCGACGACGCGAGTGCCTGGACGGCGGTGGGCCGCGCCAACGTGATTCTGGACAATCTGATTGCCCAGGGCAAAGCCAAGCCCATGATCATCGTCATGCCGCTCGGCTACGGCGCGCCCGAGGTTCTTGCGCCCAACTCAGGGGTGTTCCGCGATCGCTCGCTCACGGATCGAAACTTCGATAAATTCCGCGAGGCTTTGCTCACGGAAGTGCTCTCGCGCGTCGAAGCCGAATATTCCGTTATTAAAGACCGCAATTCCCGCGCCATCGCGGGCCTTTCCATGGGTGGCTCGGAATCCTTGCTGACGGGCCTGAATACGCTGGACAGGTTTGGCTGGATCGGCGCTTTTAGCTCCGGAGGTATTTCCGAAGATTTTGACAAAGAATTTCCCTCGCTCAACGCAAAATCCGCCGAGCAACTACACTTGCTTTGGATTGCATGCGGTACGGACGACCGCTTGATCGATATCAATCGCAAGTTCCGCGTCTGGCTGGCTACCAAAAATGTTAAACACCTGGACATCGAGACACCCGGCGCGCACACCTGGATGGTCTGGCGCCGCAACCTGACGGAATTCAGTTCACTGCTTTTCCGCTGAGGCCCGCCATGAAAAAAATGAATGCCATTTCTGGAAGAACGACGAAAATGCTTCTTGTGCTTCTTGGCTTTGCGCCGTAGGTGATCTTGCTCGTGGCCGTGGGCGCGTCATCGCGGGGGCAGGGACAGATTTCTCCGCGCGGCATAATCACTCCGCTCTCGGGTGCCAAGCTCGTTTTCGACGGCGAACCCGCGTGTCTCAAAGTTGCCCGCGAGAACGGCGATCCAGACAAAGGTGCATCCACTTTCCTTCTGGAAGCTCCTTCCGGGTGCGTGGTTCCCGCGCACTATCACAGCGCGGAAGAACAATTGATGGTGGTCCGTGGCGACGTGCTCACCGGGATGGACGGCATGGCGGAAGCGACGCTTGGCCCCGGCGGCTTTGCCATGATGCCCAGCAAAGCCATGCACTGGTTCACCTGCAAATCAAAGGATCGTTGTCAGATGTTCGTGACGTTCGACCGCACGTACGACATCGTCTGGGCCAAGCCGCAGAAATAACCGGTCAATCGTCATCGTCTTTCTTGGAGACGCTTTCGTCGTCATCCACTTTGGCGATTCCGAGCCGCATGGCTTGATACGCGGGCAGTTGCGCCGTTTGCGGAATATTTGATCCGCTTCCCGTGCACGCGAACCAGATCACCGCGTTCAGGACTTTCGGGTCGGCCATGTCCGCATGCGCAAAGTTCTGCCGATTCGATTTCTTCATCCACTCGGCAGTCGCTTTGTCCTTCGGCTTCTGCGTGATGAGGTTGTCCGCGGCGATCGTCGGCAAAACAGCTTTGTATGGCGTCAAGTCCGGCATCTCCTGAAAAATGTCCATCGCCACGGCCGAAGCATCGAGTTGGTTCATCGGCGCGATTCCCAGCAGCATCTCGATGGTGCGAATCATGCTGACGGTATTGTGAAATTTGTGGATCAGCGCTCCTGGCTTGTTGTACGCGCTGATCGCGAGGCCGACCGAGCGGTGCGAATCGACGTGGTCCGGCCCGGCCTGCGCATCATCTTCCACGATAAAAATCGCCGTATCTATCCAATACACGCTCGAGGAAATCGCCTCCACCAGCCGCCCCACCGCGTAATCATTGTCCGCAACCATGAATTGCGGCGTCGGAAATCCATTCTTCAGTCCGGTGGTATGATCGTTGGGAAATCGCACGATACTAAGCGCAGGCATCTGGTCCGCGCGGCCCGCTTTGCGTTCCGCAACGAAGCTTCGAAACTCCGCGAGCCATTCTCCTAATCGCGAATTGCCGCGGCAATTCGAATTGGGACTCGAATTGTCTCGCGTAACTGCCGGATCGGGCGAGCCTGACGGATCCAGAGCGGCTTTATAGCATTCCACGGTCATGCTGTCCGGGGCGGTCACGTCGAAGCTCCGGAAACTCTGGCTGTGATGATTCGTCAGTGACTGCTTCGTGGGTATGGCGCGCACGGCATTCGAAACATCGGGATAGCTCTTAGGGAGCTTTTGTCCCGCTGCTTCAACATCCTTTGTCGAAATCACGGTTACGAATTCGCCGTAGTTCCGGTACGACAGACCCGCCCGCGCAGCCGCATCCCATAAATAAAGGCTCTTCGGTTCCGCGAGATCCATGAAACCCAGGTGATAGGGAAGATGCTTCTCCAGCAGATCCGTCAACGCTGCCAGGACATCGCCCTTGAACTTGCCTACTTCCAGATCTCCCGGGGGCTCGTAATCTGGCAACCTGTTAAATCCCTCCCAGTCATACGTGCGTCCTCGGTCCGAATATTCCCAGCGGAAACCTTTGTCAACGTAATCCGTCGAGAACGCGGCCGTCGCCCAGTTGTGTCCATCGGGGCTCGCCTCGGAATTCACGAAGAACCGGTCGAACAAACCGAATCGCTGCGCCAACGCATGATGATTGGGGGTCACCACTTGGGGCGTGCCGTCAGGCCGTTGCGCCGCGGCGCCACTCCCGAAAATAGCAAACTCGGGCTCTCCATCCGCGGCGTGCCCATCGCCCGATGTCTTCACGTCGCCAAACACCTGATCGTAGGTGCGATTCTCCTTGATGATGTAGATGACGTGCTTGATCGGACTGTTCCCCGCAAAAAGCTTTGGTGGCGCAAAATCCACCAGCCCGTCATTCTGCATGGTCTGCTGTGTGTAGCGCGCCAGCGCCGGGCCGTCCGGCAGGGGAACCATGCTGATGTTTCCGGAAACAATCGACCCGCTGTATTGCCCACCCTGACTGTTCTTTTCTTTATTCGGAGGAAACGCGGCGTTGGGTGGATTCGGCGTGCGACCGCTGCTGTTCACGCGCATTGACGATGATTCGAATCCGGTTCCTTTCCCATTTCCGACAAAGAGTTTGCCGTCCGCCACGGCGATCGCGGAGGGATACTGACCCGTCGGAATGAATCCCAGGATTTTCGATCTCGAAACTCCAGACATTTTCTCCGTTGTCTTTCCGCCGCGTGCTTTCTCGGAAAGCGACACCACAGCCACCGCGTTGCTATGAGCATTCGCCACATACAAGGTCTTCTCGTCCTCGCTAAGCACTACTCCCTCCGGACTCGCCCCGGGCAAGGCGTCCTCCGCAAGCCGGACGTCAATGCGCTCGATCTCTTGATCCTTCGTTGTGTCAATCGCGGAAACGCTGTCCGCGTTCGAGTTCGCCACAAAAAGCCGTGTGCCCCCGGCATTC
>Ga0209234_1000337_pt1 | contig 15678 bp, 16 predicted proteins | sample GraSoi013_1_20cm_2_FD_185816 | JGI IMG/M metagenome (GOLD analysis project Ga0209234, IMG submission 185816) | Grasslands soil microbial communities from the Angelo Coastal Reserve, California, USA - Sample 08_20_2013_1_20cm (SPAdes) (version 2) | ecosystem: Environmental > Terrestrial > Soil >... | reverse complement strand
GCTCGGGAACGCCGGGCAGGCGTGGCTCGTCGGCGGCGGGCCGGGCCGGCTCCCCGCCGACCGGCTGCCGACACTCGGCAGTTGGCTCGCGGACCTCGGTCTGGGCCTCGATTGGGGTGGACTCGGGCTGTACGTGGCCAAGGCGGTGACGGCCGGCGAGCCCTTGCGGTTCACGCTGCGACTCGACCACCGCTTCTGAGGTGAGGACGGGCCTGGCGGTCCTCACCCTGGTCGGCGCCGCGGCCGTCTCCCCGGCCCGGGCGCAGGCGCCTGCGTTGACGGTGATCCTCCAGAGCGGCATTCAACGCATCCAGAGCACCGCCCTGCTCGCCGACGGCCAGTTCGTCGGCCTGATGCGCTCCGGGTTCCCATTGCGCCTGCATTATCACCTGGAGCTGTGGCGGTCGCGCTCGGGATGGTTCGATCAGTTCGTGACGGATTTCTCGTGGGATGCCGTCGCGCGCCACGACCCGCTCGCCGACGACTTCGTCCTGCTGCGCAGCAGCGGGACCGTCACCCGCTATGGGAGCGCGGACGACTTGGAGCGCGCACTGGAAATTCCCTACCGGGTGAACTTGACGCCCAAAGGCACGGGGAACTTCTACTTCGTGTGCCGGCTCGACGTGACCACACTCAACGACGCTGATCTGGAAGAGTTGACGCGCTACCTCAAAGGCGACGTGGGTCCAGCGGTGTCGGGCGGTGGTAACGTGGGTGCGTCGCTGTCGCGCGGCGCGCAGCGCCTGCTGGTCCGCATCGCGGGCCTGCCGCGCCTCACCCTCGAGGCGCGGTCGGAAACGCTAACTCAGAGCGCCTCGAGCGCCGCGAGAACCTCGCCGCCGTAGAACAGCCGGATGTACTTGGACTGGATCGACGTGAGGCGGCGAACCGCCCAGGCGAGGTGCACGAAGTGGGGCTCCACCGGCGGCCGCAGCGGATGCATCCCGGCCTCTTCCGGCAGGAGGTTACCCTTGCGCGTGTTGCAGGAGCTGCACGCCGTGAGCACGTTGGTCCAGGCGTTGGTGCCCCCGCGCGACAGCGGCACCAGGTGATCCCGCGTCAGGCACTCCCGATGACGCAGCTCCGCCTGGCTGCGCCCGCAAAACTGGCAGCGGTAGTTGTCGCGGGCGAAGAGGAACGTGTTGGTCACCTGGCGGCGGAAGCGGCGTGGCACGTGCACGAACTTGACCAGGCGAATCACGGCGGGCCGCGGGATGGCCAGGCGCTCGCTTCGCATGACGGAGCCGTCCGCTTCGACGATCTCCGCCTTGCGGTCGATCACGAGCCGCAGCGCCCGCCGCACGGGCACCATCGTGAGGGGCTCGAATGACGCGTTGAGCGCCAGACAGCGCACGGACCTCCCCGGGATAAAAAAGCCGTCCGCCCGGAACGAGCGAGACGGCCACGTATGCTACACAACCGGCTAACGCGCGGCAAGACCTTGGGTTAACTGCCCCCTGCCAGGGCGAACGCAAGTTGCAGCGCTGCAAGCTGCTCGTCCACCGACGCCCGCGCGGAGCCCCCCGGAGTCGCGCGCCCTTCGATCGAATCTTCCCACGTCCCGAGCTGTGCCAGTGCCGCGCCCAGCGCCGGGTGAAGTGCCGCGGCCGCGGGGATCGGCACCTGGTCGAGGGGCACACCGGCGCGCTCCGCCTCGCGCACCAACCGGCCAACCAGGCCGTGACTCTCGCGGAACGGGACGCCCGACTCGACCAGCAGGTCGGCCAGGTCGGTGGCGCGCAAGGACGCGTCCAGGGCGCCGCGCATGCGCTCCGCGTCCACCGTGAGGGCCGCGACCGCCCCCGTCACCGCAGGCAGAACCAGGCCGAGCGTATCGACCGCGTCGAACAGCAGCGCCTTGTCCTCCTGCAGGTCCTTGCTGTAGCCGGCGGGGAGGCCCTTGAGCATCGTGAGCAGCGCGACCAGGTCGCCCAGCACGCGCCCCGACTTCGCCCGCGCCAGCTCGAGCACGTCCGGATTGCGTTTCTGCGGCAGCAGGCTCGAGCCGGTGCTGAAGTCGTCCGACAGGCGGACGAAGCCGAACTCGGCGCTCGAGTACAGCACGAGCTCGGCGGCGAGGCGCGACAAGTGCATGCCCACGAGCGACAGCGCGAACAGCACTTCGGCGACGAAGTCGCGGTCCCCGGTGGCGTCGAGCGCGTTGGCGCAGACGGCGCGGAACCCGAGGGCTTCCTTGAGGAGCACGCGGTCCACGGGGAACCCCGAGCCGGCGAGCGCCCCCGAGCCGAGCGGCAGCTCGGCCACGCGGCGGCGCGCGTCCGCGAGGCGCTGGCGATCGCGTACCAGCGGCCAGGCGTGCGCCAGCAGCACGTACGCCCAGCGCACCGGCTGCGCGCGCTGGCCGTGCGTGTAGCCGGGCAAGAGGGCGTCGACGCCCTCCAGCCCCCGCGCCACGAGCGCGCGCCCCAGCGCGGCGATGTCGCCGTCGACCTGGTCGATCGCCTCGAGGGTCCAGAGCCGCAGGTCGGTGGCCACCTGGTCGTTGCGCGACCGGCCCGTGTGGAGCTTGCCCGCCACGGCGCCGACTTCGGCGTACAGCAGCCGCTCGACGAGGGTGTGCACATCCTCGTCGGGCGCGCCGACGGCCGCGCCGTCGGCGAGCCGCTCGGCGACGCGGTCGAGGCCCTCGAGCAGCTGCGTCTCCTCGTTGGGCGTCACGACACCGACGCGACCCAGCGCATGCACCCACGCCTTACTCGCGGCGACGTCCTGAGGCCACAGGCGGTGATCGACCGGGAGGCTGCGGTTGAGCGCGTCGAGTGCTTCGCTGGGGCCGGCGCTGAAGCGCCCGCCCCACATCTGGTGCGGGGCGGTGGGAGGCGGCGGCGCGGGCTCCGTCGGCCGGGCCGCCATCAGTCCGCCGCCGCGCCGACTTCGCGCTGTTGGCGTGCCGCCTCGAGGCCGGCGCCGATCCTGACCGAGAGCCCGTACAGGTGGATGAACCCAGCCGCGTCGTGCTGATCGTACACGTTGTCCTTGCCGAACGTGGCGTACGACGGCTGATACAGCGCGTACGGGCTCTCCCGCCCGGCGACGCCAAGGCCGCCCTTGTAGAGCTTGAGCCGCACCGTGCCGGTCACGCGGTTCTGAGTGCTCGCGACGGCGGCGTCGAGCGCCTCCCGCTCCGGCGTCCACCAGCGCCCGTCGTACACCAGGTCGGCGTAGCGGAGCGCCAGCTCGTCCTTGAGCCGCAGGGTGCGACGATCGAGCACCAGCTGCTCCAGCTCGCGGTGCGCGGCGTGCAGCAGGGTCCCGCCCGGTGTCTCGTACACGCCACGAGACTTCATGCCGACCAGACGGTCCTCCACGACGTCGGCCCGGCCGACGCCGTGCTCGCCGGCGACCGCGTTGAGCGTCTCGAGCAGCTCGACGGGGCCGAGCGGCACGCGGTCCACGGCGACAGGCGTCCCCTCCTCGAACGCGATCTCGACGACGGCGGGCAGCTCGGGGGCCTCGAGCGGGTCGCGTGTCATGACGAAGATGTGCTCTGGGGGTTGTTCGGAGGGGTCTTCGAGGATGCCGCCTTCATGGGAGCAGTGCCACAAATTGCGGTCGGTGGAATACGGCTTCTCGAGCGTGGCCTGCACCGGGATAGCTTTGGCCTTCACGTACGCGATCAAGTCTTCACGACCCTGGAACTGCCATTCGCGCCACGGCGCGATCACTTGCAGCTCGGGGGCGAGCGCCGCGTAGGTGAGCTCGAAGCGGACCTGATCGTTGCCTTTGCCGGTGCAGCCGTGCGCCACGGCCTGGGCGCCGGCGCGCTGGGCGAGGGCCACCTGATGCGCCGCCATGACGGGGCGGGCCATGCCCGTGCCGAGCAGGTAGGTGCGGGCGTAGACGGCGCCGGCCCGCAGCGTGGGGAAGACGAAGTCGCGCACGAATTCCTCGCGCAGGTCCTCGACGACGCAATCGATGGCGCCGGATCGCTTGGCTTTCTCGACCAGGCCCGTGAGCTCGCCCGTCCCCTGCCCCACGTCGGCCACGAAGCACAGCACCCGGGCGCCGTACTGCTCGCGCAGCCAGGGAACGATCGCCGAGGTGTCGAGTCCACCCGAGTATGCCAGGACGACCAGCGGCCCCATGGGTACCCTCCTCTTAGTTTATGCAGGACGATGCATAAACATACACGAGCAGCCGCGCCTGTCAACGCCCCCGAGCCCGCACGGCCTCCTGGCGGCAGGGCTGGCGCGCGTGGATCTTGTTCCGTCCCCCACCCCGAGGAGTCGTGACCCATGAGCGATCGCCGCAGGTTTCTCCAGATGCTCGGCGGCGTGGCCGTGGCGGCCGGGCTGCCGCGCCTGCCGAAGGTTCGGGGCGCGCGCATCGAGCGCGTCGGGCTGCAGCTCTACACCGTGCGTCATGAGATGGAGAAGGACGTCGAAGCCACGATCGCGCGGGTGGCCGCGAGCGGCTACAAGGAGGTCGAGTTCGCGGGCTACTTCAAGAAGACGCCCGCGGATGTCCGCGCGATGCTCGACCGGCATGGTCTCATCGCGCCGTCGGCGCACATCGCCTCGATCGCGCCCGACGCCTGGCGCGAAGCGCTCGACGCGGCGCACGTGATCGGCCACCGCTTCGTCGTGGTCCCGTGGATCCCCGTGGAAGCGCGTACGGGCGTCGACGGCTACAAGAAGATCGCCGCCGACTTCAACCGGGCGGCGGAGCAGGCGCATACGGCGGGGCTGCAGTTCGCCTACCACAACCACGACTTCGAGTTCGCCCCGGTGGAAGGAAAGCTGCCCTACGACGTGCTGCTCGCCGAGACGGATCCCAAGCTCGTCCAGATGGAGATGGACCTGTACTGGATCACCAAAGGGGGACAGGATCCGTTGGCGTACTTCGCGCGCTGGCCCGGCCGTTTCCCGCTGGTCCACGTGAAGGACTCGATGGGCCCGCCCGACAACAAGATGGCCGACGTGGGGGCCGGCACGATCGACTGGAAGCGAATCTTTGCCAAGCAGCAGCAGGCCGGGATCAAGCACTTTTTCGTGGAGCACGACCAGCCCGTGGAGGCGTTCGCGTCCATCAAGGCGAGCTGCGACTACCTGAAGCGGCTGGAGTTCTGATGGACCGGCGCCGTGCCATCGGACTGCTGGGGGCGACCGCCGTGGGTTCCCAGGCTGAAGCCTGGGCCCGGCCAAACTCTGCCCTTAAGGGCAGTGCCGCTACGGGCCCACGCCTTGGCGTGGGACGGCTGAAGCAGTCCGTCTCCCGCTGGCCCTATCGCGAGATTCCCCTGCCCGACTTCTGCAAGGCGGCGGCGGGCATGGGGCTCGCGGGCGTAGACCTGCTCGGCCCTGACGACTGGGACACGGTGCGGGACCACGGGCTCGTCTGCTCGATGGGCTATCCCGCGAGCCGACGCGATTTCATCCCCACCGGCTTCAACGACCGGGCGAACCACGCGATGCTGCTGCGCGAGCTCGAGCACACGATCCCGCTCGCCGCAGCGCACGGCGTCCCGAACGTGATCACGATGTTCGGCAACCGCCGCGGCCGGAGCGACGCGGACGCGATCGACAGCTGCGTCGCCGGCCTCAATGCCATCAAGGCGCTCGCGGAGGAGCAGCACGTCACCGTCTGCGTGGAGCTCCTGAACAGCAAGGTCGATCACGCCGACTACCAGGGAGATCACACCGCGTTCGGCGTAGCCGTGATGAAGGGCGTGGCCTCGCCGCGCGTCAAGCTGCTGTACGACATCTATCACATGCAGATCATGGAAGGCGACATCATCCGCACCATCCGCGACAACCACGACCACATCGGCCACTTTCACACCGGCGGTGTGCCCGGGCGGCACGAGCTCGACGGTACGCAGGAGCTGAACTGGCGCGCCGTGGCGACCGCCATCGCCGACACCGGGTTTGCCGGGTACATGGCGCACGAGTTCACGCCGACGCGCGACCCCCTCACCTCGTTACGACAGGCCGTGGAGACCTGCACCGTATGACCGAGCCCCGAGCCTCGAGCGCCCAGTCCCGAGTATACGACGTGTGCATCGTCGGCTCGGGCGCCGGCGGGGGCATGGCCGCCCACGCCCTCACCCGCGCGGGCGCCGACGTGATCGTGCTCGAGGCGGGCGTGCCGTGGGACAACCTCAAGGACTCGGCCATGCTCACGTGGCCGTACGAGTCGCCGCGGCGCGGCAAGTCGACCAAGGACCATCCGTTCGGCGAATTCGACGGCTGCATCGGCGGCTGGGAGATCGAGGGTGAGCCCTACACTCGCGCCCCTGGCACCGACTTCAACTGGTGGCGGGCCCGCATGGTGGGGGGCCGCACCAACCACTGGGGCCGGATTTCGCTCCGCTTCGGACCGTACGATTTCAAGCGCAAGAGCCGGGACGGACTGGGCGACGACTGGCCCATCTCCTACGAGGACGTCGCGCCCTACTACGACAAAATCGACCGGCTGATCGGCGTCTTCGGCAGCAAGGAGAACCTCCCCAACGAGCCGGACGGCGTGTTCCTGCCGCCGCCGCGTCCGCGTTGCCACGAGCTGCTCGTCAAGCAGGCGGCGGACAAGCTGCACGTCACCTGCATTCCGTCCCGGCTCTCGATCCTGACGCGGCCGCTCAACGGCCGGGCGCCGTGTCACTACTGCGGACAGTGCAACCGTGGCTGCCGCGTGAACGCGAACTTCACCTCCACCAACGTGTTGATCGCCCCCGCCCTCGCCACCGGCCGGCTCACGCTCGTGACCAACGCGATGGCCCGCGAGGTGACGGTGGACAAGGCCGGCCGCGCCTCGGGTGTGGCGTACGTCGACAAGACGACCGGGTCGGACCGGCATGTCCGTGCCAAGGTCGTGGTGCTCGCGGCCAGCGCGCTCGAGACCGCGCGCCTGCTGCTCAATTCGAAGTCGCCCTCCTTCCCGAACGGCCTGGCGAACGGCAGCGGTACGGCGGGAAAGTACATCACCGATACCACCGGGACGGACGTGGCCGGCTTCATTCCCAAGATGATGGACCACGTCCCGCACAATCACGACGGCGTGGGAGGGATGCATCTGTACATGCCGTGGTGGCTCGAGGACCAGAAGCTCGACTTCCCGCGCGGCTACCACATCGAGGTCTGGGGTGGGACGCACGTCCCGGGCTACGGCTTCATGGGCGGCATCCAGCGCTACCCGTCGGGCGGCGGCTACGGCAAGCAGCTCAAGGACGATTATCGCCGCTACTACGGCGCCACTGTCGGTTTCTCGGGCCGTGGGGAGATGATTCCGAACGACGACTGTTACTGCGAAATCGACCCGCGCACGGTGGACCGCTGGGGCATTCCCGTGCTGCGGTTTCACTGGAAGTGGTCGGACCACGAGTACAAGCAGGTGAAGCACATGCAGGAGACGTTTCGAGCGCTCATCGCCGAGATGGGCGGCGAGGTGTTCTCGCCGATGCCGGGCCCCGAGCGCGGCTACGGCATCGCGGCGGGCGGAGTGATCATCCACGAGCTGGGCGGCGCGCGCATGGGCGACGACCCCAAGACCTCGGTGACGAACCGCTGGTGCCAGGCGCACGAGTGCAAGAACCTGTTCGTGACCGACGGCGCGCCGTTCGTCTCGCAGGCGGACAAGAACCCGACCTGGACCATTCTGGCGTTGTCACTGCGGACCAGCGAGTACATCGCAGACCAGATGAAGAAGGGGGCACTCGGATGAAGCGGCGCGACGCAGTTCATCTGCTGGCCGCGGCGCCGCTGGCCGCCGCCTTCCGCTGGGCGCCGGAATCGGTGCGCGAGGCGTCGGCGCTGGCGCGGGGCGCGCTCGCGCGCGGAGCGCCGTTTGAGCCGAAGCACTTCACCGCCCACGAATGGGACACGGTGCGTCTGCTCGTCGACCTGATCATCCCCAAAGACGAGCGCTCCGGGAGCGCCACCGATGCCGGGGTCCCCGAGTTCATGGACTTCATGCTGGGGGACGATCCCGACCTCGAGACGCCGATCCGAGGGGGACTGGCGTGGCTCGACCACGAGTGTGACGACCGCTGGGGCAAGACGTTCTTGACCTGCAGCGGGGCCGAGCGCGCCGCCCTGCTCGAGGACATCGCCTGGCCGAAGAAGGCGAAGCCGCAGCACGCGGCCGGCGTCGCCTTCTTCAACGGCTTCCGGGACCTCACGGCCTCCGGCTTCTTCTCGAGCAAGCTGGGCGTGCAGGACCTGCGCTACATCGGCAACACCTTCGTCGCCGAGTGGAAGGGTTGTCCGCCGGAGGCGCTGGACAAGCTCGGCGTGCACTACGCCGACTGACGAGACGCCCTCAACGAGTCGTGGAAAGGGGACGCGGGCAAGGTGACGGGGAACAAGCGCCTGGGAATCGGATTCGTGGGCAGCGGATTCAACGCGAGGTTCCATCTGCAGGGATTGCAGTCGGTACGCGATGCCGACGTTGCCGGCGTGTGGAGCCCGAACGTGAAGCACGCCGAAGACATGGCCGCGGTCGCCCGCCGGCTCGACCTCGGACTCGCCAACGCCCATCGCTCGATCGCCGAGATGGTGGCAGACCCGGGTATCGACGCGCTGTGGCTGTGCGGACCGAACCAGGCCCGGATCGAGAACGTGGAGGAGATCGTGGACGCCGTTACCCGCGGCAAAGGGGCGCTCAAGGGCATCGCCTGTGAGAAGCCGCTCGCGCGCAACGTCTCCGAAGCCACGCGTGTCACGGAGCTGGTCAAGAAGGCGGGGCTCGCCCACGGCTACCTGGAGAACCAGCTGTTTGCGCCCGCCGTGGCGCAGGGCCGGGCCATCCTCTGGGCGCGGGGCGCGTCGCTCACGGGCCGGCCCTATCTCGCACGCGCGGCTGAAGAGCACAGCGGGCCGCACATGCCATGGTTCTGGCGCGGGGACCTCCAGGGCGGCGGGGTCTTGAACGACATGATGTGCCACTCGGCCCTGGTCGTGCGTCACCTCCTCACCAAGCCCGGCGCCCCGCTCTCCACGGTGCGCCCGCTGCGTGTGACGGGCCACATCGCCAGCCTCAAATGGAGCCAGCCCACGTACGCCAAGCTGCTGCAGCAGCGCATGGGCAGAGAAGTGGACTACAGGAAGGCGCCGTCGGAAGACTTCGCGAGCGTGATGATCGAGTTTACGACGGACGACGGCGCGACGGTGATCGGCGAAGCCACGACATCCTGGAGCTTCGTAGGGGCCGGGCTGCGCCTGTCCGCCGAGTTGCTCGGTCCCGAGTATTCGATGTCGTGGAACTCGCTCGACAGCCCGCTCCGGCTGTTCTTCAGCCGCGAGGTGAAAGGCCAGTCCGGCGAAGATCTGGTCGAGAAGCAGAACGCGGAGATGGGACTGATGCCCGTCATTTCGGGCGAGGCGGCCGTGTACGGCTACGAAGCCGAGGACCGGCATTTCGTGCGCGTGTTCCTCGGACGCGAAAAGCCGCAGCTGACGTTCGACGACGGTGTGGACGTGGTGAAGCTCCTGATGACGGCGTACATGAGCGCCGAGCAGGGGAAGACGCTGGAATTCCCCCCCAAGGAACTGGAGACGTTCGTGCCTGCCGTCGCCAAAGGAACGTGGAAGCCATGAGGGAAACGCGGAACGCGGAAGTCGGAACGCGGAACAGGCGGCTTGATCTCCGAGACGCGACCTGCTGTTCCGCGCTCCGCGTTCCGCGTTCCGCGTTCGTCGGGCTAGCGCTCCTAGCGCTGGTCTTCGTTCCCACCCGCTCGCCGGCGCAGCAATGGCCGGTGCATTCGATGGACCGCCCCCGCCCTCCCGTGGTCGACGCCGGCCCGGAGCGGCCACCCCTGGCGCCGCCATCGGATGCGATCGTGTTGTTCGACGGGAAGAACCTCGCGCAATGGCAGGCCGAGGACAGCACGCCGGCCAAGTGGATCGTGCGTGACGGCTACATGGAGGTGGCGCCGCGCACCGGGGCGATCGTGACGAGGCGCGGGTTCGGCGACGTCCAGCTGCACGTCGAATGGGCGGCGCCCGTACCTCCCAGGGGCGAGAGCCAGGATCGCGGCAACAGCGGCGTCTTTCTGATGACGCATTACGAAGTGCAGGTGCTCGATTCCTATCACAACGACACGTACGCCGACGGCCAGGCGGCCGCCGTCTACGGACAGACGCCGCCCCTCGTCAACGCGACGCGCCCGCCGGGCCAATGGCAGAGCTACGACATTATCTTTCACCGGCCCCGCTTCGCATCGGACGGCGCCGTGCGCGACTCGGCGCGGGTGACCGTGCTGCACAACGGCGTGCTCGTCCAGGACAACACGGTCATCACCGGTTGGACGGTGCACGGCCGGCGCGCCCACTACCAGCCGCACGCAGACCGCTTGCCGTTGCTGCTGCAGGATCACGGCCACCCCGTGCGCTACCGCGATATCTGGATCAGAGAGCTCAAGGAGTAGACCCGTGATGACGCTCGCGGCACTGGCTCTCGCCCTCGCCGTGGATTCAACGCCGGCCATCATTCCGCGCCCGGCGCACATCGCACGGGCATCGGGCGCGTTCACCCTGACGGCGGCAACAGTCATCACGACCGATCGCGCGACCCGCAGGCTGGGCGAGCTGCTCGGCGATTACCTGTTCCCCGCCACCGGCTTCCGGCTCACGGTGCGCACGGGGGGAGCGCCCGCCGGGGCGCCGGCGATCTCGATTCGGCTCGACTCCGCGCTCGCACGATTCGGCGACGAAGGGTACCGGCTCGACGTGCGTCCGACCGGCATCGCGATCCGCGCCTACGGGCCGGCGGGAGCGTTCTACGCCCTCCAAACGCTGCGCCAGCTCCTGCCGCCGGAAATCTTCCGTCAAGCGACGGTGACCGGAGTCGCGTGGGTCGTGCCCGCCGTGGCGATCCAAGATGCCCCGCGGTTCGCGTGGCGGGGCATTCATCTGGACGCGGCGCGTCACTTCATGCCCAAGGAGTTCGTGAAGAAGCTGATCGATCTCGCGGCGCTGCATAAGCTCAACCGCTTCCACTGGCACCTCACCGACGATCAGGGGTGGCGCCTCGAGATCAAGCAGTACCCGCGCCTCACCCAGGTGGGCGCGTGGCGCCGCCAGACGATCATCGGGCGGCCGGACGATGATTCGACCAAGTGGCGGTTCGACGCCCAGCCGCACGGCGGCTTCTACACGCAGGACGACGTCCGTGAGATCGTCGCCTACGCCCGCGCGCGCTTCGTCACGATCGTGCCGGAGATCGAGATGCCGGGCCATTCCCAGGCGGCCATCGCCGCGTACCCCGAGCTCGGCAACCGCGGCGACACCCTGGCCGTGTGGACGGGGTGGGGCGTGGATGAGAACATCCTCAACCCTGGAGACGCGACCGTCCGCTTCTATCAGAACGTGCTCACCGAAGTGATGGCGCTGTTCCCGGGACGCTGGATCCATATCGGCGGCGACGAGGCCCCGAAGACCCAGTGGAAGGCGAGCCCGCTCGCGCAGGCGCGCATCCGCGAGCTCGGGCTCAAGGACGAAGACGAGCTGCAAAGCTGGTTCACGCGCCGCATGGACGAGTTTCTCACCGCGCACGGCCGCACGCTCGTGGGCTGGGACGAGATTCTCCAGGGAGGCCTCGCGCCCAACGCGGTCGTCATGTCCTGGCGCGGCGTGGACGGCGGGATCATCGCGGCGCGGGCCGGGCACGACGTGGTGATGGCGCCCGGGTCGCACACGTACTTCGACCACTATCCCACCGCGGACACGGCCAACGAGCCGCTCGCCATCGGGGGGTACCTGCCGCTCGACACGGTGTACGCGTACGAGCCGATCCCTGCGGCGCTCGCCGCGAGCGAGGCGCACCACGTGCTCGGCGCGCAGGGGCAGGTGTGGACCGAGTACATCCCGGACCCGAAGCGGGTCGAATACATGGCCTTCCCGCGGGCGTGCGCGCTGGCGGAAGTGCTGTGGACGCCGCGGGAGGAGAAGGACTACACCGACTTCCAGCGACGGCTCGCCGCACACCTCGCGCGGCTCACCGTGCTGGATGTGAACTATCGGCCGCTCAGAAACTGAGCGACGCCACTCGTTCCTGACACATGTGCGTCGCGGGGCGAGTGTAGGTTTGAACGAACCCGTCGATTCGAGAGGAACAGCGATGTCACGTCCATCACTCGCCAAGATCCTGTCGACCGTGCCGCTCGCCGCGGCACTCGCCATTTCCCCGACCCCGGTCCCGGCGCAGGAGGCGGCGCCCGAGCCGCTGCAGGTCGGCGCTGCCGCGCCGGACTTCGCGCTCCCCGGCGCCACTCGTTACGGCGTGCTCCGGACTCCCATCCACCTGAGCGATTTCAAAGGCAAGACGGTCGTCCTGGCGTTCTTCTACAAGGCGCGCACCAAGGGCTGAACGGTCCAAATGCATGCGTACCGTGATCAGTACGCACAGCTGTTTCACGACGGCCGCAACGTGGTCCTCATCGCCATCAGCGTGGACCCCGCGGAAACGCTCGCCGCATGGGCCCGCGACGACGAGTTCCCGTACCTCTTCGCGAGCGACTCGGGAGGCGTGATCGGGAAGACGTACGGCGCCCACAATCCGAAGTTCGGGCTCGACAACCGCAACCTGTTCGTGGTGGGGCCGGACGGCAAGATCGCGCACGTGATGGCGCCGTTCCGGGAGATCGACCCGCAGTCGTACAAGGAGCTGGCGGCGGCGATCGACAAGGTCACGCCGAAGACGGAGTAGCTCAGTCGCTCGCGATCCGCTGCAACGCCGCCGCGATATCCTGGTCCGCCCCGGTGCCTGTGTAGGTGACCGTGCCGGCCTTGTCCACCACGACGATGTAGGACGTGGTCGGCGCCTGATAGGCTCGCACCGCCGTACCTGCCCCGTCGAACAGCACTGGGAATGGCAGGGGATGCTCCGTGAGATGACGCTTGATCGAAGCCGGCGACTGGTTCACCCCGACGCCGATGGCGAGGAACCGCACTGTGCGGCCGTACCGCGCGTGGGCCGCCTTGAGCGCCGGCTCGAGCGCCTGGCACAACGGGCACCACGTGGCCCAGAACTCGAGCACCACGGGTTGGTGCCCGAGATAGCTCCCCAGATCCACGGCCCGCCCGTCCAAGTCCCGAACCACCGCGGCCGGCGCCCTGGTGCCCACGGCGAGCCCCACGTCCTGCGCCCCGAGCGGTGACGCGAGCCCCAGGGCCACTGCCGCCACCATCGCGTATCTGATCACCATACCATTCCTGCCTGAATGAAGTAGTACTCGGCCATCCCCAACAACACCACGCCGGCGACTTTCTTGACCCACGAGAGCCATGCCCCCGCGCGCGGCAGCGCCGTGACCGTACCGGAGAACAACCCGACCGCGACGAGCAGCGCCGTCATCCCGAGCGAGAACACGAACAGGTACACGAACCCCAGGAACCCACTCCGCGTGGTGGCCACCCACGTCAGCACCGCTGCGAACGCCGGAGCTCCGCACGGCGCCGCCACGATCCCCGACGTTGCGCCCAGGAGAAAGACCGCCGGGTACGATCCGCCGCCGAGCCCAGCCGCCCACTGCGCCAGCCGCGGCGGAACGGCGATCGGGATCACGTCGAGCATAGCAAGCGCCAACACGAGCAGCAGGTTCCCGATCACGAGCCGCGCCCAGGGGCTGGCGCTCACCGTGCCGAAGAGCGAGCCCGAGAGCCCGGCGATGAGGCCGAGCAGCGCGTAGAACAGGGCCAGACCCGTGACGTAGGCCAGGGTGAGGCGCGCCGTCCGGGCCCGCGAGGCCTGCCCAGCGCTCGTCCCCGAGATGATTCCGGCGGTGATTGGGATCATGGGATAGATGCACGGCGTGAGGCTCGTGAGGACGCCGGCGCCGAACAACGTCGCCAGCGCGAGCAGCGGATGGTGACTCAGCGTGTCGCCCAGGCCCGGCGTGTCCATGCCGCAATGTAGCACGGCATGGGCACGCCGGACCGCGCAGCCTACACGGTCCAGCCCGCGCGATACTCCGAGCGCACGTACTCGGCCGGGATCTTGGCGTTCGCGACCTCGCCCGAGTGCGGGTCGATCTCGAGCACCTGGGCCGTGCGCACCGCGAGGTTGCCCAGCAACACCATCTCGGTGAGCGGCCCGGCGTGGCCGGGGAAATTCGACCCCGCAGGCGTCCCGCCCTTGCACGCCGCGATCCACTCGGCGTACACGCTCTCCAAGCGCGGATACTTCTGCGCCGGCGGGTGGGCGGTGATCTCCGCCTGGCGCTTCTCGTCCAAGAGTCGGGGGTCCTCGCCGTAGATCCCGGCGACGAGCCTCCCCTCGTCCCCGATCCACAGCTGGCCGCTCGTATCGAACGGCCACAAGGCCGGGTCCGCGATCTCCTTCGGGCGCGCCGGGTAGAGGCTCCCGTCCCGCCACACGACCTTGACCTCCGGTCGATTGCCTTTCGCAGCGAAGCTGTACGTGATACGCGAGCACGCGGGCGCGGTCTCGCCGAACAGCTTCGTCGATTCGGGCTCGATGCGGGTGGGGTAGCCCAGATCGAGCGCCCAGAACGACGCATCCATCGCGTGACAGGCGATGTCGCCCAGGGCGCCCGTCCCGAAGTCCCACCAGCCGCGCCACTTGAATGGCGCGTACGCCGGATGGTACGGGCGCGCCGGCGCGGGGCCGAGCCACAGGTCCCAATCGATCCAGGGGGGCGTGTAATACTCCTCGAGCGGGCGCTCGATCGCCTGCGGCCAGATCGGCCGGTTGGTCCAGAGCTGGACCTCGCGCACCGTGCCGATGGCGCCGGCCTCGACCCACTCGCGGATCTGGCGCGTGCCTTCGCCGGCATGGCCCTGGTTCCCCATTTGCGTGGCTACCTTGGACTTGCGTGCCGTCTCGACCAGCTGGCGCACCTCCCACAGCGTGCGGGCGAGCGGCTTTTGAATGCGCGTGTGCTTGCCCAGCTTCATCGCCAGCATGCCGGCGACGGCGTGTGTGTGGTCGGGCGTCGAGACCGTGACCGCGTCGATGCTCTTCCCTTCCTTTTCGAGCATCACGCGAAAATCCTTGAAGCGCTTGGCCTTGGGGAACGCGGCGAACGACTGAGCCGCCTGGTGCTCGTCCACGTCGCACAGCGCGTAGATGTTCTCCGTCTTGCCCACACCTTTCACGTCGTTCCCGCCCATCCCACCCACGCCGATGCACGCGATGTTGAGCTTGTCGCTCGGCGGCGTGAAGCCGCGCCCGAGGACGTGCCGGGGCACGATCGTGAAAGCGACGCCGGCGCCCACATTGCCAACGAACTTGCGTCTCGAGATGCGTTTGCGTGCCATGATGCGAGCCTCCTCAGTCGGCCGCCACGGGCTGGGGCGCGCGCGCGCCCCCCGGGCGAAACAGGGCTGCGAATAGGAGCAGGACCACCGCGGCGAATCCGGCCGGCAGCACCCAGAAGCTGGGCCACCGGTCGAGGGTCAGGCTGGCCGCGCCGCCGAGGAACCGGTTGTACACGTTGCCGGCGACCTGGGCGCCGATGAGCATACCGATGCCGTAGGTGACCAGCACGAGGAACCCCTGCGCCTGACCGCGCACCGCGGGTGTCGAGTTCTTGTCCACGTAGATCTGACCGGTCACGAAAAAGAAGTCGTAGCACACTCCGTGGAGCAGGATGCCGAGGATGATGAGCCAGAAGACCGCGCCGGGCGCCGCGAGCGCGAAGAGGGCGTAGCGCAGCACCCAGGCCGCCATGCCCGCCATCAGCATCCGCTTCACGCC
>Ga0209234_1000335_pt1 | contig 15697 bp, 15 predicted proteins | sample GraSoi013_1_20cm_2_FD_185816 | JGI IMG/M metagenome (GOLD analysis project Ga0209234, IMG submission 185816) | Grasslands soil microbial communities from the Angelo Coastal Reserve, California, USA - Sample 08_20_2013_1_20cm (SPAdes) (version 2) | ecosystem: Environmental > Terrestrial > Soil >... | reverse complement strand
GATCACTGTTCACAATTCTAATTCCATGCCCGGCGCCGGCACAATGATCTCCGATCGGGGAAGCGCTGCCGACAAGGTTGCGCGCATCCAATCCACGGCTGGTGGATCGCCGTGCACGAGAACAATCTTGCCGGGCGAAAGTTTTTTGGCGTAATCGATGAGCCCCTCGCGCGTCGCGTGCGCGCTGAACTGAAACTGTTCGATATTGCAGCGGACCCGTTGGGCCGGTTTGTCGGGATCAAGAGCAACCTCGCCATTCGTTCTCGCGTCGCGCAGAAGACCAGCGGGCGTTTCGGGACTGGCGTAGCCAACAAAAAAGATCGAATGCTGCGGATTCTCGATTAATCGACGCGCAAGAACATTGGAGAGTGTTTTTGGTATCATCATTCCACTGGAGAGCACGTAAACCCGTCCCGGGCGCAGCGGCGCGTCACGCACTGTTTCGTCGTTCAAAATGAACGGAGCGGCTTCTCGCATTAATTGCAGACGCGGCAATTGCCGGCGAGTCATGTGCGCACGCCGATCGTAGATATCGGTCATCTTCGAGCTGAGACCGCCGATATAAATAGGAAACTCTCCCGAAAGCGTTCGGGATTCACGACGGAATTTGTAAAGCATTGCCAGGATCTCTTGCGTTTTTCCGAGCGCGAAGACCGGTATGAGCACGCACGAGCGGCGCTCAAAAGCTGTGGCGATCGCATCTGCCAGGCGTCGCTCTTCACCAGGGCGTGTCCAGCCAGCGGGTTTTGCGTGGTCGCCTCGCGTGCATTCCATGATCAGGACGTCAACCTTTTCCTCCGGAAAAACTGCCGCTTCCATGATCGTTTGATCGTCGAAATTAACGTCCCCAGTGTAAAAGACCGTTTGCCCCTCCGCGCGCAGCAAAATTCCGCTCGAGCCCAGCACGTGTCCTGCGTCGAAAAACTCGAATGTCAGCGCGTCTTTTTCGCGCTTAGGTGCACGCTCGCCCGTGATGGAGAATCGTTGACGGAGTGGACACCAACGCCAGCGTTCCGATGCGCGATCGGTTTCCCGATGCGTGAAAAGCGGATATAACCCCGCGACGGCGGGACCAATCTCCTCGCGTTGGCGGGTCATTACATTAACCGAGTTGTGCAAAAGCACGTTGCCGATCTCAGCTGTGGCTTCCGTCATGAAAACGCGCGCGGTTGGAAGGCGTCGCATGAGTACCGGCAATGTGCCTATGTGATCCTGGTGGGCATGCGAGACCAGGATCGCCTCGATCTCCCGACCTGCGATCGCTTTGAAATTCGGCAGCGCATCTTCACCGGTCTCCTTGGGATGCATACCGCAATCGAGCACCAATCGATGGTGGCCCATCTCGAGGTAATACGAATTCGCACCAATCTCCGTGCGGCGTGTCAGGTTAATGAATTTCAAATGCAGTTCTTGTTAGTGCACCTTTCAATTCTTCTATCAGTCGCGCAATTCTCTGAACAGTCGCTTTCGCGATTAGTCTAAATAACGATCGTATGAAAGGAGAAACGCCTCCGAAACGCGGTGCAAACAGCCACCTTGAGCAGGACATTTGCATCCACATCTTCACCGTCTCTTCGGCGATGGTCGGGGTTTGCCTGACGGTTATTGGATTGATCCGCGTTGTGATTACGCTCGGAACCGCAGACACTCTGGCGGATGATTTGCTTGCTGCCGATGCACTGCTGTTTCTGATCTCTTCTTTGCTTTCTTACTGGGCGCTTCGCTCTCGGGGTCTGCGCAGAATGCATCGCCTTGAAAGAATAGCAGATGGGATCTTTATCGTCGCCATGATCGGGATGGTTGTGATCTGTGCATTGATCACATACACGATTTCTATGCCGCCCCGGTAATTGGCCACCTACAGCACGTCTTTAGGCTACCAGTTACAACACCGATGTCGCTTACCGCGGCGGTGTTGGACGCGGCGCTGGCGTCGGACGGGACCTTGGTGTTGGAGTAGGTCGTGTAGATGCTGGGCAAGCTCTGAAGAAGATTGGGTCGTGGTTCGAGAAAGGCCGACCGAAGGGAACGCCATTTCCTGTGAAAGCTCCGTAGAAGCAAGTACCCACCGCCTTCATCTGCACATAGTCTCCGAGCACCCGCTGTCTGGGATCACCGTTATCCGCAGCAGAGGACAGGAACGTCTCCAGCATCTGATCGCTGAAAGTAACACCCTGATCGCTGCTCTGTGCCAGATGGGCCGAGAAGATCGGGAAGCCTGACGAGAAGCCATCGAAAGTGTAGTAGAAAACACCGACTATCCCGTTGCTGGCTACTGCGACCGACGGAATGGCGGCTTCCACTTGACCCGTCACGAAGTTTTCTGGTCCCACAGTCACGCCGCCCCCTCCGTTGTCGAAGATTCGGCGGATGGCGAGGCGGTCGTTGCCGGTGCCGGCATCACGACTGCCGTAAACGTAATAGACATCCCCGTTATTTGGATCCACGGCAGCGTGGTCCGCTCCGCCAAGAAGAGCGTTAACGGTACCGAACTTAGGTTGCGGCTGTGTACTATCCGCGTTCGCCACGATGATCCCACCCGGCATCCCGTTCAGAATCCACGTGGCTCCGCCATCCGTGGATCGGTTAAGCATGTAGTTGATGTTCTTCGGGTCTCCTCCGCAGTTGCCTACGCACCTCTGAAAGAGACTGTAGACAAAGCCAGTTTGTCGATCGACGGCCAGTCGGTGACCCGGGTTAATACCACCCGTCGAGGTTCCGGATTGGTTGTCAACCGTGAAGTTAGGTGGGTCGACACCGAAGGAAACCGCAACCCGCATATCGGGCCCGCCGCTGAAGTCGTCGTAAGCGGCGTATACGTCGTCTTGGGTTGGAGTCGTTGGGTCCCGGTTTACCAAGAGCCAGGGCTGATCGGCGTCCCCGAAGCTCGATGGGACAAGGTGATTCGTCCTTTGCGTGACACCAGCAATAACCAGCCAGTTCCATGCTGCGGCACTCGCTGGATCCGTGGTTGTGCCGCTAAAGATGTCGCTGATAAGAAAGGTGCCAGACATTTGATTGTTCCGTCCATAATCGACGGCCTGATCACAGGGACAACCGGCTGCCGCTACACCGGGCGGTGCAGGGATTGTAAATTGCTTGGTCCAAATATTCCCGCCGTCGGTGGACCGCCACAGGGGCGCATTTGCCCCCCAGCTTTCTGAAAAGGCCGTGATGACAATTTCGTTTATGTTCGCGGGGTTCACCGCTATAGACGTCTCGCCATCGTTAAAGGTATCGGTGTTCGTCAGGTTGGGATCTGTGTTATTCACGACTACATCAACGATAATTGATGAAACCCCGGGTAGCAGAGGAATTGCCCTAACTCCTCGTGGGGCCGAATCCTCGGGAAGCGCCGGCCGAGTGTAGGGCGTGGTGTCCGGCGGTGCGCTTCGGGTTGACTCTTTTGCCTGCTGCTGTGCCTTGTTCTGAGTTTGGGCTGTCGCTGTTGTCACTAAAGGTGAACTTCCCTTTAGTAACAATACCAAACCTGCAATCAATACAGCTAAGCCTACCTGCGTTAATCTTTTCATGATCTTCATCCCCCTTTATCAAACTTCACACTTTCCTCGATTTTGATGATTTCTTGTATAACGGACTCATCTACATCCACGGGAACAGACGCTTCAAGAGAGATCGTGTGCTTTTCATCAGCGATGTAGGTACTGATAGCTAAATAGAATGCAGTTTTATCAATGGATGAACCAGTCGCGTAAGCGAGTTTTCCACGAACCCTCACAGCACGATGTCCATCAATAGCTAGTGTCTGATGCTCTTGCTTCGGTGTATTTTGTCTTGCAACAAGACTGTCTAAAAATCTGTCAGTTACCTCTGCGCTCTCGTTTACTTTGTCCACTATCCGCACGAGTGCCCTATTTCTTGCCGGGACTTGAGGGTCCTCGGAAACATAATTGCGAATTTCGAATTCATTTGCATACTGCAGTCTGGATGTAAACCAATGGTCTGGGTATGAAACTGTATAGCCAAACTTCTCATTTCTATAGACCGGCCCTCTTGCTTCCTGTTGCATACTAATGGCTTCTTCTCCTACGATGAAGGTGGTTAAGATAGGGATGAAGAAGGCTTTCTTAAACATAACGTGAGAATTCAGTTCCGACTGTCACCTTTTCCTTCGGAAAATTTTGCCCGGTGTGGCAAAAATTTTTCGAATCTTGTGCTATTCATATTATGTTAGTCTTAATCATCGGCAACCATTACACGAGGCCGCCGTGCGGGGATCACGTTAGGAACCGTCTTCACAAGGTTTGAGGATGGCTAAAAAATTGCTCAGGCGTCAAGCGGAATTCGTTATCCGCAAGCTGCGCGCCCGTTTGCAAGGCAGGGGCTTTTACGTCAGTCGTCGCGTTAAAGCGGCGGCCCCGCTTTTCCGCTTCAACGCTTTACCACTCTTTGAAAATCCGTAGCCAGTTGTCGCGCAGGATCTTTTCGATCTGCTCGTCGCTGAATCCGTGCTCGATCAACCTGCGGGTGAGATTGCGCGCGTGAGAATGGTTCCTGAGATCGGGAATGAAATGCGGACTGGTGAATTTTGCGGCAAGCTCTTTTTGCCTCGACTCAGGCCACTGGCGATAGATGAATTCAAAGAAATCGAAACCGATCCCGACTCCGTCGATGCCAATCAAATTGGCGATGTATTCAATGTGATCGATGTAACGATCCATCGTGCCTTCTTCTTCTCTCGGGCTCACCAGCAGGGAATTCACACCGATTACACCGCGCCGTTCGCCGATCATTTTGATCTGTGCATCACTGATGTTGCGCTCAATATCGTAATAGCGCCGAACATTCGTGTGCGACACGATGGGTGGCTTTTTTGTAATCGAGAAAATTTCGTCAAACCCCGCTGGATTGATGTGCGCGAGATCAATAATGATGCCGAGCCTCTCGCATTCGCGTACCACGTCGCGCCCAAAGCTAGTTAGACCGTTCGGTGACGAACCGGTTGCCGCAAAGATTCCGCCATGTCCCGCCGCGTTGCTTCGCGCATGGGTGAGTCCCATTGAGCGGACTCCGAGCTCGTGGAAAATGCGCAGAAGGTTTAAGTCTGTTCCGAGTGGCTCTGCTCCCTCCATCGTAATGAGCAGCGCGATTTTGTCTTCTTTGAGTGCTTTCTCGATTTCGTGATAGCTCTTACAGATCGTGAACTGCCGGCACCGCTGCGTCTCAGCATATAGCCGCGCGATTTGATCGAGTGCCACACGCAGGCCCGCGTCTGGCAGATAGCGGTCCTCGATGTAAATCGCGACGCCGACCACGCCGATATTCCCGGCTTCGAGTTCCGGTAAGAATTCGGTTTTAAGCACGTTCTTACGGTCGCGCTTTTCATACAAATCCATCGGCAAATCGAAATGCAGATCGATGACCCCACCGGCTTGTAGCCGTTCGATTCGTTCTTCGATGGATTCTTTTTTAGCAGTCATTGCTTTGGAGCAGAAGAAAACCGCAGATTACGCGGATGTCACGGATAGAAAATAATCAGACAAAGCCTCGACACTTCACGCAGATCGCCCTTCGTACACAATAGAAACCCGCAATGTAGTGAAGCGTTGTAGCCACGGCCCCGTGGGCCGTCACTCACTAACTTCCTCCTTTGCTCTGACGTGGCTGGTTGTAGCTGCGGTCGTGACCGCGGAGCCGGAGTCAGCGATTCCAGCTACATCATCTACTGACTGTTAGCCACCGTTTGCGGCGCAGCCTTACTCGCTTCCATTTGGACCCTGGCTTTCTGGATCTGGGTCGCCTGCTCGTCGAGACGCGCAGTAAGCTGCGCCACGGTTGCTCGGAAATCCTTCTTTAGCTCTGTGATCGTCGCTTCTTGTTCCTGCGCTTTGCGATGCGCTTTGAGGAACTCGTTGAGTAACATCGCGTTCACTGCATCGTAGCGCACCGTGTAGATGTCGCCGTTCTCATCGCGCACCACGAGGTCAGGATTTACTTCAGCTACCTCTTCGGCGATCAAACCGAATTGCGGCGTGTTTGTGGCGTCACTCTTGTAGAGGAACGTTACGCGCTTGAGTGCCAGGATGGCTTCGCTGGCCTTTTCCATCGGTTGTATCTCTTTCTTAAACCGCTTCGATGAGACAATCGTGCCCAGTTGGCCGGAACCATCTATCACTACCGGTACGCCACCGACCACGGTGGCCCCCCTAATGCCGTCGATAAGGTTTTGGTCTGACCCTCGCCGATGCGGATCGTAGCCGACTCGCCGGGGAAACCAAAGGCACCAATATCGATGTTGCTATCGCCTGTGGTAAGACGTGACCCTGCACCCTGGCCCAACGCGATGTTGAAGTTGCCGGTGGTGTTGTTAAAGAGCGCTTGATAACCGTTGGCCGTGTTGAAGCTGCCGGTGGTGTTGAGACTGAGCGCACTACGACCGATGGCCGTGTTTCGGCCGCCGATGGTGTTGTTCAAAAGCGCGCTGGCACCGAAGGCCGCGTTGAAGTTGCCGGTAGTGTTGCTAGCGAGGGCACCATTACCGTTGGCCGTGTTGGAATCCCCATTGACGTTGTTAACGAGCGCATTAGCGCCGGTGGCCGTGTTGGCGTTGCCGGTGGTGTTGAAAAAGAGCGCACTCTCACCGATGGCCGTGTTGGGGGCGCCGGTGGTGTTGTTTAAAAGCGCTCCCGCGCCGATTGCCGTATTTTCGTTTGCGGTGTTGAGGAGGAGCGCTCCAGCACCGATGGCCGTGTTGAAACTGCCGCCGGTTAGGGCCCTGAGCGAATAAAGACCAGCTGCCGTATTATATAGGCCGCTAGTAAGACTGAGAAGGGCATCTTGCCCTTCTGCCGTGTTGCCTCCGAGGTAGCCTCCGTCCGGCGGCGGACTAACCGCCTGCACGTTTGGCAAAAGTCCAATGCAGACGAGCGAAAGGATCAGAAGAATTGATTCAGCCGTTTTTTTCATACCGTGGAGTCTCCAAAGAGTCTGGCTAAGTTGTCGAGGCGAAATTTCTCAAGGGCAGATTATTTCCCACCAAACGCACGAAAATACACGAACCCGAAAGTTTTCGGGGCAGAGATCCCTATCTCTTTTATTAACCCCCGTTTGGGTATGTTCCGTGGCATCCGCCTTCGTATCCTGGCAAGCTTCGCGTTTCGCCATTCCTTCGTCATTGACCCAAAGAGATTCCTCGACGGAGCCTGCCCTGAGCGAAGTTGAAGGGCTCGGAATGACAGATGGCGGACCGCTATCTGCTTAACTCAAGCATGCGCCGAATGGGGAGCTCTGCGCGTTTACGCAAGGGCTCTGGCAAAGTGATCTCTGGTTCCATGTTCAAGAGAGCGTCGTACGCTTTTTCGAGCGTGTTCATCTTCATGAACCGGCATTCGCCACAGAAGCAGTTATCTGTCGGACCGGGAATGAAGGTCTTGTTAGGGATTTCTTTACTGAGACGGTGCAACAGACCGGCTTCCGTTACGACAATGATCTCGCGCGCAAGTGATTCTCTGCAAAAAGTCACCATCTTTTCGGTGGAACAAACTTCATCGGCCAACATGCGCACGGCGTATGTGCATTCCGGATGTGCCACGACTGGCGCATTCGGATATTGTTCGCGAATGCGGTTAATGCTGCGCGCCGTGAACTCGACGTGCACGTAACAGTTCCCTTGCCACAAGTCCATTTTGCGCCCCGTCCGTTCCATTACCCACGCGCCAAGATTCTGGTCCGGAACAAAAAGAATGTTTCGATCAGCCGGGGCGGCGCACACGATTTTATCCGCATTGCCGCTGGTGCAGATCACGTCTGACTGTGCTTTCACGCCGGCGCTGCAGTTAATGTAGGCGATGACGTAATAATTCTTGTCCGCGTTCTTCCTCAGAAACTGCGCTAGTTTTTCCGGCGGACATGATTCCGAAAGTGAACAACCAGCGTCGAGATCGGGCAAAATCACGCGCTTGGTTGGATTAATGATCTTGGCTGTTTCGGCCATGAAATGGACGCCGCAAAACAAGATAACGTCGGCGTCTGTTTTCGCCGCTTGATAACTTAAGCCTAACGAATCGCCGACGAAGTCAGCAGCATCCTGTAACTCGGGCACCTGATAGTTATGCGCGAGAATAACAGCGTTCCGTTCGCGCTTGAGCTCCTGCAACTCTTCTGCAAGATCAACACGAGTTCGCCGTGAACTGCCAAAGTTAATGCCGGCGCTTACCATCGGCTAATATGGCGGTTTTTGGGGCGGATTACAAATGAGCCCTATCGTACTGCGTTTGACTCGTTCGCTCCCGCTCTCTCGCCTACGTGGGCTGCCCGTCCATGTTGCTCGCGCCCTGCGCGCGGCTCCATTCTGTGAACTCCGAAAGCATTCGGAGCTGACGTAGACGCCTCACAGTAGCGCCGCCTTCATTGCGTCGATCGGCGGCTCGCGATCGAACCAGAAGGAAAACGAGAGCGCACCTTGATGCAGCAACATCGATATTCCATTGGCGCTGCGCGCGCCGGCTTGTTCGGCCGCGTGAAGCAGAGCAGTTTTGGATGGTCCATATACGCAATCGAAAACCATGTGATGCGGTGCGAGTAATCGGGCTGGGATCGGGGTTGGATCGCTCGAATTCATCCCCAGGGGAGTCGCGTTAACGATAAGATCCGTGTCTGCTAGTTGCATGCGTATTGCCGATTCCCCCCACGCTATAGCTTCAAGGCGCGCTGCGGGGCCAAGCACACGAGGTTCCATAAAAAATGGCCGCAACCCCTCCCTGATCGCATCCGCTTTTTCCAGTGTGCGATTGACGAGAACGAGACGTTCGCAGTTCTCAAGCGCGCATTGCCACGCAATAGCGCGTCCCGTTCCGCCGCCGGCGCCAATTAACATTACTCGCAGATCGCGCAGATCGACGGAGAATTCCGCGCGAATGGCGCGCAGGAACCCCTCGCCGTCAGTATTCGAGCCAACGAGTTTCTTGTCGCGAAGGCGAATCGTGTTCACCGATCCCACGCGGCTGGCAAATTCATCTGCCTCATCGATCTGCGCGAACCCCGCGATTTTGTGCGGCACGGTCAGGTTCACTCCCTCGAAATCCAAGTTTCGCAAAAAGCGCAGAGCCGATCTCAATTCATTCGGTCGTATATGAAAACGTGCGTATTGCGCGTTAATCTCGCAGGCTCGCAGGGCGGCATTTTGCATCTCCGGAGAGAGCGAATGGGCAACAGGATCACCAAAAATGCCCAGGCGAATAGGGGGATCAATGTCGCGCGCGACATCATGCCATTTCTCAAGATCAGCGACCGTGTAACGTTGGGTGGTTTGCTTTGTCATTCGCGTCGAGACAGTACAACCGCGCGTGTTTTTTTGCGACGACGCAAAAACAACGTAGCACAGCCATCTTGGCTGTGGGGCCGACGGGCATCCTGCCTGTCGGATCAGCACTGCAGCCGAGACGCCCGCTGGCGTCACAGGCAAGATGCCTGTGCTACATTGACGCCCGATTAAGATGACGACTACGACCGATCACCCTTCGGATTTTATTCGCGATATCGTCGCGGACGACCTTCGTGCGGGCAAATACAAACAAATCTGCACCCGTTTTCCGCCCGAGCCGAACGGCTACCTTCATATCGGCCACGCAAAGTCGATTTGCCTCAACTTCGGAATCACGCGCGAGTTTGGCGGCATTTGCAACATCCGGATGGACGATACCAACCCGATCAAGGAGGAAGCGGAATATGTCGAGTCAATCATGACTGACGTGCGCTGGCTGATCGATGGTTGGGCGGACAAGCATGTCGGTGGCGCCCCGTTTTACGCATCGGATTATTTCGACCGTTTCTACGAACACGCGGTCGACCTTATCCGCAAAGGCAAAGCTTATGTCTGCGATATGACTTCCGAGGAAACGGACGCATATCGCCGCCTGGGGAAGGCGAGTAACTTCCGCGATCGCTCGATCGAGGAAAACCTCGATCTGTTTGCACGAATGAAAGCGGGAGAATTTCCCGACGGAGCGCGCACGTTGCGTGCGAAGATTGACGTAAACGCCGCGAACGTCTGGCTGCGCGACCCGGTGCTCTATCGCATCCGGCACGCCTCACATCATCGTACCGGGGACAAATGGTGCATTTATCCGATGTACGACTGGGCGCACACGCTCAGCGATTATGTCGAAGGGATCACGCATTCGGTGTGCACACTGGAATTCGAAGTGCACCGCCCGCTTTACGACTGGATTCTTAGTGCGCTCGAATTGCCGGAGCCGCGCCCGCATCAATATGAGTTTGCGCGGCTCAATCTCACTTACTCGGTCATGAGCAAACGGAAACTGATCCAGCTCGTGAACGAAAAACTTGTCAATGGCTGGGACGATCCGCGGATGCTTACTATTTCCGGATTGCGTCGGCGCGGCGTGACGGCGAGCGCCTTGCGCGCGTTCGCCTATAATGTTGGCATCACGAAATATCCGAGCATGACGGATATGGCTGTGCTCGAACATACGATGCGTGACGAATTTAATCGTAACGCCGCCCGCCGGCTCGCCGTGCTGCGACCGATCAAGATTGTGCTGACGAATTATCCAGAGGGAAAAATTGAAGAACTCGATGCAATCAACAATCCCGAGGATCCCAAGGCCGGAACGCGCAAGATTCCGCTCAGTCGCGAGCTTTACATCGAGAGCGACGATTTCATGGAAACGCCTCCGCCAAAATATTTTCGACTCCGACCCGGTGGGGAAGTGCGGCTTAAATACGCTTACATCATCAAGTGCGATGAAGTCGTGAAAGATGGAGCCGGTAAGGTGGTTGCGCTCCGATGCACTGTCGATCTCGACAGTAAATCAGGCGGACCGACTGCGGGTCGCAAGGTGAAAGGAACGATACATTGGGTAAGCGCAGCACAGGCAATCGATGCAGAGGTTCGATTGTATGACCGCCTGTTCAGCGTTCCGGAACCCGACGCCAGCGGCGATTTCAAATCATTTATTAACCCAAATTCGTTGGAAGTCGTGACTGCGAAATGTGAGCCAGCCCTTGCGACCGCGCATCCCGAAGAACGCTATCAATTTGAGCGACTTGGCTATTTTGCTCTTGATCTGGATTCGACTCGTGAAAAACAGGTGTGGAATCGCACGATCACGCTAAGGGATACGTGGGCGAAAGCCAGGCAAACGTAGCCGCCCAAGATTTGAACAAGAAAAACACCGGTCTTTTTATCTCAGGTTTTCTGCTGGTAGTTTTGGGTTTAGTTACACTGTGGCGCGGTCATGCAAGCTGGTATGGCGCTGGATACATCTCTGGAACGCAGGCAAAGGCCTACGCGTTTGCCTCCCTGGCCTTTGCGTTAGCATTTTTCTTTCTCGCCTTCCGTCGCAGGCGATAGCGTTCACGCGAGAACATCGCGGGCGACCCACCCTTGTGTGTCATCCTGAGTCGTGCAGACGACGAAGGACCTCACGCTGGGTGATGGATCACGCAAGGAATCGAGTGTGATCTCGCAAGCGTGTGAGAGGTCCCTCGCTTCGCTCGGGATGACGTCTCGTTAGAACATCGCTAGCGCGCGGTCGATGCGTGCAATGACGTTTTCTTTTCCGAGAACTTCGAGCAAATGATAAAGACTCGGTCCCACGTTGCTGCCAGTCACAGCGAGTCGAGTGGGATGAACAATACCGCCGACTTTTACGCCTAGCTTTGCGGCTGTGCTTTTCAATGTCGCTTCAATTGTAGCAGCATCGAATTTCTCGAGCGCGCTTAGCGCTTCGCGAACCGCTGTCAGTCTTGGTTTGTTCTCAGCGGTGAAATGCTTGGCAACGCCCTCTTGATTGTAATCGAAATCCTCTGTGAAATAGAATCCGCAATAGGCCGGTAATTCATCAAAGGTATTGATTTTGCCTTTGCACGTTTCCAGTGCAGCGCGCACGTATTTCTCTGGAAAATTCTCAAGCTTCACCCCGCTCGACCTCAGCTTCGCGACGGCCAGATCATAAAACTCGGAGTCGTTCAATTCGCGTGTGTATTCGCCATTCAACCAATGGAGTTTGTCGGGATCGAACGTGGCGGAGCTGCGCCCGATGTTTTTCAGATCAAAAATCAGGATAACCTTGTCGATATCGATTTTCTCGCGATTATCTTTTGGCGACCAGCCGAGCAGACAAAGATAGTTTCGCACCGCGGCCGGAAGAAAACCGCGCCTAATGTAGTAATCCACGCGCGCCCCTTCGTCGCGTTTGCTCATCTTCGATCCGTCGCGGTTTAGGATAAGAGGAATGTGCGCGTAATGCGGCGGCGTCGCGCCGAGCGCGCGAAAAATCTCGATGTGCTTGGGGGTGTTCGAGAGGTGATCTTCGCCGCGGATCACGTGGGAGATTTTCATCTCCAGGTCGTCAATCACATTCACGAAATGAAAAATCCACGAGCCATCCGGACGTCTAATTGTCATGTCGGGGTGCGTCGCCGGATTCGTGAGATCAAAATCGATTTTACCGCACACGATGTCATCGACGATGACGTGCTCGCGTGGCGAACGGAATCGCAAGGCGCCCTGATCCTCGAAAATGTGACCGGCATCCTGAAGCTTCTTCAGATAGCGCTCGTAAAGTTCCGTCCGCTCACTTTGCAAATAAGGTCCGTAATCGCCGCCCGCATGGGGCCCCTCGTCCCAGTTCAGGCCCAACCACTGTAGTCCGCTGTAGATCGCGGCCATGGCTTCCTCGGTGTTTCGCTTGATATCAGTGTCTTCGATTCGCAAAACGAATTTCCCGCCGTGATGCCGCGCAAACAGCCAGTTGAAAAGCCCCGTGCGCGCCCCACCGATGTGCAGATAACCGGTAGGCGATGGGGCAAAACGAACGCGGATGTCAGACATTGGAGTGATCCAGTAATGGTAGGGACGGACCGCCGGGCCGTCCATTCGCTTCGGCGCGCCCAGCGGTCGCGCCCTACCAATAGTCAGATTACGTCACTCTCCACTACTCTATAAAAATGTTTCCTGCGCGGCGACAGGCATGGCGGTCTTGCGGGAGATTCACTTTGGCGGTGGCGGCGTCGCGATCGGCAAGAGAGCGCACGCTCTCGATCACGTCGAAGCCAATCTCGGAAATTTTTTGCGCTCGTAGCCATTTCAGAATTGCACGCCGTTGAAGCGCGACTGGCAGCGCCCGAAGCCGCGCGACCGAGAACTGGGCATCGGTCGAATCCGGAAGCTGCTTTTCGATCCAATGTTCTTCTTCGCCGGCGATCGCAGCAGCCCGCCAAATGGCGGGACGAATGTTTCGGCCGACAATTTTCTCCAAGTACGGGATGATGCGATGCCGAATGCGGTTGCGGAGCGGATCAAGATTCTTGTTCGATGCGTCCTCGCGAAATTTGATCCGATGTTCGCGCACATAAATGTCGATCTCTTTGCGCCAGACACCGAGAAACGGCCGCACAATGGCAAGATCGATATCGTCGATCCGGCGCGATGAAATCTCCCGCATTCCGCTCAAGCCTGCAGTCCCCGCGCCGCGAACGAGATTGATCAAAAACGTTTCGATGAGGTCGTCGGCGTGATGCCCAAGAAAGATCGTTTTGCATTTTCGGTGTCGGGCAGTTTCAGCGAAAAATTTGTAGCGGGCTTCGCGCGCTGCGGTTTCGATCGAGATCTTCTTTTTCGCCGCGAGGGCGCGGACATTCGCGGTGCCAAGCTCGAAATCAATGCGCGCATCGACCTTTGTAGGGCGACCGCTACGCTTGCCCGCTCTCCCACCTGGCAGGCGGAGCGCCTGCCCTACAGTTTTGCGATCGTAGCTCGCGGCGAGCTTTTCGACAAAGCGCGCATCGGCATCGCTCATTCGGCCTCGCAATTGATGGTCTAAATGACAGACGATCAGTTTGTCGTAACCGAGATTGACCAGCCAGTGCAGTAGCACGACGGAATCGCGCCCACCGGAAACGCCAACGAGGTAACGCGCTTCCGGAGGAAAATTGCGGCTTAGTCGAGGGCTGATGCTGAATGGCTTCATGAGCGCCTTACTGTCATTCTGATCCCGCAGTCGCGGGAGAAGAATCTCTGATTATCTGTTCCAGCAGAGCGCCTATTAGCAATCAGAGATCTTCGGCTCAACATGACAATTCTTTGAATCCAATTCATGGCGCCGCTGCATCCAACATTCAAAGCAATCATGAACGATCAACAAAGTTTAGACAAAAGCGGAAACGGCTGGCGTCTTTAAAAGAAAGGATTCAACGATATGAATAATCACACCACCTACGCACTGCTGGTTCAGTCACAGGAGAAGGGTCGAGCCATCATGGAAACGGCGGTTTATATCACGTGTATTTTGAGCGTGGTCGTCGCCATCTTTCAATTTGCCGGACAACCGACGCCGGATCCATTCGCCGGCTTCGATTCACGAGCGCAACCCACGCCGGTTGTGTCGCATCCTGTGGAGACAGTGTTGGATACGAAATCTTGAAATTAACCGCGGCGACATGCTTTGCACGGGCGTCGCCGCGATCGCTTGCCACTACGACACGCGCAATCGCGGGGTGATTGGGCTTCACCAAAATCTCGGGGACCGAAACTCGCCCGAAAGCAGGAGAAAATGTAAGGGATTGCGAAGTAGGATTTGACAATGAATGAACGTTCATTCATCTTTCCGGCCTATGTCCCAACCCCAGATAGATTCTTCCAACGCCGATCGGCGTTCCCAGATCCTTGAAGCCGCGTTGGTCTGCTTCGCCAAGCGCGGGTTTCACCAAACCAGCATGCACGATATCAGCGGCGAGGCAGGGATCAGCGTCGGGCTGATCTATCGCTACTTCGAAAACAAGGAAGCTGTCATTTCCGCAATGGCCGACCGGCATAAGGAGGAAATTCAGCAGATGCTTGAACGCGCGCGCCAGGCGCCGAGCCTTCTCGAATCATTGGAAATCTTGTTCACCGCACATTGCTGCGAAAATGAGCCGCGACTGATCTCGGCGTTTGTCGTGGATCTTTACGCTGAAGCTTCGCGAAATCCGCACGTGGCCGATTTAACGCGCGATGTTTTGGAAACCGCGATGGCTGGAGTGAGAGATCTAATTGCGCGCGCTCCGGAAGGGCAAAATACAGGGAACAATCTAACGCCGGATGATCTGGCGGAACTAATTTTTGCCGTCGCACGCGGGATGTTGATGCTGGATGTCTTGCGACCGCACGAAATGACCGCGGCAGAGCGGCGCACGCGGCAACTGGAAGTAACACGCAGACTTTGGCGTTTGCTATTCAAACCGGAGGGAGAACTCGCTTATGCATGACGTGGCGAAAGGTATTTCCACTGTTCCAGTTCAATCGAATGCAAGACCGCGACGTCGCGGGCGGGCGGTTGGCATTGCGCTAGGTCTGCTGGCCGCCATCTTGGTTTTCGCTTTTGGCATCAAATTTCTGCAAATCCGCAAGATGATGTCAACGCCGATGGTGATGCCGCCGACGACAGTGTCGAGCGTAACGGTGAAAGAAGAAGATTGGGCGCCGACATTGTCGGCTGTCGGTTCGATCTCGGCGGTACAGGGCGCAGTCGTTTCCGCCGAGCTCGGCGGCGTCGTCGGCCAAATCGCGTTCGAAAACGGCGGTACTGCGAAGAAGGGCGATTTGTTGGTCCAACTCGACGCGTCGGCCGAACAGGCGCTTTTGCGCTCGGCAGAAGCTGAAGCCGAGCTGGCCCGGCAGGACTTGGAACGAACTCGCGGCCTCGCGTCGCAAAAGGTGCTTTCAAAGGCTGAA
>Ga0209234_1000334_pt1 | contig 15699 bp, 9 predicted proteins | sample GraSoi013_1_20cm_2_FD_185816 | JGI IMG/M metagenome (GOLD analysis project Ga0209234, IMG submission 185816) | Grasslands soil microbial communities from the Angelo Coastal Reserve, California, USA - Sample 08_20_2013_1_20cm (SPAdes) (version 2) | ecosystem: Environmental > Terrestrial > Soil >... | reverse complement strand
ACCCTTTCGCGTTCAAATGGGCGCTGGACATGCACGGCAGCGTGGTTCCGTATCTCGAACTTGGCGGCGGCACTCTCTTTACCAATACCAAGGTGCCCGAAGGAACATCCCGCATCAATTTCACTACCAGCGGCGCTGCCGGCCTCCACTTCCTGCGCCGCAAGCGCAACCTCAGCGCCGAAGTCCGCTACATGCATATTTCGAACGCCGGGCTGTCAACACCAAATCCAGGTATTAATACCATTCAGTTTCGCTTGGGCTTCGGTCTGTTCAGCCAAAAAGAATAGCCCGCTGCACGGCGTGTCCAGTGCAACATCAGTGGTGAGTGTGCGAGATGAAAATGATTGGAGTCTTCGTAGCTATCATCGTTCTGCTCGTCGGAATCGTCGTCGTCCGCGCCATGCGCACCGGAGGGAAAGCGCCTTCCTCAGGGACACCCGCGCCGGACTTTACGCTGAATTCGCAGGATGGAACAGCTCTCCGTCTGCACGACCTCCGCGGCAAATGGGTGGTGCTCTATTTCTATCCCAAGGACTTCACCAGCGGGTGCACCAAAGAAGCACACAATTTCCAGCGCGACCTCCGGCAATATGAGGAGAAAAACGCGATCATCCTAGGTGTGAGTGTTCAGGATGAAACTACTCATCAGAAGTTCTGCGCCAAGGAAGGTCTCGGCTTCAGGCTGCTCGCGGATACCAACTATCAGGTCTCTTCCTCGTACGACTCGTTGGTGAACCTAGGGGTCGCCAAACTTTCCGCGCGTCATACCTTTCTCATCGATCCCCATAGCATCGTTCGCAAGACCTATCTCAACGTGAACCCCGAAAAGCACAGCGCCGAGGTCCTGGCGGATCTGTCGCAACTCCAGCAGCCTCCAGAGGTAAAGTAGGCGCGTCATTTTCCGGCGCCCGGGGGCAAGCGAACAGCTCCGGTGGTGATCCTCCTCGCCCGGCTTTCTCACCACGAAAGCCCTGCTCTTAAGGCTAATCCCCGGCCATTGTCATCCTGAGCGAAAGGTCTCATGTGCTCCACTGTCCAGCATGCTGTTCAGTGCGGCGGCGTCTTTGTTCTCCAGTTCCATTTCCGTACGCGATGTCGGCATCGAGATTGTTTTCTCCGCTTCCCACGCAAATGATGTTGGGATTCGAAGGAGCAAGTACCCGCGCTCCAATGGACGCGACCGGTTCTTCATCGAAAATTGGCTTCCACACCATGCCGCCGTCAGTCGTCTTCCAGACACCTCCGCCACTCGCCCCGAAATAATAGACACCGGGATTTCCCGGCACACCGGCCACGGCGTTCACCTTTCCGGCGCGAAATGGCCCGATCACTCGCCATTTCATTTCGGAATAGAGCGATTCTGGAATCTGCTGTGCGCCGTCGATTACAGCCATCGCAAATCCCGCGGACCACAGGATCGTAAAAGCGAAAAAGAGGAATCGAAACATAGGTGAACTCGCCTTTCGAATTTCCAGTGCGATGCCGTTCATGGTTCGTCGTCTCCATCTGCGTCGGCCAAAGGAGCGGCATCGGGCGACTTGTTCGGATCGACCGGAGCAAGTCCGGCCTTCTTGAGATCGGCGTTTAGCGCTGGAATATCCTGCTGCCGGATTCTTGTCCAGCGCTCGGCGAGTCTCTCAAGGTCCTCTTGGAGTTCCTTGAAGACGGCGGTGGCTTGCGTTGTGGGTACGGCATCGGCACTGTCTGCAACCGCCAGAATGCCGCCGAAATGCTGGTTCAAGCTGGAAAAGTCCTCCGCTCGCTTCGCGCCGGACGGCGGGCCGAAGAAATTGCTCTGCGCCGCGCCTTCCAGTTCCGCAGCTTGCTTGTCAAGAGCGGCGATCGCATCGACAAGAGTTCCTTTCCCGGCTTTCGCGGAGCACTCCTTCAATTGAGTGCGCACCGATCGGACCTGCAAAAGCGCTCCGAAACTCTTGTTCATTCCTTCGACGGCACCGCGCTGCATTTCAAACTGCTTGCGCAGATCGCTCAACGAAGCTTTGATGCGCGGGTCCATTTTCACGACGAACTGCTGAGAAAAGCTCTTTCCATCAACCGTGAGCTTCGCTGTGTAGTTTCCGGGTAGTGCCCACGCTCCCAGCGGATATTTTGGCGTGTCATGCACGATCGCCGAGATCGGAAATTCATGCTCAAGAGAATCCGGCGGCGCGTAGTGAAGGTCCCAGACAAAACGGTGCATCCCCTCGCCCGCGAAAAGAGGCGGCGCCGAGCGAACCCAATACATCGGAATGGGATGCTCGCTGGCGGTTTTTTCCAGAGGCTCGGGCTTATCCGAACTGGAATAGCGCCGCACGAGATGATCCTGCGCATCAAAGATTTCAAGCTTGACCGGCGCTTTTGCTGCGCTTGTCAAGTAGTAATCGATGATGGCGCCATCGGGAGGATTTTTCCCTGCAGGAACTTCCGGAGGCAGCGGCGTGTCCGGATTTCGATTCCAGCGGAACCGAATTGCTTCTTGCGGTGCGAAGAGATGCACACTTTCCTTGGAAATGTCAGCGTTCATTTGCCGAATCGGCGTGATGTCATCAAGAATCCAGAACGACCGTCCGTGCGTGGCGACGATCAGATCGTCGCCATGAATCGCGAGATCGCGCATGGAAGTGTGCGGGAGATTGAGCTGTAGCGGCTGCCAATCGTCTCCGTCGTTGAAGGAAACGTAGACGGAGCCTTCCGTTCCGGCGAACAACAAACCTTTTCGAACCGGATCTTCGCGCACTACGTTGCTGGCGCCGCCATCGGGAATATCTTTTGTGATTTCCGTCCACATCTTGCCGAAATCGCGCGTGCGATAAATGTGCGCGCGCAGATCGTCGAGCCGAAACGAGTTAATCGCAGCGTACGCCGTCCCCGCATCGAAGTGCGAGGCTTCGATAATGGAGACTTTGCTCCACGGCTTGAGCTGCGGCGGCGTGACATTCTGCCAGGTCTTGCCACCATCGCGCGTGATGTGAATTAACCCGTCATCGGTGCCCGCCCAAATTGTGTCAAACTCTTTGAAAGAAGGAGCGACCGTGTAGATAACGCCGCGGTGCTTTCCTTTCTCCGGATCACTCGCGGCGAAAACCCCGAGATTCGCGGGAATCTCATAGAATTCGCGCGTGAGATCGGGACTGATGACTTGCCAGCTATTTCCCGCATCGGTCGTTTTGAAAAGCACGTTGGCAGCGAAGTAGAGCGTATGCGGTTCGAGCGGCGAGAACACCACCGGCAGAGTGCGCGTATAGCGATACTCGCCGCGGCGAATTGGCTCCGGTGTAACCTTGGCGTACTCGCCGATATCCTGCTTCGTGCGCGTGAGCCAGTCGCCATAAAGAATGTTCGGATCGAGCGGGTCGACCGCGATATATCCGTACTCAAAGATCCCAATGAGACGCCAGTCGCGAAAAGTAATTTCGCCATAATCGCTGCGGCTTTGCGTCGCGACGGATCCGCTTTCCTGCTGCGCGCCGTAAACCCCATAGGGAAAACGATTGTCGGTCGTAACGTGATAGAACTGGGCAGTCGGCTGATTGTACCAACTGCTCCACGTAGCACCGCCGTTTACGCTGATGACCGCACCCTGATCGGAGCTGAGCGCGATAATCTGAGGATTTTCCGCGCTGATCCAAATGCGCTGGTAATCGTCGCCCCCGGGCGCGCCTTTGAATCCCAGAAATGTTTTTCCGCCGTCGGTCGACTTCCACGTCGTGGTGTTTGCAACGTAGATGACCTCCGGATTGTCCGGCGCAACGGCGATGCCTGCTGCACCGGGGCCGCGGCCACCGATGCGACGGTCGGCGTTTACCTGTCTCCACGATTCGCCGGAATCGTCGGAGCGGTAGATGCCAGCATTTTTCTTTGCCTCCACGGTCGCATAAACACGGTTCGGCAGGCTGTGCGAAACGGCAATGCCGATGCGGCCCAGACCATCATCCGCCGCCGGAAGGCCTTTCGTGAGCTGGCGCCAATTGCTTCCGCCATCGGTGGATTTGAAGAGGCCGCTTCCCGCGCCGATGAACGATTCGCCGCTGCGAATCTCCCACGGTGCAACGCGCGCGGCCCACAACACTGCGTAAATCGTTTGCGGATTCGTGGGATCGAAAGCAAGGTCGGCGGCGCCAGTGTTTTCGCCCTTGTAAAGAACCTGTTGGAAGGACTGGCCGCCGTCGGTGGAACGGAAAACGCCCCGTTCGGCGTTGGGACCGTAGGGATGTCCTTCAGCGGCGACGAAAACGCGTTGGGGATCTTTCGGGTCGATAAGTATCGCCGTGATTTGCTGGGCGTCGCGGAGGCCGAGGTGCGTCCAGGATTTTCCTGCGTCGGTTGATTTGTACACGCCATCGCCGGTGGCGAGATCGGGGCGTTGCAATCCTTCGCCACTACCGACGTAGATGATGTTCGGATCGGACGGAGCAACGGCAAGCGCGCCGACGGAGCCGGTTGGCTGGTCGTCGAAAATCGGATTCCAGGTGTTTCCGAAATCGGTGGTCTTCCAGACACCGCCGTTGACGGCGGCCATGTAGAACACGTTGGGTTGGTGCGGCACGCCGGAGATGGCAACAGTGCGGCCTCCGCGAAACGGCCCAATGCAACGCCAGCGCATCTCGGAATAAAGCTTCTGCTCGAACTGCTGTGCGTTCGCCGAAGTGCATAGAGAAGTACAAAAAATAGCTGTGGTGACGACTCCAACGACAAACCACTTCTCGATTCGCATCCGCGTCCTCCGTGAGAAGGGAGAGGATACTCTGGCTGCGGAATCGGAGCAATGCGAGGCGGCCGTTTGCGGGCCTTGAAGAAAACGATCGCGCTCAAGGTGCGGTGTGCGGCCGCGAAGAGCGATAATAGCGAAGAGGTTCGCAGTTCGGATCGAAGTAAACACCAGGGCTGAAGATTTTGGGTGGCAACCCGCCGGAGAGCAGTCCCGAAAAATCGCCTTGGAGGTAACAAGATCGAAGGTCTTACCCCTGCACAATCTGAAGATCGCGGCACGAGGCCCGCTGCTAGTAGACCATACAGAGGGTCAGCGCCAGGTTACGGGGCTTTGGCGGCGGGGACGCCTAGGTCGGCGATGTTGTCGCCCTTTTTTAGAGAGGGGACCGCGTTGATGTGGAGGACGACGGCAGAGACTGGAGCGCGGGGCGCGGCGATAACTTTACCGACATAATCGGTGATGATGCCCAGCTTCATTCCGGCAGAGACGTAAGTACCGCGTTTGACGAGGGGATACCAGATGCCAGGGCCATCGGCGAGGACGTCCACCAATTTTTCAATCCAAACGGGATTTTCGATGGGATGCGCGTCGCCAGGGAGCATCTTCAAGGCGCGCATGGTGCTGATGGTGCCGTTGACGAGGAGGGCGACGTCGTCGGAGTCGACGGTGCCAGCGTGGCCGGCTTCGACGACGATGGAAGGTTTTCCATGGACCGAGGCGGTGTTGTCGAGGTAGCGTGTGGCCACGAGGTCGGTGGGGCGTTCGCGCCAGATGATGATGTGATCGAGACCGAAGGCGAGGACCATTTCCTTGGAGGTGCGGTCCTGGGCTTCGCGGCCGGTGGGGCCCCAGTAGGCGTAGGGGCGGAGGCTTTCGTCGAGGTCGCCACCGTGGTAGTCGATGAGGTAGTCGCAGCGGTCGACGATTTCCCTGGTGATGAGGAAAGAGGCGCGCTCGGTTTGCGTGCCATCGGGTTTGCCGGGGTAGAAACGGTTCATGCTTTTGTTGTCGACGGGATTGACGTGCGGGACTTTTTGCTCGAAGGATTGGATATTGATGAGCGGGACGAGAATGACGGTGCCAGTGACTTGCGCGGGGTCGAGATCGGCGATGAGTTTTTGGATGGCGATGATGGAGACGTATTCGGTGCCGTGGGCACCGGAGACGAGTGCGAGAATTTTGCCGGGCTTGGCCCCGTTTACGACGACGATGGGAATGCTGGTGGCGGCGTCGACACCAGCGGGAACTTCGAGGATGCCGGTGGCTTTCTCGTTGGGGACGGCAGAAGCGGTGCCGACAGTGAAGGGGGACTGGGCATGAGCCAGAAAAGGAATGAGCAGTAGGGTTGCGACAATCGGAAGGCGAATCGGCGTAAGGCACCTCCGCGAAGAGTGTGAGGATAGCGCGGGCACAACGGTTGAGGCAATCGAAAGATGGAAAAGCCCAAAGACTCAACGAAGAGGGCACTAAGTCGCGGAGAAGAAAGGGCGCAGCGGCGCAGCGCCCCCAAAGGGCCAACAGCACTAGTTGGCAGGCTTGGCGGCGGGTACAGTTCCCAGCCTGGGCTCGGGAGGACGCGCAGGGGTGGCGTCCCCTTTGACAAAATGAGCGTACCAGGCGAGGTAACGCTCGAGACGGTCCTTGATATGCGACGGAGTGGTGAACCCGTGATATTCGCCGGGATAGACAACGAGCTCGGTGGTGCGGCCGAGGCGCTTGAGTGCTTGGTAGAGTTGCTCGGAATTGATGATAGGGACGTTCCAATCAATTTCGCCGCCCATGATGAGTGTGGGGGTGGTGATGCTGGCGACCTTGTTGAACGGCGAGATCCTTTCGTAGAGAGCGCGGTTTTCCCACGGAAGACCTAGCTCGAGTTCCCAGAGTTTCTGATAGTGGTCGTGGCCATAGTTCGCGACGTAGAGAACTTCGCTGGCACCGCTGATCGCCGCCTTGAAGCGGGTGGTCTGGGTGATGATGAAGTTGGTGGAGATTCCTCCGTAGGACCAGCCGCCAACGCCAAGTCTTTCGGGATCAGCGATGCCCTGCGCGAGGGCATAGTCCACCATGGCCATATCGTCCTGGTAGTCCTTGTTCCCCCAGTCGGCAAAGATGGCTTCGCTGAATTTCTGGCCGTAGCCGGAAGAGCCGCGCGGGTTCGGTAGGAGGACGGCGTAGCCATTGGCGGCGTAGAGCTGCGCGAGGTGATAGAAAGAAGCGGAATATTGACCGACAGGACCACCGTGTGGATTGAGCAGCGTAGGCACTTTTTTGCCGGGAGTGTAGTCGACGGGTTTGTAGAGATAACCGGTGACGGGCGTGCCGTCGTTGCTTTTGAAGTGAACGTAGTCGACTTGGGCGAGATGGAGTTGCGAGATTAAGGCGTCATTTGTTTTGGTGAGGCGGGTGAGATCGTTTCCATTCGAGAGATAGATTTCGTCGGGACGATCGAGCGTGGCGATTTGTGCGCCGATGCTGCCGTCCATGCCGAGCGAATAGGAGGACACCGTGAGACGGCCAGCGATGGGGCGCGCGGCCTCACCACCGCTGACCTGAATGCGGAAGAGATTTTGCGCACCGTCATCTTCGGCGATGAAGTAGATCGAGCGGCCATCCGGGGAGAAGCGCGGGCGGCGGACGCTACGGTCAAGCGCCAGCGTCAGGACTTTCTCCTCCCCGCCAGTCGAAGGAGCGATGGCCAGGTGAGCGGTGGCGTAGTCGATGGCCTTGACGTCGGTTTGGCTGACGAAGGCGATCCACTTTCCGTCGGGTGACCAGGTGGGTGAGCGGTCCGCTCCAAGATTGGTGGTGACCTGCGCGAGATGCGCACCTTTGTCAGTGTTGTCGGCGGCGACGACCCAGATGTCCGAATTAAAATTGCGATCGGGGTCGGGTGTGCTGCGGTTACTGGTAAAGGCCAGAGATTTGCCGTCCGGCGACCAGGCAGGTTCGTTGTCATCAAAGTCGCCGGAAGTAATTTGGGTGACCCTCTTGGAGGCGATGTCAAAAAGGTAGAGGTGGGTACGGCGCCGATCCAGATAGCCAACGGTGTCTTCCTTAAACTGGAGCCGGTCGATCACGAAGGGCGGCGGAGTCTTCGGTTTTGGAGCTGGCCTATCTTTGTCCTTGTCTTTCGCGGCTTCGGCGTCCTCCGACTTGGGATCCTGGAGGACTAGGATGAGGCGCGTGCTATCTGGGGACCATTCGAAATCGGTGACACCCTGAACTGTGTCCGTGAGGCGCACGGCTTCCCCGCCGAGGCGGTTGAGCAACCATACCTGGCTCTTGCCCGCGTTGCGAGAGGAGAGAAATGCGAGGTACTTGCCGTCAGGGCTCCACCGCGGGTACGAGGAGGAGACTCCTTCCGCGGTCATGGGAATGGGATCGCCACTGTGCGTTGAGACCATCCAGAGGCGCTGCTCGTTCTTGTCGTCCTTGAGCATCCTGGTTCGAACGGAGTAGACGACCCATTGTCCATCGGGGCTCATTTCGGGTTGAGAAACATCGCGAATCTGGAAAAAATCGTCAATTGTGATGTTGCGTGGAGTAGCGGAAGCGGGCTTCGGGATCGATTCCTGGGCGGGCAGCCACAGAACTACGGCAAGAGAGGCGAACGTGATGCGGCGAATGGTTTTCATGCCCATAATTCCTCAGAACTAGGATGGAGCGCAAACCGGGGGCGTAGTTTAGCAGAGGGAGCAACGGAAAATGGTTGGAAAAATTCAGCGCGTGAACCTGCGAGAACGTTGCTTGCGACAACGAGGCGTGTTCTTGACCGGAATAGCGCGCAGGCGGACGGAATCGATCAGCTGGAGATTGCGGTGTGGGCCCCGATGGCGAGCGCGAGGGTAAGGACAGAGATAACGGGTGAAGCCGGGAGTTAGGCGAAGAAGACGGAAGGCGTGGCGAAGGTCTTGCCAGAATAAGGCCATCTCAATCCCCTGGCTGTATAAGACGAAGGGAAAACCCAAACTTCACGCAAGAAGGAAGGGCGGTCGTACTCCCGCCAGCAGGCGCACGTTTCCGATGCCGGGAAGCGGGCCCCTCCCGGATAAACAAGCCATGCCCCTTACGCTAACCGTTCAGGGCTGAGGGCGGGCAGGTTGGGGTTTGGGTAGCGGTTTGCGCGGAATCATTTCGTCGCGATTGGCCGTCAGGTACACGAAGGAGGCGACAATCACCGCCATCTGCTTCATGTCCGGCTCCTGGATGCGCTCGTAGACATCCATGTTTGAATGGTGCGTCCGCGTTTCATAGTCGAGAGGATCTTGGATAAACTGAAAACCGGGCAGCCCAACAGCATTGAAGGCAAGGTGATCGGTTCCGCCGGTGTTGCGGATGGTGAGCGTGTGCATTCCGAGGTCCCGGAAGGGCTCCATCCACGCGGAAAAGATCGGCGCCACCATTTCGTTCCCCTGCAAATAGACGCCGCGAATCTTGCCCGTTCCATTATCGACGTTATAGTAGGCGTCGAGCTTAGCGTGCTCCGGGAAGGGCTTCATTACTTCCGGATCGGCGAAATGCTGCTTTACATAGGCGCGCGAGCCGAGTAAGCCCTGCTCCTCGCCGGTCCATAAGCCGATTCGCACGGTGCGACGCATCTTTAGGCCAGTCGTCTTGAGAATCCGCATGGCCTCCAGCATCACAGCGGAACCCGCGCCATTGTCGGTCGCACCTGTTCCGCCGTGCCAGGAATCGAAGTGCGCGCCGAGCATTACGACCTCGTCGGCTTTGGCTTTGTCCGTGCCCAGTATTTCGCCGATGATGTTGAAGGAATTCAGATCATCGTCGTAGAACTTGTTCTCGATATCCACTTGCAGCGTGACGGGCACGTTCTTATCGAGCATTCGAAAAATGCGGCCGTAGTTTTCGCTGGCAACGGCGACGCGCGGAGGGGCCGGCGGATCTTTCTCCTTGTCGCGACCGCCTCCCTGCTGGACGAATACGGTTCCGTCATCGCTGCGGGAAGGCTCAATCCAAGCGGCGACACCTTCTTCGACAAGAAACTTCTGTACCTTGAGATTCAATTCGCGTTGAGCGCGGAATTGGGCGGCCCGATCTTCAGCGTCGGCCGCAGGCACCGGCTGAGTCGCGAGATCCGCTAGCTCATCATTGGTGTAGCGGTGGGCTTGCGGCTCGAAGCGTTCGGGATTCTCGGGGATGGCCGCGGTCAGGACAAACTTTCCTTTGAGCTGGCCGCGATACTTCTGAATATCTTCTTCTTTCAGGATTGGCGCGAGGACTGCAGCCGCGGTTACCGGACCGATGGTCCCGGGTGTCCAAGCCTTCGCGTAGGCAATCAGAGGAAATGGCCGCGGCGAGATCACTTGAGCGGAAAAACGTTCGTTGGACCAGCCGCGGCCGAACGGTCCCCAAGGCTCGAGACGGACGTTGGCGCACTGCCATTCCTTCATCTTGGCGATGGTCCAGGCAGCGGCCTCCTTGATGTTCGGCGAATTCGTCAGACGCGGGCCGTAGACGTCCGTCAGGTAACTCATGATTTCCATTACTTTGGAATCGTTGAAGCCCTCGTCCTTGATTTGATGGATCGCGGATAAGTCCGTCTGGCTGGGCGCCTGTGCAGCCAAAGGAAAAACCACTGTCAACGCCAGGAATACGGCTAACGCACTCGCATGCATTCGCACTATCGTCCTCCACCCGTCGTATTTACATTTCTCGCTTGCCAGGAAATCGCCGCGGAGAAGCACCCGCTTCGCATGGGACGCCGTTGGCACTGAATCGGTTTCATTGGCGATGAGGCTGCACGCCGACGGGCGGGCAAACCCCGCCTGCTCCTTGCCGCGAACTATTTAGAGTCACCTCACACACGGCCCGTCGGTAGAGCAGGCGCCTCAAAGACACTCGAATCTTGCACTACTCGCCAGATTTCGGAGTCGGCACGGGGCGAGCGGGAGTCGAGTCGCCCTTTACGAAGTGGGCATACCAGGCGAGGTAACGCTCCAGGCGGTCCTTGATGTGAGATGGCTTCTTGAATTCGTGGTACTCGCCCGGGTAGACGACCAGCTCGGTGGAGCGACCGAGTCGCTTCAGGGCCTGGTACATCTGCTCGCTTCCAAGGATGGGAACGTTCCAGTCGATCGCGCCGCCCATGAAGAGAGTGGGCGTGCTTACATTGGCGACCTTGTAGAAGGGCGAGACTCTTTCCCAGACAGCTTTGTTCTCCCACGGGTGGCCTAGCTCGGCTTCGTAATCTCTTTGGTAGTGGTCATGGCCATAAAAACTGCTGAACAGGGCGCCTCCTGCGCCGGAAATGGCAGCTTTGAAGCGGTTGGTCTGCGCGATGATGAAGTCCGTGGAAATGCCCCCGTACGACCAACCGCCAACGGCGAGCTTAGCCGGGTCGGCGATTCCCTGCTCGATGGCGTAATCGACCATGGCCATGTCGTCCTGAAAATCCCTGTTGCCCCAGTCGGCCCAGATGGCTTTGGCGAAGTCCTGACCATATCCCGTTGAGCCGCGCGGATTCGGGAAGAGCACGGCATAGCCGTTGGCGGCGAGGAGTTGCGGCAGGTGATCGAACTCCGCGTAATACGCCCAAACGGGTCCACCGTGCGGACGAAGGATGGTGGGGTATTTCTTGCCCGGGACATAGTCCACGGGTTTGTAGAGGTAGCCGGAAATGATCGTGCCATCCTTGCTTTTGAAGTGGACGTACTCGCCGTAGGAGAGCTTGAGCTGGCTCATCAGGGCGTCGTTGGTGTGTGTAATCCGGGTCAGTTTGCCGTCGGGAATCGTGTAGAGCTCATCGGGGTGGTCGAGAGTGGCGATCTGTACGACGATGTCGCCGGTCTTGGCAAGCGAGTAGTCGTTGACCATCAGGCGGCCCCCGACAGGGCGAGCGACCTCGCCTCCGGTCACGGGGACGCGGCAGAGATTTTGCGTGCCATCGTCATCGGCGATGAAATAGATGAACTTCCCGTCCGGGGAAAAACGTGGGACGGTCACCATGCGATCGAGAGCAAGGGTGATGAGCTTGGCCTCTCTGCCGGTGGCGGGAGCGACGGCAAGATGTTTGGTGGCGTAGTCGAAGAGATGGGGATCCATCTGCGTCACGTAGGCGATCCACTTTCCGTCTGGGGACCAGGCGGGTGAGCCATCGGCGCCGGGATTTGTAGTGACTTGCGTCGGATGCGCACCCTTATCGGAGTTACTCGCCGGGACGACCCAGATGTTCTGGTCGTAAGTAGCGTCGGGGTCTGGCACCGAGCGATTGCTGCTGAATGCCAACCATTTGCCATCCGGAGACCACGCGGGCTCGGAGTCGTCGTAATCGCCGGAAGTGATCTGCCTTAGGGACTTCGCGGCTAAGTCGAACACATAGAGGTGCGTACGGCGGCGATCAAGGTAACCCACCTCGTCGAGTTTGAATTGCAAGCGGTCGATCACCCAGGGCTTTGGCGCTTTCCTCTTGTCCTTGGCTTCGCTTTCAGCAGCCCTCGCGCGGTCAGCAACCGCCTCGTCTTTGTTTTCCTTGGCGGCTTCCAGTTCCTCAGAACTGGCGTCGCGAAGAACGAGAACGAGCTGGCTGCTGTCTGGCGACCATGCAAAGTCCTGGACATCTTGCGGGGTGTCTGTAAGGCGCTCTGCGTCCCCGCCGAGCCGGTTGAGGAGCCAGACCTGGGTCTTGCCTTCATCGCGAGCAGAAAGAAAAGCAAGGAACTTGCCATCGGGGCGCCATCGCGCGTGAGCGGAAGAAACGCCTTCGGCGGTTAACGCGAGAGGGTCACCACCGGCGGTTGGAGCCATCCAGATGCGCTCTCCCTCCTTGTCTTCCTTGAGAAGGACGGTCTTGATGCTGTAGGCGACCCACTTCGCGTCGGGACTCATTTGGGGGTCGCGAACCTCGCGGATCTGAAAATAATCGTCGATGGTGATGGCGCGAGGAGCGGGTTGCTGAGCAAGAGCGAGAGGTGCGAGTACCAGAACTGCAGAAGGAGATGCAAGACGAAAGGCGCGCTTCATTCGCAATGACCTCTTGAGCGGTTATGAGAGTAAGCAAACAAACGGCGAAGTGTAACACAGGCCCTCCGGTACACAGCGTAGGGCAAGAATCGGGAAGTAGCCCTGAGGGGCTTGCACGACGGGCGCTCGCGTTGTCCCGAAAGTACGGCAGGGCGACAGAAAATATTTTAGCTCAGGTGTATTTTCTTCTTGCATGCAGTGACGAGTCTTGTATCCTTCGAATGCAACTCGCTTCATTTTCAGGGGTGACCGCAGGACGGTCACCGGAGCGGCGCGAGCGAGTTTCGATTAGGAGGACGAGAGTAAAAATTGAGTTCTATATCGCTTCCCGCCCAGCTACCTTCCCGCGCAATCCCAACAGCGAAAAAAAGAGTCGCCAAACTTACGCTTTGGCCGCTTGTGGCAGCCACCTTCTTCATGGTGTCTGGCGGCACGTACGGCACGGAAGAGATCATTCATGGCGCGGGTTACGGTCAAGGGATATTGATCCTGCTGCTGCTGCCGGTGCTGTGGTGCCTGCCGACGGCGTTCATGATTGGCGAGCTGTCGAGTGCGCTGCCGCAAGAAGGTGGCTACTACGCGTGGGTGCGCCGCGGCTTGGGAAATTTCTGGGGCTTCCAGGAAGCATGGCTCTCGTTGGCTGCCAGCATCTTTGACATGGCCATCTACCCCACGCTGTTTGTCTTTTACTTGAGGCAGATGTCGCCTTGGTTTGGACTCGGGAATCATGGAATATACGCCGGCCTTTTCGTGGTCGTTACCTGCGCGCTGCTAAATCTTGCGGGAATTCGCGTCGTGGGAATCACGTCGCTGTGGCTCTTCTTTCTGCTGTCGGCGCCGTTCGCGTTGATCGTGGTGATGGCGCCCCTCAAAATAGGAGCGTTGGCGCAGGTCCATAACGCGCCAGGGGCTACGGGGTTGGGATTGCTCGGCGGCGTGCTCGTAGCGATGTGGAATTACATGGGCTGGGATAACGCCTCGACCATTGCACAGGAAGTCGAGCGGCCACAAAGGACTTATCCGAAGGCTATGATTGCTGCGGTGGTTCTGGTGGCGTTGACCTACGTGCTCCCGTTCGTGGCAGTGTACCTTGCTGGTATTCCGGCTTCCACGTTCGGGAGTGATGGCGCCTGGGCTGGAGTAGCGGGTCTCGTGGGCGGAAAGTTCAAGGGATTCGAATGGCTGAGGTTTCTGATCGTCCTCGGGGGAATGATGAGCGCGTTTGGCATGTTCAACGCGCTGGTGCTGAGCTATTCGCGCCTCCCACTGGCCATGGCGGGAGACGGCATGCTCCCGAAGTTTTTTGGCAAGACGAGCGCCAGGAGTCAGGCGCCCTGGGTTGCCATCATTTTCTGCGCGACTTGCTGGGCGCTGTGCTTGGGACTGGGGTTCACGCGGCTGGTAACGCTGGACATTATGCTTTACGGCATAAGCCTCATGCTGGAGTTCGTAACGCTGGTGGCGCTGCGGATCCGCGAGCCCGAGTTGAAGCGCGAATTCCGCGTTCCTGGTGGGCTGACCGGTACGATTCTCGCCGGCGTGTTGCCTTTGCTGCTCCTCAGCCTGGCGATGCTGGAGAGCGAGCACGAGAGCGTGCTCGGGATGAATGGGCTGGCTTTCGGAACGTTGATCATTGTCGCCGGCTTCGTGGTGTACGGGGCCACCGGCAAACTGCGTAAGCGCCTGCCACAACCTCGACTGGCCGAGAACGCGGAAGCCACCTAACTCTTATTATTTGGCTGATTTCGGATGTAGCCGAATGCTGTAATCCTTGTCGCCAGGGAGACGGCTGTCGACGTGAATGATCTTCACAGATTCATCCGCTTCTGCCCCGCGCACGTACCCGATGGCCCCCGGCACGTTAAGCACGAACTTGAGCACTTCGGTGGAAGTCGCCAGTGTCTTCGGTGCCGCGTGGATTTCTCCAGTGAACATGCCCTGCAGAAAGTGTTTGTTGAAGTCTTTGTCATCCATGCGGTAAATTTGAGTGAGTACGGCTTGACGTTCCTGCTTGCCCGGCTCGAGCATTACCACGGTGATGCGACGGCCATTTGACCAATGGGTTTGCTCCCCCATAAATATTTTACGCAGCTCCGCGAGCGATAAGTTCTCGACTGGGTTCGAGCGATTCACCACAATTCCCAGCGCATCGTCGGTTGCCAGGTGGCTTTGCGGTGCGAATCCAACGGATTCGCTGGTCCCAAGCGGCAGCACATGGGACAGCAAGATGGCCGCGCCCAACATCAATAAACCAAAGGTCACACGAGGCATCGTTGCACACCTTTAGAAGGTGAAGCCTGCCTGGAGGGCCAGTGCGTGGATCGCCTTATCGCGCCCTCGTGCAGTGTAGTCGTATTGCAACTTCAAAGCCACAAACTCACTCAAGTCGTAGCGCAAGCCTACCGAAGGGCCATGGCGCAGGCCGATGTCGGGAAGCACCGGCTCGCTCTGGGAAGCATTGACATACTGATAGCGCCCCTAAGGGCGGTAAGAGCCGAATCGTTTGGAAAACTGCGTGTAGAAGCCCGGGGTATCGAACACGCGAGATCCTTGGGGTGCATGGCGAAGGACCAAGGCCTCATTCAGCCACTCGATGTTCAGCCCCACGTAAACGGCATGGGCAGCAAATATGGTCTCGCCGATTCTTGGCGAATTCTGAGGCGCCATAAGATCCCGGTAGATTGACAAGCCCGCCTGCAATCCGCGGACTGCGTCCGGCCGTGCAAAGACCGCAAAATTGACGGACTTGCGGTTGTTCTCATCAAGGACGTTTTGCACTGGCTCGTTCAGGGGTGAGCGCGAAGAACGCCCGTTGCCAACCTCGGCGACGTAGTGCAAACCGAGGGCTCCTGAAGGAATTCGCCCGGATTCCGTCGCACCGACATTGTGGATGGGCAGAATTCCGCCCTGGTCCTCAAATTGAAACGGGAAAGGGCGGCCGGTAGTCGTTTGAAGCCAGGCACTGTGATGATAAGCGGTATTGTAATAACCGATCGCCGAATGAAAAC
>Ga0209234_1000333_pt1 | contig 15702 bp, 12 predicted proteins | sample GraSoi013_1_20cm_2_FD_185816 | JGI IMG/M metagenome (GOLD analysis project Ga0209234, IMG submission 185816) | Grasslands soil microbial communities from the Angelo Coastal Reserve, California, USA - Sample 08_20_2013_1_20cm (SPAdes) (version 2) | ecosystem: Environmental > Terrestrial > Soil >... | reverse complement strand
CTCCCATCCCTCCGAGATAACTCCTCATCCCGCGCACGTTCTCAGTGGGCGCGACGCGCGGCAACAGTTCCGCGCGCGGACGGAAACCCGTGTCGCGCATCCCCAGAGGCTCGTAGATTTCGCGGCGCGCGAACTCATCGAGCGGCATGCCAGAGGCGCGTCGGACTACTTCGCCCTCCCCGACGACCGCGACGGACTGCGCGACGCACTCGCCGTTGCAGTGCAACGGCGCCGCGCCGCCCTGGGACGCGCCGCGTTGGCGCACCTGGAATCCCAAGCGCACGCCTTCCGCGAGATCGTGGGGGACAGCCCGGCGTTGCGCGCCGTACTCGAGCGGGCTGCGCGGGTCGTGCCCCACGCAGGGGCCACCGTCCTGATCACGGGCGAGACCGGCACCGGGAAAGAGCTGCTCGCTCGGGCACTGCACTACGGCGGACCGCGCGCCGCAGCGCCGTTCGTAGAGTTGAACTGCGCCGCGCTCCCGGCGCCCCTGCTCGAGAGCGAGCTATTCGGCTACGAGCGGGGTGCGTTCACCGACGCCAGAACCGCCAAGCCCGGCCTGTTCGAAGTCGCGGAAGGTGGCACGTTGTTCCTCGACGAGATCGACCATCTCGCCCCGGAGCTGCAAGGCAAGCTGCTGCGCGCGCTCGAGCAAAAGACCATGCGTCGCCTCGGCGCGACGGTGAGTCGGACCGTCGACGTGCGCATCGTGGCGGCGACCAACGCCGACCTCGCAGCCGCCGTGCAACAGGGTCTGTTCCGGGAGGACCTGTACTACCGGCTCAACGTCGTGACGCTCGAGTTGCCTCCGCTGCGAGCGCGGGGGCAGGACGTGGTGCTGCTCGCCGAGTTCCTCTTGAGCAGATTCAGCGCACGCTACGGACTGCCCCAGCCGCCTCTGACACCCGAGGCCCGCCGCGCCTTGCTGGCGCATTCCTGGCCCGGCAACATCCGGGAGCTCCGCAACACGCTCGAGCGCGCCATCCTGCTGTCGCCGGCCGGGACCTTCGCCGTCGCCGAGCTCGAGCCGGCCCGCGTAGCCCCCGCTGCCGCCGACCCCGTTCCCTTTCCCGCTACGCTGGCGGAAATCCAGCGGGCCGCCGCGCGCGCGATGCTCGCCGCCACCGGCGGCAACCGGTCGGAGGCTGCCCGCCGGCTCGGGATATCCCGATCGCGGCTGCTGCGCCTCTTGGGAGCGGGCGCCACCAGCGACCCAGAAACCGATACGACGGGTGACGCAAATTGAGCCAGCTGCGCCGAGGCGGCCCAGGTGCCGGCCCCCATCACGCCGTCTGAGAACGACTTACCGTGGCCTGCCGCTTGCCCCAGTCAGGGGCTGACTCCGGCGTGTGGAAGGATCGGTATGCGACGACTGTTCGTTGGATTCGTAGTGTTGGCGATCGCGCTCGCGTGCTCCGACACGAGCGCCCCCGTGACGACGCGGCTGCCGATGTCCCAGCTCCACATCGTGGCGCAGGGCGCGAGCGCCCCGCCCTTGTACGCCGACAGCGTGAGTTTCTATGCCGTGTTGGGCCGGGACCGGGAGGTGCGGATGTATTACCAGGGGGCGACCCCAGGCGTCCGCGGCGAGGAGTGTCTCCGATTCAAGGTGCCGGGCGACGGCTTGCTCCGCCGGCCCGACGGTACCGCGTTCCAACCGGGCGACTCCATTCTGATCGTCGTCAAGGCGATCGATCCCACCAAATTCCTGTTCGACTTCCAACCCACCGGACTCGAGTTCAGCCCGGATCACCCGGCCGAGTTGACGCTGCAATACCACAATGACGAGCACGACTACAACGGGGACGGCACGGTCGACACGACCGATGCGCGGATCCAGGGTCAGCTCGATGTGTGGCAACGCCGGCCGCCCGACACGCTGTGGTACCGCCTCGGGGCGTCGAATTACGAGTCGTACGAGGAGCTCGACGTCAAGATTCCGCACTTCACCGACCATGCGATCGCCTGGTAGGCTGATGGGAGCCGTGTGGTAAGCTCGCTCGCAGACGAATCGGCGCTGCTGACGCAGCTACGCGAGCTGGCAGATCAAGGCCGGTACCGCGAGGTCCTGGACCGGCTGCGCGGTCTGCCCGTTGCGGCGCTCGAAGGCCGCACCGCGTTCGCGCTGCTCGCCGCTGAAGCCCACGGCCGGCAGGGCGATCACGCCGCAGCGCGGCGCTGGGCGGAGCTCGCGCTGGTGGCGGCGCGCGCGCGGGGCGAGCGCCCGACCGAGCTGCGCGCGCTCAACTATCAGGGCGCGATCGCGCTGCGGCACGGCGACGTAGACGAAGCCGAGCAACGGTTCGGCGACGCGCTGAACCTAGCGCGCACCGTGCGGGACCCTGCCGCGCAGGCGCGGTGCCTCAACAACCTCGGCATCATCGCCTGGTTCAAGGGCGACGCCGAGACGGCGCTCGCCAGCTACCAGTTGGCCCTCGCCGCCTATCAGCAAGCGGGGCTGGTGCGGGGGATGGCGGAGACGCATCACAACATCGGGATCAGCTGGCTGGAGCGGGGGGACTATGTGCGGGCGCTCCAGGCCGCGGAGCAAGCGGTGCGGCTCGCCACGGTCGCACGCGACGAGACCCTGGTCGGGCTGGCCTTCACCGGGCGCGCCGAGATCCACTTGCTGATAGGCGACCACGATCTCGCCGGTGTGGAGCTCGAGCGGGCGGCGGAAGCGTACCGACGGGTGAGCTTCGCCGCGGGGCTGCCGGAGGTGTGGCGGCTCCAAGCGGCCGTGGTCGGCACGCGGGGCGATCTTCCGGGCGCGCTCCGCCTGTTACGGCAGGCGGCCGAGCTCGCCACGACGCAGGGCAGCGCGGAGAGCCTGGCCGCGATCGAGCGCGACTTCGGTGCGGCATTGCAGCGGAGCGGTGACTCGGCCGGCGCCAACGCCGCACGCCAGCGGGCGCTCACGCTGTACCAGCGGCTCGGCGCGCGGAAGGCCGCTCAAGATATCGTGGCGCTGATCGCCCCGAGTTCGTAAGGCGAAAAAAAAGGCGGCGCCGATGCGCCGCCTTTCACCGCCGGAACCGGGGTGACCGGTCAGGGCTGACCGCCGTCCTCACCCCCGTGGTCGTCATCCCGGCCGTCTTCGTCGTTGTCCTTGAAGCTCTGGAACGACCGGACGATGTTGTCGCGGACCAGGCGCTCGTTCGCGCCGCCCTGGGCGGCGGTGGCGGGATCGACGAGCGCGCCACTGCTCCGGAACCAGCCACTCAGGTCCAGACTCACCGTCAGCTTCGCCGGCGTCCCTGCGGTCACCACGACCGGGGGGTTGAACCTGAGCTCCTGCTCCACGTCCAGATCGCTCGTGTACGTGAAGGCGGCGCCGTTGAACGTGCCCGTCACGCGGATACTGCTCCCGGCGAAGTCCGGATGCGCCGCGAGAAACGAGTGATCCGCTGCGTCGCCGTCGTCCGACGGCTTGTGAATCTGAAACTTCAACTCGTCAAACGTCCCGGCGGGGACGGTGGCCTCGAACATGCGCTCGATGCCGCCGAGCGGGAGATCGACCAGGATCGGCCCAGCCTCCAGCTCCTCGCACTGCTCGTCCGCCTCGTTCATTTCGTTCCCATCGTTCCCGTCGTTTCCGTCGCTGGCTGCGGTCGCCACCGTGGACACGGTGGGCTGGCTCGACTCGTTGCAATCAGAACGCTCGACGGGTTTCAGCTCCACTTTGCGCAGCACCAGCTCGACGCTCGAAATGGCGACGGTGTTGTTGCTCGCGTCGGTGAAGGTCTCGGGACCGCCGGCCTGGAGCGAGCCGGACAAGGCTTGGCCGGTGGGAGCCGATGGGAGCGACGAGGTTGATAGCGTCGACAGGGCGAGACTGACCTTGCCCGCCCCGCGGGGGCCGGCCCCGTCGGTGCACGCGACCAAAGCGAACGTGGCCAAGATCACGATGGGCATGGCCCGGTGGTTTTGCATGGGTGCCTCCCAAACAGGTTGGACGACTCGTAATACCACCGAACAGGCAGAACCCGTGCCCCGTCGACTACCGTGTCGGCCTCAGGGAATTGCCTTGCGGCGACGCGTCAGGTGGCTCAAAACGAGCCATGCTGGAGCAGCATGTGACACGGCGGCGGTGTGGGGCGGCGTGGGGTGTCGCGGCTTGTGCCCGACCCAGGGGCGTGTATGATGCTGATCGGATGGCCCAAGCGGCAACAGTCCCGTCAGGCGCGGCCGAACAGCGCTCGCTCGCCTCCCGGATGCGCGGTTGGAAAGACGATGCCTCCGGGCTCGAACAGCGGCTCAAGGACCTCGAGACGATCGCGCGCAGCTTGCGGCGTCGCTGGTGGCTCGTGGGGCTCGGCATGGCGCTGGGGATCACCGGGTGGGCGGTCGGGGCCGTGCGCACACGTCCCGGGACGATGGTGCTGGTGGGCGGAGGCGGACTCGTCCTCAACGCCCTGCTCGGCATCATCAACGAGCGCGGCTGGTACCGCTGGTGGCTCATCTATGGGCTCGCCCTGTTGGACGTGCTGCTCGTAGGGGTGCTCGTCGTATGGTTCGGCCACGGCGGCTTCGCGGTGGCGTTCCTCATCGCCGTCCTCCCCTACGCGTTCGACCAGGGTCACACCGTCGGCAACTTCCTCGTGCTCACGGCGGCGCTGGCCTACCTCGGAGCGAGCTACCTGCATGACGGGTTGTACGGCGGCGCCGCCGGCGGGCTCACCGCGGCCGGCCTCGAGACGGTGGGGCTCATCACGGTGGCCTGGGCGCTGAAGCAGATCCCGGCGACCCTGATCCGGCGGATCCGGGACGCGCGCGACGTCATGGGCGAAGCGGAGCAGGGTCACCTCGCGGTGCGGGCGCCGGCGCAGGAGTCAGACGAGCTGGGGTTCCTCGAGAAGAGCTTCAACCGCATGCTCGGGGAGATCGGCGGGACAATCTCGACCGTGCAGCGCGAAGCGGACGAGGTCGCGGCCTTCGCCGAACAGCTTGCGGCGTCGGCTGAGGAGCTGCACGCCACATCGGAGACGGTCACGCACACCGCGCAGCAGCTGGCGCGGGACCTCGCCCAGCAGCGGGAGCTGGCGGAGGGGGCGCGGGGCGAGAGCGCGAAGGCCGCCGATCAGGCGGAGTCGTTGCGCGTCCGGGCCGAGTTGATGCAGGTGGACGCGGCGCGGCTCGTGGCGGCGGCACAGCGGGGGCGGGAGCGGGTGGCGCGGGCGAGCCAGACGCTCCGCGCCGTGGGGGACGAAGTGCGAGCCACGGCGTCCACGGTGGCCGGGTTGTCGGGGATGTCCGAGCGGATCGGCGGGTTCGCGCAGACCATCGCCCGCATCGCCCGGCAGACCCATCTGCTCGCCCTCAATGCGGCGATCGAGGCCGCCCGCGCCGAGGAGCACGGCGAGGGATTCGCCGTCGTGGCGGACGAAGTCCGCTCGCTCGCGGGGGAGGCGGGGAAGTCGGCGCGGGAGGTCGCGGAGCTCGTCTCCGAGCTGCGGGCCGGGATCGACGCCGCCGCGCGGGCGATGCAGTCGGGGGAAGCGAAGGTGCGCGACATCGGCGCCGTCGCGGCCGAGGCCGACGGCGCACTGCAGGAGCTGCACCAGGGGATCGAGCTCGTGGGCGACCTCGTGAACGCCACGGCGGAGGTGTCGCGTGGTCAGGCGCAGCGGCTCGCGGAGCTGGCCCAGTCGCTGCAACAGGTGGCGGCGATCTCGAGCGGCTCGTCCCAGAGCGCCGACGGCGCGGCGGCGGCGACTCAGGCCCAGATCACCTCCATGGGCGATCTGACCGCGACGTCGCAGCAGCTCGCGCAGCTGGCGGAGCGGCTGCGTGCCAGCATCGCCCGCTTCTCCGTGCTGCGGCGGGACACGGCGCCGCGCGACGACCCGGGCACGCGCGCGGCGGCCGACTGATCACCCCGCCCGGGACACGCGAGTCGCGTAGGGTCCTTGGTCCCACAGCCCCGCGTTCAGGGGATGAAACGCGCGCAGGGTATCCCGGTACGGGGTGACGAGCAAGTCGACGTAGCGCTCGAGCGACACGTCGAACGGGAAACGGCGGCGGAACTCGCCAGCGGTGACGCCCAGCATCGCCTTCAGGTGGCGGCCGAAGCTCTGCGGCGACGAGTAGTCGAGCCGGTACGCTACATCGGAGACGGACAGGCCGGGGTTGAGGAAGAGATAGGCGGCGTGCAGCAGGCGCATGCCGGCGAGGTACGTCTTGGGCGACGGAAGACCGACCCGGTAGAAGCGCGACATCAGCGTGCTGGGGCAGATGCGGAGATGCCGGGCGAGGCCGCGCACCGTGCTGAGGACGGGGGCGAGGCGTGCCATCGCCTCGAAGAACACGCGCACGTCCTCGGGCGCGTCGTCGAGCGCGGGCACGACGCGCGCCAGGATGCGTGCCGCAACGGGCGAGGCCGGGTGGGCGAGCAGGTCGCGCAACCGGCGCCAGCCGGCGGCCTCGGTGCAGTCGACCGCCGTCCGGACCCCCGTAGCCCCGAGCCGCAGCAGCAGCTCGGTGACCTCGCGGTCGTGGCGCGACACGAGCGCGACGGCGGGGATGGCGGGGAACTCGCGCACGAAGCGGGCGACGCCGGGCAGCTCATCGCCGCGGCAACGGTGCACCGAGAGAACGAGGGCGTCCACGCGCTTGCGCCGGGCCGCATGCAGCGCATCCCGCAGCGAGTTGGCGTGCAGCGTCGTGAAGCAGCCGTCTCCCGCGGCGTCGACACGCGGGCGCTCGGTCGGGGGCAGGACGGTGCATACGGTCACCATGCAGCGAAGACGATACCATGGCGCCGTCAACCTCTGGTCAAGCTGGGGCCGCGGTCGCGCGCGGCGGGGGCCGAGGCGACAGGACGGGCCTCAACTTCGCGTCAACGATCGGAGGAGCACGCTTGACGCTGTCTGACACTCCCGACGACGGTGCCTCCCGACGAGCGCGGCGCGTGGCACTCCCGCTCGTGGCAATCGTCCTGGTCCTCACCGTCGCCGGTGCGCTCTGGGTCACGCGTTTCGCCTCCGCGGTGCGCCAGGACCCGGGGCTCGTGTACCGCGACCCGAGCACGCTCGACAAGCTGCTCAAGCGCGGGCGCGACGCCGAAGCAGCGGGCGATCGGGGAACGGCGATCACGACCTATCGGTTCGTGGTGGCGGTCGGCGCGGGAGACGATTCCACCATCGCGCGCTACGTCGCGGCGGCGCGGGCGGGGCTCGCGCGGCTGGGGGAGAAACCCCACTAACCGTGGCCCAGCAGGTTTCGGTACACCTCGAGGTCGCTCCTGCTAAAGCACACAAACCGCACCAGCTCGACCGATGTCGGCCGCTCGAGTGCGGCGCGCACCGTGTCCACCGCGATCCGGGCCGCCTGCTCGATCGGATAGCGATAGGCGCCCGTGCTGATCGACGGGAATGCGATCGATTTCACGGCGTGCTCCGCCGCCAACCGCAGGGACTCGACATAACAACTCCGGAGCAGCTTTGGCTCCCGCCGCTTCCCGCCACTCCACACCGGGCCGACGGTGTGGATCACGTACCTGGCCGGCAGGCGATATCCCTGAGTGATCCGCGCCTCGCCCGTCGGGCAGCCACCGAGCGGCCGGCACTCGGTCAGCAGCTCGGGCCCCGCCGCACGATGAATCGCGCCGTCCACGCCCCCGCCGCCGAGTAGGGTCGTGTTCGCGGCGTTGACGATGGCGTCGACCGTTTGCTGCGTGATGTCGCCCTGCACGGCTGCGATCTTCGGCACGATGTAACCTTAGCCCCCCTTCGCCAGCATCTGCCTGGCCTTCCGACCTCCTGGCACCGCTCCCCACGGAACCCTATTGTTAGGGCGAAACCAACGGGCGCCGCGTGCGGGGTGCCCGCGGCCCGCTGGCAATCGGGGAGCGAGCATGTCAACGCGCGACCTGATCGAACGGGTCCGCAAGGCGCTGGGCGACCGCTACAATGTGATCACCGCGGTCGGCCGGGGTGGCAACGCGTGCATCTTTGGCGCCTACGACCAGGCCGGCCAAAAGGTCGCCATCAAGGTGCTCCACCCGGAGCTGGCGGTGTCGGTCGCCGCCGACCGCTTCCTGCGCGAAATCCGCTACGCCTCTCAGCTCAATCATCCGCGCATCGCGCGGCTGCTCGACTCAGGCGAGACCGATTACCTCCTTTGGTTCGCCATGCCGTACCTGCCGGGGGAGACCCTGCGCCAGGTGCTGCGGCGCGAAGGACGGCTCGCGGTGGACCGGGCCACGCGCGCCGCGTGCGAGATCCTCGACGCCCTGGGCCACGCGCACCAGCACGGCATCGCGCACCGCGACATCAAGCCCGACAACATCGTGCTGTCGCCCACCGGCGCGGTGCTCGTGGACCTGGGCATCGCGCGCGCCATCGCGACCTCGGGGGACGACCGCGTGACGCGCAGCGGCTTCGTGGTGGGCACCGAAGAATACATGAGCCCGGAGCAGGCGGCGGGCAGCCCGGACGTCGACGGCCGGACCGATCTCTATTCGCTCGGCATCGTGCTGTTCGAGTCGCTGGCGGGGCGGCCGCCGTTCTCGTCGGTCAGCGCCGCCGCCGTCCTCGACATGCACCAGCACGAGAAGGCGCCGGACATCCGGAGCCTGCGACGCGACATCCCCAAGCCGCTCTCGCTCGTCCTCGCGCGCGCGCTCGCCAAGACACGCGACGAACGGTGGCAGAGCGCCACGGAGATGCGCGAGGCGCTGCTGCCGTTCACGCAGCCGGTGGCATGAGACACGGCGGTCGGGCGCTCGTGCTCGGCGTGCTGCTGGCCGCGGGCGGGCCGGTGCGCGGGGCGGCGCAATGTGCCGATGGCTCTCCGCCGCCCTGCCGCCTCTCACGTCCGGCGCTCGACAGCGGCCGCTACGTGATCCTGCCGTTCGCGCATCGCGAGGGAAGCCAGGCGATCGATCTCGATGGCGCCGACTGCGCCGAGTTCCTGAGCGAAGCGTTCGGCCGGTGGACCGACGTCCAGCTCACCGACAAGACCCGGATCTACGACGCCCTGTATCGCCGTCGGGCGGGGGTGCCGTTCCGCATTCCGTTCGACGCCGCGCTCGCCATCGCGCGCCAACTCGGTGCCGGGCGCGTGGTAATTGGGCAGCTGTGGAACTTCGGAGACACCCTGCGACTCACCGCGGGCGTCTACGATGCGGCTCGAGCCGGGCCGCCGCTGCGGGAGGCAACCGCACGGATCCCCTCGGCCACCGCGCATGCGGGGGCGGCGTTCAACGCACTGGCGGCGTCGCTCCTGGGTGCCGACCCTGGGCCGGCGGGCGGGACGGGCGCCGAGGCGACGCGCTCGCTCCGAGCCTACAATGCTGCCCGGCTGGGCCAGCGCGCGCTCCGCGCGTGGGATCTCTCGGGGGCCGCGCGCGCGTTCCGCGCGGCCATCGCGGCAGACTCGGAGTTCGCTCACGCGTACGTCTGGCTCGGCCAGGCGCTCCTGTGGGCTGCCGATTCGAGTGTCGACGCAGCGCACGACCGGGCCACGATTGCGCGCCGCGCCAGCTCGCTGGTCGAGCGCCTCGGGCCGACGGACCGGGCGCTGCTGCTTGCCCAACGGGCCATGTTCGAGCGACGCTGGCCGGACGCGTGCAAACGGTACCGCGAGGTGCTGGCGCGAGATTCGCTGAACTTCGACGCCTGGTACGGGCTGGCGCAGTGCAACGCGGAAGATCCGGTCGTGCTTCGGGACTCCGCGGACAGCGCGCGCTTCGTGTTTCGTGGCAGTTGGCACACGGCGGCGCTGGCGTACCGGACGGCATTGCGGCTCGCTCCATCGTTCAACTTCGCCTTCGGAAGCAGTGCGAGAGAACGGATGGCGCGCCTCCTCCTGGCCGAGGACTTCTGGTGGCGTGAGGGCCTCTTCGACACCCTCCCTTTCTTCGCTTTCCCGGAGGCCGCGAGCGACTCCATAGCGTTCTATCCCCTCTCCGGGGCCGACATGGCGCGCCGGGGGCACCGGCCAAAAACCCAGGCCCGCGCGCTGGCAATGAACCGCACCATCCTCACGGACATTGCTACCGCCTGGGTCGACGCCTTCCCCCAGGACCCCATGGCACATCGCGCGCTCTCCTACGCCCTGGAGGTGAGTGGGAGGATCGCGCCTACCGTGGGTGAGCCGCATACCGCCGTGGGGGAGATGGCAGCCGCTCAGCGGCTCGAGCGGCGCCCTCTCGAGCAGGCGCACGACGCCGTCGCGTCCGTGCGGCTGTTCGTAAAGGCGGGCGACTTCGAGGCGGCCCGCCGCACGGGCGATTCACTGTTGCGTACGATCCGGGCACCGACGTCCGGAGTGGCGGGAGTGGCGGTCCTGCTCGGGCGTCCCGCGCTAGCCGCCCGGCTACTTGCCATCGAGGACACGTTCTGGCTCCACGGAAGCGCCGACAACGCGCCGGTGAGGCTGCCACTCAGTACCGGCCTCGCCGGACTACGACTGCTCGCCTATACCTCAGTAGCCGCGCCCCGCGAGAGCATCGCGGTCCTGGAGCGCCGGATCGAGCAACTGCTGGCTACGCTGCCAGCGGCCGAACGAGGGCCAGCGCGAAGCGCGCTGCTCGATCTCCCGGCGGAGCTCGTGTTCGATGACATGGGGCTGCGGCCGACTCACCGGACGACGCCTCCGGGGCCAGACGGGACGATGACCATACAGTGGGCGTTGGCTCACGGTGACACGGCGTTTGTGCGCGGGAACCTCGATACAACGGCGTCGTCACATGAGTACGCATACCTCAAGGCTCGGTCGTTTGTCGCTCTAGGCGACACCGCCCAAGCGGAACGCTACATCGATGCTACGCTTGAGAATCTTCCACAAGCCTACTCGGCGTTGCTCGACTACCTGCCACTCGCCGGCAGCCTCGTCCGCACGATGGCGCTGCGGGCGGAGCTCGCCGCCGCGCGGGGAGAAGCCGCCCCTGCCCGGCGGTGGGCCAGCGCGGTGGTGGCGCTTTGGTCTGGAGCAGAGCCGGCGTTGCAGCCAACGGTGACACGGATGAAGAAGATCGCGCACATGGAGTGACGCAGCGCTCCAGCAAGGAGGCGGTATGCTGACAGCGAACCGGTGGCGTGGATGGCACCTGGCCGTGGTGGCTGTACTCCTCGGCGCGGTGATGGCGTGCGAATGGGGTGGCAAGTATTTGCTGGGCTTCCCGAAGCCCGCGGCTGGTCCGACGACGTTCACGGCAGCCGAGATTCTGTCAGTCCCGCTCGACGCATTCCGGGACTATGCGAAGGGCCTGCCCTATGACAGCGTCTCAGGGGCAGGGGACGAGCAGCGGTTGCTGCTTCGCATCGAGGTACGCGGCAAGGACACGACGAGGTTCTATGGTCCCTTCGCTCGGATCGAGCCCGTTCTAGGCGAGTTCCAGGTCGACTCAGCCAGCCTCGCCGACGGGCGGGTCATCGCCAGAATCTGGTCCAGTGGGCCGTATCCCAAACTCAACCTTCAGGCGGGATGGACCTACTGGTGGGTTGACGGGGTGGGCGGGAAGTGGCGTTCGGTCTTGATCTCTGCCAGCCCGGGCAAGAGAGATACGAGTAGACTCGAATTCCACGACTACCGCGATCCGAGGGATAGCGAGTACCAGAAGAGCAGATCCCGTTGGAGGCAGGACGTCGCGCGCTTCGTGTGGACCGAGTCTGATGAGCAACTCTGGCGCAACTGCACCGAGTCGGGGTGTTGCCGGCGGTAACTGCTGAGCTGCGACCGCTCCGCTTGCCCCCGGGTGACTCAAGTGGCATTGTGCTAGCCACTTAGAGTCACCATGTCCGCCGACCCGCTGTTCGACCGCCTGGCCCAAGCCCTCGCGGGCCGCTACACCGTCGTGCGCGAGCTGGGTCGAGGCGGCATGGCCACCGTCTACCTCGCCACCGACGTAAAGCTCGGCCGGCGGGTGGCCATCAAGGTGCTGCCGCCCACCACCCGCGCCCACCTGGGAAGCGGCCGGTTCCAGCGGGAAGTCCTGTTCGCCGCGCAGCTGTCCCACCCCCACATCGTGCCCCTGTTCGAAGCCGACGAGGCCGACGGCCTGCTGTTCTACGTGATGGAATACGTGGAGGGCGAATCGCTGCAGGATCGGTTGGCGCGTGACGGACCACTGGCGGTGGAGGAGGCGATTCGCATCGCCGCCGAGGTGGGCGACGCCCTGGAATACGCGCACGAGAGCGGGGTGATTCACCGCGACATCAAGCCCGGCAACATTCTGCTGTCGCGCGGGCACGCGATGGTGAGTGACTTCGGCATCGCGAAGGTCCTGTTCGAGAGCGGCACCGCTGCCAGCGGGTCTGCGATCACAGGCACGGGGATCACGGTGGGCACCGCCGAGTACATGAGCCCGGAGCAGGCGAGCGGGGAGAAGCGCATCGATGCGCGCTCGGACGTCTACGCGCTCGCGGCGGTGCTGTACGAGATGCTCGCCGGCGAGCCGCCATTCACGGGTCCCAGCGCACAGGCCATCGTCGCCCGGGTGCTGAGCGATGACCCGCGCCCGATTCGCACGCTCCGGCCCAATCTGCCCGCTCAGGTCGAGCGCACGCTCACGGCGGGGCTCGCCAAGCTCGCGGCCGACCGGCCGCCGACGGCTCGGCGCTTCGTGGAGATGCTCACGCGTCCTGCCGCCGAGCGGCGGTGGGCCGCGCGGCCGCGCTGGCAGATCGCCGCGCTGGCGGTCTTGGTGTTGGGTGGCGCCGCCGTCGCGCTCGGCGTGGCCCGCCGCCATCCGCCGGCAGCCCGGTCCCCGGTCGGCATGGTCCTAGTGCCGGGGGGCGCGTACTCGGTGAGTGGCGGCCCAGGGCAGCGGGCGACGATCGCCAGGCTCGACTCCTTCTATATCGACTCGACGGAAGTGACGGTCGGCGCGTACGCGCCCTTCCTCCTCGCCACGCACGCGCCTGCGCCGTGGACCCAACCGCCACCGGCGACGTGGCCTGTGACGGGCGTGCTCTGGACGGAGGCGCAAGCGTTCTGTCGGTGGCGCGACCCCGCGGCTCGGCTGCCGACGGAACCGGAGTGGGAGGCGGCGGCGGGAGGCCCGAGTGGCAACGCCTACCCGTGGGGCAACGGCTGGGAGCCCGGGCGCGCCAACGCGGCCGGGGCAACCGACACGCTCAAGCCGGTCGGATCGTTCCCGCTCGGGCGCTCCCCTAACGGCGCGTTGGACCTGATCGGCAATGCCTGGGAGTGGGTGGCCGCCGAGACCGTGAGCCCGACCGGCCAACTCCTGCATGCGATCAAAGGCGGCGCGTTCGATACCCCGCCCAAGAGCGGGACGATCGCCTCTCGGGGCTGGTTTGCCGACGATCGCCGGGCCGTGTGGAAGACCGGGTTTCGGTGCGCGCAGCGCCCCCGTCGGTGAGCCGGCGCCTCCGGTTAGACTTAGGGTCACGATGAACCGATCGTCATCCGCCCGCTGGGCCATCCGCCTGATCACTCCGTTTCTCCTCGCCGCGTGCCAGCCCCAGGCGCGACGCGTGCTGCTGCTCGATCTCGCGCTCTCGGATCCCGTCGTCTTGAACGGCACGGCCCGCCCGTGGACGGACGCGGGGTACGAAGTCCAGTACCGGCGCTTCTATCCACACCTCACGCGGGCCGACCTCCCGCAGTTCCGCACGCTGCTGTTCCTCCTGGGCCGCGAGCCCGAGGCTGCGTCGGACGCGCTCACCGCCGGTGACGTGGCCCTGCTCGACGAGTGGGTGCGGCGTGGTGGGGTCGTGGTGCTCGGCTACGCTGGCGACGGCGAGGGCTACCTCGACCGCTGGACGGCGAACCGCTGGCTCGCCTACGAAGGGGCGGGGATCTCGATCGGGGATCGCGTGCTCGAAGACACGACGACGCGCGTCCTGACGACCGGGCGGGCCCAGCCGTGGGCCGTCGCCCGGCCGGTCGGAGACGAGCCACTCGGCTCGGCGTACGACCCGTTTCCGCTCGATCGCAACCATGTGGTCGTGACGCGCGAACCCACCCAGCTGCTCGCGCTCACCAGTCATCGTGCCTTCGTGCGCGCGTCGCGCTCACCGGCGCCGCGCCCCGACGCCGGCATCGCGGCGGCGGCGCGGATCGGGGAAGGACTGGTGGTGGTGATCAGCCGCCACGCCCTGGGGACGCTCGGGCCGCAATACCGGCCGTCGACCATGCCGTTCCTGGTCCCGGGCCCGCTCGCGGATACCTACGCCTTTCTCACAGCCGTGGCGCGCTGGACCCGCCGCCCCGCCGAGTGGGCGCACGTGCCCCCCGCGACGCAGCGCACGTCACTGGCCCTCCAGGACGCCCCGCTTGCGGTGGAGCTGCAACCACCGCGGCTCGCCCCACCCGACGGCGTGGAGACGATCGAGCTGCCGCTCGTCGCGGACAGGAAATTCGCGCGTCCCGCGAATGTCCCCGATTGGCTGCGCCAGCAGGGCCTGCGCGTCTTGTGGACGCCGCTCTTGGCGACACGGGAGGAGCAGCGCGTCCCGCGGCCGCACGCCACGCTCGACTCGCTGGTCACGTTCCTCGACGTAGGCGGCTTCAACTTGCTCTCCGGCGACGCCTATCCGGAGGGGGCCGACTCGTTGCATGCCCGCTGGTGGGAGCGCGACGCCGTCCGGCGCGCCTGGAGCGATGTCGTCAGCCGGCTCGGGCCCACGAGCGTCGCCTGGATCCCGGCGTTTGACTATGGGGCGGCCCGGCTGCCGCGCGCCGACTCCTCGCGTGGCCCCCGCGGCGAGGCGCTGCCGGCTCCATGCGTGCTCGACACGGCACTGTGGGTCGGGGGGTTCGCGCCCGCCGCCCAAGCGCTCGGGCGACTCGCCGCGGAGCAGCGGACCCTGGTGATCGCGCTCGGGTTCGATCTGAGCGATCCACTGCGCGACCCGCCCGCCCCATCCCGAACGCGCGGGCGTGGCTACGGCATGGGCCAGGAGTTCTGCGACGCGGCGTGGCGGCGCAGCCTGATCCAGCTGGGCCGCCGCGGCGCCCAGCTCGACTCGCTGCCCTACGCCACCCGCTACGCGACGCTCCGAGAAGCGGGTCTGTTGCCGCTCTACTATCGGGCCCTCCAGGACGAAGTCGCGGAGCGGGCCGGTGCGCTCCGGGACCGGATGCTGCGGCAGCGGCGCGACGTCTACTTCGCTTTCCGTCTCGCCCAACCGCCGGCCGATTGGTTCTCGCTCGGCTTGCTCAAGGGGTTCGCCCTGCCCGACCGACCGCTCCTCTTGTTCACGCCCGAGGCCCAGACGCGTGACGTGCTGGCGCTGCTCCGGGCGCGGGGGCTGAACGGCGTGCACGCCGTCGAGCTCGCGCCGCCGCTGCTGCGGACCCGTGACTGGGCGGGCCTGAAACGCATGGTGTTCGAGGAGAACGACGGCTTCTGGCTCCCAGCGGAGGCGGCGGGGGCGAGGACTTCCGGACGACTCCCGCCCGACAGCCTGGTTCGCCTGTTGAGACGGCTGGCGCGCTGAAGGCTTGCCCCGACCCTTCCGAGACCGATACCTTTCCCCGTGGGAGGCGGTAGGGCGTGATGGTCGCGGTGCGCCGGTCGGAGTGGCGTGCTGAGGAAAGTCCGAGCTCCACAGGGCAGACTGCCAGGTAACGCCTGGGCGCCGCAAGGCGACGGAACGGGCCACAGAAAACAGACCGCCCTTTTATCCAAAGGGTAAGGGTGAAAAGGTGGGGTAAGAGCCCACCGCGCGCCTGGCAACAGGCGCGGCACGGTAACCCCCAGTCGGAGCAAGGCCAAGTAAGCAGCGA
>Ga0209234_1000329_pt1 | contig 15741 bp, 16 predicted proteins | sample GraSoi013_1_20cm_2_FD_185816 | JGI IMG/M metagenome (GOLD analysis project Ga0209234, IMG submission 185816) | Grasslands soil microbial communities from the Angelo Coastal Reserve, California, USA - Sample 08_20_2013_1_20cm (SPAdes) (version 2) | ecosystem: Environmental > Terrestrial > Soil >... | reverse complement strand
AGCCGGTTGCGTTTGCAAAATGTTTGCAGCGATGCGAACTCTTTCTGGCCAAACACGGTGACGACCCGATTCAAAGCCAATCTCCTCCTTCCTCTAAGAGACGTTCAGGGTAGATTAACATGTGCCGATCAACGCATGCGATGAACACTAGTGGATAATGCATATGAGTCACGCACTATTATATAGTTGGTTTCAGTCCCCGCTCGAAACGCTCCGGATGAGACCCGGCACCGCCGCACTACGATTTCTGCCTGCGGGGTCGGATCGCCTACATCGCTGGCCGCGCCTCGGGGTCAAGGATGGCGCTGCACATATTCGCGGATTGCTGCTTTCGCCAGGGCATAGAGGCTCAGTCGGTTGCGCTTGCAGTAGAGCCGTATCGTCGCGAATTCCTTCTTACCAAACACGGTGACGACCCGATGCAAAGAAACACCGCGAGGGCCCCGGATAAATTCGGGGTACATGAATCTTTCTGGCACAACTTTTCTCGGCGATGGAGGACGATAGGCAATAGTGCCGATTGGACATTGGCCAGACACTATTATATAGTCACTCTGTCATAACGCCGAATCCGAGGATGGGAGTTGAACGCTAATTCTCCGGAAGATCCCGCATCGGTCGTCCGGTCTCAGCTTAAGGTGTGGACGGCAGAACTGGAACTCCTCCGCCGGGATCCGCGGGTACAGAAGTTCACGGAACTCCGGGAGAAGATCGACGAGGCGGACGCTTTCATCGTGGAGACGAACGCCCTGCCCTTATCGAGTCGAGCGAGCCCGTTCGACCCCTACGACGCCTACGACGCCTTCGAATTCGCTCGGGACCTCGAGGGTCGGGAGATTTCGACCCCGGAAGTATCCAAGCTCGCCTTCGGCCGGTTCCCCGACATGTCGGATGAAACCCGCCGTCTGATGATCCTTTATCTGATCGACAACGGAGTCGCGGAAGTGGCCCGAACAACCGCCTCGGGACATCCGACTTGGTATCGGTTCGGTCCACCCAGATGGAGGGGAAACGGTGGAAAACGAATTGGGCTTGGGATACCCGACAACGAACTGTCCGCGTTCAAAGCGGACGACTTGGAGGACCTCGTCGTGCGAGCCTCGCGGGCCTCGGCGACGTAATTGTCTCGAAACGCCCGAGTCAATCTAAACCGCCCCTTCACGAACTACGACCCAAGGGGAATTTATGTCCGACCGAGTCATCCGGTCGGAGTCGTATGGATCGCGGGACGAAAGTATCCAGGGATTTGATCGTTCGGGCCATGACCGAAGCGCTCGAACCCCTCTCGTACGTCCACGCGTTCTGGGAAGCCGGAGCCGCCGCGTTCAAGCGAATCGACGAATGGTCCGATATCGACCTGTACATCGTCGTCGACGGTGACACGGTACCCGCGACATTCCGAGTCGCCGAGCAAGCCCTTACCCGCTTGGCTCCGATCCGGCTGGCCCACGAGGTGCCTTGGCCTCCCGCCTCGGGGATCTCCCAGAAGTTCTACCGCCTCGACAAGATAGGTGAATTCTTGCTCGTCGACCTCGCGGTGATGACCGTCACCGCCCCGGACAAGTTCCTCGTCCGAGAAATCCACGGCGACGCGGTCTTCCTGTTCAACAAGCAGAACTCGGTCAAGGTTCCTCCCCTCGACAGCGAGGCGTTCACTCGCGGGCTACTCGAGCGACGCCGGCGCCTTCGCGAACGGATGGAGTTGTTCGGTCCCTTCGTCCAGAAGGAAATCCTCCGGGGCAACAAGCTCGAGGCCCTTGAGTTCTACCGGGCCATCGTGATCCAATCCCTCGTTGAAGTCCTCCGAATGCGGTACGGCCCGCGCCACTACGACTTCCGCATGCGTTACGTGTATCGGGAGCTGCCTCCCGATGTCGTTCGTCGACTCGAAGCCTTGGCGTTCGTGAAGGATCTGGAGGACCTTGCCGCGAAATACCTCGAAGCCCGCGCGTGGTTCGACAGGGCGATCGAGGAAGTGGATGAGATGCAGATTCGACGAGACGTCGCGGGAAACTCGAAATGATTAAGGTCCGGTGACCGCCTCCCGCGGGCATGCGCCTCGAAGACCGACAGTGGGCGGGTCTGTTTCTCTTCGTCGGGGCCACGCAATTCACGATCGGCATGATCATCGCGGAATCCGTGGATCCGTCATACAGCGTCTCGGCGAACTACATCAGCGATCTCGGCGTCCGAGCGGGCGCGGCCGTCTTCAATTCGTCCGTCTTCATCCTCGGGGCCACCATCGTGGCCACATCGTGGTTCGCGTCCCGGGCCTTCAAAGACCGGATCCTCATGGTCGCCATGCTCCTGACGGGGGTTGGAGCCATCGGAGTCGGCGTGTTCACAGAGAACGCGCCGTACGGACTGCACGCCATCGTGTCCTTCATCACGTTCTTTTTTGCCGCGATCACCGCAATCGTCGCATTCCGGGTCCTCCGACCGCCCCTCTCCTATGCGTCGATTCTGCTCGGCCTCGGATCCCTCGTCGCGCTCGGACTCTATGCCTCGAAGAACTACCTGGGGCTCGGGGGCGGCGGGATGGAGCGGATGATCGCTTATCCCGTCCTCGCGTGGGGCATCGGCTTCGGCGGGTATCTCCTGGGAATGTCGCACTCCCAAGGACCACCTGCCGCGAGCTGACGTCGTATGAGCCCGCGCAAAGGATCGGACGCGCTACCGCATGGAGGAAGGCATTGAGATATACTCGGGGAGTGCATCGACCTCGGGGGAGAAGAGACGGAAGACACGTTTGGCTTCGATCGGCCCACGCTCGGCGAGCGAATGCTGGCCGCCCTCCCGTTCCCTTACATCGTCTCGTGTGCGATCGTGGCGCTCCTGGTCGGCGGTCCGGGACTCCTTCTGGCTCATCTGATCGATCACGGCGACCTGAACCAGTCCATCGAACTCGTCCTCGGACCGGGAGCCCCTCCCTGGCGATCCGTCCTCCTCATCGCCCTCGCCGTGGCCTTCTACGTGTACGTCTTCTGGAACGTGCGCTACTCCCGCATCCACATCCTGAAGCACGCCGCCGGAATCGTCGCACTCCTCCCGGACCGCGAGGCCGGGTTCCGTCGCATCTTTGGCCGATTCCTTCGCCCTCTCCCGGTCCTCCTCGTGGCGGGAGGGCTAATCACCTTCTTCGGCGTCTTCCTGCTCGATTTCCCGAAGACCCCGATCGGTCCCGCGGAACTCGTGATCGTCGGGTTGAATCTCATCTTCGCGTCGATCTTGGAGGCCCAAATCATCTGGAATTACATGAGCACGTTGGACGGAATCCGCCGCCTCGGGAGGGAGGACCTCCAGCTGAAGCCTTCCGACGCGGACCCGATGCGCGGCCTTCGACCGCTCGGTTCGCTCTCCCTGGGAGCCACGTTCCTCTATTTCGGTGCGATGGCCCTAGTCCTCCCTTCCGCACTCCTGAATCCCGCGCCGCTTCGGCCCGCCTACCTCGCCTTTCTGATCGTCCTCCTTCTCATGGGTGCGGGCCTCTTCCTTCTGCCGCTGAGTTCGATTCATCGCAGGATGGGCGAAGCGAAGGAGCGGGATGTCGAGGCAGTCCGCATGCGGGCGACCGCCGCGTACGAGGCGCCTCCGGGCCCGCCAGGCAATCCCGAGGTCACCCTGTCGGAGGTTCGGGAATGGCTCGTCCGGACGCACGGCATCCTCGCCCATGAGGCAGGCGCTCGTCGGGTGACGGATCTCCCCACATGGCCCTTCGAGACGGGTGCGATGGACCGCATCCTCGCGATCACGGTGACCGGCGTCGTGGCCGTCGTGGGTCGCGCCCTCGTCGATGTGTTCCTCCTTGGTTGACCCTCGCCCGAACGGCGGCGGTATCGAGGCGGATAATGGGCTCCGAAGGAACTAATGGGGCCACAGATGACGGGGATGCGTGGTTGCGTTTCCCCATCCTCTCCGTCGGATTGTCGAGCACGTCTACCTCACGGACTTTGGCGGCACGCCCCTCGTTCATCTTTCGCCCTATATCGCCTCGGACAAGGACCCGGACCTCGTCGCGTCGATGTTCACCGCAATCCAGAATTTCATGGACGACTCGTTTCACAGTATGGGCATCGGCGATGTCCGAAGCATCGAGATGAGCGACCGGCACCACGTTGCCTTCGGCCGCGGGCACGACGTCCTCCTCTACGTCGTCTACCGAGGCCGCGAATCGAACCATCTCGAGAGGCGCGTGATTCACTTTGTCCGGGAGATCGAGACGCGATTTGGTTCCGTCCTCCGGGAATGGAACGGGGACATGGATCGGATCGTCCCGATCCGTGACTTCCTCGCGCGGGAATGGGACCTGCATCCGCGGATGCTACGATCCACGGCCCGCTTCGTCCATCAAGTGAGAGTGGGACGAACCTAGCGGCCCGTCCCCTCGAGGAAGTTCCGAAGGAGCCCGCGCCCGTCCGGCGTCAGGATCGACTCCGGATGGAATTGGACGCCCTCGATCGGATCGCGGCGATGGCGCACGCCCATGATCTCACCATCGTCGGAGGTCGCGCTCACCTCGAGGTCCGGCGGGACCGATGCCGGGTCGATGGCCAGCGAGTGATACCGGCCCGCGGTCATTGGATTCGGCAAACCCTCGAAGATTGTCCGGCCATCGTGGCGCACGAGGCTCGTCTTCCCGTGGAGGATTCGGGCGGCGTGGCCCACCTGGGCGCCGTAGGCGGTCCCGATCCCTTGGTGGCCCAGGCATACACCCATCGTTGGTATCGCGGGGCTCAGCTCCCGGAGGACGTCCCCGCATACTCCGAAGTCCCGTGTGTTCGCGGGATGGCCGGGTCCTGGAGAGAGGACGATCGCGTCGGGTGCGAGCGTTCGAATCTCGCGTAGCGTCACCGAATCGTTCCGATGTACGACCGGCTCGGCCCCGAGCTCGCCGATCGCCTGATACAGGTTATAGACAAACGAATCGTAGTTATCGAGGATGAGGACCTTCATGTAAGGGCCGAAACCGATTCGCTTGGCGAGAATCCCGGACCACGCTTATCGGTTGTGGTTGGGCCCCATCCGGTGTCCCGACGCCTTACCCTTCGGCCGGTGCTCTCAGAACGTACGTGTTCAGGGTACAGTACGGTTTGAAGCCGAGTTTTCGATGGAAACCGAGCCGGTAATCAGGGACATGCGTGATCCCTACGCGGTACCCGGCGGCTCGGGCCACGCGTAGCGGGACGAGCGTCATCGCGGCGCCGATGCCTTGCTTCCGGAAATCCGGGACCACGGTCACGTAGACGCCCGCAACGCCGCCGCCGAAGAATAGAGAGGACGAGGCGACCGGCTGTCCCTTCCACCGCCCAAGATAATTCCGGACCGGGGCGTCTGGTCCGAACCCGATGCTACGGAAGTAGTCGAAGAGTCCACGGACCGCCGCCTCGGGCAACTCGTATCCGACCGCCAGGGCGGTGAGCCAGATTCTCAAGGTCTCCTCGTCCCGCACCGGGTCGATGGAGAGCTCCGGAGGCGGCGACAGATGAGCGAGGAGTGCATCGAGGTCGATTGCCATGCCGCTCAGTTCACCGGCATGATCGAGCCCAGAATCCTCGAGGTACTTGCCGAGATTCCGCGGTTCCGTCGAGGGGCCGACCCACCACATCATCGGAATCCGTTCGGAGAGAAAGTCGGAGAGCACGGCGTCAATCGCGGCCTGCGGATTCTCCTCCGGAATCCTCGCCCGGAAGATCCCATTCAGCAGTTCGTGCGGGAGCCCCGTCTTCACGCGCAGCATGTCCGGGCGCGAGTCGACCCTCGCTCCTGGCATCCGCCCGTAAGAGCCGTAGAACTCGAACAGATTCGATTCGATCGCGACCACGACGTCGCGCGAGAGGCCTTCCTGGATGCGGCCTATGGGCTCGCCTCGCGGACCCGACCAAACTCCGCATATTTAGGTCTCAGGAGTACAAGTGGTGCGTGCCGAGAGGGACAGACCCGGTGTCAGAGCGGCTTTCCGCTCCCGAAATACGTCCGCGCCCCTTCGATGAGGCGATAGAAGGACGATCCGTCGGGAGCTTCCGTGGCCCGCTTCCATTCGTCCAAGACGTCCCGGATCCGACGATGGACCGTCGCGGTGTGAGGGTTCAACGCCTGGATGTCCCGAAGGAGCGAGGGCGAATCCGCCAGGAGGCCGACCGCCGCGGACGAGAGGCGCGAGAACGTGGTGCCCGCGGAGCGCTTCAGACCCGCGAGATCGAAGGGGCTCTGTGCCACGCACCGTGCGAACGTCAGCAGGCAGAGATGGGTCAGGCCGAGCAGGAACGCCATGAACTCGTCGTGATGATCCAAGGACACGTCAACGAAGGACGCGCCGCTCGCTCGGAACAATTCCTTCGCCTCAACGACCGCGACCGCGTTGCCGCAATCGCTGAACGTGATGTTCCCGCTCGAAAGGGGCCAGAGGTTCGGCCCGAAGACCGGGTGCACGCTGGCGACCCGCAGGCCGGCGTGGCCCATCGCCCGCAATTGCTTCTCAATGGGCGCCTTCAGACTGGCGACGTCGAAGACGAGGGCCTTCGGCTGGATCGCCTCGATCCGAGTCAGGATGTCGGCGCACACGGACATCGGGACCGCGACGGCGACGACATCCGCGGCGCGGATTCCCTTCGCGAGGTCGGGCTCGAACGGGAAGTCTTCGAGCGGTCCGGCGATATCGTTCACGACGACGTCGTAGCCGCGGGACCGGAAGTAGCGACAGAGCCAGCGGCCCATCTGACCCGCGCCTCCGATCACAAGGATCTTCTGCTTCGCCGACTTCGGAAGGCGGACCAGGTCTTGGACGTGCACGCTCTCGTCGATCAGGAGGCGGGCGAGGCCCTCGGCGAAGGAGAGGCTGATCCCTCTCGTCGCTCCCTCCGTGAGGAGTCGCGTGAACACGCGGTCCTCCGTGTCCTCCGCCACCACGGGGCGGCCCTCGAGCTTCTTCTCGACGCCGAGCTGCTCCGCCAGGTGCAACCGCTTGGCCACATGGGCCACAATCTCCCGATCGACGTCCGCAATCTCTTCGCGCAACCGCGCGATCTCTGCATCGCTCACAAGAATCCCCCGAGGAACATGAGATCCAGGACCGCCATGGCGGCCGCATTCTCGACGACAGGAACGGCGCGGGGCACGATGCACGGATCGTGCCGGCCCGTGACATTGATCTCGGTCGGCATCATCGACTCGAGGTCGACGGACCTTTGCGCCTTTGCGATCGAGGGCGTCGGCTTCACGCCGACGCGGAACGTGACTGGCATGCCATTCGTAATCCCGCCGAGAATTCCGCCCGCGTGGTTCGACGTGGTCACCACGCGATCTCCCTCGATGGCAAATGGATCGTTGTGTTCGCTTCCCCGCATGGATGCGGCTCGGAAGCCGGCTCCGAAGTCGACGCCCTTCACCGCAGGAATCGAGAACAGGAGGTGGGCCAGATTCGACTCGACCGATTCGAAGAACGGTTCGCCGACTCCCGCGGGGAGACCGGTCACGGTGCCCTCGATGATCCCGCCCACGCTGTCCCGATCTTTGCGGGCCTGCTCGACCTCGGCGACCATCCGATCCGCGGCATCGAGATCCGCACACCGGACCGGTGTGCGCTCGACGTTGGATTCGATCTCCGCGGGCGTCATCGCGCGCGCGCTCACGCGACCGATCTGGGCCGCATGGGCGTAGAATCGAATTCCCTTCGAGGCCAAGGGTTGCCGCGCAATCGCCCCCGAGACGACCAGGGGAGCGGTCATACGGCCTGAGAGTTGACCGCCTCCGCGGAGGTCGCTCTTCCCTCCATATTTCATAATCGCCGCAAAATCGCCATGACCGGGTCGCGGTACGCGACCGACGTTCGCATACGACTCCGACCGCACGTCCTCATTGCGGATGATTCCCACGATCGGTTCGCCGGTTGCGACCCCGTCCCGCAGGCCTCCGGAAAGTTCCACGCGGTCCTCTTCCTTCCGCTGCGAGACGAACAGGCTCTGTCCCGGACGCCGCCGGTCCAATTGCGATTGCACGAAGGCTTCGTCGATCCGCGTTCCGGATGGAAGGCCCTCGATTGTGCATCCCACGAACGGGCCATGACTCGTCCCGAAGATCGTCGTCCGATACCGCGTGCCGAACGTGTTCACGCCATTACCGCCTGGAGCGCTCCGAGACTCCGCATGTCGTCGAAGAACGATGGATAGGAAGCGCGGAAGCACCACGGATCCGAGATATCCACGGGCTCGCGCGCCACGAGGCCTGCGACCGCGGCGGCCATGAGGATGCGATGGTCGCCACGCGCATCGACGGATCCACCGAGGAGCCGGTTCGGTCCCGAGACGACGGCGCCATCCGGCGTGGCCTTCGCGCGGCCCCCCAACGCGTGGAGCATCGAGACGGTCGCATCGATCCGGTCGCTCTCCTTGAACCGCAAGTGGTTTCCGTTCACGAAGCGAGTCTCCCCCTCGGCCTGAGAGGCCAAGACCGCGAGGACCGGGAATAGATCCGGGTGATCGCCGACGTCGACGGTTTGTGCTGCCAGGGGACCGCCTTGCACCCGGACGCGGTCCCTCGCGATGCCGACACTGGCCCCGAAGTCCCGGAGGACGTCGATAATCTTGTGGTCCCCGGGTCGCTCCTCGAGGTCCAGGTCCGTTACCGTCACATCGCCATCCGTGATCGCCGCGGCGACCAATGGGAAGGCGGCGGAAGAGAAATCCCCTGGCACCTCGACGTCGGTCGGATGGTATGACATCCCTCCCGCGATCCGATACGAATGGCCATCCTCCGCGACGTCCACGCCGAAGTCCGCCATCATGCCGCGGGTGAGTTCGACGTAGGGTGTCGACCGCAACGGCGATCGGATCTCGATCACGGATTCGTCCGCGGCCAAGGGACAGGCAATCAGGAGGCTCGACAGGAACTGGGAGCTCACGTCCCCCGGAAGACTGGCCTGGCCACCCCGAAGAACCCCGCGGATCTCGACAGGAGGCCTGCCGTTTTGACCGACGGATTTCGTCGACGCGCCGAGGGAGGACAGTGCCTGGAGAAGGGGTCCCATCGGACGGCGCTGGATACTTGCGTCTCCGGTCAACATGCTGACGCCATCAATCAAGGACGCGACACCCGCCAAGAGGCGTAGGGTCGTCCCGGAATTCCGAACGTCCAACGGCTTGCTCGCGGAACGAAGCGGGGTTGGGATGACGCGAAGTTCCTCCCCCGAGGATTCGAACTCCGTTCCGAACGCCTCCATGCCCGCAATCGTGGCGTCCGTGTCCTCGGCCTTCAACGGTCGACGAATCCGGCACGTCCCGGTCGAGAGCCCCGCGAGGACGATCGCGCGGTGCGTGACACTCTTCGAAGGGGACGCGCGGATCGTCCCGGACACCCGCGACGACATCGAACGGTATCTCAGAGCATGACCTCCCGCGATTCCATCGTATCCAGGGCGACCACGCGGATGTCGGATTCTCCGTCCTCCATCGATCTCCGCACCGCATCCGCATGGGTGGGTTTCGCGAGCGCGAGGATCGCCGGTCCGGTGCCCGTGATCCCCGCGGCGATAGCACCCGCCTCCCGTGCCCGCCGCGCAGGCGCCTCGTCAATCCCGAGGATTGGAGCGTACGCCGCGCTGTTCGCCTCGAGGGCGCGGAAATAATCGCCCCGAAGGACGACCTGGAAGGCGGCTTCGACCTGCGACCGAATCGAAGCGAAGTCGATTCCTTTCAGGCTCGCCTTCGGCGTCATCCGAGGTGGAATCTGCACGACCGCCACGAGATCGTCTGGGAATCGATCGAGGGCCAGGAGCCGCCGATCCCGATTGTCCGTGACACAAATGCCGCCCAGAAGGGAGGCGCATGCGTCATCAAAAGCACCCGTGATGGTCACGCCTGCGTCGAAGGCGGCATCGACGCTCATCTTCACGACGTCCATCGGATCGATCTTCAGACCCAGGGCCGTCGCGCCGGCAAGGATGACCGCATTTGCCACGGCAGAGCTGCTTTTGAGGCCGCGGGAAATCGGAATCTCCGAGTCGATGGAGACCTCCAAACCCGCTTTCGTTCCGCGTCGACCGAGGACACGTCGTGACGCCGCCATCGCGAGGGCTGGGTCGACGCCCGGGGGGACATGCACGTTGACTCCGAACTCCTCGGGTCGCGGCTCCACAGTCGCGGTCGCGCGAAGGGCGAGCCCGAAGGCTGCACCCTGGCCAGTCGCAATCGCATTCACGATCGTCCCGGCACCGAAACAGGTCGCCTGGGCCTTCATCGGAGCGCCTCCTTCGCCGCGCGGCGCATCGGTTCGACCGGAGGCGCCCGCCCCGTCCACAGTTCGAACGATTGCGCGGCCTGATGCAAGAGCATCTCGAGACCAGACGTGGTCGGCTTCCCGAGCCGCCGGGCCGCGTCCATGAGAGGGGTGCTCGGTGGATTGTAGACCAGGTCGTACACGTACCCGACCTTCGAAAGAGTGGCTGCGGGGACCGGGAGTCCGTTCGAAAGGCCCGCGGAACCGAGCGGCGTCGCGTTCACGAGGAGCTCCCATGGTCCGCCGCGGGCAAGCGCATCGAGTGGAATCGCGTCGACGGTCTCGTCGAACGACTCCGCTAAGACCTCCGCCCGACGGATAGTCCGATTCGTGACCTGGACTTTCGCTCCCTCCCGGACCAGGACGCTGACGACGGCCTTCGCAGCTCCACCCGCTCCGACGACGAGAACTCGACGATCCCCCACGCGGAGCCCGAGGGAACGGAGGGAGAGTCGGAACCCGAACACGTCCGTGTTGTGACCCTTCGTCCATCCGTCCCCGACCACGACCGTGTTCACCGCGCCGAGACGCTCCGCGTCGCCGTCGAGTTCGTCGAGTTTCTCGACGATCGTTTCCTTGTGTGGACTCGTTACGTTGAATCCGCGGACATGATGACGGTCCGCGGCCTCCAACAGGGCTTCGAGCGAATCTTCGTCGCAGTCGAAAGGCAGGTAGACTCCGGGAACGTCGAGCGCGCTCAGGGCTGCTTCATGGATCGCGGGGGAGAGGGAGTGGCCGAGCGGATGGCCGACCACGCCCAGGACCATCGGCTCCCGGCCGCGGAGGCGCGTGGCAGCCGCGAGGGAGAGCTGACCGGACGAGGCCGGCCTTCCCCAGGCGGCGTACTGAATCTCTTGCCCCACATCCTCGGCGAGGGCCCGCGTGATCATGCCGTCGACTCCCGCGCCGATGAGAACGATTCGCCTCTTCCGCTCCGTCTGTGCCCGGGCCAGGTCGACGAGCTGCATCGCGGAATCGAGGTCCTCCACGGGGGCGACCACCTTCGCGACATCGCCAATCGCCGCGCAGGCCTCCAGCGCATCCTGGACTTGCGACGAATCCGCGACGCCGGCGAAATGATGCGAAACGATAAGCGTGGGACGATGTCGCTTTCCGAGCCGCTTGAGATCCTCGATTCGTTCTCCGTCGGCTTCCTGTTCGATGTCCACATACGCGAAACGCTGTGCCATGATTTCGTTCAAGAGGGACGCACGACGGTCGCCTCGGGGGCCGTGAGCGCCGCCCTCGCCTTCCGATCGAAGAGTCGCGATCGATTTCGAACCGACCGCCGCGGCGAGATTCCGAATTGTTACCGGATCGAGGTTTCGAACGAAGTCGAGCCGGAGTTCCGTGAGATCGACTCCTTTCGAAAGAGCTGACCGCGCTTCGCGCTCGACCCCGCGGGCGTTGTCGGCCAGGATGACCGCCGCGACCTTCGCCATGTCATCGCTCCGAAATCGTCTCCTGGACCCGCATGCCGATGTGACGACCGCCGTCCTCCGTCCGAAGGAGGACTTCGTCGCCCTCCTTCAGTCCGCTCACCGACACGGCGCCTCCCCCGGGCGTCACGAATCGAATCGTCTCCGCGTTCTGGACGATCGTCGCGTATCGACGGCCCTCGGCTTCCGCCTCCACGAGGAGGAGGGGGCGCCGTTCCACCTTGAGCCGACCGACGATGGCGGAGCGGCCACGGCCTCCGGAGTCGACGACGAGGACCTCGTCCCCGGCGCGAAGTTCGCTCAAGTATTTCGTGGTGCCATCGGGAAGATAGATGTACGCATGGACGGCGCCGGCATTCACGCGAAAGGGACGGGCCGCAACGTAACCGGATTCGAGCGTCTCCGCGTGGATCAGGAACAACCCGGATGCCGCGTTGCCCACGAGCATGCCTTCCCCGGTGCGGAGGAGGGAGCAGGTGTCGACGCACACCCGATCGCCGAGACCGAGGCGTCGGGCGGAGGTGATCCGTCCCCGCACCAGGGGAACCTGGATCCGATCCGCATCGAGGATCGCGCGCAGCGCGCGGATCTCCTGGGGAGACGATGTAGACAAGAGGACCCCGTCGACGCCGACTTCCATGGTCTCGAAGACGAGTTTGGCCTCCGCGGCATCGTGGACCTCGACCACGAGCCGCGTCTCGCTCCCTTGGAAGTGGGCGATCAGATTTTCGAGCGGGATGATTTTCCAATCCTCCGTCTCGATGACGAGGTGCCTCGTCTTCCCCCGCATCCCACGAACGGATGATGCATCCTTCGCGGACCGGATCGTGACACGACGGCCGATGTCGATGCCGTCGGAGACGAACACGTCACCTTTGAGGAGAATCGGAGAGAAACGGCCGAGATCCCGGGGGACTTCGTCCGGATCCTCGACGACAATCCGATCGAATCCAGCCCCGACGGCCGCCCACAGGGCCGACCGGAGGTCGTCCGGTCTCTTCCCCGGAAGGGGCCTCACCCACACGACCCGTTCCATGTCGCCTCACCCGGGGGCGACGTCGTCGATCGAAGCGCCGTCGAACAGGACGCGGGCGATCGCCCGCGTCATGCCGATCGGATCCTTCGCCTGGAAGATATTCCGCCCGAAGGAAACCCCCGCGGCGCCCGCGGCGAGACCTCCTTCGACCAGTTCCAGCGCCGCGCGCTCCGAGTCGAGCTTCGGCCCTCCCGCCACAAGGACCGGGACAGGACAGCCTCGGACGACCTCGCGAAACGTCTCCGGGGAACCGGTGTAGAGCGTCTTGACTACATCCGCCCCGAGTTCGGCCCCGACCCGTGCGACGTGCTTCACCACCTCGACCTCGTACGGATTCTTGATCGTCGGACCTCGGGGATACATCATGGCGAGGAGCGGCATGCCGAATCGAGCGCACGCCGTCGCCGTCGATCCGAGGTCTTGGAGCATGCCATCGTCGTCCTCGCCTCCCAGGTTCACATGGACGCTGATCGCGTCGGCGCCGCAGGCGATCGCGTCCTCGACCTCGGTCACGAGGACCTTCCGATCCGCACGCGGGCCCACCGATGTGGACGCGCTCAGATGGAGGATGAGGGCGAGCCTCTCGTCGAAGTAGTCTCTCGCGAAACGCACGACGCCTCGATGCAACACGATGCCGGTTGCGCCGCCCTTCGCGACATTGGCCACGGCTTTGCGGATGTCTTCAAGGCCCGCGATGGGTCCCGACGAGACCCCATGGTCCATCGCGACGATCAGGGCCTTGCCACCGGGGAGAATCCGCCGTAACCGAATCTCCTTGCCAGGGGCCGCCATTAGCCCCGAGCCGTAGCGCACCCGGGATAATAAGGCCGCATTCGACGCCTGTCGAGCGTGGTATGTTCCGATGACTGACCGAGGCTCCGCACCCGCCCGTGCCTACAGGCCTGCGACGATCTGAACCACCGTGCGGTCGTCTCCTTCCGCGCGCGGCAGGCTCGCCCAGGCCATGTCGACGTTCGGGGACCGCCGGCGAATGTCCCGGAGAATCTCGGCCTCGTCGTTCCCCGGCTCGAGGACGGACATCAGAACGATCGCATGACGGATCTCCTCCGGAACGGACGTGAACCACGGGGACGCGTAGGCTTCATCGACCGCGACGAAGCACCGATGCTTCTCTCGTCCGACCCCCATGCCATAACGCCAGTCGCGCACGCGGGCGAGCATCCGGCGGAGAGGGACGACGTCCGGCCGTGCGAGGGCCGCGGCCAGGTCCGACGCCGGCCGTGCCATGATCGCGCTGAGAGCCGCGAAGGCCTTCGTCATCGGAAGGTCCTTCGCGACCTGCAACAACTGATCGTTCCCGAACGTGACCACGCCGTCGATGCGTTTCTGGAGCAGGTGCAGTTGCGCTTCTGCGAGCTGGCGGCGAATCGGACCTTCGATCCCGAAGGGAATCGTGGCGAAGCCCAAGGTCGTGTCTCCGAGAATCCGCGCGACCCGCCCGACGAGGCTCATCCCCCAGCCGCCGAGTTCGCCTCCGAGGCCGCCGAGAATCAGAATCAGGTCCCGATCCAAGAGCGCCGCGGAGATCTCCTTCTCCTCGTCCGTCTCCATCTGCTGGACGGCCTTCTCGTCCATCGATGCATAGGCCTGCAGCGAGTCTGCGCGGACGATGATCTTGGTCTGGACGTCCGCCAACTTCGGAGGCGCGGTGTCATTCATCGCGATGCGCACCCCGTTCGGCGGGGAGGCCACGCGGCGAAGGACGTTGCACCCCGCTCCGCCACATCCCACGACGGCGACCCGGGCCCTCTCTTCGCCCATGCCGAGCTGCCACATGTCCGGCACGGGCAGCCTATCGGGAGTCCGGTGAGATAAAGGATTGTCTAATCGTCGGATATCTATTTTCTTTCGACGATAAAAAAGTGGAAACGGCGATAAGGCGATACTCCATCCGGGGCGCGATGGTCGCTCCGGACATCCCGCGGGAGGCCGAGGTCGTCGTCATCGGCGGCGGTTGCATGGGGGCGAGCATCGCCTTCCATTTGGCGCGGCGGGACGTCGATGTGGTCCTCCTCGAGAAGGGTCATGTCGCCTCCGGCGCGACGGGCCACAGCGGCGCCCTGGTGCGACAACACTACGAAGCACGCATCGGGATCCGACTCGCGCGGGAGAGCCTCAGCTTCTTCCAGCGGTTCCAGAAGGAGACGGGTTTCTCGTGTGACTTCCGAACGACGGGCTTCCTGTCCGGCACCCGGGAACGGGATCTGCCGGCGTTCAACGCCTTGCTCGAGCTGCTCCGGTCCGAGGGAGTTCGGGCCGAGCGGCTCACGCCCTCTGAGGCGAAGGCGATGGAACCGCAGCTCGAGGTCTCTGACTACGCGGCCGTCGTCCACGATCCGGACGCCGGCTATGCCGATCCAATCGCAACCGCGAATGGCTTCGCGTCCGCCGCGGCCGTGGAAGGAGCGAAGGTCTTCAACGATCGCGCGGTGACGTCCATCGCGACCCGGTCGGGCCATGTGACGGGAGTCAAGATCCGGGGGGAGGGACTCCTGGCATCGGAGCATGTTGTCGTCGCGGCGGGCAATTGGACGCCTGACTTGGTAGTCGCGGTGGGTCCGCGCCTGCCGATTCGATACGTTCGTGGGGAAGTCGCCATCCTCCGACGACCGTTCGACTTCGGTGCACCGCCGAGAATCCATTTTGATTTCTACGGGAACACGTACTCGCGGCCGGAAGGGGGAAAGGACACCCTCGCAGGATACATGAATACGGATCCCGGGAAGACGATGCGGCAATACGAGCTCCTCGAGACGCTCCCCGCCACCACCGTCCGGGATATCCGCATGCGACTCACGAAGCGATTCCCGCGGATGTCGGAGGCGCAGCCGCGGGGCGGATGGGCGGGCGCGTATGACGTGTCGCCGGACTCGTATCCGATCCTGGATCGGGTGGGTCCCGAGGGATTGTTCGTCGCGGTCGGGTTCAGCGGTCACGGATTCAAACTCTCGCCCGAAGTCGGCCGCCTCATGGCGG
>Ga0209234_1000320_pt1 | contig 15907 bp, 14 predicted proteins | sample GraSoi013_1_20cm_2_FD_185816 | JGI IMG/M metagenome (GOLD analysis project Ga0209234, IMG submission 185816) | Grasslands soil microbial communities from the Angelo Coastal Reserve, California, USA - Sample 08_20_2013_1_20cm (SPAdes) (version 2) | ecosystem: Environmental > Terrestrial > Soil >... | reverse complement strand
GGACGTGGTGAAGAAGGGCGACCACGTGCGGGTGAAGCTGCTCGAGGTGGACGAGCGCGGCCGCATGCGGCTGTCCCGCAAGGCGCTGATGGACAAGCCTGAGGCGGCACCGGCGCGCTCGCACTGATGGAGACGGTCCGGCTCGACCGGGACATCTTTCAGACCACCGCGCCGACCGGCGTGATCGTGCTGTCCGAGCGAGTCGCCAGCGTCCGCTCGGCGGCGGTGGGTATTTGGGTGCGGAGCGCCAGCGCCCACGAGCCCCGCCCCAAGATGGGCGTGTCGCACCTGCTCGAGCACATGGTGTTCAAGGGCACCGAGCGGCGCAGCGCGCAGCAGATCGCCCTGGCGCTCGAGTCCCGGGGTGGCTCGCTCGACGCCTACACGTCCCGCGACACCACGGCGTTCCAGGCGCGCGTCCTCGACTCCGACCTGCCGCGGGCGCTCGACGTGCTCACCGACCTGGTGCGCAACCCCGTGCTTCGCAGCAGCGATCTCGAGCTCGAGCGCAACGTCGTGCTCGAAGAGATCAACACCGTCGAGGACACGCCGGACGATCAGGTGTTCGATCTCTCGTATCAAACCCTCTGGCCTCAGCACTCCTACGGCTATTCGATCCTGGGCACGCGGGATACGGTGAGCGCCCTGTCGACCGACGATCTGACGGAGCTGCACGGGCGAGCGTACTTCCCAGCCAATTGCGTCATCGCGGCGGCCGGCAACCTGACCCACGAGCAGCTGCTGAACGAGCTCGGGAACCAAGGCTGGTTCGATGGGAAACGCAGTACCCGGCCACCGGCAACGCCCTCCCGTGTCGCCGTGCCTCCGGCGGTCCGCGGCACTGACGCTCGCCACGCCAAGGACACCGCCCAGACCCACATCGTGTTCGCCACGGATACGGTCCCGTACGCCGACCGCCGGAAATACGCTCTGCTCGTGCTCGCGAACGTGTTCGGCGGCGGGATGTCGAGCCGGCTGTTCCAGCGCATCCGGGAGGAGCTGGGTCTGGCCTACGCGATTTACGCCTTCACGAGCTTCTACCGGGAGGTGGGTGTGACGGGGGTGTACGTCGGCACGCAGCCCAAGACCGCGGTCCAGGCCGCGGCGGCGATTCGCGAGGAATACGCGAAGCTGGCGCGCGAAGGGCTCGCGGGCGCCGCGCTCGCGGAAGCGAAGCAGCAGACGCAAGGCCAGCTGATGCTCTCCCTGGAGAGTCCCAGCGCCCGGATGTATCGTCTGGCGAGCTTTCCGGTCTATGGCGAGCCGTATCGCGGTCTCGACGAAGTGTTAGCGGCGGTGGCGGGGCTAACCGAAAAAGAGATTGCTGATGTCGCCGCGGAGTTCTTCGATCCAGAACGGCAAACTGTGGTGTGGCTTGGACCGGAAGAGCGACGCTAAGACGCTACGTTGTACGACGGTACTCCACTACGTCCCTAGGACGTACAACGTAGCGTCGTAAGACGTACGACGGAGAAGCCATGATCGTCGGGGTGCCCAGAGAGATCAAGACGGCCGAGAACCGCGTGGCACTGGTGCCCGCGGGCGTCGAGTCGCTGGTGGGCGACGGGCACACCGTTCTAGTTGAGCGGGGCGCGGGTGTGGGGTCGGGGTTCCCTGACGAAGCCTACGGTGCGGTAGGCGCGACTGTCGTGCCCAAGGCGGCGGACGTGTGGGCCCGGGCCGAGATGGTGGTCAAGGTGAAGGAGCCAATCGAGCCCGAGTGGCCCTGCATGCGCAAGGGTCAGGTCGTCTTCACCTATTTCCATTTCGCCGCCTCCGAGCCGCTCACCCGGGCGGTGATCAAGTCCGGCATCATCGCGATCGCGTACGAAACGGTGCAGCTCGCGTCGGGGGAGCTGCCGCTGCTCACGCCGATGAGCGAGGTGGCCGGGCGCATGGCGGTGCAGGAGGGGGCCAAGTACCTCGAGAAGGTGTACGGCGGCAGCGGGATACTGCTCGGGGGAGTGCCGGGGGTGCTGCCAGCGGAGGTCTTGATCATCGGCGGCGGGGTGGTGGGCACGAACGCGGCGCGAATGGCGGCCGGACTGGCCGCCCGCGTCACGCTGCTCGATCTCTCGCTCGACCGCCTGCGCTACCTCTCCGATGTGCTTCCTCCCAACGTCGATCTCCTCTACTCGAACCGCCACAACCTGCTGGAGCAGCTGCGCCGCGCCGATCTCGTGATCGGGGCGGTGCTGTTGCCGGGCGCCAAGGCGCCGAAGCTGGTGCGGCGGGAGGACCTGAAGCTCATGAAGCCTGGCTCGGTGATCGTGGACGTCGCGGTGGACCAGGGCGGGTGCATCGAGACCAGCAAGCCCACGACGCACGAGAATCCCGTGTACGTAGTGGACGGGATCATCCACTATGCCGTGGCGAACATGCCGGGCGGCGTGCCGCGCACGTCCACCCTGGCGCTCACCAACGCCACGTTTCCCTATGCCAAGCGTCTGGCGCGCGGCGGGTGGAAGCAGGCGTGCCGCGACGACGGAGCGCTGTTTCTGGGGCTGAACGTGATCGAGGGGAGCGTGGTCTACCCGGCGGTGGCGGAGGCGTTCGGGCTGTCGCTGGTGGACGCAAAGCGACTCGTATGACCACCGTCCTCGCAGTCCTGGCGCTGCTGCTGCAGACGCAGGCGACGAATGCCGAGCTGGGCTATCGGTTCGCGCTGCCGGGCGGGTTCACGGCCTTTCCCGAGGGACGCGCACAGAAGGACATGGTGGACTGCTGGAGCGAGGCGACGCCCGTGTCGGCGCACGGAGCCATGATTCTCTGCGTGCAGCGTATGCACGGCGTGTTGCCGCGGGAGGCGATGCGGCCGGAGGACGTGCCCGCCACCACGCGGCTGGTGAGCTTCAAATGGAAAGAGTTCGACCTCCAGGGCTTGCGATCGCTGGTCTCGCCGCAGGGCGGCGAGCAGGCGTTCGTGCTGGTGGCGCAGGTGCCGCTGCGGCGCGAGGCGGTGCAGCTGTTCTTGAGCGGGCCGGCCGATCAGGAGGCGCGGGGTCAAACGCTCATGACCGAGACGCTCGCCTCGCTCGAGGGCGAGAGCAACTGGCTGACGTCGAGCGAGCGGGCGGGGCGCCTCGGCACGGCCGCGGGCGGCATCGCCGTAGCGGTGATCGCGATACTGGTGTGGCGCAAGCGGCGTCGCGCCGCTTAGGACTCCCGGTCGCGTGACGCGGCGGAAGCGCGGGCCGGGCGGGCCGGTGGTGCAGGTCCGGCGGCTGCCGCACCACGACGGGTTGCCGCTGCCCAGCCGGCAGACCGCCGGGTCCGCCGGGTACGACGTGGCGAGCGCCGAGGCGGACTTCACGCTGCAGCCGCTCGAGCGGCGGCTGGTGCGCACAGGGTTGGCGCTGGCGATTCCACCTGGCTACGAAGCGCAAGTGCGGCCCCGCTCGGGGCTGGCGATGAAGCACGGTCTCACCCTGCCGAATGCCCCCGCCACCATCGACTCGGACTATCGTGGCGAGCTGATGGTCCCGATGATCAACCTGGGCACCGAGCCGGTGGTAGTCGCGCGTGGCACGCGCATCGCGCAGCTCGTGTTTCAGCATGTGGAGATCGTGGATCTCGAGGAAGTCGCGGAGCTGCCGCCGAGCGAGCGGGGGCAGGGGGGGTTCGGGAGCACGGGGGTGTGAGCCCGCCGAACCCGTCGTCGTCGATGGTGCGCCGCTTCGGTCTGATTCACGCCACGGCGCTCAACATGACCAACATGATCGGGATCGGACCGTTCATCACGATCCCGCTTCTCATGTCCGCGCTGGGCGGCCCGCAAGCGATGCTCGGCTGGCTCGTCGCCCTGGTGATCGTCCTGTGCGACGGCATGGTCTGGAGCGAGCTGGGGGCGGCGCTGCCGGGTTCCGGCGGCTCCTTCGGGTATCTGCGCCAGGGCTATGGCGCGGAGCGGGTCGGCCGCCTGATGGGCTTTCTCTTCGTGTGGCAGTTTGTGCTCAGTGGCCCCCTGGAGATCGCGTCCGGGTACATCGGCTTCTCGCAGTACCTCGGGTACATCTGGAAGGGCATCACGGCGCGCCAGACGATCCTCGTGGTGACGCTCATCGGGCTCGCGAACCTGGCGCTCCTGTACCGGCGGATCACGTCGATCGCGACCATCACCGTCACGCTCTGGCTGGGAACGATCGTCACCGTCATCGTGGTCGTCGTGACCGGTGCCCGGCACTTCGACCCCAGGGTCGCCTTCGACTTCCCGCCGGGCGCGTTCACCTTCTCGTTGGGCTTTCTCCTGGGCCTCGGCGCGGCGTCACGGATCGGCGTCTACGACTACCTCGGCTACTATGATGTCTGCTACATCGGCGACGAAGTCGAGAATCCCGGCCGGGTGATCCCCCGGTCGATCCTCATCAGCACCGTCGCCGTCGCCGTGATCTATCTGGCGATCAATCTCTCGATCATCGGCGTCGTGCCCTGGCGGGACTTCGTCCCGGCAGAGGCGCGCCCGCAGTCCAACTTCGTCGTCTCGGTCTTCATGGAACGGATGTACGGCCCGGGCGTCGCGACGCTGTTCACCGCGATGATCCTCTGGACCGCGTTCGGCTCGGTCTTCGCGCTCTTGCTGGGGTACTCGCGCGTGCCGTATGCGGCGGCGAAGGACGGCTACTTCTTCAAGGTGTTCGCCCGGCTGCATCCATCCGAAGGATTCCCCAACGTGTCGCTCGTCGTGTTGGGCGTCCTCTCGATTCTCGCCGGTTTCGTGTCGCTCGGCCTGGTGATCGACGCATTGATCACGACGCGGATTCTCGTGCAGTTCATCGGGCAGATCGGCGCGGTGACCTTGCTGCGCCGGCGAGCGCCCGACATGCCGCGGCCGTATCGGATGTGGCTCTATCCGGTGCCGAGCCTCCTCGCTCTGTGTGGATGGATCTTCATCTTTGCCACGACACCCCCCACGGTGATCGCGTTTGGATTGGGCGCGCTGGTGCTGGGTGCGGTGTGTTTCGGAGCGTGGTCGTGGAGGACGCGCACGTGGCCGTTCGAAGCACGACGTCTGACGGTCTGACGGAGGCAGGGGGCACCATGTCGAAAGTGAGAATCGGGATCGTCGGCTCACGCTTTCAGGCGGATTGCATCGCGGCGGCCGTGAAGACCATGCCGGACGAAGGAGAGGTGGTCGCAGTGGCCTCGCCGACCGAGGGCCACGCGGCCGGGTTTGCAGCGCGGCACGGTATCGCGCGCGCGTATACCGACTACCGCGACCTGCTGCGCGATCCGGACGTCGAGCTGGTCTCGATCACCGTGCCCAACCGGCTGCATGCACAGGTCACGCTCGACGCCGCCAAGGCCGGCAAGCACGTGGTGTGCGAGAAGCCGCTGTGTCTCACCATCGAGGAAGCCGACGCGATGATCGACGCGTGCCGCCAGGCGGGCGTGCTGCTCCTCTACGCCGAAGAGCTGTTCTTCGCGCCAAAATACGTGAAGGCGAAGCAGCTCGCGGACGAAGGCGCATTCGGCCGCGTGCACCTGGTGAAGCAGGGCGAGAAGCACTCGGGTCCGCACTCGGAGTGGTTCTGGGACGTGGAGCAGTCGGGCGGTGGGGCGGTCATGGACCTGGGGTGCCACGGGATCGCTTTCTGCTGGTGGTTGCTCGGGAAACCGCGAATCAAGAGCGTGTATTCGCAGATGGCGACGCAGGTGCACCAGGGGCGCACGCAGGGCGAGGACGAAGCGGTCACGATCATCGAATTCGCGAACGGCGCCATCGGGCTGGTCGAGAGCAGCTGGAACCGGCCCGGCGGGATGGACGACGGCATCGAGGTGTTCGGCGACAAAGGGCAGACCTACGCCGACCTGCTCATGGGCAACGCGCTCCCGACGTACTCGGAGGTGGGGTTCGGCTACGCCGTCGAAAAGGCGGCGACCACCAGGGGCTGGACGTATCCCGTCTTCGAGGAGCATTGGAACTACGGCTTCCCCCAGGAGATGCGGCACTTCGCACGCTGTGTGCGCGGCAAGGAGACGCCCATCTCCGACGGCGAGACCGGACGAGTGGTGCAGGAAGTCCTGTATGCCGCCTACGCGTCGGCCGGACTGGACCGAAAGGTCATGCTGCCCTTCCGCCCGAAGGGCATCGCGAAACCGATCGACCTGTGGAAGATGCCCGTGCGCTGATTCCAGGGCGGACGAAGGCGGACGTGCCACGGGGGCGACGGCTACGTCAGTGCGAACTCATAGGACCGGTGGTTCAGATGCAGGAGCATGCAGGACAAGAGGGCGCCGGACTTGTGGTACTCGCTCAGGTTGAAGAAGCTCAGGTCGAACCCCAGGCTCACGGCGATGTCCTCGAGCCGGCGGTTCTTCGCCACCTCGGCGGCGTAGTCGTCCGTGCCGCTCTGGAGCTCGCGCACGTGCGAAGCGTTGAGGATCGTGTTCGACAGGCGCACCGAGTTGCAGATGCCGGCGTAGCAGTCGTCGGCCGACACGTCGATGATGTTCGTGTGTCGCTCGAGCTCCGCGAGCTCTTCGCGCGCGTACAGCTCCGTGCACACGAGCGTATCGTCCCGGGTAACCGGAAAGACCGTGCAATCGAGATGGTACAGGTAGCCGTCTGTTTCCTCGAGTGTGACGATCTTCATGTCGAAGCGCCGTGCCATCCACTCGTAGGCCTCGATGTCCGATCGAATGCCGTACCCGCCGGCGTACACGTTGTCGTGCAGGTGCTTCAGCTCGGCCTCACCCTCGAACTTGTGGGGCGGCCGGGCGGTGGTGTACCCGAGCGATTCGAAGAAGGCCAAACCCAACGGCGCCTCGGCGACCCGGGGCGGGGAGCGGAAGTTGGACACCACGGCGGTGTTCCGGTCCGGCAGGTGATCGAGCACCGCGCCCAGATTGGCCGTGAAGACCAGGTCCTGGAGCTCACAGTCCCCCGGGCTGGGAAGCAGGTACACCACCGCCTCGGAGGCGACGAAATGATAGAGGTCGAGCCATTGTCGCATCGCTTTCCGGGCGTCGGGCCCGCGGCGGTCGGCCGGCAGGTCCTCCATCCGGGGATTGTTGGCGACCTCCGTGGAGAGCGAGAACGGCACGGCCAGCAGGAACGCCGGCTTGCCGAGCTGCGTCGGGTTGAGCGGCCGGCTCTGCGACTCGGCGGGCGTGCTGGGGGCCGGCGTGACCGCGGTCAGGATCTGTTCGGCCTGTGCGCGTATCACGGGACGTCCTCCGGCTGCCTGGGGTGGATGCGAACCAGCGGATCGATCCCGGCTTCGACGTGCACGCCCGGTTGCTGCATCGGGACGAACTCGAAGCGCGTGGACAGCGGCACGATGAGATCGACCTGCGATCCGTAGCGGATTTGCGAGAACCGCTCGTTCTGGCCGAACGGGCGGTTTTGCTTCAGCTGGAACGGCATGATCGAATTGACGTCGTAGTCGGCGATCTGCAGGATGAAGTACGACTGCCCGAGGGCTGGCGCGTACACCCGGTTGAGCATGCGCTGATTGGTGTGCAGGTACGCGGCGGCGCTGGTGTCGAGGCGGAGATGCTTGAGCAGACTCTTCTCGACCGCGAGCATCGGCTGGTTGTGCGTGCCGATGTCCTCGAGCTCCTTGTACGAGACGCGTCCGGGGAACGGAATGCGGTTGATGTGCACGTCCACGAACGTGATGAAGACGCCGATCACCAGGCTCTCCCGATCGTACGACGGATCCCGGATGGCGTCCTGCAGGGAGTAGCTCTTCCCCTTGATGTCCACGATCGGCTCGTGGGGCATCACCGTCTGCTGATACACCACGATGCCGTCGGCGGGCGAGAAAAAGTAGCTCGTGTCGGTGAGGGCCGGCCGCGTGGGATCCCGAAAGAAGTACTCTTCGGCGAGCCAGCGGAGCGGCTTCTCCTTCACTGGCGTCACGTCGTGCTCGACCCACTCGCGTAAGCTCTTCGCCATCGAACGCTCCCGACGCAGAGTGCGGCCGAGGCGATGGCAAAAAGAGTACCGGCGCAGGGCGCTGGCCGTCCGCTCGGGCTGGGTGAGCGTGGTTTGACGGTTTGTCGCTTGTTTCGTTCACCTATGAAATGCTTCTCGCCGTCGACGCGGCGCAGCAGCGATGGCACAACCGAGACAGACGCCGCCAACAGCGGGAGCGGTACCCGTGACCGAGGTCACGTCGACGCCGGTCGCGGCACGCCGATGCTCACCACCATGACCAGAGGTTCACTTTCACTGTGAGAGCCAGCCGGCGCAGCACGATGTCGACAAGCCGCAGCCGGTCGCCGAACACCTTGGCCTCGCCGCTCATGCCCGGCTTGAGGAGGAGGGAGCCGTTGTCGATCTCGCTGGTGACGAGAATGGTCCGCGGGTTTCTGGCCGTGGCCGACGCGCCTTCCGTTGCCGGCGGCTCGGCGTCGGCGCTCGTCGCGATCGCGGTCACGACGCCCCGGAAGGTGCGATCGGGATACGCCCTGGCCTTCAAGGCGACAGGCTGGCCCACCCGGACGGCGGCGATTTCCCGCTCCGGCACGCTCACCTCGATCGTGAGTCGGTTCAGCTCGTAGACTTTCGCGATCAGGTCGCCCTGCCGCACTTCTTGACCGACGAGTGCGGCCAACTCCTTGGTCGGCGTGGCGACGGTCCCCGCGACGGGGCTTCGCACCGTGACCTGGCGCAACTCGCTCTCGAGGTAGCGGCGCTGTGCCTCCAGCCCTCCGACCGCGGCCCGCGCGGCCTCGACTTGCTCGGCACGGGGCCCGCGCAGCAACGCCTCCAGCCGGCGGCGCGCTTCGGCCTCGTCCTGTTCGGCGGTGGTGGCCTGCTCTTCGGTGCTCTCGAGCTCCACTTGCGTCAGCACGCCGCTGTCGGCGAGCTGCTTGTTCCGGTTCAACCGGGCGCGCGCGTACTGGAGGCGGGTGCTCGCCTGCGCCAGTGCGGTGCGGGCCAGCACGATCGAGTCGGCGGTGGCGCCGGCCTGGAGCATCCGCAGGTGGGCGCGCGTCTCGCGAATCTGCGCCTCGGTCTTCACGAGATCCGCCCGGTGCGCGCGATCCGAGAGGCGGGCGATCACGTCGCCCGCCCGGACTGCGTCTCCTTCGGCGACGTAGACTCGCTCGACGAGCCCGTCGGTCTCGCTGCGCACGTCCGCGTTGTGAACGGGAAGGACCGTGAAGGGCCCGGCGACGCGGAGCCGGGCGTGCCCGAGGATGCCGAGAGCCAGCGCCCCCGTCGCGACGGTCAGACGCACGAGGGTGCGGTTTCGCTTCCGCCGCCGCTCGGGGGACGGCGGTGGAGGCGTCGTGCCCGGGGGAGGCTCCGGTGGACTCGAAGCGGCGTCGGCGGCACGGTCGACGGGTCGCCACTCGTCCGATCTCGCGCCGAACAGCCTGCGGACCCGGCGGACGTTCGCGGTCAAGAGGCCGAGGAACAGAGCCAGGGCCACTGGTTGACTACTCGCCATCAGCACGCCGAGCGTCTTCACGCTCGCGGCGGCCAGCAACCCCAGGGACGGCAGGCCCGCGAGCAATCCGTAAGCCAGGTAAATCCGTCGCTCGCGCGGCGTCGGGTCGGCCGCGGCCGAGCCCACCCGGCCCAACAGCCGCCGGATGAGTCCCCCCAGGTAGCGAAACGACCTCTTCCGGAGGTTGGGAACGTCGAGGTAATCGCTGAGCAGGTAGTAGCCGTCGAGCTTGAGCAGGGGACTGAAGTTCAGGAGGGTCTTCAGGCCGGAGCCAGCGATTATGATCAGCGCCACGTAGTTCACCCCGAGGTCCACGTCCGTCAACCGCCAGGTGAACACGGCGAGCGCCCAGAGCACCAGTTCGAAATAGGGACCGGCGAACCCGACCCACAGCCGCTTGGCCTTTTCCGGGAAGAGCCAGGCGTCGCTCACGTTGCAGTAGAAGGCTGGTTGGAAGTAGATGAACATGAAGCCGACCTCATGCACCTCCCCACCGAAGTGTTTGCACGTAACGCCGTGTGCGAACTCATGCGCCGAAGCGGCGAGAAAGGTCACCGCGAGAAACGGCAGGATCGCCGCGAGGTGGTACAGGCGCGACAGGTCGTGCGCGATGTCGCTCCAGTTCGCGACGGCGGTGGCCAGCGCCGCGAGCACCAGCGCGCCGGAAGCGGCCAAAAAGCCGGTTGTGTAGCAGAACCGCACGGTGCCCGCCAGCCGGTCGAGCAGGCGGTTCGGATCGGCGACGTGAAACCGGAGGTAGAGGAGGCTTCCCCGGATGCGGCGCTGGCGCGGGGCGACGCCGCTCGCCCCCGGGGTCGACTCGAGCAGGCCGGCCCGTGCGAGCTGGCGCACGAATAGCGCCAGGCGCTCGGGCGCGAGCGCCGCGCCGAAACGCGCTTCGGTCCGCTGCCGGAGCACCTCGAGCTGGGTCTCGCCGTCGCACTGCTGCGCGATGAAGCATTCGACGTCCCCGAAACGGAAGAACTCGCCCGTGCGCGGATCCTTCACGATCGCGACGCTGCCCTCCGGCGTGGACTGCTCGCGGACGGTCAGGTCGCGCCGCAGCCGCGGCGGAGCTGAGATCACGCCGCGGCCGGTACCACGAAGGCCGCCAGAGGTTCTCCGGCGGCCTTCTTATCACTGCCCATCACGTCACTTCCCATCAACCGGCGGCTAGTCGTCGTCGTCGTGGTGGTGGTGATGGTGATCGTGGTCGTCGCCAATGTTGATGCCGACGGAGATGCCACCCACGAGATCGGGCGCAATCCGCTCCTCGAGTCTCTCGAGTGCGGGGGTCAGTTGCTTCATGATGTCACCTCCATGAGGAAAGGCTGCCAATGCAGCCTGTTGACGAAGCCTGGCTTCAGGCTTCGCCGCCAGCGGCGGCAAACGACATGCCCGTTGCGAACGCCGCTGCGTGGCACGTCCGCAGCAGCCGGTGCAAATGACGGCGTTTGAAAGGGCGTGCGTGGCTCGCTGCACCCGTCCGGAGGCGTCGATTGCGCAATTTCACCCCACGGCGACGGCACTAAAACGCAGCACTCGCCAGCTGGCGCGGCCTCACGCGGGTGCACACATCCGCACCGACTGGGAAATAACCGTCGTGTTGCACGGCGGCGACGCCACGGGCAGATTCACGGCGCCGATGTCATCCTTTGCCCTCTTCCCGCCCGCTCTCTGCTACCACCGCATCGGCGGGCCGCCCGAGCTGGGCGTCACGCGAGTGGCGCGTGCCGTTTTCGCACGCCAGATGGAGGCGCTGGCACGGTCCGGCTGGCGCACCGTGACACTGAACGAGTTCGCGACCCGCGTAACAGGCCGGGTCGGGTCGTCGCAGCGCGAGTTACTGCTCACCTTCGACGACGGCTATGCGAACCTCGCGGAGCACGCCTATCCCGTGCTGGCGGCTCTCGGTTTCACCGCCACAACCTTTCTCATCACCGATTTCATCGGACGCGCCAACACATGGGACATGCGCTACACGTGGCACCGTCTGCCGCATCTCGACTGGGATGCGATCGAGCGCTGGCGCGGGCGCGGACTCGAGTTCGCGTCGCACACCGCGTCGCACGCGCGGCTCACCTGGCTCTCGGACGGACGGGTCGCCGACGAGCTCGGCCGCTCACGCGAGACGCTGCTGCGCCGCTTGGGCGGGACGGGGGCGCGGGCCGTCGCCTATCCCTTCGGCGCGCTGGACGAGCGGATCGAGCGGCTGGCTCGAGCGGCGGGCTACGAGCTGGGATTCGGGGGAGTGAGGGGAAGCCGATCGCCGCTCGGCCTGCCGCGCGTGCCGGTGTATGTGTGGGATGCGGGTGACACGCCGTTGGGGTTACGGAGGGACGCGATCGGCGGCCTGGGTCGATTCGTCGCGGCTGTGGCGAATCGCTGCGCGGTAGGGACGAGCTGGATGCTGAAGCTGCGATCGAGTGGCGAAGTGGTGTGAACGGTGGTAGCTCTCTGGCACATGCGAGCCTGGACCTTCCTGCTGCTGGCGGCGGCCCTCGGGGCGCTCGCCCAGCAGCCATCGCTCGGTCTCTTCGACGGCCAAACTGACGTCGGCCGGACCGGCAAGCCGGGCTCGGCCGTGTACGACGCCGCCCGGGAGCAGTACTCGATCGCGGGCTCCGGGGCCAACATGTGGTTCGACCATGACGACTTCCATTTCGTGTGGAAGCGTATCCGGGGGAACTTCCTCCTCACGGCGCGAGCGCAGCTCAGTGGCGTCGGCGTCGAGCCGCATCGCAAGTTCGGCTGGACGGTGCGCTCCGACCTCGCGAGCGGTGCGCCCCACGTGACAGCTGCGGTTCACGGAGACGGCCTCGTCGCGTTGCAGTTCCGCCGCACGGCCGGGGGTGCGACTGACGAGGTCCGATCGACCGTGACCGGACCGGACGTCATTCAACTCGAGCGCACCGCGGACAGCTACACGCTGTCCGTGGGCCGGTTCGGGGACAGCCTGGCGCCGGTACGAGTGACTGACCTGGCGCTCGGCGACGCGGTCTACGTCGGGCTGTTCGTCTGCGCGCACAACGACACCGTCATCGAGCGAGCCACCTTCCGCGACGTGCGGATCACCGTGCCCGCGCGGGACGGCTTCGTGCCGTACCGGGACTACCTCGGGAGCAATCTCGAGATTCTCGACATTGCGACGGGGGACCGGACGATCGTGTACCGCTCTCCCGAGTCGCTCCAGGCGCCCAACTGGACCAAGGACGGCAAGGCGCTGATATACAACAGCCAGGGCCGGCTGTATCGCTTCGACCTCGCGGATGGGCGACCGGTTGCCTTGAATACCGGGCTCGCCACCAGCAATAACAACGATCACGTCCTGTCGTTCGACGGGCGAACGCTCGGGATCAGCCACCACAGCGTGGACGATCACAACGTGTCGATCGTGTACACGGTCCCGGTCGGGGGCGGGACGCCTCGACGGGCCACGAAGCTGGGCCCGTCGTACCTGCACGGTTGGTCGCCCGACGGGAGGTTTCTGGTCTACACCGGAGAGCGGGGCGGGGAGTTCGACGTGTACCGCGTCTCGGTGGACGGCGGGGACGAGACGCGGCTCACGAGCGCCCCGGGATTGGACGACGGCCCGGAGTATTCACCAGACGGCAAGTACATCTACTTCAACTCCGTCCGGAGCGGGACCATGCAGATCTGGCGGATGCGAGCGGACGGCAGCGCCCAGGAACAGCTCACGAGCGACCGGTACAATAATTGGTTCCCTCATGTGTCACCCGACGGCCAGTGGATCGTCTTCCTGTCCTTCATGCCGGACGTCGCGCCGAGCGACCACCCCTTCTACAAGCAGGTCTATCTGCGCCTGATGCCCGTGGCGGGGGGCCGCCCGCGCGTGGTGGGCTACGTGTACGGTGGCCAGGGAACGATCAACGTGCCTTCCTGGTCGCCCGACAGCCGGCGCGTGGCGTTCGTCAGCAATACCGACCTCCGTTAGAGCAGGTTGCCCGCCGCCACCGCCGCGCCCATGGCGTGGTATCCCTTGTCCACGTAGATCGTCGCGCCCGTGATGCCGCTCCCCAGGGGACTCGCGAGGAAGGCGGCCGTGGTCGCGACCTCGCGGGCGGTGAGCGGTTCGGTCAAGGGTGCGTTGGCGGCGCAGTAATCGACCATCTTCTCGATTTTCCCGATGGCGCTCGCGGCGCGGGAGGCGAGCGGGCCCGCCGAGATCGTGTTCACGCGCACGCCGTACTTGCGCCCCGCCTCGAACGCCAGCGTCCGGGTATCGCTCTCGAGCGCCGCCTTGGCGGACGACATGCCGCCGCCGTACCCCGGGACGACCCGCTCGCTCGCCATGTACGTGAGTGACAGGAACGCCCCACCCGGCCGCATCAGCGGCGCCAGCCGGGCGACCAGTGACACCAGCGAATACGCGCTCACGCTCACCGCCGCGAGGTACCCGGGTCGACTGGTCTCGAGCAGGGGCTTCTTGACCTCGGGTCCGTTCGCGAGTGAATGGATGACGATGTCGAGGGGTCGCTCGCCAAAATCCCGCGCGAGTCGCTGCGCCAGGCCCGCGACCGAGAAGTCGCCCACATCCTTGTAGCGTTTGTTGGTGCGGATCTCTTCCGGCGCGTCGGCCAGCGTGTCGTAGGCGGCGTCCAGTGGATAGATCTTCTCGAACTGGAGCAGGGAGCCGTCCGGCATGCGGCGCGAGTCGTCGATCTTGCCGCGCTCGAGCAGGTTCAGGAAGATGTTGAGGGCCGGGGGCCATGTGGCGGCGCACACCGCGGAGCCCGCCTCGGCCAGCGCCTTGGCGATGGCGAAGCCGTAGCCGGCGTCGTCGGCCACCCCCGCAACGAGGGCGCGTTTGCCGCGGAGATCGATGCCTAGCATCCACCCCTCCCCCTGGTGCGGAATGCGGAATGCGGAATGCGGAGTGTCAATGTAGGCGTCATGTTGCGAGCGACCTCGCCTTGAAATTCCGCACTCCGCACTCCGCATTCCGCATTCTTACCTCACGTTTCAGATAAAAAAGCGCGCCGCCACCGGAATCACCTGCGGGTGCCGGACGAGCGCATGTGCGAAGATCCGCCCCAGCGTGCGGCGCTCAAGCGGGATGGCATTCGCCGAGCGGGCCAGCCCGTTGAAGAAATCGTCGTCCAGGCTCTCGAGTGCCCGCTTGATGCGGTAGTACTTGAGATGATCATCCCCGAGGAGCTCCATCCACCGGGCATGGTAGGTCGAGAGGCGCGACGCACTGGTGTCTCCCGCCCGGACCGCGTCCGCCGCCACATGGCCGGCCAGCCGCCCCGCCTTCATGGCGTTGACGATGCCGCCGCCGGACAGGGGGTTGATCATGTGCGCCGCATCGCCCGCGATCAGGACGCCATCGGCGTAGGTCTGCTTGATGGTGGTGTGAACGATCACGCCGCCCACCGTGCAGCCGGTCTTGGATCCCGCGGGATAGCGACGGGCGACCCAGTCGTCGAGATACTGTCGCGCGTTGCGCCCGTCGGTCTTCAACGCCACGAGGCCGAGCCCCACGTTCGCGACGCCCGGCCCCTTGGGGAAAACCCACGCGTATCCTCCCGGCGCGATCCGGTCGCTGAACTGCAGGTAGATCGAGTCGGGATCGAAATCGATCCCCGCGAGCACGTACTGCGCGCACGATTCCATGTCGCGCGCCGGCACTCGAGTATCGAGCCCCGCCCAGCGCCCGACCATCGCTTCCACACCGTCCGCGCCGATCACGACGCGCGCGCGACAGGTGTCTTCTCCGGTGGCGCCGCGCAGGCGCACGCGCCAGCGGCCGTCGGGCTCGCACGTCATGCCCGCCGCCTCGGTGCTCACGAGCAGCTCGGCCCCCAACGCCACGGCGCGCTCGGCGAGAAACGAGTCGAACCGCGTGCGATCGAGGATCCAGGCCACCGCGCGCCCGGCGACCTTCACCTCCGTGTCGTCGGGCGCGACGAACACGATCTGGGTGATCTTGCGGGCCACCCAGGGAGCGCCATCGGGATCGGCGAACTCGCGCAGTCCCGCGTCTCCGACGCCTTCGGCGCAGCGGACCGGCGTACCCACCGCCGCGTCGCGCTCGAGCAACACGACGTCGAGCTCCGGGGCGGCACGCTTCGCCTCCCACGCGGCGACGGCCCCCGCGGGACCGGCACCGATGACCAGGACATCGGTGTCGCGCGTCACGCCGCGACCATCGTCAGCGCGCCGACGGGGCAGGGGGCGATGCATTTGCGACAGCCCGTGCAGTCGCCCCGGTCCACGACCAAGTCGGCGAGCCGCAAGTGAATCGCTTCGGGGGGGCACAACGGCAGGCACAACCCGCAGCGGTCGCACACCTGGAGATCCACTACCGCAATCTCGGAGCGGGCGGGCGCGGGTCGCATGGGCGAACGCTAGCGGCCGCCGTCAGGGGCGTCAAGCATCAGCCTTGCTTGGAGTTACGCTTTTCATTAGCTTGATGCGCTCGCGCGCGCCCCCCTAACGACTTTCACCCGACGACCTCGTGCCCTTTCGCTGGCCGAATT
>Ga0209234_1000319_pt1 | contig 15928 bp, 13 predicted proteins | sample GraSoi013_1_20cm_2_FD_185816 | JGI IMG/M metagenome (GOLD analysis project Ga0209234, IMG submission 185816) | Grasslands soil microbial communities from the Angelo Coastal Reserve, California, USA - Sample 08_20_2013_1_20cm (SPAdes) (version 2) | ecosystem: Environmental > Terrestrial > Soil >... | reverse complement strand
CAGCCGTTCGGGAGAAACGGACCGCCCTGGAACCGACCGAGGGCCTTCGGGCGGCCGTCGAGCAACTCCTTCGGGACAGTGCGAAGGGACCCTTTGGCGTGATGTTCGCGGACGTCGAATCCGTGACGTTGGGCAAGAATGCGATTGAACTTCGCTTCCCGGCCCGACCGCCTTTCCATTTGGGAGCGGAGCTGGACTACTGGTCTCGGCGTGTGATCTACCGAATCCTTCTGACGATCCCCCTTCTCCGCAGTCAGCTGATGAGGCCGGTCGAGGAGGAGGCCCGGCGCGACGTCCTTCAACTGCTTCGGCTCGTTCGGATCCCCGAACCGACGAAGGTGTATGACGAATATCCGCACGAACTCAGCGGCGGGATGCAGCAGCGCGTGATGATCGCGATGGCCCTTGCCGGCGAGCCCGCCCTCATGATCGCGGACGAGCCCACGACGGCGCTCGACGTGACGACCCAGGCCCAAATCCTCTGGCTCCTGAAGGACCTTCGGAAGCGGATCGACGCCGCGATCCTCTACATCACCCACGACCTCGCAGTGGTCGCCGAACTCAGCGACCGCGTCGCGGTGATGTACGCGGGCAAGATCGTGGAGGATGCGCCGGTGGCGGATCTGTTTCGAGAGCCCCTCCATCCCTATGCGCAAGGTCTCCTCGAATCGATCGTCTCGACGGAGACACGGCAGCTCGAACCGGGCGCCATGCTCCCCACGATCCCGGGGACGGTCCCCGACCTCTTGAATCCGCCCTCCGGGTGCCGCTTCCATCCACGCTGCAAGTTCGCCTTCGCGCGTTGTCAGACCGAGGAGCCGATGCTCCTCTCACCGGTTCCGAACCGAAAAGTCGCCTGCCATCTCTACGACAAGGAGGCGGCGAATGTCCCCGGTCACTGAGGATCGGAACGAGATCCTCCTCGCCGCACGCGGCCTGAAGAAACATTTCGCGGTGAAGGGCGGACTGCTTCAGAGGACCGTGGCGAAGGTCCGGGCCGTGGACGGCGTCGACCTCGCGATCCGTCGCGGGGAAACTCTCGCTCTCGTGGGGGAGAGCGGCTGTGGGAAGACCACCCTCGGTCGGCTTCTGCTGCGGCTTATCGAGCCTACGGAGGGGGACGTGTTGTTCAACGTCCCCAAAGGGGCTTATGAGCGAATTCGGGAGGACGGCCCGCACGTCTCGAAGGACGATGGGCAAACGAACAATCTGGTCCGCCAGTATTCCATGACCCGGCTTCGCCGTCGTTCGATGAAATCGCTTCGGCGATTTCTGCAGCCGGTCTTCCAGGATCCGTTCACCTCGTTGGATCCCCGGATGTTGATCAAGGACATCCTCGCGGAGCCTCTAATCGTGAATCGTATTGCGACCCGCCAGGAGGCGTACGAACTCGGCGCGAAGCAGTTGCAAGAGGTGGGTCTACGGGCAGAGCACCTCTACCGGTTCCCGCACGAATTCTCCGGAGGCCAGCGCCAGCGAATCGCGATCGCCCGTGCGCTCGTGTCGGAACCCGAGTTCCTCATGCTCGACGAGCCGACGAGCGCGCTTGACGTGTCCGTGCAGGCCCAGATTCTGAATCTCCTCCTGGACATTCAGCAGAAACAAGGCCTGACCTATCTCCTGATCACCCACAATCTGAGCGTGGTGCGACACATGGCCGACCGGGTCGCGGTCATGTACCTCGGTCGAATCGTCGAACGAGCGCCGACGGCGGAGCTTTTTGGGAATCCTCTACACCCGTACACGAAGGCTCTGCTGTCCGCGATTCCTGTCCCCGACCCGAACCGCCGCCGAGAGCGCATCATCCTCCCGGGGGAGGTTCCGAGTCCAATCAACCCTCCCTCGGGCTGTCGGTTCCACACCCGCTGCGGCTTCGTCCTCGTCAACTGCGGTTGGAGTCCGAGGGACATTGCGACGATGGCCGCCCATCTGTTCGACCCCTCCCGGAATCCCGAGGCGGCGGAACTTTCCCAGCTCGATGAAGTGGTCATCCAAGGCGACCGACTCCTGCTGGCGTACCGTGCGCCGGCCACGGAAGTACAGCGAGAACGGGTCGAGTGGCTCGTGAGGGCCCGGGCCGCACTCCCGGACGGCATCCGATTCCGAGCGATCCAAAATGTCGCGGTCGATGACGGGCGAATCGCCCTCGAGTTCCTTCACCCGGTGGAGCCGCCCCTGCTCGAGGTAAGCACCGAACATGTCGTTTCGTGCTACCTGTACCCAACGGCCGAGGTCCCGCGGGGCAACTAGCGGCGTTGCGAGTCGTTCGGAAATTTCGTCCCTCGTCCTCGATCGAGCGGCGAGGTCCGGCGCCGCATCACTCTTCTCGCTTCGGTTCGTACACGGCGATCGCATCGATGCTCACTCGCAGACCGGGGAGATCGATTCCGAGCTTGGCGGTCGATCGCGCCGGAGGTTCCTCCGGGAAGAATTCGCGGTAGGCCTCGTTCATGGCCTTGAAGTCCCCCGGGTCCGCGAGCAGTACCGTCGTCCGCACGATAGAGCGCATCGCGAGTCCCAGTTCCTCCAGGATGGACTGGACGTTTCGGAGGCATTGGCGTGTCTGGCCGCCGATGTCGGAGGCAGCCCACTCTCCCGACTTCGCACCCGCGAGCAGGGGTGCCTGTCCGGAGATGAAGACGAGGCCGTTCGCGACGACGCAGTGGGAATAGGGACCCACGGGTTTGGGATGGTTCGGGAGGTCGGGGACGTCTTTCATCTTCGAAGGGGATTGTTGCGTAACGCAAAAGCATTGTGACACGCTTCAACTAGGTCATCGGCGGAATGCTGTCATCGGGCGCTCGAAAGCTTACCAGGGACGCCGGTCTTCTCCGGGTTCTATCGATGCAAGAGTATATTAAATTGGGACGTCGTTCTGAGGGAAAATCGGATCGCGTTAGAAGGCCACGGAGAGGGATCGATGTCAAAACGGTCGCTTGCATTGCGGGTCGGCGGCGCGGCGGGTGACGGCGTGTCATCGACCGCCGAATCCTTCGCCAAAATCAGCGCCCGCAGTGGCCTTCACACCTGGACCTATTCCTCGTATCAGAGCGTGATTCGTGGCGGTCACGTTTGGACCCAGGTCCGCGGCGGCTTGGACCCCCTCCTGTCCCACGGGGATGATCCGGACGTCGTCCTGTGCCTGAACCAGCAGACGATGGACGTGCACCAAGCCGACGTCCCCGAGGGCGGCGCGATCATCTACGACGTCGATTCCGTAAAGCCGGATCCGACGAAGATCCGGAAGAACGTGCGGCTGATCGGCATCGCGTTGCGGAAGAAGGCCCAGACGCTCTCGCCGAACGCGTTGATGCGGAACACGGTCGCCCTCGGCGCCGCGGTGCAGCTGTTCGACATGGACTTCCGGCACGTGGAGAGCGCGTTCAAGGACATCTGGGGCGACAAGAAGCCGGAAGTCGCCCAGCAGAATCTGCAGGCCGCGAAGCTCGGGGCGAGCGCCGTGGTCGAGATGGGCGGATCCCTTCACCTGGGGCTCGCGTACACGAACGAGGCGAAGTACCTCATGACCGGGAACGAGGCGCTGTGCCTCGGCGCCCTCGCGGCGGGCGTGAAGTTTCTTGCCCAGTACCCGATGACGCCGGCGTCGTCGATCCTGCATTGGTTCGCGTCGCACGGACCCAAGTACGGGGTCGTCGTGAAACAGGTCGAGGACGAGCTGTCCGCGATGAACATGGCGGTCGGTGCCGGCTTCGCGGGCGTCCGCTCCATGACGGCCACGTCCGGTGGCGGCTTCAGCCTGATGGTCGAGGCGATCGGCCAGGCGGGCATGACGGAGACGCCCCTCGTCGCGGTCCTCGTGCAGCGCAGCGGCCCCTCCACCGGACTGCCGACGAAAACGGAACAAGGTGATCTCAACCTCGCCCTCGGAGCGGGCCAAGGCGATTGGCCTCGGGCGATCCTCGCCCCGCGTCATCCGGAGGAATGCTTCTCCCTCACGGCCCAGGCGTTCAACCTCGCCGAGATCTACCAGACACCGGTCATCGTGATTTCGGACCTGTACCTGGGGGAGGGATTCCGCACGGTAGAGAAACTCGATTTCAACGTGCCAATCGTCCGGGGGATGATGGCCGCGGACGGCGGGACCGCGAAAGATTTTCGGCGCTACCAGATCACGGAGAGCGGCGTGAGCCCAAGGGCTCTGCCCGGGACGAAAGGCTTCCAGTTCATCGGGGCGACGGACGAGCACATGGAGAACGGGGAGCTGATCTCGGATGTCCTCGCGGGCCTCCCGGAATTCGTCGAAGAGCGAAGGAAGATGCACGAGAAGCGGATGCGCAAGCTCGACGGCCTGCGGAAGGACACGCCCCGTCCGGAGATCTGGGGTCCAAAGAACGCGGACCTCACGGTGATCCTGTGGGGCTCCACGTGGGGCGCTGCCCACGAAGCGATCCTCCAAGTGGAAGAGCGTGAGGGCGTGAAGGCGAACACCCTCGAGTTCCCGACGATCTTCCCCTTCCATGTCGAGGAGACACTGCAACTGCTCCGCGGCGTGAAGCAGTCCCTCGCGGTCGAGGGGAACTACACCGGCCAGTTCGCTCGCCTGCTTCGGGCCGAGACGGGCTATAAGCCCGACCATTTCTACGGACGGTACGACGGCGAGCCGTTCGCCTCGCGGGACATCGCGGACAAGATCGTCGAGGTGGTCGCATGAAAATGGAATTCGAGATGGATACGTACAAGTCCGAGATCAAGCCCACCTGGTGCCCCGGGTGCGGCGACTTCGCGGTTTTGCGCGCGCTCCAGACGGCGATCCACGCCCTTCAGCTGGAGCCGTGGAACATCCTGATCGTTTCCGGCATCGGCTGCTCGAGCAACCTCCCGCACTTCCTGTCGACGTACGGATTCCACGCGATCCACGGCCGGGCCCTCCCGGTCGCGGAGGGAGCCAAGCTCGCGAACCCCGACCTGAATGTGATCGTCACCGGCGGCGATGGCGACGGATACGGGATTGGCGTGGGCCACTTCATCCACGCCATGCGACGGAACTTCGACATCACCTATGTGGTGATGAACAACCAGATTTACGGGCTCACGACAGGCCAGGCGAGTCCCACGTCGGAGAAGGGGATGAAGACGAAGTCGACGCCGATCGAGGGCGTCATCGAGAACCCCATCGACCCGATCTCGCTTGCCCTCGCCTCCGGCGCGACGTATGTCGCCCGGACCTTTAGCGGGGACGTGAAGACGATGGCCGAACTCGTGAAGGGCGGGATCGAGCACAAGGGGTTCGCCCTCATCGATTGCCTCTCGCCCTGCGTCACCTACAACAAGGTGAACACGTACGACTTCTTCCGCGAGCGCGTGTACGATCTCGCGAAGGAGGGTCACGATCCGACCGACATGAAGGCCGCCTTCGCGAAGGCGATGGAGTGGCCCGCCGTGCAGAGGGAACGGATCCCCCTCGGCCTGTTCTACCGGAACAAGGATTTGCCGACCTACGAGGACCTCGAAATCAGCCTTCGAAAGGGATCCCCGGTGCGTCAGTCCCTCGGGGTCGAGGACCCGGACGAATTGATGGCCGAGTTTCTGTAAGATCGCCGCGGCGATCCTTTGGCCGTTACCTCGCGATCCAAAGGCGTTTCCTTGGGAGGTCTCCGCTAGCGGAGTCATCGATAACCGGTTCTGGCACTTTTTGACGGTCCACGATGGAGGAATCGTTCGATGCCGTGGATCGTTTTGAGAACACGTTCTAGTCGCGGCGCCGTCTATTCAACCTGGCGCTCGATTCGCGGGAAATCGAGGCGGCGAGTGCCTTGCCCTTCCCCGCGTTGGAGTGCCTCGATTTGCTTCCGATCCGTGTCGATGCGCGCGATCAGTTGCCCTGTGTCGAACCCCAGATACCGTTCCGGATACCGCCGCATCTTGTCCGCTCCCCGCTGGAGGAGCGTAATCGCGCCGACCAGATTGCCATTCTGGAAATGGTGAAAGCCCGCACAGACTTGGATGAGACCCTGGAGGAAGAGTCGCGGTTCCCCGTGCTCCTGGCGCCAGACTTCCTCGAGGACTTCGTGGGCTTCGAAGAAGTAGGTCTCGTTGAAGAGCCGGATCGCTTCCTGGATCGGGTCAAGCCCGGCCGAGGTCTCCGCCTCCGCCATCGAAGAACGAAGGGAGGCTTGTCGAATCAACCTTTCCGCCCGGGAGACAGCATCGTCTGGATGACGTCGGAGGTGTATCGTCCGCGTTCCGTCACGATCGCGGTGAGGAGCCGTCCAGGGATGACCTCGAAGTCTTGCCGGATTCTCTCGGTGTTCGGATGTGAGGACCGACCATCACCCGCGCTTGGGTGTGCCGCTCCGGGCCAGGAGGTGGCGTCGTATCGGGAGTCAAACTTCATCGATTCACAGACCACGTACACGGGCTTCTCGTCCTCTCGAGCCGCAAGGGCCAGACTCGAGGTGCCGGTCTTGTTGATCAAGGATCCGTCACGCAAGATGCTGTCCGCGCCGACCAAGACGGCGTCGGACTCCTTCACATGAGAAGGGCCCTCCGAGTCCGGAATGACCGTCGAGGGGATCTCCGACGCCGCGAGGGACTTCGCCAGCGCGCGACCCTCGAACAGCGGCCCGGACTCCATCACGAAGACGCGTGCGACCGAGGCGCGGGCGTGAGCCGCCCTCAACGACTCGAGGACGTTGTCGCTGTAGCTCAGCGTGACATACGTCCCCTTGGGGACCGCGACCTTCAGGAAGGTCCGCGCAATTCGTTCGCGGGCGGTCTCGAGTTCCGAGTGGAGCTCCCGCAAGACGGCCATCGGCTCCTGTCCCTCGGCCACGAGGCGCGCGAAGAGGTAGACGATATTGTGAACGATTGCCATGGCTGGCTGTGCTTCCGAAATGCGCTGCGCGGCTTCCTTCAAGACGTCCGGACTCCGCCAGCCGGGGCTTTCGATCGTGACGAGGGCGACCGTCTCGAGGGCGACCCGAGCGAGCCGGGACGCGCTGCTCGTCCGATCCGTTGCGATTCCTTCGATCGCGTCTTCAACGGCCGGGCCCAGCATGCTCCATCCTCGCGTGATATGCCGCGATGCCCCGGATGCTCACCCGGATCCGCCGTTCCAGGAAATCCCGCGGGAAACGCTTCGCGGCGCGGCAACTCATCTCGTACAACTCCCGGAGGACGACGTCTTCACCCACGGAGGCGAGCCGCTCCTTCACGATCCGGGCCCAGGAGGGATACAGGGCCATCATCGACTCGATAGCGGCCCGAGGTTTCCCGTGCGGGCCGTAATGGCTGAACAACAGGGCCCGCGGCTTGAGGTCGAGCAGATGGCGGAACGTCTCGAGGTTCTTTTCCAGGTCGAACGACGGTGCGGGCGCGATCGGCATGAGGATCTCGTCGCCCGGAAAATAGAGGCCGGCGGCATCGCCTGTGTAGACGCACCGGTTCCGTTCATCCAAGATCGTGAGCTCGTGCGGGGCATGGCCGGGGGAGTCGTAGAAGACCAGGCAATGCGTCCCCAGGTCGAGTCGGTCCTGATCCTTCACCGCGACCAGGCGGTCCGCGGGGATCGGGCGCATCGTGCCGAACAGGTCGGCCTCGTCGTCGTTCAGAGCCTGGTGCGCGCTCGCGACGAGCTTCGACGGATCCACGAGGTGTTTGAAGCCGCGCTCGTGCACGTACACCTTCGCCCGCGGCATGTCGGAGAGGAGAAATCCCGCGCCGCCCGCGTGGTCGAGATGGATGTGCGACACGATCAGGGCGTCGATGTCGGACGGCTTGAGGCCGAAGGTTTTCACCGCCTCGAGGATTTTCGATGCGTCCCATGAGGTCCCCGTCTCGACGAGCGCCTTCTGTTCGTCATCGATCAGGTAGACGGCGCCGAAGCCTTCCTGCTCGAACATTCGGACGTCCGTGAGGTAGGTCTCCGGGTCGAACGGCATTCGGGCGAAGGACATCGGCGACAACATGTGCCCGCGGACCATGTACCTTTCCTCCCGCGGGAACCCTTTTCTACATCTCGCGGATTCCGACCCATGCGGCGGTAGCCAAGCTCGGAAACGGCGCGAGATTTAGGGTCTCGTCCCGCAGGGGTTCCCAGGTTCGAATCCTGGCCGCCGCATCCCAATGGATCGTCGGCGTCATTTCTCGGTATCCAACAGGGCGACCTTCTCCAGCGCGAGATCGGCCCTCTGGTTCGGCGGAAGCGAAGCCCACTCGGCTTCGGTGATCCCGATGGCCTCGAATGACTTGCCTTCGGAATCGAGAACGTGGTCATCGCGCGACCATCCGAACACGACGAGAAGTTCATGAATGCCCGAACGGCCAAACACGGCAATTGCGAGTTCCTTCGTGCCCCGATGAATTCCCGCGATCCTAATCGCATCGGCCACTTGACGCTGGGCGGATAAGTATCGCAGCGCCTCGGCGGAGACAGAACGGGCGGCCATCGTCCCACTCGATTGAGCGCGAAGCGCATGCCGAACCGCGGTCTCGAGGTGGTCCCGACCGAGGACGACACGGGCGTCCGCGAGAAGCACGTCGCCGCCGTTCGCCTTGGACCATACGTTTACTTTTTTCAGAACGCCCTCCGGATCGTCGACGGTTCCTCGGGCTCCCGCGACCTCGTACTTCATCCGAAGTCCCCCAGGGCCGCCTGGCCCTCGACCTCGCGAACGTCCACGGGGACGCCGACCTGTTCCTTGATTTTCACGGCGAGCGCCGATCCGATTGTCGGGATTCGGGCGAGGTCGTTCGGGTTCGCCTTTTGCAGGTCCCGCAGGGTCTTGAATCCGCGCTGGTGCAGAGCCCGACCGCGGACTCGGCCGACGCCGCGGAGCGATATGAGTTCCAACAATTCCTCCTTCACCCCATACTGCACCTGAGTCGTGAGTCGGGTCAGGGCCCGGACTTTCTTCTTGTTGAAGATCCTGCCGAGTTCGGCCATGGAGTAAAGGAGCCACTCGGCCTGGTCCGTCATCCGTCGCACGTCTCCTGGCCCAATCCCGAACTTCTTCGTGACCTCCTCCTCGGTCCGTTCCGCGATCCAATCGTCCAGGAGGGCCGCGGTCTTCACCTCCGCGAGGAAGAAGTCGTAGTCTTCGATCGGAAATGTCAGCTCCGCCTCCTCGATCTTCTGTTCGACCCAGGCGTAGTCACCGCGGCGAAGGTAGAGCTTCGGCATGTCCGGCGTCGTGCAAATCGACCAGAGGTGGAAAATCGGATCGTCTCGAGACTTGCGCAGCGTGTCTCGCATCTTGACTGCACTGAGCGGGTCGATGTACAAGTCGCTCGTTCGCTTGCCGAAGAACGTTGCCTTCAGGAAGCCGTCCTGGCGGTTGATGAACTCCTCTTTCTGGAGGAAGTCAAGGACCTCGCGGATTTTTCCGTGGATGGTGTAGACGTCCCCGGCGAACGCAAAGAAGGTTCGATTGAAGAAGGCGAGAAGATCCTCCTCGGTTCCGACGTGCCCCGTAGCGACACTCGCGAGGACGTGCATCCGGAGCGCGGGCTCGGATCCCAGCTTCGACTCTATCGGTTCAGGGTCGCTGAGGAAATATTCCTGAATCAGTTCGTCGACTTCGTCGATGTCCTTGGCGAACAGGATCGCTTCTCCGTACTTGTCGTATTTCGGCCGACCTGCTCGACCGCACATCTGCTTAACTTCGAGGACCGGGATTGGGGAGAGGCCGAAATTGACGTCGAACCGATTCAGGTCGCGAACGATTACTCGGCGGGCTGGGAGGTTCAGACCGCTCGCAAGTGTCGGTGTGGCGACGATACAGACGAGCCGTCCTTTCCGAAATTCCTTTTCCACGATCGCCCGCTGAGGGTTCGTCAGTCCCGCGTTATGAAACGCGACTCCGTTTTCGATGCATCTCGCCAGCCGGGCGCCCATTGAAGTGGGCTCATCCTGGGCCGCTGAAAGGCTTTCGCCCACTTTCTTCAGATGCTCTCTCCTCTTGTCATCCAGCTCGTGCCGGATTTGAGATCCCACAGCCTTCGCCAGCGCTTCGGTTGATCGTCGCGTGTTCACGAAGACAAGGGCCTGTCCCCCAGACGACATGATGTCCGTGACCAGACCCGACATGTCGTCTTCTGCCCGTTTGATTTCGACGACCGACTTGTCGACGAAGTGCACGAGTCCATCATGGTACACGCCCTCCTTCAGGGGAACCGGCCGCCACTCGCTCTTCACGTGCTCAGCTTCGAGCCATTTCGCAAGCTGGTCGGAATTCTTGATCGTCGCGCTCAGCGCCAGGACCTGGGCTTTCGGATTGACCTGCCGCAGCTTTGCGAGCGTGATCTCGAGGGTGGGTCCGCGGTCGGCATCATTGATGAGATGGACCTCGTCCGCGACCACAACGGTCAACTGCTGGAGCCAATTCGTCCGGTGCCGCAGGAGTGAATCCGCCCGTTCCGAGGTGGCCACGATGACATCGAACTTTTCGAGTGTCGGGTCGACGGAGTCGTAATCCCCGACACTGATTCCAACCTTCATCCCGAGCGGTTCGAACTCCTTCAGGTCGTCGTACTTCTCCGCGGCGAGTGCTCGAAGCGGCACGATATAGAGCGCCTTCCCCCCACGAAGGACCGAAGCCAGGATCGCAAGGTAGGCGACCAGCGATTTTCCGCTCGCGGTGGGAATCGCAAGGACGAGATTCTCGCCAAGGAGGGCTGGACCAATCGCATCCGCTTGGGGTGGATAGAGCTCTTCGATCCCTTGCCCCTTCAGGATTTCTACGATTCGAGAGTCAAGCCCGAGGTCGGCGATCCGCATTCACCTTTGGATGCGAGGCGGTCCCAATAAAGGTTGCCGGGGGAAGCGCGTTGACGAATCTCCCGTGTGCGGCTACCCAAAGCCTTTAGGCGACCCATCGATTCCACGCGCCGATGGTGGACCTCCGGACGGAAATCGCCGGCGTGGCCCTTCGGAACCCGACGATGCTTGCGTCCGGTTTTCTCGACGAGACAGGCGGTTCGATGGGCCGCGTATACCAAGCGGGCGCGGGCGCGGTCGTCACGAAGAGCGTAGGTCCGCAGCCGCGCGAAGGCTATCCGAACCCGACCATTGTCGAGCTCGACGCGGGCCTGCTGAACGCGGTCGGCCTACCCAACCCGGGCGTCATCGAATACGAGCACGAGGTCAAAAGGGCACACGCTGCGGGCGCCGTCGTGATCGGCTCCGTGTTCGGGAAAGATGCCGAGGAGTACGCAGCCGTCGCGGCGAAGATGTCCACTTATGGCGTGAAGGCGATCGAGCTGAACCTGTCCTGCCCGCACGCGAAGGGCCTCGGCACCGAAATCGCCCAGGACGCCTCGGCGGTCCGGGACTTCACGCGCACGGTGAAGGACGTCGTCGACGTCCCCGTCTTCCCGAAGCTCTCGCCGAACGTCCAAGACATCGCCACGTTCGCGATCGCCGCCGAGGAAGGCGGGGCCGACGGCATCGTGGCCATCAACACGCTCAAAGCGATGGCGATCACGCCGGAGCTGAAGATGCCGTCCCTCGCGAACAAGTACGGCGGGCTGAGCGGTCCCGCGATCCGTTCGATCGGCGTGCGCGCCGTGTACGACATCTGTGACAAGGTCCATATCCCCGTGATCGGCGTCGGCGGAATTGGATCAGGACGAGACGCGCTCGAGTACATCATGGCGGGCGCGTGCGCCGTGCAGATCGGGACCGCGATTCTTTCCCGCGGCCTAGGCGTCTTCAACGAGATCTCGAAGGAGATGGCTTTCCTCCTAGAGGAGGCCGGTTTCCACTCCGTGCCTGAGGCGATCGGGGTCGCCCATGCCTAGGATTCAGGTCGTCCCCCTCCTGGAGATCGTCCGGGAGACGCCGACCACGATGACGTATCGCTTCCGCGCGGACCTGGGCGGCCAGCCGGGCCAGTTCCTGATGGTCTGGATCCCTCGATACGACGAGCTTCCGATGGCCCTGTCGTACCTCGGCGCGGTGAAGGGCATCACGGTCCGCGACTACGGGGATGCGACCCACGCCCTCGCCGCCTTCACCGCCGGAGACCGAATCGGAGTCCGAGGGCCGTACGGGAACGTGTTTCGGCTCGAAGGCCAGTCCGTCCTCGCGGTCGGCGGCGGAAGCGGGATGGCCTCCATGATCGCCGCGATAGAGGCCTTCTCACAGCAAGGGGCCCGGGTCGTCACCGCGGCCGGAGCGAAGAACTCGGAGGAACTCCTGTTCGTGGAACGTGCGAACGCGGCGGGGGAGGTGCACATCGCGACGGACGACGGCTCCCGCGGTTTTCACGGGTTCGTCCCGGCCTTGGCGGACAAGCTCCTCGCGCGCGACACGTTCCAACAGGTGATCGCGTGCGGGCCCGAGAAGATGATGTATGCGGTCGTGGACCTCGCCCGGAAGCGGGGCGTCCCGGTCCAGGCAAGCCTCGAACGGTACATGAAGTGCGGGATCGGCATCTGCGATGCGTGTGCCCTCGACGACAAGCTCGTGTGCGTGGACGGTTCGATCTTCACCGGGGAGGAGCTCGCCGAGTCCGAGGACTTCGGCCATTTTCGCCGCGACAAGAGCGGTCGCCGCGTCCCCGCGTGAGGCGACCGGCGACAAGGCTTAAGGCCGACGTGTGATGGCCGCGTCGATGTCCGACGCGAAGGTCGAGGCGCTCGGGAAAGACGTCGTCGACTGGTATGTCCGGCAGAACCCGATCTTCGCCACGTACATCGGCATCCACGACCACGACTCCCTCCTGCCAAAGGGGACGTACGAAGCCGAGATCGAGGAATGCAAGCGGGTCAAGGAATTTCTTCGGAACCTGGAAGCGATCGATCGGAAGGGGCTCTCACCGTCGAAGCGCGTGGACTATGGTGTCCTCCGAAACGCATTCCGGCTGTGGATCTTCCAGTCCGAGGGGATCGGGATTTGGAGGTCGAAGCCCGCGGCCTCCGACACGGTCGGGGACAGTCTCTTCCCCTTGTTCATGCGGTCGTTCGCGCCCCTCGCCAAGCGGCTCGGGAGCATCACGGGGCGCCTCGAACGGTCCCCCGCCTACATCGAAGAGACGAAGGGCCGGATTCGGACGCCGGTGAGGATGTGGTCCGAGATCGCCCTCGAGGCGACGGAGCGACTCCCCGGGTTCTTGCATGTCATCGAGGCAACAGGTAAGGAGACTCTCACGGGTCCGGAAGGGGCCCGCCTCCAGGAGGCCGTCGCGAAAACGGATGAAGCCCTCCAACGCCACGCGCGGTGGATCAGGCAGGACGTTCTCCCCCGGTCGAAGGACACGATCGGCATCGGAGCGGCGAAGTTCCGGAAGCTCGTCCGCCTTCGGGAACTCGGACTGACGGTCGAGGAGATCTACGCAATCGGCAAGAAGTATCTTCGCGAGAGCAAACGAGCCCTCGCCCTTCTCGCGAACGAAATCAAGCCCGGTGCATCGGTCGACGAGGCGAAGGAAATCGTGAAGTCGGACCATCCGCCGCGGTTCGAAGGGGCCCTCGAGTACACCGCGAAGGCGATGGCCGATGCGAAGCGGTTCATCACGGAGCATGACCTGGCGACGATCCCACCGAACGAAGAGCTCCACGTGATCGAGACGCCGTCGTACCTGCGACACGTGATCCCCTTTGCCGCATACAACGCCCCTGCCCGGTTCGAGAGCCGCAAACAAGGATTCTACATGGTGACACCGGTCGAGGACAAGCCGGAGATGCTGCGCGAGCACTCGTACCCGGGGACGCGGAACACGGCCGTCCACGAGGGGTATCCAGGTCACCACCTCCAGCTCACGTGCGCCAGCCTGAATCCGTCTTACGCGCGCATCTTCGGCGATGCGGTCGAGACGGTGGAGGGGTGGGCCCACTACTGCGAGGACATGATGAAGGAGGCGGGCTTCAGCCCCGACCCGAAGACGAAGTTTGTGCAGATGACGGACCAGATCTGGCGGGCGTGCCGCATCATCATCGACGTGGACTTGCACAGTGGCAAGATGGGCTTCGACGAGGCGGTCGACTTCCTCGTCCGCGAGTCGGGGATGGAGCGACCGGGAGCGATCGCGGAGGTGAAGCGCTACACCTACAACCCGGCATACCAGCTCTCGTACCTGATCGGCAAGCATCTCATCGTGCAACTTCGGAAGGACGTGAAAAAGGGCCTTGCGAAGAAGTTCTCGGAGAAGCTCTTTCACGACACGATCCTGTACGCGGGCTCCTTGCCGATGAAGTATGTCCGCGAGATCTTCGAGTACAAGATGAAGGAACTCAGGAGCTTGTCGAAAGCGGGCCTGTGACGACTTCCTGCCGGGGATGCGACGGAAGATTTCGATACCTTGATATCCGGCATCCTACATCGCACGCGCCGGAGTGCGTGAACGGATGAAGGATGTGAACGCGATCGCGAAGAAGGCCCTGGACTACAAAGAGAAGGGCCTCTCCGAGAAGGAGATCGCGGACGAACTCCACCTGTCACCAGAAACCGTCACCTGGCTCCTCACCCGGGGCGTGAAAGGCGGGGAGCCGCCCAAGGACGTGAAGATCGGGTGGCGGTCGATCGGCGTCTACGGAAACCGGATCGGGTTCATGGCCGCGGCGATGTCCGACATCGCCCTTGAGGAGATGGAGAAACGCCAGATGGACGCCGATGCCGTGATCGGAGTCGCTATCAACGGGATTCCACTCGCCGCGCTCATCAGCGAGGAGCTCGGGAAGGAGCTCATCATCTATCGTCCCAGCCAGGAACGACACGGCAAGGGCGGCGCGTTCTCCTCGAACTATGCGTCGCCACAAGGAAAGAAAGCGCTCATCGTGGACGACGTGGTGTCGACGGGCGATACGATCAAGGCCGCGATATCGGATGTCCACGAACTGGGTGGAACCATCGTGCTCGCCGTCGTCCTGGTGAACAAGACGGCCCACGACGAACTCGCGGGTGTCCCGTTGCGCGCGCTCATCCGTGCGCGCTCCATCTGAACCGCACAAAGCTTTAGCCCTTCACCCCGTTCCGAGCCGCGGGTGAGACGCACTGACCCATTGGTACGATGAGCTTCTCCCGGAGGCCAACGCCTACGTCGGCGAGAAGCGGGACATCGTCGTGAACGCAGGTCTGAGCGTCAGCGGACTCCAACACGTCGGTCGGCTCCGGGGAGAGATCACCCTGGCTCAGCTCCTGACGCGGAGCCTCAAGGAGGAAGGCCGACGGGCGCTCCAGAGCCTGGTCCTGTACACGCAAGATGAGTGGAAGGGTAAGGAGGGTCAGATCGACCAGTTCACAAAGGAGGACGGGAAGCAGTATGTCGGCCGCCGTCTCATCGATGTCCCCGATCCGATCGGATGTCACGGTAACTGGGTGGACCATTGCTGGGAAGACTTCGGCGGCGTGCTCGATCGCTTCGCCCCGGGCATCCGGATCGTCACGACGACCGAGACGTATCGAAATCCGGAGATGCAGGCCCTCGTGCGAGACCTCGCCTCCCGCGCGGAAGAAGTCCGCACGGTCGTGAACCGGTACCGGGCCCGCCATCCCTATCCTCCGGGATGGATTCCCTTCGAGGCGTTCTGCGAAGAATGCCACACGATCGGGGCGAAGACCACGGCCATCGAAGGGATGAACGCCTCCTATCGATGCGAACGCTGCGGCCATGTGGGGCGCTCGTCGATCGAGAAGGGCAAGCTGAACTGGCGGCTCGAGTGGCCCGCGCTCTGGAAGGTCTACCGCGTCGACATCGAGCCGTTCGGCAAGGACCATGCCACTCCTGGCGGCTCGCGGGATTCTTGCAAGGAGATCGCCGAATCGATCATGGACTTCCGAGCACCGATGGGCATCCCCTACGAATGGGTCGGGATCTCGGACCGCGGCAAGGACCTCGGGGACATGGGCTCCTCCGACTTCCTCGGCTTTTCCCCCGTCCAATGGGTCGAGGTGGCGGATCCGGAAGTGCTTCGATACATCTACGTGTACAATCCGATTTTCCGGCGCGTCGTCCTCGATCTGTACCGC
>Ga0209234_1000317_pt1 | contig 15938 bp, 14 predicted proteins | sample GraSoi013_1_20cm_2_FD_185816 | JGI IMG/M metagenome (GOLD analysis project Ga0209234, IMG submission 185816) | Grasslands soil microbial communities from the Angelo Coastal Reserve, California, USA - Sample 08_20_2013_1_20cm (SPAdes) (version 2) | ecosystem: Environmental > Terrestrial > Soil >... | reverse complement strand
AATCATCGAAATGATGGGTGAAAAGGACCGCGCGCGGCGGGAAGTGAAAACCGCCGGTCTGCCCACCATCCCGGGAAGCGAGGGCATCGTTGAAGGGGAGGAGCAACTCGCGAAGGAGGCAGCGCACATCGGGTATCCGCTGATTCTCAAAGCCTCTGCCGGCGGAGGTGGACGCGGCATGCGTGTGGTGCGCAAGCAGGATGAGCTTCTCGCCGCCTACCAGACGGCCCGTAGCGAGGCGCAGCAAGCCTTTGGCACACCCGACGTATACGCTGAAAAATTCCTGGAGCATCCTCGGCACATCGAGTTTCAGGTGCTGGGCGACCAGCATGGGAAAGTGATCCATCTGGGCGAACGTGAATGCAGTGTGCAGCGGCGGCACCAGAAATTAGTGGAGGAATCGCCTTCGCCAGTGCTGGACGCCAAGCGGCGGAAGGATCTTGGTGCGAAAGTGGTGAAGGCCCTAGACAAAATCGGCTACACCAACGCGGGGACCGTCGAGTTCCTGATGGATGTAGACGGCGCAATGTACTTCATTGAGATGAATACGCGCATTCAGGTCGAGCATCCCGTGACCGAGCTCGTCACGGGAGTGGATTTGATCAAGGCGCAAATCCGGATCGCCGCCGGGGAACGAATGGAGGATGCCACGGGGGAGATTCACCACTCCGGGCATGCCATCGAATGCCGGATTAATGCCGAGGATCCGGTGACCTTTGTGCCCTCGGCGGGACGCATTACGACCTTCCAGGCACCAGGGGGCACGGGAGTGCGCGTGGATTCCGCTGCTTATGCCGACGCCGTCATTCCTCCGTACTACGATTCGATGATAGCAAAGCTGATCGTCAAGGGACGCGACCGCACAGAAGCTATCGGCCGCATGAAGCGGGCGCTCGAGATGTTCGTCATCGAAGGCATCAAGACCTCGATCCCGCTGCACCGCAGAATTCTGGCCGATCCAGACTTTGTTGCGGGGAAGATCGATACCCACTTCATCGAAAGATTGCTCGGAACGAACGGAAAATGACCGTGAAGCGCCTTGTTCTACCGCGGCTGTATGTGATATTAGACGCAGCCTTGATTACCGTTCCCGAAACGGACTTCGCTCAGAAACTTGTCAATGCAGGTGTCCGCTTGCTCCAATACCGGAACAAGCGGGCGTCTGCGCGTGAATTGTTCGAATGCTCGAGGCGTCTTTCTTCTTTGTTAATTCCCCAAGGTGTTTCGTTTATAGTAAATGACCGCGCAGATGTCGCGTCGGCCGCGGAGGCCAGTGGCGTTCACGTTGGACAAGAAGACTTGCGAGCAGAAGCAGCGCGTTCGGTGATCGGGGCGGGCAAGCTATTGGGTGTTTCGACGCACAACTTGGAGCAGTTCAGAGAAGCCGCTGCCACGTCCGCTGACGCGGTCGCCGTAGGGCCGGTGTTTTCCACCTCCACGAAGGCCAGCCCGGATCCAGTCGTTGGAATCGAATTGATTCGCCGGATCCGGCCACTGACGGACAAGCCGATTGTGGCCATCGGGGGAATCAAGTTGGAATGCGCCGCACAAGTCATTCAGGCCGGCGCCGATTCCGTTGCGGTTGCGAGCGATATCCTCCTCGCGCCTGATCCCAGGCGCCGAGCTCAGCAATATATCGAACTTCTGGAAGCCGCGAACCATGCGGCTGACGTTTGAGGTAACCCTGAATGGCCGACACTACGCACGCCATCCCGCAAAGCAATGCCAAGAAGCCAACCGGCTTTGTGCGGGCCATTGGATTGTTTGATGGCACCATGATTGTCGTGGGCTCAATGATCGGATCGGGGATCTTCATTGTGGCTGCGGATATTTCACGGCAAACGGGTTCCGCAGGTGGTTTGCTTCTCACCTGGATTCTCACCGGGCTCTTGACGATTTCTGCTGCGCTTTCCTATGGAGAGCTAGCAGCCCTATTCCCGCATGCGGGCGGTCAATACGTCTATTTGCGCGAGGCGTATTCGCCGCTTTGGGGATTTCTTTACGGCTGGACGCTCTTCCTGGTGATTCAGACGGGGACGATTGCAGCCGTGGCTGTTGGTTTCGCGCGCTACGTCGGTGTCTTGGTACCGTCGATTTCTCCGAACGTATGGATCGTCCACCCCATTGCACTCGGTTCGAAGTACGCCGTCAGCCTTTCGGTCCAGCAGTTGGTCGGCGTGCTGATGATCGTCTTCCTGACGTTCATCAATACGCTGGGCGTGCGGCTCGGGAAGCTGATCCAAAACATCTTCACCAGCGCGAAGACACTGTCCCTTCTGGGATTGATTTTCTTGGGTATTTTCGTGGGGAGAAATGCCGGGGCCATTACCGAGAATTTCAACCACTTGTGGACGATTCGCAACGCACAGCCCATCGAGCCAGGTGCGAATTTCCTGAGAAGCTTTGTGCCGACCATCACTGCGGCGGGCGGTGCGTTTGGGTTGCTGGTAGCTTACGGAGTGGCGCAAGTCGGTTCGCTTTTTTCCGCAGACGCTTGGAACAATATCGGCTTCACGGCCGCAGAAGTGAAGAACCCGAAACGCGACGTGGCACTTTCCATGGCTTTTGGGACCATTATCGTAATCACGCTGTATTGCCTGGCGAATCTGGCGTACCTGTGCACCCTTCCGCTGGTGCAAATTCAGACCGCTGCCGACGATCGCGTGGCCAGCGCGGCCTTGAACGCTATCTTCGGTCCCACCGGCGCGATGATTATGGCCGTGGCGATTATTATCTCAACGTTTGGCTGCAATAACGGGTTGATTCTGGCCGGCGCGCGGGTGTCCTATGCCATGGCCAAGGACGGACTTTTCTTTAGATCCACCGGCACGCTGAATAGCAGGGGTGTTCCTGGCACTGCCTTGGTGTATCAGGGGAGTTGGGTCGCCGTCTTGATATTGCTGCGTACACGGCACGTGGACGCGGCTGGCGCGGTCACCTATGGCAATCTTTACAGCGACCTGCTCGACTACGTAGTTTTCTCCGTCTTGATCTTCTATGTGCTCACGATTGCGGGTATCTTTGTCCTGCGCGCGAAGCGACCTACTGCAGAACGTCCTTATCGTGCGTTCGGCTATCCGTTTGTCCCCTCGTTGTACATCGTTGCGGCGCTGGCCATCATGTTTGTGCTGCTGCTCTATAGGACGCAGACCGCCTGGCCGGGTTTGGTGATCGTGCTTTTGGGCGTGCCGGTTTACTTCGTGTGGTCGCGGCGGGCCAAACCAGTCGCCAACACGGAATAACCTAATTTTCTTGTAGGGGCGCAGTACGCTGCCCCCTACAATACTTAAAGCCAAATTGGACGCAACCAGGAAAACGGATAAACCGGGGAAATCCCCCAAAGGAGGAGTTGCATGGGCAACCCCTTGTTTGCCAGAAAACCGATGAGCATGTTGCTCGCGGAAACGCGGGAGGAAGGCGGGCACAGTCTGAAGCGCACGCTCGGCCCCTTTCAATTGACGGCATTGGGCGTCGGCGCGATCATCGGCGCGGGTATCTTTGTGCTTTCCGGTCTGGGTGCACACTATGCTGGGCCCGGCTTGATGCTTTCCTTTGTGCTCTCGGGGCTAGGGTGTGCGTTTGCGGGGCTCTGCTACGCCGAGTTTGCCGCGATGATTCCGCTAGCGGGCAGCGCTTACACCTATGCCTACGCTACCCTGGGGGAACTGTTCGCCTGGATCATCGGCTGGGATCTCACGCTGGAATACGCCATGGGCGCGAGCACGGTTTCCTCGGGCTGGTCCAACCACTTCATCGAGCTGCTCAATATTTTCAAGATCAAAATGCCGTTGTGGCTGGCCTATGACCATTGGACGGGGCTGAGCACGGCTACCAAGATCGTCGCGCGCCAGATGGCACAGGCGGCGGATGCCACTCTGCAGCCAGGCACGCAGGCTTTTCTCGATAAGGTCGATGCCATCATCAAAGCGCAGACGCCGGAATTAGTTCAGCAGGCCCACGGGCTTCTCAATGCACCAACGATTTTTGGAGTGGAGATCGGCTTTAACCTGCCTGCCTTTTTGATCGCACTGGTCATCACCGCGATTCTGGTCATCGGCATCAAGGAGAGTGCGAGATTCAATGCGGCGATAGTGACGATCAAGGTGGCTGTGGTCCTGTTCGTTATCGGCCTGGGCATCCATTACGTAAACTTTGCGAATTGGGGTCACGACTGGTCCACGTTTGCGCCGATGGGCTTCTCCGGGGTTGGAGCAGGCGCCGCCTACATCTTTTTTGCCTATATCGGCTTTGACGCGGTTTCGACAACTGCTCAGGAAGCCAAAAACCCGCAACGCGATTTACCCATCGGCATTATCGTGTCGCTGTTGATTTGTACATTTCTCTACATTGCGGTAGCGGGTGTGCTGACGGGAATGGTTCACTGGCAGGACGTCAACATCGAAGCGCCCATCGCCCGGGCTTTCCTGGACCGCGGACTCTCCACGGCGTCCCATGTCATCACCCTCGGTGCATTGGCGGGACTTACGAGCGTAATGCTGGTCATGCTGCTCGGGCAGACGCGCGTTCTCTACGCCATGGCGAATGACGGGTTATTGCCAAAGAAGTTCTTTGCCGCGGTGCATCCAAAGTTCCGCACTCCTTACAAGAACACCATGCTCGTGGGATTGCTTGCCGCCATCGTTGGCAGCGTGACGCCGATCGACGATATCGGCAAGATGGTGAACATTGGCACGCTGCTGGCGTTCGTCATTGTTTGTATCGCGGTTATGATCCTGCGCAGCACGAATCCCGGTCAGGCGCGGCCGTTCCGTACCCCCTGGGTTCCGGTCGTCCCGATTCTCGGCATCCTGTTCAACGGGTACATGATGTACAAACTCGGCTGGGTAAACTGGGCTCGCTTGATCGTATGGCTGGTGATTGGACTGGTGATTTATTTCACCTACAGCCGTTACCATAGCCGCGTCAGCAACGGGCAACCGAAGTAGGACTTCCTTGCAGCAGGCCGGGCTGGAGTAGCGCTCGGCCTGTCTTCAGTCTATAGAACATCCTCCCCGCCATGAATGGCAGGGATTCCTGTTTTGCGGGAATCTCTGGGTTCCTCCCCCAGCCGACCTACTTCAGCGGAGGACACGAGGAGGCTTAACTTTCGGGCTATCCGCCCGTAGGTCTTTTCGACGCGAAGAGAAACCGATCGCTTGCCGGGTCCTGAACGCTGGGAAGTGCGCTCACCATGGGGGCCATGGGGGTCAAACCGTGGGGAAACCGTGGGGGTCAAACGCTGCTTTCCTTAGGCCGATTCAGGTAGAGTATTTGTTTCCGTTGACGGCACGATGACATCCTTCCGATCCAGCCTAAAAGAAGTTTGGGACCGACTCTCCTGGCCCGATTTGGCTTCGACTGCAATGGCCGCCGCGGGATTGCTAACCGGCATCTTTGGGTTGCGCGGCGGCCTTTTCAGCTTCTTGAAATATCTCGCGGTTCTTGCTGGCGCTTATCTTTTGTTCCGGCTGATCGGCTGGTGGAGAAACCGGCTGCTGTGGAGTCTACGAAACCGCCTGATCGTTGCCTATCTGTTTATCGCCGTCGTTCCGATTTTGTTGATTGTCACCCTTGTTCTTCTTGCTGGACGCATACTCTATTCGCAGCTCGGCGCCTATCTTTTGCATGAAGATATCCAGAACCGCGTCGCTATGATTGCGGATATCTCGGAACACATTGCCATCGCAGACGGAACGCTTCCGCAGGGTGTATCGCAAGACGAGTCGGAGCGTATCCTGGCGGCCCAATCCCACGCGGTTCACGATCGTGAGCTCCCCGGATTGAGCATCAGCTTCGCGGACGATACCGCTTTGTTGAGAAAGATAACTCCCTCCAGTAAGACGTCGTATGCCGGCCTGTTGCAGCAGGGAGATTCGCTATCCCTGACAAGTCTCCGGGCCATCCCGGGGAGCAAGGGAGAGCGCATTGTGATGCTCCAGGTGCCGGTGACGCCGGAGTTCTTAAACACTGTCGCGCCGGACCTCGGCGCCATTCAGTTGAATCTTATGGAGCGCTACACGGGCGGTGCCCCGCAAGCGGTTATCTATCCGTCTGGCGAGGAACAATACAAGGTGGCGAAGCCTATCGTCGCGCAGAACCGTGTACTCCAAGACGCCATGTTTTGGATCGACCCTGCTGTAAGCGTCGTGTCCAGCCTCGACTCCGTCTTCGTGGCGCATGATGGCAAGGTGGAGTTGCACCGACCAGTGCTCGCTGTATTCAACGCGCGGCCATCCCGCCTGAATGCCAGGATTTTTACTTCCCTGGGAGAACTGCGCGATTCCTATCTTCTCCTCCTCATTCTCGTGGGAATCGTTTTCCTGTTAATTGAAGCCGCCGCGCTGGCCACCGGAATTGTGCTTACACGGCGGATTACCAGGGCCGTTGCCGATCTTTACCGTGGCACCCAGTATGTGCAGGCCATGGACTTCTCTCATCGCGTGCAGATCGAGCACCGCGATCAGCTCGGTGAGCTGGCCGAATCGTTTAACCAAATGACGGGTTCCATCAGCACACTCATCGAAGAACAGAATAAACGCCAGCGGCTGGAGAATGAAATTTCCATCGCTCGAGAGGTGCAAAACCAGCTTTTCCCGAGCACCTTGCCCTCCGTGCCGGGAGTCGAGATTGAGGCCATTTGCAAGGCCGCGCGTTCCGTCAGCGGCGACTACTATGACTTCATTCAACTCAGCCCGACGCATATTGCTGTTGCCATTGCGGATATCTCGGGAAAGGGAATTTCGGCGGCCCTGCTGATGGCCAGTCTGCAGGCAGCGCTGCGTAGCCAGATGCTTTCAGAAGGCAGCGAACGCTTGAACATGGCCGAACTGGTATCGCGCCTGAACAAGCATCTGGTGCGCAACACCGGCGACGACCGGTTCGCGACCTTCTTCATCGCCATCTACGACAGCGCCACGCGAACGCTGCGCTATACGAATGCCGGTCACCTGCCGGCTTTTCTGATCTGCAATGGCAATTCGGAACAATTGGATAAAGGTGGCATGGTGTTGGGGGTCATGGAAGATTACGTCTATGAGGAAGGATCGCTAGAAGTACGGCCCGACGCGCTGCTGATCGGATATAGTGACGGCCTGATCGAGCCGGAGAACGTCTATGGCGAAGAATTTGGGATTCGCCGGTTGCAGGAAGCCGCTGTCCGCTTGCAAGGGGCCGCACCGCTCATGGTTGCGGAGTCACTGATGGCTGCGGCGGAGGAGTGGGCCGGTACTCCCGAACAGGCCGATGACATGACCGTGATCGTTGCGCGGCTTCGGTAGTACCTCCGTTGCGGCTAGGCTATACTGAAAATCCTTCCGAGAGATTTGCCGGGGAGATGAATGTCGCTGCGCAATCGAGTGGCACTGGTAACTGGTGGGAGCAGAGGCATTGGCCGCGGGCTCGCTCTGCGGCTGGCGCAGGATGGAGCGCGAATGGCCATCGCCTATCGCTCCAATAAAGTTGCCGCACAGCAGGCGCTGCGTCAGTTGCAGGCACACGGGGCGGATTGCGTGGCCGTCGAGACGGACATCACCGATCCCGGGCGTTGCGACCAGCTGATCAAAACGGTGGTCGATCGGTTCGGGCGAATCGATGTCATCGTCAACAATGTGGGAGACTTTCGCTGGGGAGCGCTGGCTGAATCGTCGCTGCAGGACTGGGAAGGCATCTTCACTTCGAACCTGCTCACGGTCTTGTATATGTGCCGCGCTGCGCTGCCGCATATGCGGAAGGCGCGCTGGGGCCGAATCATCAATTTGGGCGCCGTCGGCGCGGAACGGGCATTCGGGCAGGCGAAAATATCGGCGTATGCCGCTGCCAAGGCCGCGGTTGTGGCGCTGTCTCGTTCTTTGGCACTTGAGGAAGCCAAGAACGGGATCACGGTGAACGTCGTGAACCCTTCCAGCATCGATGAGAATGAGCTGACACTGGAAGAGGCTCGCAAGATTCACGACGCGCGTTTTCCGATCGGGCGTCCCCCGACGGTCGAAGACGTTGCTGCCACGGTAGCGTTTTTCGCCTCCGAAGAGGCCGAATATGTTACGGGCCAGGTTGTCAATGTCAGCGGCGGCTGGATGCTTTGATCGTGCCCGTAAACCTCCTATGAAAGCGCTCACGGCTACGGAAATGCGCGAGGTGGACCGCCTCACGACCGAACGCTACGGTATTCCCAGCCTGCAGATGATGGAGGCTGCCGGTAAAAACGTCGCGGATGCGATACTGCGTGACTTTTCTCCCGCATTGCCGCAGCGCGTCACCGTTCTCTGCGGTAAGGGAAATAACGGCGGTGACGGCTTAGTCGCCGCCCGACACCTAAGAGCCGCGGGGATTGGCCTGCGCGTGTGCCTCTTTGGGGGTCTGCAGGAGATGCGCGGCGACGCGGGTGCAAACCTTGCCCGTTATCTCGAAGCGGGAAATACAATCCTGACCATCGAGGATGAGACTGTTTGGGAGCGCGTTTGGCCTGGAGTTGCTGAATCGGACGTCATCGTTGACGCGCTCTTGGGCACGGGCCTCCGCGGCACGGCAACTGGGTTGATTGCGCAAGCCATCGAAGACATCAATCGTTTGTCAGCTCATGCGACTGCGGCGAGTCCAACATTGATTCTCGCAGTAGATACACCTTCGGGGCTACCTTCAGACGGGCAGCATGCCGAAGGTCCGGTTCTTCGCGCACATCGCACTGTCACCTTCACCGCTCCCAAAGTCAGCCAGCTCCTTTCTGGAGACGCCGATGCTGTAGGTGCTTTGGACGTTTGCGCCATTGGCTCGCCTTTCGACCTGATAGAAGAAATTGGCCAGGGAAAGCTTCGCTGGGCTGGGCCGGATGAATTTGCGCAGTTGCCGCTGGTTCGCGCGGTCAGAGCGCACAAAGGAAATTTCGGGCATGTCCTCCTCATCGCCGGTTCGTTAGGGAAGAGCGGTGCCGCCATTCTGTCAGGCCGTGGCGCGCTGCGGACTGGCGCCGGTCTGGTCACCATAGCTACGCCCGACATTGTGCTGCCCCACGTTGCAGGAGGCCAGCCGGAATACATGTCTGAGAGTCTGGAGTCGACTGATGAAGGCACCGTTGCCTTCAGCAGCCTCGAGGGAAATAGTTTCGAAGAAATCTTGAAAGGGAAGACCGTTCTTGGCATCGGTCCGGGTCTGGGCACCCACACCGAAACGCAGAAATTCATTCGCACTGTCGTTCGCGACACACCCCTGCCCACGATTTTAGACGCAGATGGTTTGAACGCTTTTGCCGGCAGTGGTGACCTTTTTCGCGACCGCCAATCGAGTTTTCTCGCTCTTACGCCCCACCCCGGTGAAATGGGTCGGCTTCTCGGAATCTCAACCCAGACCATTCAGGCCGACCGCCTCGCAATGGCGCTTGATGCCGCACGACGCTGGAACGCCCACTTTGTTCTCAAGGGTTACCACTCGATCGTGGCTTCGCCGGACGGACAAGTCTTCGTCAGCACGGCTGGCAACGCCGGCTTGGCGAAAGGCGGCACGGGGGACGTCCTTACGGGGATCCTCGCGGCGCTCATTGCGCAATTTGGCGCGAACGACGGGGCGCGAGTGTTGAGCCTCGGCGTCTACCTTCACGGTCTGGCCGCGGAGTTGGCCTCCCATGGAGCGGATCTATCCGGCCTCCTGGCCGGTGAAGTTGCGGACGCTGTGCCCCGCGCCCGGCTGAAACTCCTGGAGGAATTACGGTCGAGTGTCTGAGGAAATTATCACCCATACCGCTGAGGAAACCATCCGCTGGGGCAGGGAATTCTCAAAGCGCCTGAAGGCTCCCGTGTTGGTGCTTCTCACCGGCGAGCTGGGGACTGGAAAAACAACGTTAACCAAAGGCATCGTTTCCGGACTCGGCGTCGCCAACGAGGACGACGTCACCAGCCCAACCTTCACCCTCGTTCACGTGTATGGGAGGCCTGCCGAGGTCTATCACGCCGATTTATACCGCATTGAGAGTCTTCACGATTTTGAGACTTTGGGAATGGAGGACATGTTCACAACTTCCTCTGTAGCGATTCTGGAGTGGTCAGAGCGCTTCCCCTTACGGTCTCCCTGGCCGGAGATCCGAGTGCATCTTGAGCACCTGGGAGGCGACGTCCGCCGGATCACTGTCCTGTAAGCCCCCGGAAATCTGGGGCCCGCGAGCCTGCTCTTACTCTCTGGTGACGGACCCATCCGGATTTCTTGCCCGGCTCCCCTGCGGCTGCTAACGTGAAAATAGCTATGTTCGGCTAAATAGATGTCTAACGAACTTCTAACCCTCATCGCCACCGAAGAGGCTCGGACCGAACTCACGAGCTATAACGTCACGATCCCCATGGCATCGCTGGCGATCGGCGTGGATAACATCCACCACGATGTATTCTTGAGCCCCAAGTTTGTCCAGGCGGCGCGCGATTATCTTTTCGACGTTATTCGCCAGAACACCAGCAGCACCTATCTTCCGGGGATCGAACTTCGCACCTCACGTGGACCGGATAGTGGGGGCTTCCGCAAGCTGCTCTCCGAGCTGCTGCAAAGTTCTCTGACACAGGCCAAGTATCACAAAAACATTGAAATTGACCTGCTTTTCCGGCTGGGCCTGTTGAAATTTCTGACCTTCGAAATAGGCAATCAATTTGCCATCCTGGTCCTCGAAGGCAAGGAATGGATACGCAAGAGGGGCGAACATTTCGAGCGCAGTCAGCAGGCGCATGTTATAAAAGCACGGTTGTCGGAACTGCAGTCCGCGCGGAGGGGGGTCATCAGGCGGGTGGGCCAGCAAGTGGCGCAGATTGTTGTCGACGTGGAAGACAACGTCATCGCAAAAGCTCGTCGCGCGCTGTTTGGCGAAGAATTCGCTTCTTATTACGAGCTTTGTAAGAATCGTCTGATTTTCCTCGACGGCGGGAAGGACGATGTTTTCTTTCTGGAACATTACGTCCTCTTGGGCAATTATGCTCGTGATGCCGACCGCTTTGAGGCCATGGACACGCTTTTCCAGGAATTCCTCCGTGAAGCCGGAATTACGCCCGGTCATGATCCAGGGCACACAGAGGCTATCCAGACCCATACCGCGCTCTTGGAAGCAGTGCAGACGATTCGCACGGACATTACAAACCTCGAGGAACAGCGCGAAAACACACGCAAGAGACTTGACCGGGGCGATGGTTTCTTCACAAAGCTTCTAAGTTCGGGTGATCCTGCCGACCTGAAAGCATCCCTGAATGACATCGAGCTCCGGCTCAAGCATCAGGAATACAAGCTGGAGGAGTTGGGACCCCAGATTGACGTGGCCAGGCAAAAGCTCGATTTCTTCGTCAAGGAGCATGCTGGGAAGCTCGGCGAATTTCTGAACGAGCCGGAAAACGCGAAGCGCCTGTTCGACGCAAGTTCCGCCTCGGAGCTGGAGGCGCCCACGCGCGCGCGGTTGCTTGCGCAGCTCCTCGACCGTCTCGAACTGCACGAAATTCTCTATCACATCCTGGCAAGCTATGAAATCCGCCCCATCGCAGGTGATTATTGCCCCCCTGTACATTTACAGCAACTGCGCAAGGCGCTGGTTTCGAAAGAAGAGCTGAAGCAGGTAGAGCAGGTCATCAAACAAGTGCCCGCCAAGAAATTGTCGCTCAAGGCCATCGAGGAACTGTCGAAAAAGATACGCCGCTATTCTCGCGAGGAAATGCAAGCTTTAGTGTTGCGTTTTGCCAACGACTTTCTTCGCCTCAGGAGGGATCTGCGTGACGCCGAACATCTGATCACTTGCATGGAGCGCGTCAACCTGGTCACCACTGAAAAGGCACGCGAACTGTCCCGCTTGAACAACCGGCTTTACGAGTGCGTGCTTCCAGAGGAAGCTCGGCCGGAGCAAGACCACGTCGTCTCGCACGTGATCATCAAGTCCGACGTGCGAGGCTCCACGCGCATGACGCAAGATTTGCTCTCGCGCGGACTAAACCCAGCTTCACACTTCAGCCTGAATCTGCACGAGCCTGTCAAAAAGCTTCTGGACCGCTATTCGGCAAAGAAAGTATTTATCGAAGGTGATGCGATCATCCTCGCTATTTTCGAAACGGAATCGACGGTCGCCTATGCGCGGCCGGTGGCCAAGGCCTGCATCCTTTCGCGCCAGATTCTTGCTGTTTGCAACTCTTACAACGAGAGCGCGTCGGCCAGCAATCTTCCCGCGCTGGAACTTGGCCTGGGGGTTGCATTTCAGGGTTCGGCTCCCACCTATTGGACCGACGGAGATTCGCGCATCATGATTTCAAAGGCGCTGAATCTCTCCGACCGTCTTTCCGGCTGCGCCAAGCTTGCGAAACGCATGCTGGCCGGACAGAAGAGCCACTTTTCGGTTTTTCAATTTCTAAATACCATGGAGGGGGCGTCGGCCGAAGAGTTGGACGAATTCCTGGTTCGTTACAACATGAACGGGATCGAGCTCAACGACGAGGGTTTTCAAAAACTCTCCGAGGAGATTTCACTCGACTCCATCGAAACGAAGCTTGATAAACCATGGGGCAAGGAAAAGGTCACTCTCTATTACGGAGAGGTGCCCCTTGGAGAATCCGTGGAACTTCTAGTGTTGCGCAAAGGTATGGCCCGGCAATTGCTCCCCGATGGGAAAATTGGGGCTCCTTCCTCTCATGCTTATTACGAGGTTTGCACGAGCCCTGCACTCTACGACCTCGTTGCAGCGTTGATCCGCACCCAACAAGCCGCCGCAATGGCTTCCCATCGCAACTGACCTTGCCTTGAGAGACTGCGAAGCGCTCCACTATACTGCTCGTGGAGGCGAAAAGAGTCCGGTGACTTTCCCGGCCTTCAAAGCCGGTGATTCGGTCCTTCGCGGGTCGAATGGTGGGTTCGACTCCCACACGCTTCCGCCAAGCCCTTTCTTTACGCGGTCTTACCTACCGAGGCTGACTCCATTTCAGAGTCTGACTCCAATTGAGTGATTTGCTGTCCGATCCGCTGAGAGAACTTCTCAGAAGCGACGCGCTCGGCGTCGCCAAGGATGTGCGCGTAATGCTCCAACGTGACGTTAGAATCAGCATGCCGCATAAGCCGGGTGACGACGTGAATTGGAGTGCCTGCTTCGAGCAGCTCCGAACTGATGGCGACAACCTCATCGAAGAAACCAATTCGTCGCGTGCTGCTGTCGCCCGCTACGAAGGCACGCAAAACATCGATGAGCCGCTGGCGATGTTGCGCTCGGCTGCGACCAGCTACTACCATGCTGACGGTCTCGGTTCGATCACTTCGCTGAGCAACGCAGCGGGGGCACTGGCGCAAACCTACACATTCGACTCGTTCGGTAAGCTGACGGCTTCGAGCGGGTTCGCTGACCAACCCATTCCAATATACCGGGCGTGAGTTCGACTCAGAATCGAGTCTCTACTACATGCGTGCCCGGTATTTCGATCCCTCCACCAGCAGGTTCATCGGTGAAGACCCGAACGATCAGGGATCGCTGTATGACAACCCCAATCTTTATGAGTACGTCGAAAACAACCCGACAAACTGGATTGACCCTCCGGGGCTGTACACATTGGATCCACATCAAAAGATACCGCCTCTTCCGCCTTCGCCGGAGATCGACAAACTGCTGAAATGCATAGAGTCGAAGACGGGCCTGAATCTCGTAGTGACTTCAACTTCCGAAAACACTCCTGTCCATCCTCCTGGTAAGCCGCACAGGAGGGGCGTCGCCGTTGATCTGAAGTATGATCCGGGCAATGCCGATACGATCTTGTGCACGGCTGCAGGTTGTGGCGCTGGTTTTGGGTTGGATGAGGCAAAGCATCCAGCGCCAAAGTCCCAGGGCAACCACATTCACTTACAGATTCCACTTGGTCCGCCGAAGATGGGCGGTGGACATGGCGACATTCCGTAGAATGGCTGCAGCGGCGGGTGCAAATGATCCACATCGACGCGAATCCGATGAGTGCGTTAAGAATAGTTTTTTCGGCGATGCTCTTGCTTCTGTCCGTACTGTTTTTCGGGCACGGCGCAGCTCGTGCCAACGAAAAACCGGAGCTGTGCAAACCGGAATCTCTTCCTTCGGAAATTCAGAATCGCCTCAAGGAGGAGTACGGCTCCTGGAAGATCCAGGAACCCACGGACCTAAGTCAGCGTGCCCGGGAAGCGTGGGAACCTGAGAAGCCGCTGACGTGCCCGGGAATCGCAGTTGGGCACTTCGAGAGCGCGAATAGTCTTTCACATGCCGTTTTGCTTGTCCCGACGGGTCACCCAGACGAGGGCTACAGGTTTTTGGTTTTTAGCCAGAAACTGGGCCAGCCGGGTTACGAGGTTCGGGTTCTAGACAAGTTGGACGAAAAGGGAGCGGCCAACTACTACATTCAAAGTACGCCGATCAGCAAGTTCTTCGATGAGGCGTCTCGGAAGAAGTTCCAGGCCCATACCAAGGACGGCATCTTGCTTACAGATTCAGGCGAAAACGAGTTGGCGTTGAGGTGTACTTCTGGTCTGGTGGTCGCTACAGGCATGAGCCGATAGACTATTAGCCGCCTCGGTCAGTCCTGCCGGGGCCGGTTACCGTGCAGCGCCGGAGAGCGCCCGAAGAGCGGCGTCTTCGACGCCGGATGTGGGGGGTAGACACGATCACCCCAAACCGTGATGTGCGCTGGGGACGCAATTCGCACGAGAAAGCTGCGAACCATGAGGAAATACGCTAAAATTTCGCAAGGAGATTCACAATATGCCCGAGAGCATAATTGTTAGCAACCCGGCTATCCTCAGCGGTGAACCCGTCTTTCGCGGAACGCGAGTTCCTTTCAAGTCGCTGACAGACTATCTGGAGCACGGGCGGCCGCTGTCTGAGTTTCTGGAAGATTTCCCCAGTGTAACCGAGGCCGAAGCTATTGCGGCGATTGAAGAAGCCAGAACGAGCTTGACCGCCACATTGAAATGAGACTGCTCTTGGATGAGTGCGTCCCCAGGAAGGTCAAGTACCTATTTTCCGAAGGCGGTCATGAATGTGAGACCGTTCAAGACGCAGGATTCAGCGGCAAGGAGAATGGGGAGCTGCTGGCCCTGGCTGAAGAGCAATTTGACGTCTTCGTCACAATAGACAAGAACATTCGGTATCAGCAGAACATGACGGGCCGGAACATAGCTATCTTGATCATCCGCCCGGCTTCGAACGATCTGGATGACATCCGGCCGCATGTCCCACATGCGCTCATCGAACTGCAGTCTCTGAAGCCCGGCCAGTTAGTCGAAGTCGGGATCCTGGGGTAAGACCCACTACATATTTTTCGATGCGTGCGCGGACCACAACGGCGTGAGATCGCTGTTGGTTGCTTAGCAGCGGCTCACGTAGAATCCAGTCATGCGAGCGTGGGTCGTGCTTCGTCAACTTCTGGCGGCAACAATCTGCGCTGTGCTTGCACTGCCCGCCTGTTCGAATGCTGCTCCTCTCAGCAGCTCCACACCAAGCCACATCTACGACACGGAGACGTTGTCAAAAACTCGTGTCTGGGGATCAAACGAAAAAAACCTGCTGGTAAGTGAAAAGCAGCACTGGGGTTACGAGAAGTGTAGATGGGAAAACGTGGTGGGGTCAGTAGTTACCTACGACTACGACGCCTTCGGCAACTTGATCCACCAAACAGGCACGACCTACAACAACTACCTCTTCGCCGCCGAACAATTCGACCCCGACCTGAATCTTTACTACAACCGCGCCCGCAGGTGAAGAAGTTCGGAAAGATCGGGCGGGCGCATAAACGCGCTGAACCGGCTAAAGACCCTGAAGGAGGACGGCGCGTGTAAGACAACCTATGCGTAATCGGGAATTGGGGAAGTCCCTTCCAAGCCCCTGCGAGGAAAACCCCCCGTGGCGGCTTGTTCCTCGACATTACGAGCGGGAAGTAGGGCCGGCGAAATGCTGGGGTAGCTAGACCACGGGCTTTAACGCAGAGCTAGACAGG
>Ga0209234_1000316_pt1 | contig 15943 bp, 10 predicted proteins | sample GraSoi013_1_20cm_2_FD_185816 | JGI IMG/M metagenome (GOLD analysis project Ga0209234, IMG submission 185816) | Grasslands soil microbial communities from the Angelo Coastal Reserve, California, USA - Sample 08_20_2013_1_20cm (SPAdes) (version 2) | ecosystem: Environmental > Terrestrial > Soil >... | reverse complement strand
TATCTCCGTCGTTGGTTTCGACGATATTGATTTTGGCCAGTTCATCCATCCACCTCTCGCTACCATCCGGCTCTCGCGCACGGAGCTGGGCGGGAAGGCGTTCAACGCCCTGTTCCGAATTCTTCACGGAGAATCGAAGGAAGGCGAGGAGTATAACGTCGAGACGCATTTGTAGTCCGCGAGTCGACTGGTCCGGCGCCCAATACCGGCCACTGAACACAAGGACGCTTCTTGCGGACTACGTCAGGACTTGCTCGCCGCAATTTTCGGCTCGGTAATTGCAGAATCTGGTTGGCCATGACGTTTTCGACTCGCTTGCACCACGCCGCTCGGCCGCCGGATTTCCAGGTATTTGCCGAGTGCTCGGCGTCTAGACCGAAGTGAACACGGCGATCGCTTGCCGAGAGATAACTCCCTGCTGTGCTCACGGTCGCGTGTTGCTCCTTTCCAGATGCGACCACAAGCTTAATCACGGCGCCGATTCCCTCGCGGTTACTTTTCTGGCCGACAAGGCGAATGAGCAGCCACTTGGCGTTATGCTGGATGGAGGAGCCGGAAGGACTGCAATCCGCGGCGCGCGGTCTCGAGTTCGGAAAACCGGCTGCCTTCCTGCTCCAGCAGATAATATTCCGCCCCGCCCGCGCTTTCGGCTGCTTCGAAAATGTTTTTCCACTCTGCAGCACCTTCGCCGAACAGAACCGTGTAACCTTTCGCCGGTTCCGGTGACCAGTCTTTGAGATGGAGAGAACGGATTCTGCCCGGATTCGCGCGAATCCACGTTACCGGATCGGAGCCGGCCTCCAGACAAGTGCCCACATCCAACTGAAGCATGATCGATGGTTTTGTATTCTTGGCGAGGATTTCGACAGGGCGATGGTTTTCGACGGGAATAAACTCTCTCTTGTGATTGTGATAGCCCGCCTTCAAGCCGAATGATTCAAGCTGATCAGCGGCAAAATTCAACGCGTCGGCGACCGCCTTCCAGCCGTCCAGACCGGCTTTCGGATCCGCCGAAGCCACAACTACGTATTTGCTGCCCAGAATCAAGTTCATGTCGCGCGCCCGGCCGATGTGCTCCGGACTCAAATAGGAACTGTCGTTGTGCGTCGAGAAACACCGGATGCCGAGATCGTCCAGAAGTCTTCTCATCTGCTTGGTTTGACTTTCGGACCATTCGAAATAGGGCGCATAGAATTCGACACCCTGATATCCCATCTGCGCGACGGCGCGCACGGTGGCCTCGGGGTCTTTTTTCAATTCCTCGCGGACAGAATAAAGTTCGAGGCCGAGCGGAATCGATTTTGCGGTGCGAGCCGAAACGGCCCACGGCAGCATTGCAGAAAAAGCGAGAAACGAACGTCGCGAAAGAGTGTGTAGCGGCATAGCTGAATGGTACTGAAAAATGAGCGGGATTTCATTCCATTTTGCGCGCGCCTCTTGCCTTGGCATGCTCTCAACCCAAAGGAAAGCTCGGCGGTCTGAGCGCTTGCTCTTTTTCGACGTAAACTTAAGCGGAATTAAGAGGCTTCAAAACTCTTTCGCGCACCGCCCGATGGCTTACTCCGCCAGGGTCGTAGCCTGCGCATCGTGCCCCGGAATGATGCTCCGCACGATCACATACAGGACCGGGATGAACACCAAGTTCAGCGTGGTCGCAGCAATCATTCCGCCAAACACCGTCGTGCCCACGGAAACGCGGCCCGCGCGGCCGGCGCCTTGCGCCAGTACCAACGGCACGACTCCCAGAATGAACGCGAGTGAGGTCATCAAAATGGGCCGCAGACGGATGCGCGCCGCTTCCACTGCGGCTTCCACGACCGACATGCCTTGACCGCGCAGTTGCTCCGCAAACTCAACGATCAGAATGGCATTCTTACTGGAAAGCCCGATCAGCATCACCAGCCCGATCTGGCAGTAAACGTCATTCTGCAATCCGCGCAGGGCCTGTGCTCCGATCGCTCCGAGAATCGCCACAGGCACGGCCAGCAGCACGATGAACGGAAGCACGTAACTCTCGTACTGCGCCGCGAGCGTCAGGTACACCACCACCAGGCCCAGTGCAAAAAGAATCAGCGCTTTTCCTCCGGACTCGATTTCTTCCAGCGACAATCCGCTCCATTCGAAAGTCATCCCATTCGGCAGGACCTTCCTGGAAAGCGCTTCCATCGCTGCGATGCCCTCGCCGGAACTGTGGCCAGGAGCGGCCGTTCCGTTGATTTCCGCGGAGCGAAAAAGATTGTAATGCGGGATGACCTGGGGATTTGCGGTTTGCTCCACGGTCACAAGGTTGTCGAGAGAAATCATCTTTCCGGTGTCGGATCGCAAATAATATTGGCCGATGTCTTTTGGCTCCGAGCGGAATTTACTGTCGGCCTGCACGTAGACACGGTACGAGCGGTTATTGAAATCGAAATCGTTCACATAGACCGAGCCCATGTAGACCTGCAAAGCGTTAGTGATCTGGCTGAAGGGCACCTGCAGACTCTTCGCTTTTTCGCGGTCGATGCGCACCAGATATTGAGGGTCGTTTGCCGTGAAGCTGGTGAAAAGACCCACGATATCCTTGCTGGCATTCCCTTGCGCCGCCAGCTTGTTGGCGGTTTCCGAGATGCTCTGCAACGAGTTGCGTCCAAGATCCTCTAACTCAAACTGGAATCCCCCGAACTGCCCCAGCCCAAACACTGCCGGCGGGTTGAACGGAACCACGATCGCGCCTGAGACTGCCGACAGAGAACCGCGCAAACGTCCGATCGTCGCGGCCGCCGAGTGGACATCTCCCTTGCGATTCTCAAAAGGCCGCAGGTTTGCATAGAGCATTGCCTGATTGGAAGATGAGCCCGCAGCGCCAAACCCGACAACCGTGAAAACTCCGTCGATTTCCGGATCGCGCGAGATCACTTCTTCCGCCTTGCCACAAACATCGCGCGTGTAGGTGAGAGAGGCCCCTTGCGGGGCTTGCACGATGAACATCAAATAGCCCTGATCGTCCTCCGGGATGAAGGCCCGCGGAACGTGCTGGTAGAGCAAGTACGTGCAGCCGAGCAAGACAAAAAACACTAGCAATGAGGCCAGCCGCCAGCCCAGGGCCCGGCGGACTGTGCTTCGATAGAAACTTGCGCCGGCGTTAAAGACGTCATTGAATAATGTGAAGAAACGGCCCTTCGCGCGCTCTCGATGTTTCCCGAGGAAAATTGCCGAAAGCGCTGGAGTCAGGGTAAGCGCGTTGAAGGCCGAGATCGCCACGGAAAAAGCGATCGTCAGCGCGAATTGCCGGAAGAGAATTCCGGTGGTGCCCGGGAACAGCGCGACCGGCACGAATACCGCCACTAGAACGAGTGACGTCGCTACCACCGCTCCAGCCACTTCCTTCATCGCCACAGACGCCGCGTTGTGCGGCTCCGTGATGCCCTCGACGATGTGCCGCTCCACATTCTCAATCACCACGATCGCGTCATCCACGACCAGCCCGGTGGCCAGGGTGATCCCAAAGAGCGTCAGCGTATTGATCGAGAAACCCAGCAACTTCACAAAAATGAATGTCCCGATCAATGAAACGGGAATGGTAATCGCGGGGATGAACGTGCTGCGCCAGTCCTGCAAGAACACGTAGATGACGATGATGACCAGCGCGATGGCTTGCAGGAGGGTGATGAGCACGTCGCGTATGGATTCACCGATGACAGTCGTGGTATCGAAGGCCACGGCTGCCTTGATCCCCGGAGGGAAATTTTTGGAGAGCCGCAACAGCTCCGCCTTTGCGGCCTTGTCCACATCGAGCGCGTTGGCGCCTGGAAGCTGGGTGACCGCAAGGCCGACTGCGTCATGGCCGTTGAATCGAAGAATGGTGCCGTAATTCTCCGCGCCCAGTTCCGCGTGGCCGACATCTCTCAATCGCACGAGCGTGCCGTCGTTTCCCGTCTTCAATATGATGTTGTCGAATTGCGAGGCCTCGCTGAGGCGCCCCACCGCCCGCACGCTGATCTGGTAAGACTGCCCTTCTGGCGAAGGCGGTTGCCCGATTTGTCCGGCCGCGACTTGCACGTTTTGTTCCTGGAGTGCGCTAAGCACGCTTGTCGCCGTCAATCCGCGCTGCGCCAATTTTGCGGGATCAAGCCAAAGGCGCATGGCATATTTGCGCTCGCCGAAAATAATCGCGTCGCCAACTCCCTTGACGCGCTTAAGCGCATCTTTGACGTACACGTCCATATAGTTACTGAGGAACAGGCTGTCATATTGTCCGGTATCGGAATAGACGCCCGCGCCGAACACAAATCCGCCGATCTGCTTCGTGATGATGATTCCCGTGTTTTTGACTTCATTCGGCAGCCGCCCGAGTGCTTGGTTTACCCGGTTCTGAACGTCCACCGCTGCCAGGTCGACATTTCGGGTTACGTCAAATACCACCGTGACCTGGCTCGATCCATCGTTGCCGCTCGTCGAGCTGATGTACTTCATGCCCTGCACGCCGTTGATAGCTTGTTCCAGCGGAATGGTGACCGCGGTTTCCACCGTCTGGGCGTTCGCCCCAATGTAGCCGCTGCTGACGACTACTTGCGGCGGCGCCAGGTCGGGCAATTGAGCGATCGGAAGCGTGGGAATGGAGATCGCTCCCGCAAGAATGATGAACAGCGCGCAGACCGTGGCAAAAACCGGCCGCTGGATGAAGAAATCAACGAACAAGGCCGGAGTCCGCCTTTGCTGGGAGTGGAGTGGGGCCGCTCATGAGGTCGAGGTGACTACCGGCCTGAATTGCTCTGGCCTTTGCTCTGAATTTGCTCCGTGACCGGCATGCCGTCCTGCAGAAATTGCGTTCCGGAGATGACCAGGTGATCCCCGGCTTTGAGCCCATCGAGAACCACAAAATCATTGCCGACAGTATCGCCAAGCTTTAAAGGTTTTTGCCGTGCCACGGTTCCTTTGCCTTCGTTGACGGCCACGAACGCGAAGAACTGGCCATTGATGCGGAGTACGGCAAGCACGGGAATCACGGGGCCTTCGTGAATGCCCCAGGTGATCTGCGCGCGAACCTGTTGGGCGATGCGCAGTTTGCCCCTCGGATTTTCAATGGTTGCCTTGGCGAGAACTGTTTGTGTATCCGTCTCGACCTGCGGTGACACAAACGTGATGCGGGTCTCGCTCACCGAATTACCCGCGGTGTCGAGCAATCGCACAGGCAATCCGGCTTTCAAGTTCTTGGCACCCTCGGCAGGAACGTAAATGTAAGCTTCCAGCGCTCCCGGCTCGTCAATGGTGGTTAGCATCGTCGCAACCGTCACGCGGTCGCCCATGTGTACGGGGATATCGCCGACGATCCCGTCCATCGGCGAGGTAACGCTGTAGTAGTGAAGCTCTACTTTTTGCTGCTTCACCTGTTCGTCGAGCGACTTCAATTGTGCCAGAGCCGCCTCGTAACCGGTTTGGGCATTATCCATTTCCTGCTTGCTGATCACTCCGGCTTCAAACAACTTCTGCGCGCGCTCCAGCGAAACCTTGGCGTAGCGCAGGTTTGCTTCCTGCGCCGTGCGCGAGGCTTCCTGGCTGTTCACCGTGGCTTCCTGTTTCAGCGGGTCGATCTGCAGGAGGGGCGTTCCCGTTTTAACGTGGTCGCCTGATTTCACGAAAATCCGCGTAATCTGTCCCTCGACCTGCGGATTGATCGCCGCGGAGTGCCGCGATTTCAGGATGGACAGATACTCGGTGGTATCCGGAATTTTCACTGCGGGAGCAATCTGTACTTGGACCGGCATGGCAGGCGCACCAGCGCTCGGCGCATTGTCGGCCGCACTTTTCTGGCAACCGCACACGAATACACCTGCCACCAGTGCCAGCAGCAGAGCGGCCCCCCGCTTTTCCGTGCTTAGCCTTCCCTCACTTTGATTGACCGTTACAAATGGACACATACCGGTTTACCTGACCTCAAATCTTACGACACTATGCAGCAGGAGCAAATAGAGAGGTTTCGTCACCCATTGGACGCAGGGAAAAGCGGTTCGTTATTTTGAAGTTTCCGGCAGCAGATCAGTAGAAATCGCGGGAATTGATTCTTTTTCCGGAAAGCCCGAGCTGCAGGACGTCCATCTGTTCCGGCCGGTCAAAAACCTTGCCCGGGAAAAAGATTTTCGCCAGCACTCGCACGCCGCCAAACGCCACGCCCAGGACTACCGCCACCAACATGAACAAGCCCGTGCCAAGAATAATTTTGACCAGGGTTGTAAGCAACGGGGGATCGGTGACCGTTTGGTGCGGCTCGTTCCACGTCACTTCCGTTTCGTAAATCACCGCCCTCCGCAGCGAATCGCCATAAGCCGCTGAGGATGGCTTCAGTACCAGAGAGAGCAGGGAAGCCTTGCGTTCAATGGTCGTTCCCGCCCGCTTGGCCGCCGGCGGGAGCGCCTGCTCCAGATGTCTCAGGTGTTGCTCGGCGAGTTGCGGCGTCGGATACTCCAGCAGTAACAAACCTGCCGAGTCCTTGCCGTTGCGATATTCCGCGATCATGGCCTCCGCACCAGAGGCAAATCCTGCCTCACTCACGAGGCTCGTGAATTCCTCCTGTTTCAGCGAGTTCAGCGCATTCCGCAACGCCGCAGGGCCAAGCGCGTACCTTTGCGTTCCATCTGAGAAGCCCCTCGGCAAATACGTTCGAATCGGCGGCAGTGGCGTCTGGCTGGAATGTTTCCGGATCATCACCGCAAGCTGTTGCAACTCATCGGTCGTTGGATTCTGTGGGGGCCGGACTTCCAGAATCAGGTTGCCTAGGAGCAGCAGGAGGTGCTCCTGGTCGATCGCCGAAGGGCCACCGACCGTGGATGGATGCATGTTGGGCCCGAACTCCGCGGTGTACGCTTCGTACGCGCCGCTGGGGTCCCGGAATTGCCGGAGTATGACTGCAACCTTCTGAGTCCCGTCGGAATACTCATTCGCGAGCGAGTCCGTCATACCCGACTCGGCGAAAACCTGTGCCCGCCCTTCGTCACTGTTGATCTTGATTGGGGAGTTGGCGGCCTTCCATCGCCCAAATTGTCCGGGGAAAATCTGCTCGAGTGCGCCTTGCGCAGGCAAACGCGGTACCGCGGCCACGGCGGCCGTAAAAAGCAACAGCAAGATGAGGCAATACTTTCGCATCCCGGCCTCTATTAGACACCAACTGCCTAGTTTTGGTTGCGAGATTGTTCAACTGCTGCCGCACCGGGGCGCCCCGCACCGGGTTTGGACGGCAGATTCATCGTCACGCTGTTCATGCTCTCCAGGTAGCTTACCACGCCCTGATACAGCCCCTCGGCCACCTTCTGCCTTTGCTCGGGCTTCTTAAGCATTTGCTCGTCCGCCGGATTACTCAGGAACGAAATCTCCGTCAAGATCGAAGGCATGTCCGCGCCGATCAGCACTACGAAGGGCGCTTTCCGCACGCCGCGGTTTTTCATCGGCTTATTCGACTTTTGAATCCGCTTAGAGAGGGAATCCTGGATGTCTTCGGCAAGTTCCTTGGACTCATCGATTTTTTCCGTCCTCGCGATTTTCATCACCAGATCCTGCAGCTCGTGAATTCCTCCCTGCGCTGTGGCGTTTTCTCGCGCCGCCACTTCCATCGCCTCCGCCGAGCCTTTCAGGTTCAAGTAGTACGTCTCAATGCCGCGCGCCGCGTGGTCCCTGCTCGAATTTGCATGAATCGAAACAAACAGATCCGCCTTGGCCTGGTTCGCGATGTTCGTCCGCTCTTCCAGCGGAACAAAGCTGTCGTCCGAACGCGTATAGATCACATCCGCGCCCGGCAGCCGCTGCTCGATGATTTTCCCGAGCCGCAGCGCCACATCCAGGCACAGGTCTTTCTCCATCAACCCGGTTGGTCCAATCGTTCCCGTATCGTGCCCGCCGTGGCCTGCATCGATCACGATCCTTCCAATCTTCAAGCCCAGCGCACGCGTCAGCGTGGACTGCCCATCGCGCGTGGGTTGTGGCGTGCTCGCCGGCCGGATCAAATCCGGCTTCGCGCTCGAGGTAGTTGCTTTGATTGATTTCGATTTGGTGCTTTTCGCGCCCGGCAGCGAATTGCGCGCCACCGCGGAAGAATTGTTCACCGCCCCTGAATCGTTAATCACGCCATTGCCAGTCGCGCCCCCGCCAATCGCGCCACTGATGGCGCTCTTCGAATTTTCTGCCCGCTGCTCCGAAGCGGAATCCGCGTCCGTCCCCCTACCCTTTGGCGCCGCGTCCTGAACCGTTCGCGCTCCGCTGGCCGCCACCGCGCTCTCATTCGAATCTTCCACCACCGCTTCCTGCCCGCGTTTCCCTTTGGCCGCACGCATCGGCGCCGCCGCCCGGGAATTTCCGTAGAGATCGATCAAGAGCCGCGGCGGATTGTTTGTCATCGAAGCGGTGTATTCCTTCACTCCGTTCACGTCCAGCACCACGCGTACCACGCCCTCATGATTCTGCGCCACACGCACGGCGGTCAGCAGGCCGCCGTCAACGCGGACATTCCCGCGAGCCACTTCCGGCGTCAGCCGCGCCGCGTGCAAATCGAAAAAGATGCGCTCGGGATTCGCGATGCGCCCGGAAGCATATTGCACGCTGTCCTCAAGATCGATGGTCACCCGCGTCGTATCGCCGTTGGCGTCTGCGCGAATCATCCGTACCCGCGGAATCTCCCGCGATCCCGGCCGGCCAACGGACTTGCCCCCGGAGTGCACCGGCGCATTCGCGCGTACGTCCTCAGCGGTTGGAGAGGCGTTCGTCGAATTTGACGTCACGTCATTCGTCGCGTCGCCGTTCTGCAGCAGCGCCAATTCCGCCAGCGCTTCTTGCGCTTCGCGTTTCCTTGGCGAACGCGGATAGCGTTTCAGGAAATCTTCATAAGTTTTTTTCGCCAGCGCTGAATCTCCCAGCTGATCGCGCTGCAGCTTCGCCGCTCGCAAGGTGGCATCCTGGCAATACCGGCTTGTCGGATATTCGCGCACCAGGAATTGGTAGGAATCGGCGGCCGACTGGTAGTAGCTTCTCCCAAAGCGGTCGCCCATCTCGGTGTAAAGCTCCGCCACTGCCAGAAGCGAATCGGGGACTTCGGAAGCTCGGGGCGTTATCAAAGCGACGCGGCGATAGCCGGTGACCACCAGTTTGTAATCCGCCAGCGTGCGCTTCTCGGTAGCCTTGCTGTTCAGCGCCGCGCGCTGCTCTTCGGCCCGCGCGAATTGCGTGGAAGCGGACTGGCGCCTGACCGCGGCGGTGGCCGCGGCTTTCGCAGCCGTTTTCCCAGGCGCAGCAGCGGCAACGGTCAGCACGCAACCCAGCGCCACAAAAACTGGCGAAAGGCGGGCGAAGCCCTTGTGCAAAATTTTTTTGCCCCCAAACATCAAACTACGTCCCCCCCAAACACCAAACTACATCCCCCAAACGTCGCTCAATCCCAGCTGCAATCCCGCACTCACTTCAGCAACACTCTCAAACTTCCCAGGCCCAGATTCACGGCGCCCCGAAAAAAATCAACCACGAACAACTGAAAACTTTTCTATTCGTTCGTAAATACCACACGGCCGTCGGGTGTAACGTTTTTGTGGATCGCGTGTGCATTGATGAACGCGTCCGCAAGCCGGCCCGAACCCGGCCGGAAATAGGCGTTCTGTACTCTCAGTACATAGTTTCGCGTCTCTCGATACGCGGGGATGCCGTGAGCCCGGTCAACAGCACCCTCTCCCGCATTGTACGCGGCCAAGGCCAAATCCAGGTTGCCATTGTATCGTTCTAGCAACCATTTCAAATGCTTAACCCCGGCGTCAATGTTTTGTTGCGGGTTGAACACGTCATAAGCTCCATATCGTTGTGCCGTCGTGGGAATCAACTGCATCAATCCGCCGGCTCCCTTGCGGGAATACGCCCTTGGATTCCAGTTCGATTCCGTTTCGATCACCGCGCGCACCAGTGCAGGATCCACGCGATGCCGGTCCGCGGCTTCTCGAACCAGCTTTTCGCTGCCGTCACGGCCGATGTCCATGGCCGGACGGTTGCTTCCCGAAAAAGAAGACTCGGCGGGCAGGTAGATGTTGGTGCGCGGCTTCGAGGCATTGAGCTTGGCTGTCAACGGCGGTTCGGCGTTTACAAAAAACGGCCGTCCCGCATCATCAACGACCTTGGCGATCTGGCCGCTGGCGCCCCGTGCGAAAACAGTTGCGCAAAGGACCAGCGTCGCTAGAAGAAGCCTTGACGTGATTGCCGTGCGTTTCTTCATCATCCTACCTTGGGAAAGGCAACAACAATCTTGCAGGCTACTACAGAGTGGACAGTTTTCAACACCGCCGCGCAGCGGTCAATGTCCCTTCAGTACTAGGGCCCCCGCCAAACGGTCTACCCTGAGGGGGATCGCCTGGCGATGGCTCTTCATGCGAAGTCGTGTTGGCGGGGATGCCGAACTGGTTTAGGCCGTAAATGAAAACGTATCCCCCCGGACACGCTTCTGGCACCACGGGGATTATAGCAAGGGTTCGATCAGGGAGGGGACGCTCTCCAAGGCCACTTTTAGGCCAGTTGTGTCTTTTCCGCCAGCTTCGGCCAGGTCAGGTCTTCCCCCACCGGAACCCCCTAGTCGTTTGGCCAGCGCCTGTATCAGCTTGCCAGCATGGACCTTAGCTGTCAGGTCTTTGGTCACTCCGGCGATCAGTGCTACTTTGCCGTACTCCGGCATCCCCAGAGCCACCACGCCAGAGCCTAGCTTCTGCCGCAGGCTGTCCACCAGTTGCCTAAGTCCTTCGCGGTCAACATTTTCCACTTCGGCGGCGATTACCTTGACCCCTTTGACCATTTGGACCTGCCCCATCAGGTCATTCGCTTGATTGAGGGCTTGTATGCGCTTTACGACTTCAAGCTGATTCTCAAGGGCGGCGGTTTTCTCCGCCCAATCGCTAAGCCGCATCAGGATCTTCTCGTCACCGACATGCAACAACTGAGCAATACTTCTCAGTCGCTCTATAGCCTTTTGATAATGCTCCAGGGCGCCGATACCGGTAACGGCTTCGATCCGGCGAACGCCGGCGGCCACGGATTCTTCGCTCACGATTTTCAGGACGCCGATGTCGCCTACGCGCTGCACGTGCGTCCCGCCGCAAAGCTCCTTCGAGTAGAAACCGCGGGCCGCTCGCGGATCGGGAATCGTCACCACGCGAACGTTGTGTTCCGGATACTTGTCCCCGAAAAACGCCAGCGCCCCGGAAGCCAGCGCCTCTTCGAGCGACGTGACGTTCGTCTCGATCTCCGTGTTCAGCCGGATCTCGTCGTTCACCTGCTGCTCGATGTCGCGCAACTCTTCCGCGTCCACATGCGCGAAGTGCGAGAAGTCAAAGCGCAGCCGCTCCGGCGCATTCAGCGAACCGGCTTGCTTCACGTGCGTCCCCAAAATATTCCGCAGCGCCGCATTCACCAGATGCGTCCCCGAGTGGTTGCGGATAATCCGCGCCCGCCGCTCCGCATCCGCTACCACCGTCACGTGATCGCCCACGCGCAGCGTCTCCTTCGCCACCACCTTGTGCGCCACCAGCCCCGCAACGGGATAGAAAGCTCCAGTCACATCCGCGAGCAATTGCGATTCCGAGTTGTCATAGAACGCGCCGGTGTCCGCCACCTGTCCGCCCGACTCCGCATAAATCACCGTGCGGTCGAGGACCACCTCGCCGCTCTCCCCGGGAATCAGTTCGTTGACTGGCCCAAGCTTCGTGTCGGCGCGGTGAGCGCCGCCAGTAAGAATGATGGCTTCAATCCGGCAATCCTTCGTCCTCGTCCCAAAATAAAAATCCGGCTCCGTCTTGAAAGTCTCCGCCAGCTTCGCGTAAGCCGGATTCGCCGCCTCTTTCGCCCCGCCCTTCCACGACGCCCGCGCCCGAGTGCGCTGCTCCTGCATCGCCCGCTCGAACCCCCCCCAATCAACAAAGAAGGCGGCGTCACGAACCACATCTTCTATAAAGTCCCGAGGCAAGCCATAGGTATCGTAGAGCCTGAAAGCTTTATCGCCAGCGTACTGTCGAACAGTAAAAGGTGTGCCACGAAGCTGCTCTCTTGCGTGGTGCTCTATCAAAACCGGTCCGCGTAGTTCGTTCAGGTCCTCTTCGAGTTTCTTGAGCCCAATATTCACGGTACGACTGAAGCGTGTTTCCTCCTCGTCCAGAATATGGTTGTCGCGCTCAGCTGTTTTCGCGAGTTCCGGATACGCGCTAGCCATGAGCGTCCGCACGGCGTCCGACATTTTGGATAGAAATGGCGAAGGAGCCCCCAAAATACGCGAGTGTCGCAGCGCCCGACGAATGATTTTCCGTAAGACGTAACCACGGCCTTCATTTGAGGGAACAACACCGTCTGAGATCAGAAACGTTGCGGCGCGAGAGTGGTCCGCAATTATGCGGAAGGATGCGGCGAGATCTGGCTGAGTCGTTAGAGTCGAACTGCATAGTTTTTCAGCGCTAGCGATGAGCGGCGTGAAGAGATCGGTATCGTAGTTGGAGATTACACGTTGGAGGACGGCGGCGACGCGCTCGAGGCCCATGCCGGTGTCCACGCAAGGCTTGGGAAGTGGAGCGAAGATACCATCGGTTCCGCGATTAAATTGCATGAAGACAAGGTTCCAGATTTCGACGTACCGGCCACAGTCGCAGGGAAACGCGCAATCAGTGTGACCGTCGTCTGACGCGGCGGGTCCCATGTCGTAATGAATTTCACTGCAAGGTCCGCAAGGGCCGGTATCGCCCATAGCCCAGAAGTTTTCCTCAAATCCTGGGATGCTCACTATGCGGTCATCAGCGACGCCTTCACCCAACCACGCACCACGCGCTTGTTCGTCTACACCGAGCTTCGTGCCGTCAGGGAGCTCAACACCACCGAAAACTGTGACGTAGAGTTTGTCCTTGGGAATCTTGAACCAGTCGGGCGAGATGATCAATTCCCAAGCGTACGCAATCGCATCCTCCTTGAAATAATCGCCAAACGAAAAATTGCCCAGCATCTCGAAAAACGTGTGATGCCGCTTCGTAAACCCCACATTTTCCAGGTCGTTGTGCTTCCCGCCGGCGCGCACGCATTTCTGGCAGCTCGTAGCCCGCGTGTAATCCCGCTTTTCCAGCCCCAGGAAAACGTCCTTGAACTGGTTCATCCCCGCATTCGCAAACAGCAGGGTAGCGTCCCCATGGGGAACGAGCGAGCTGCTGCGCACGCGGCGATGTCCTTTGCCTTCAAAGAACTCCAGAAACTTTTTGCGAATTTCGTTTCCGCTCCAAGATTTCTTGCCTACCGATTCATCCGTCACGTCCGCCTCAGCACCGAACAATTTTTCATGGTAGAAGTATCGCAGAGACTCTGACGAGCGGCAATCTGGCCTCCCCGTAAGCCCCTCGCCCCCAGGAGCATCGCACATGCCAAAAGCAAGGAAAGCCAAAAAGCCGCTCTCCCCAGCAGATTTCGCAGGCGACGGTGAACCCTACGCCGAAGTGACCGTGACGATCTCCATCCGCATCCTCGGACCGGGGATCACGCGATCGCGGCTCGCCGTCAATGTCTGTCCCGATCCGGCCCTGGAGCACCTCGCCAGAAAGTCGCTGAAGGCTCTCAACAAGGAGCATTACGGCATAAATGAGGCCGGCAACTTTGGCGTCTGTCTATCGGAGAATTTCAGTGGCTGGCAGGATTTGGAAGGCGATTAGCCAAGGATCGATGAACAAGCGAAAGGCAAGTTTGAGAAGGATTGCCTGAAGGCCATGAATGCCTATATCAAGGAGTCCGTGGATTGGGCACTTGCGATCAACAAACAAGGGATGGAAGAAGCGGCCCGGAATGCGCCTGCGTCTGGAGGCAAAGACTTGTTGATGTAAAGCCGGCTGCTGCCACAATGAGCTCAGAGTCGGTTAGTCACTCAGTTTCCGAGCATCCGACTAACCACGACTTTGCGGGCGATTGCGGTATTTGGACGATCAACGATGGGTATTTGAACTAACAGGTACTCGCGACTGAGGTTTGAGCATGGGCAACCGCGGGACAGATTGGAAAAATTTCTGAAGCAGTATCCGTATCTGCTTCGCTGGTTCAATGAGTGTCTATCCTGCCGCCGTAAGGGCTACAAACCTGAGGTGCTAGCGCCCGAATTTGACAATTCGACGGTCATCGCCGCGAAACTGCGCCGCCTTGCAAAGGAATTGGCACTAGATGAGGATGGTCTGTGCCAGCAGTGTCGTCAGGCACGCGTCTACTTAATGATTCCTAGAGCGAGGGCTTCATGGGTGAAATGATTCAATTCAATCGGCCGGACGGGAAGACATGCCCTGGCTATCTGGCAACTCCCAAGGCAGGATCGGCCGCGCCCGGCTTTGTCTGCATTCAGGAGTGGTGGGGGCTCAACGATCAAATCAAGAAGACTGCCGACCGGCTCGCCGAGGTCGGCTACCGCGCGCTCGTCCCGGACCTCTATCGTGGCAAAGTCGCCAAAGCTGCCGATGAGGCCAGCCACATGATGAAGGGCCTCAACTTTCCCGATGCCGCCGAGCAAGACATTCGCGGCGCCGTGCAGTACCTGAAGCCAAGCTCCAAAAAAGTCGCAGTGGGCGGCTTCTGCATGGGCGGCGCGCAGACCATCCTCTCTGCCGTCCGCGTCCCAGAGATGGACGCGGGCGCTTGCTTCTACGGCATTCCGGATCTCAGCGCCGCTGAATTGAAGACGATAAAAATTCCCTTGATTTGCCATTTCGCAAACCAGGACGGCCACTGGACGCCCGCGAAGGTGAATGACCTCGAAGCCACGCTCAAGCAATCCAAATCTCAATTCGAGATCTATCGCTACGACGCCCAGCACGCCTTCATGAATGAAGCCCGCCCCGAGGTCTACGACGCCGCCAGCGCCAAGTTAGCCTGGGACCGCACCCTTAAGTTTCTGAAGCGCGCCCTCGCGTGAACCCTTGCGCTGCATAGCTTTAGTAGGAATTTGAATTTGGTCTGCAATACAGACCAAATTGAAACGCTACTCGGTTTCCATCTCCGCGTCCGGCACGTCTTCTCTCGTCATCGCTTTCAACTCCCGACGCACGACTTCTGCAGAGAATCCCGCGCGCAGAAGACTGCTGTAGATGGAAGCCATTTTCTTTTCATCGATTTCACCGCGGTAGGAGCGGAGCTTGCGCTCAATGCGCTGGCGGACCATGGCGGCTTCGTCGGAATTTTGGGCGACTTCTTCGAGTGCGGATGAGATGTGGCGGTCGGGAACGCTGCGAGCGCGGAGATCGCGGGCGACGCGGAATTTTCCTTGCTTGCGGGATTCGGTGCGCTGGCGGGCGAATTGCTTGGCGTAACGCGCGTCGTCGATCATGCCGTTTTCCTTCAAACGCGCCATCACCACTTGCACCAGCAGTTTGTTATCGCTCCGCCGTTCCAATTTCTGCTTCATTTCGTGCACGGAATGCGCTCGCCGCATCAATGCCCGCAACGCCACATCGTACAGCTCCGCTTCAGTCTCAAGTTGGCGAGGCTTCCCAAACATGGATGGAGCATAGAGGGAGGAAGTGCCAGAGTCAAAATCAAATGAGTTGGTGGTCGTTGGTTGTCAGTTGCAGCTTTGAAGAAACACTCCCCAGGCCCTGAGCTAGCGCCGGCTCTTGCTGAGGACTGATGACTTAGAACCGTGAACTATTTGCGGGCGAAGCGTTCGAAGTCCGCCATTTGCGAGGCCATTTCCTCGCGGGCGGAGTCGCCGGCGGAGCGAATGCCCTGGATGCGCAGCTTGAATTCGTCGGGGTTCGAGGCGCGCGCCAGGGCTTCGTCGAGAGTGATGAGCTGCTTCGAGTAGAGATCGAAGAGCGACTGATCGAACGTTTGCATGCCGTACTGGCTGGTGCCGGCGGCGATGGCGTCATGAATCAAGCGCGTTTTGTCCGCGTTGATGATGCAGTCTCGGATGTACCCAGTGGCGATCATGATTTCGCAGGCGGGG
>Ga0209234_1000314_pt1 | contig 15961 bp, 12 predicted proteins | sample GraSoi013_1_20cm_2_FD_185816 | JGI IMG/M metagenome (GOLD analysis project Ga0209234, IMG submission 185816) | Grasslands soil microbial communities from the Angelo Coastal Reserve, California, USA - Sample 08_20_2013_1_20cm (SPAdes) (version 2) | ecosystem: Environmental > Terrestrial > Soil >... | reverse complement strand
CGACTGGGGCGCATTCTACTGGGCGCCGTCCGATGTGTTCGGCTCGGGGAAAGTTCTGGTGTTCGGCGAGGTCATCGACAAGGGAGGCACACCATACACCGCCGACATTCGCGGCGTGCTCAAGGGCTACGCCGAAGCCCTGCACAAGAAGAAGGGCTACACGCTCAACGCCGCTAACGAGATTGAAGGCTTCTTGTTCAAAGGGCCCGACGCCGAGCGCCGCTATCACGAAACCGGCAAATTCGAATACGTCAACACCGGCGGCTACTACCACTCGCTTCCCGGCGACCCTTTGCGCACCTTCATCGACGCCACGGCCGAGGTTCAGCGCGCCATGGGCTTCCAGAACGAAAAGGATCATCCCGAAGTCGCGCCCTCGCAATTCGAAATCAACTACGGCTACGGCGAAGTCGTTTCCGCCGCCGACCAAATCCAGCTATACAAGCTGATTTGCCGCCAGGTGGCCACCAACATGGGGTTCACTGCTTGCTTCTTGCCGAAGCCGGTGGTCGGCGTCAACGGCAGCGGCATGCACACCAACGTTTCGATCAGCAAAGACGGAAAAAATCTGTTCTGGGATCCCAAGGGCGAAGAAAAGCTCAGCAAGATGGGCTGGGAGTTCGTGGACCGCATCCTCACCCATGGCAACGACATCTGCCTGTTGTTCAATTCCAGCGTGAACGCCTATCGCCGGCTTGACCCGCACTTCGAAGCGCCCAATCAGCTCAATGCTTCGCCCGTGAACCGTGGAGCTATGGTGCGCATCCCCATCGGCAACGAGCGCAGCATGCGCACCGAAGTGCGCGCCGTCGCTCCTGACGCAAATCCCTACATGGTGATGTTCTCGATCTTCAAGTCTGGACTGGACGGCGAGGTAGCCAAGATCAAGAATCTGCGCTCGGCCCAGCGCTACCTGCCGGACAACATCTATACGGCACTCGAAAACTTTGAAAAGGCTGAGTGGACCACCACCCTTCTTGGCGCCGACGTCAAAGCTCGTTACTCGGAGCTGAAGCGCGTCGCTGCGGATCGTTGCCCTCGTTCCCTCGGCACCGTCGTGAAAGTCCCCGAGGTGCAGTATCACCACGAGGTATACAACCAGTTCCTCTGGAACTTGTTCTAGAAATACTTCTTGAAGGCAGGCCCCCGGTCGATTCAGGGGCCCTTGGTTTGTGGCCTGGGATGTTTCGCGGGATCGCTTAGTTTTTCTTTTCGAAAGCGCGGGATGCGCTGATCCCTTTTCCTTCGGTCACCGTCACGGTCTGGCCGGCGCGCGCATTCGAAAGCCGCTGCACCTCGCCACTGGGCCAGCGAATCTCGACGGCGTCGGCTTTCTCGTTGTGCGACAGGCCAAACGTCAAAACGAGCTCGCTGGCGGAGAGGTAACTGGAGCCGCTGCGCAGCATTTGCGTTTGCGTTTCTCCTCCGGACGTTACCCTCACCGTTGCCCCGATGCCATCACGGTTGGATTTTGTGCCCGTCAACTTGATGCGCAGACTGTGGTTCGGGGGTGCGGCGCCCTGCGCTTCATTCCGAAACAAATACACCGGGCCGCCATTGGTGGAAAGCAGCAGGTCCAGCCGGCCGTCGTTGTTGAAATCCGCGTAGGCAGCCCCGCGCCCCACTCGGGGAGAGGCGAATGCTTGGCCAACGGAGTTGGTAACCTCTGCGAATTTCCCTTTGCCGACATTGCGAAACAGATGCGGTGGCATGGCGTATTTCACGTTCGCCTGCACGCGTTGGACGTCGGCATCGATGTGGCCGTTCGCGACCAGGACATCCGGCCAGCCGTCAAGGTCATAATCGAAGAAAAAGCAGCCGAAGCCGAGAGTGAGCAGGGAAGCGCGCCCGATCTCCGAGCGCGGAGCTTCGTCGACAAAGAGTCCTTTTCCTTCATTGTGATAGAGCGACAGCATCTGGTTCGCAAAATTGGTGATCAACAGGCTGGGGAAGCCTGAATGGTCGTAATCCGCCGCATCCACGCCCATGCCTGCGCGGGCCACGCCATCTTCACTGAAAGCGATTCCTGCGACGACCGCTTTTTCTGTAAATGTGCCGTTGCCATTGTTGCGATAAAGCTTGTTCGGCTGCGTATCATTCGAAAACAAAAGATCCGGCCAGCCGTCGTCGTCGAAATCGAGCACGGCGACACCAAGAGTCTTCGAAGTGGGGTCGCCGAGACCGGCTTTCTGCGTTAGGTCTTCAAATGTGCCGTTGCCGCGATTGTGCCAGAGACGAACAGAAGTTCCTTTGTAGGATTCCGGTGTGCAGTACGATTTGCTTTTGCCGTCAAGCGTGCAATACAGATCGGTCTCCGGCGTCCACTGGACATAGTTGCCGACCACCAAGTCCAGGTGTCCGTCTTTGTCGTAGTCGACCCACGCCGCGCTGGTGCTGAATTCCTGGGGCCCCAGCAGGCCCGCTTTTTGCGTGACATCGGTGAAAGTGCCGTTGCCGTTGTTGTGAAAAAGGTGGTTCTGCCCGTAGGCGGTGACGAAAAGATCGTCGTAGCCGTGGTTGTCGTAATCCCCGACCGCCACGCCCATCCCAAACATCTCCACGTCCAATCCCGCCTTGTGCGTTACGTCCGTGAACGTGCCGTCGTGATTGTTGTGATAGAGCTTGGGCGTCGTGTGCTTCTTCGCGTGGCCCGGCCAGTCCATGCCGTTCACAAGAAAAATGTCTGGCCAGCCGTCGTTGTCGTAGTCAATAAAGGCCACCCCCGGTCCCATTGTTTCGGGGAGAAATTTCTTTCCGAAAGCGCCGCTGTTGTGGACAAAGCGGAGTCCCGCTTTTTGCGTGACATCCCGGAGTTGAACCATTGAGATTTCCGGCATTGTTCCGATTCCTGTTTGTTCCATGAGGACGATTGCCAGGGGAAAAGCTAAAATTGTTGCGAGCAAACGCTTCACCATTCCCCCAAAGATCAGTCGCGGCCGACGCCAAGTGCATCGGCCGCGCGATTGATGTAGTTAAACCAGGACGCGATCAGCGTGATCTGCAGAATGCCACGATCTTCAAAGCCCACAGCGCGCAGCCGGGCATGATCTTGCGGGCCGCATTGCGTCGCGTCTTTCGTGAGCTTCACTACGTAGTCCAGCATGGCGCGATCCTGCTCGCCAATCGGCGCAGTCCGATAGTCATGCCGCAGCGCATTGACCATTGGTTCATCCAGCGTGACACGACGCAGAAACTCTGCGTGAGACTCAATTCAATAGTGGCAGCGATTCGTCACCGAAACCATCGTAGCGATCATTTCGTGCTGATGCCGCTGGAGAGGCAAGTCCGGTGACATGAGCGCACCAAACGTGCTAAAGGCATGGAAGAGTACCTCGGGGAGAAGCGTATGGCTCGCTACGATGCCGGACGTTTCGCCGTCATTGACAGGATGGACGGGCGTAGCGTATTCGACCGGATAGAGCTTGCGCTGCGCTTCCATTGCGCTCTTTACGCGATCATCTTCATCCATTCGGATAGTCTTGATCCAGGTCATTCGGCGTGGCTCCTTGAACCGACCATCATGCTAAGAATTATTTCGAACCGCCGGATCGGGCACGCTCGCTTTGCGCTGACGCCCGCGCAGCAATAGCCTTCTTGGTCTGCGACGCTGTAAGCGCGACGCTGACGTGTTCGTGAATCGCCTGCCGCTCATTGTTGTCATCGGGATGAATCTGGCGATAAGGGCCGGTAATGGCCTGCGCGGATTCGTCGGCTTTGAAACGCAGATAGCGTGTCTTGTGTTCGTTGGCTTTGGCGTCGTCGCCGAGGCCGTTGTAGCAGAGCATCAGGTTGTAATGTGCCTGCAGATCTTCGGGATCAATGGACAGTGTCTGCTCGAACTCCTTAACGGCATCGGCGTAGCGCTTCTGGAGAAACAAAACGCGGCCAAGCTCGTTGCGCACAACACGGTCGCGCGGGAACTGCTCAAGGACGGTCCGCAGGTGAGTAATCGCGCCGTCGTAGTCCCCGTCTTCTTTGAGCGCGCGCGCGTAAAAGAAATTCGTCCGCGCAAGCCGCGCGTTGATTACCAGGGACTTCTCCAGCACTTTTCGCGCGCCCGCAGTATCACCCTCCTGTAACAGAACGCGGCCAATGTTGGTCCAGCCGTCGGGATTCTGCGGGTCCGCCTGCGTGATCTTCTCAAAGGCCGCCGCGGCAGCTTTCAAATCGCCCTGCAAGAAGAGCCCGATCCCGTAATCGTTCCAGCGGGTCCAATCTTCCTTGGTGCTGGCTGTCTTGGGCTGGGGGACGGCCGCATTTCGAGGAAGAACTCGCAGCGTCTTGGTGTCCTCCGCAATGGTGGTGATGGGAAGGTTGGGAATGGCCTTGAGGTTGCCAGACACCTTCGAAGTGTCGCCGTTGAATGCCCACTTGCGGTCGTCGTAATCAGGCGTGGTTGGCCTGCCCAGCTCGCCCGGCCCCGTTTTGTCCGCCTCGACACCCGCGAATGAAAAATGAGTATTGAACCAGCTGAACTTCCGGTAGTTGAGCCGAGCATGCAAGGTGATCTGGTCGCCAGCATTCTCCGGAATATGGAGACGATAGTGCGCCGTGTCTGCCGCCCCCGGAGGGATCAGATGGACGTAAACAACCGACCGAGTCGCCCAGGCGTTTCGTTTGTTGATGGGATTGCCATGCCCGTCAATCTGCAGCGAACGATAGAAGTGCGCCCCGGGCTCGACCGGTCCCTGGCCATCGTCCTCCACTTTCCCGCTCCAGAAAATCACTTGGCCTTTTTCATCCGTGGCTTGCACCTCCAGCCAGACATCGAAAGCGTCAACCGTGCCACCAGGGAAGAAGTGCCCAACCTTGCGGGTGCGCACGACGACATCCACGCGAGCGTCATCGCCGCGGCGCAGGGCCGCGCCGGTGCGATCAATGGGGGCGGTAATGGGACGAATTTCGCCCGCGGGGCCTTTCGGTAGTGAAATATCAGATTCTTCGCCAACGGCGAAAGTCGTCGAGAGTTCCGGCCTTCCCATTTCGCTGCGCGCCGGCACGCTGGTTTGTTTTTCCGCCGGTGAGAGCGCGAAAATATCTACGCTCAGTTGTTTGTCCTGTAGAAACGTCTTGGCGAACTCGAATTGCGCCTGGTCCTGATTTGCCGTGGGTACCGCCGTGTTCGCACCAGGGAAGCGATGCGAATGGATCAGGCCGTCAACGTTGCCGTCATCGTTCGAGGGAACTTGCGGCATGTGGCAATCCGCGCAATTCATGGGCGACTTCGGATAATAGAAGGCGCGCGCGCCCTGCCCGGAAACTCCACTGGCTTGCCAGTTGTCATATTCGTTGAAGCCGCGAATCCACCGGTAATGATTCACCGGGACATCCAGATGAACCTTGTGGCACGATGAGCAGAATTCCGCCGTGTCTAAGCGCATGAACGGCTTCAGAAAAGTACGGCGGTGCGGCTCGGGGTTCAGGCGAACGACAAAGTCGTGCAATGAGCGCACCAGAGGATTCTCGCTGGCCGCCAGCTCGTGGAGCTTCGGGTACTCCAGGAAAAAGTCGCCTTGGCCCATGGTGCTTTTCACTTCGACGATGCTGTGGCACATCAGACAGCCCAGACCGGCGCGGGCTTCCGGAAGGTCGACGATCTGCTTGATGGGCGCATCGAATAAGCCGCCGTAGAGCAGCGCGGGATCATGGCAGCCGGCGCACCACTTGGACGAACGCGTGCCAGCGACTTCCTGCATGTACTCGATGCTCTTGCGGTACCACTGGTTGTTGAAGGAAGAGAAATGATGCATCGAGCTGTCCCACTGCTTGTAGATGTCGGCATGGCAGCGCTGGCAGGCGTCCGATTTCATGAAGTACTGGGAGGGAATATTGCCGCCGTGTCTGGTCTGCGCGGAGCTGGGGAAGAACTTCCCCTGCGGACCGTCGCCTTCGCTGTCCATAGTCTCGGGCGGCATCAGCGGATTGGAGATGCGGTTCGCGTTTTTCCAGGCGACCTCGCGCGTCCACCACGTTCCTGCCGCCATGCCCACGGTCAGCAGCGTCAGCGCGGCAAATCCCAAGCCGCGCCGGGGAATGCTTTCACCGAGCCACCCTATTGAAATGAGCCACGAGACTGCTAGGAAAAGCGCGCCAAGAACGCACAACGCTATATGCGCATACAACCATGGCTTCAGCCGAAGAGGCGTGCCTGTCTTGATCAACACCATTCCGAGAAGGGCTCCGGCAGCCAGCGAGAACCAGCCCAGGCGGCCCAGCAGTGTTTCGCGTGGGAGCAGGCGCGCCAGGCAGAAAAAGAGGAGAATCGCTAGGACCATTCCAATGGCCACATGCAACAAATCCACAATGAAATAAAAGATCGTGGCCGAGGGATACGCGTACAGGTAAACGGCGCTGAGCGTCAGCGCCACCAGGATTCGCGATAACCACCGCTTAGCAAAATCAATTGGCATCGTCTCCACCAGCGTGCGCGGCTAGCGGTTATCAAAATAGCGGCCGGATGTTTCCAGAAACATCCGGCCGCGATTCAGTTTGGGGTGCCCCGAAGCGAGCCAGGTACTGGCGAGGCTGGAGGCGATACTGCTTGTTGGCCCAGTTATAGGGATGGCTGCCGCGCTTGGCAATAATGGAAAACCACTAGAAGCCGGGCCGAGCATCTATCCCCTTTGTTTCCACGCAATTATACGTTTTTCCAGCCCGCAAATCTTTGTATTCCTCGGTGCGGCCGCTAGACCAGTCAATCACCACGCGGTCGATTTTCTCAAGCCCGCCGAGGCCAAACGTCACCGGCAATTCCGATTGAGAAAGATAGCTGGAGCCCCCTCGCACGATTCTCGATTGTCTTTGGCCCTGGTGGAAAATCTGGACGGCCGAGCCGATGGCATCCCGATTCGACTGCGTGCCCTTCAAGTGAAATCGAATGCTCCGAGAGTTTGCTGTTTGGTCGTTGCGGTATAGGTAGGCTGGCCCATTGTTCGTGGTCATCAGGATGTCCAAGTCACCGTCGCGATCGAAATCGCCGCAGGCCAGGCCGCGACCTACCTTTGGAGATTCGAACCCGGCGCCAACTTGGCCGGCCACGTCGCGGAATTTTCCGCCGCCTAGATTCATAAAAAGTTGCGGCGGTTGCGCGTAGCCGACGTTGCCGCGTATGTTTCGAACGGTTTCATCAATGTGGCCGTTGGCAACGGCGAGGTCCAGAAAACCGTCGAGATCGGCGTCCAGGAAGGAGCAGCCGAAGCCCAGCGAGTTGCGCGACGCAGCCCCGATGCCGGACGGAATGGACACATCGTCGAAAACGCCTGGGGCGGTAGCGCGATAGAGACCGATCATTTCGTTGTCGAAATTGGTGATGGCCACACCGGGCTTGCCCGAACCATCGAAATCTCCCGCGTCGACGCCCATGCCGGCGCGTGCTTTTCCTTCCGTGCTGAACGCCAGACCGGCCTCCACCGCAACGTCCTTGAACTTCCCGTTCTTCAAATTACGGTACAACTTATTGGGCTGAGTGTCATTGGCCACCAACAGATCCGGCCAGCCGTCCTGATCGTAGTCGAGCATCGCCACTCCGAGGGATTTTGAGCTGCTGTCAAAAATGCCGCTGGTTGCCGTCACGTCTTCGAAAGTTCCGTTGCCGCGATTGTGGAAGAGCCAGCAGGTATCCCCACGATACGCTTCCGGAGTGCAATACGACTTGTGCGAGCCATCGGTGCTGCAGAAGACATCGTGCTGGGGAGACCATCGCACATAATTGCAAATGAAAAGGTCCAGCAATCCATCCCGATCATAATCAAACCACAGAGCGGAAGTGCTGAAGCCCTGACGCCCGAACAGGCCACTAGAGCGCGTTGCGTCCACAAAAGCACCTCTGCCGGTGTTGCGAAAAAGTCGGCTTTGCCCCACGCAAGTGATGAAAATGTCCGGGAAACCATCATTATTGTAATCGCCAACGGCCACGCCCATGCCGTAGATCTCGACGTCGAGGCCGGCGTTTCGCGTCACGTCCGTAAACGTGCCGTTGCGGTTGTTCCGGTAGAGCCGCAACGTGGATCGCTGGCGCTTGTGTCCGGGCCAGTCCATGCCGTTCACAAACAGGATGTCTTGCCAGCCATCGCTGTCATAATCAAGGAACGCGCAGCCCGCGCCCAGAGTCTCCGGCAGCAACTTGCCGCCATAGGCGCCGCTGTTGTGCCGAAACTGGACTCCCGCAGCGCTCGTCACGTCGGTCAAGCGGAATCCCAAAGTAGCCGTGCGATTCGCAAAGATCCAAGGTGGCGCTGCCGCCGTAGTTAGTCCCGCCGCGAGAGTTCTAAAAAGGAAGTCTCGCCGGTTCACGGCAGGTTCACCAACCCATTTCGAATCGCGTAGACGACCAGCTCTGCCGTCTTGTGAATCCCCAGCGTGTCCATGATATTGGCGCGGTGCACCGCAACAGTATTCACGCTCAGATTCAAGCCCGCCGCGATTTCCTTGTTCGATTTGCCGTCCACGATGTGTTGAAGGATTTCCAGCTCGCGTGGCGTCAATCCTCCCCCGCGCTCCCCTTTGAGAGTGTCCCGGCGCGACACTTGCGGATCGAGCACAGTCATGCCCGCCGCGATGCTCTTCACTGCGCTGACCAGGTCGAGGTCCATGGCATTTTTCAGCACGTAGCCGCGTGCGCCTGCCTCGAGCGCCTGGCTTACCAGGGTTTCCTCGGAATGCATGCTCAGCATCAGGATTCCCGCCTCCGGAAATCTTTCCAGGATTTTTCGTGTCGCCTGGATGCCGCTCAGTTCCGGCATCGCGCAGTCCATCACGATGATGCGGGGTCGCAATTCGCAGGCCAGGCGCACTGCTTCTTTACCGTCGCTGGCTTCTCCAACGACCAAGATCTCCGGGTCATCTTCCAGCATCCGGCGGAAACCACGCCGTACTAGCGCGTGATCGTCGGCCAGTAGAACGGTAATCTTATGCGCCATTAGCATCCACTTTGACTCGAGGAATCTGAAGAAGGATTTTGGTTCCGCCTTGCGGCCAGGGTGAGATGGTCAGCGTGCCGCCAATCAACTCGGCGCGTTCCCGCATGGCTACCAACCCGATCCCACGTTGCAACTTTTCTGGCACGAAACCAGTGCCGTGATCTTCCACTTCGAGCTCCAGAGAATCCGGAGAGTATCTCAGCCAGATCCAGGCGTCACGGGCACCGGAATGACGGCTCACGTTATTCAATGCTTCCTGCAACACGCGATAAATATGTACCCCTGCGCTCGTTTCGACCGGGAAGGATTGTCCCGTCTTCTCGTAATGTAGCGCGAGACCCGTCTGCCGTCCCACGGTGGGAATATACCAGTCGAGCGTGCTTTCTAGTCCGGCCTCTTCGAGCAGCACCGGATGAAGAGCCTGAGAGAGCGTCCTGATATTGTTTAGTGTCGATTGCGCGACCTCCTGCACCTCCTTCAGATCCTCGCCGAGGGACGATCCTTCCGGAGCATGCTTGCCTGCGCGGCCCAGCATCGATCCGATGGCCGTCAAAACCTGGCCGAACTCATCATGGAGTTCGCGGGAAATATGCCGTAGCGTCGATTCCTGAGTGGAGATCAGTTTTTGCGCCAAATCGCTGCGCTGCTCGGAAAGCTCTGCCAGGCGAGCAAAAATTTGGCGGTTGCTGCGAATCAAGTACAAGCTCGTCAAAACGATGGCGATGAGCATTGCCGCCAGGAAAATATAGAGCTGCCGCTGCACACCGTCGTAAATCTGAGCGATGCGCGCGGCGGCCTGCTCCTCGCCTTCGTTGTTTTCCACGAGTAGCCGCGACACCGCCGTGCTGAGGGCTTGTTGTCGCGCCTGGAGCGACAATCGAATTTGCTCTCTGGCCTCGGCTTCCTTGCCGTTCTGCGCCACCCCGAACATGCGGTTCACGGCGTCCCAAAACTGTGCCACCGCTTGAGAGAGAAACAGCCGCTGCTCAGGGGTGCGGTTCGCTCCGGCAAGACTCTCCTCGAGCTTCAACCCGGCGTCCAGATCCTGATGAATGCGTTCGAATTGAGCCGTCCAGGCCGTCAGCGGATAAGATTCCGTGGTGTCCAGCATGTCGCGCATCGCCAGCGCAATGGAATTGAGATCGTTCTGGACGCGCAGCAGCTGTAACGAGTCTTTCCGGTTGCGATCCACCATCTCGCTCTGAAGTCTTCGCAGACCAGCGAGCTGCACGGTGATGTAGGACGAGTAAGCCAGAACGGCGGCCAGGGTGATCACCAGCCCCAGGAGCAGTCCGTTCGTGGGTGAGCGGTCAGAGGATGCGGCATTCTGCACGGACTAAGAATACCTTACGCCGCCGACTGCCGGCGCAGCAGTAGTGCCAGACAAATCAGGATAGTCGCGCAGATCAGCGGCACCAGCAATCCCACGCGCAGGCTGCCGGAGTACTGGGAGACCGCTCCGATCAACCCAGGACCGGCAGATCCTCCGAGAGAAGCGAGAGCGAAGAGGATGCCTCCGATTTTCTTCGCGCGTGCCCCATACCATCGCGAGAGCCAGGCAATGAAAATGGGATAAACACTCGCGCATCCCAGGCCGGCCAGAAAGACTGCCACGGTGGCAACTGGAAGCGATCTGGATACGATCAGCAATGCCGTTGCCGCCGCCGCCAGACTCAGAGCGCCCACCACTATGTTTCTCTCGGGCAGGCGCCGTAGTATCAGCGGTGCGGCGGCGCGGCCGGATGTCAGGCCGGCGTAGAAGAACATAGGCGCAAGCGTGGTCATGCCAGTAATGCCGCTCGCGAGCCGCTTGGCGTACTCTGCGGACCAGATACCGATACCGTTTTCCATCGCAACATAAATGAAAAACATGACCGCCAGCGAAAACGTGACTCCCTGTCCGATTGCGGATGATGGGGTACTGGCGGCAGGCACGTCTTTTTCATGTTTCTGCACGCCGAAAGAGACGAGCAACAGGCCTAGAACGAGAATTCCACCAAACGTGGCGGCACCCGTCAGCAGGATACCCAGCCCATTGCGTTTCAACGCCAGAGCGATGAATGGGGAACAGGCCATCGCTCCTGCTCCCCATGCGAAATTGAGGTAGTTCAAGAGCGAAGCACTCTTTGCTGCGCCTAATTCCGCAACGAACAAATTTGTTCCTGGAGTGATTAGCCCATAGCCCAAGCCGAAAACTGCGGTGGCCGTTAGAGCAACAACGTGCGTTTCTGCGTTGAGACCGGCAAGGCCACCTCCCATGAGGGCGTAACCTAAAATCAAAGCCGGGCGGTATCCTCGCCAGGCGGCAAGCAGGCTTGATGCTAGCGTGCCTCCTAATGCAGCCAGAAATTGAATCGTGGAGAAAAGACCAGCCTGTCGGTCATCGAGAGACCATCTGCGAATAAAAATGGGCAACATCGGACCGATGATCGTGGTTGCTATTCCGCTCAGTACGAAGCCTGCGAAAAGCAGGACGAGCAGGTTGCGATGCCTTTCCGTTTCTGTGATGGCTGGATTTTGTACGCTCATGGGTGATCCGTCATTCTGAAGGACGCTGCCCTTTCAAGCAACTTCACATTTCTGAAAAATCTTTCTTTCCCGGATTCGAAAGTTCGATACTCTTTAGCGTTCATTCTTGCCGAAAGATGTCTCGCTATGATTGAAGTCGGCCTCGTAGGATTCGGTCTCGCTGGCCGCGCGTTTCACGCGCCGGTGATTCGCGCCGTGCCTGGTTTGCATCTCTACGCGATTTTGCAACGCAGCGGGACCGAAGCAGCGGAGAAGTATCCCGACGTTCGAATCGTGCGGAGCTTGGACGAATTGCTGTCGATACCGGAGATTCGCCTCATCGTGATTGCCACTCCTAACGAGACCCACTATTCTTTCGCGCGGCAATGTCTGGAGGCGGGCCGTGATGTGGTCGTCGATAAGCCGTTTACCACAACTCTTGAAGAGGCTGTTTCGCTGGTGCAATTTGCGCGGACCGTCAATCGCCTGCTCACCGTCTATCAGAACCGCCGTTATGACGGAGACTTTCAAGCCATCCGGCAGGTGGTGAAGGCCGGCACGCTGGGCCGCATCGTGCGGTTCGAAACGAGTTACGACCGCTTCCGCCCGCAGCTGAAGCCCGGCGCTTGGCGCGAGACCGCATCTCCCGGCAGCGGAATCCTATTCGACATCGCACCCCATCTGATCGATCACGCTTTGGTTCTTTTTGGTCTGCCGGAAGCCGTGACCGCCGACGTTCGAACGGAACGTGATAACGCCGTGGCCGACGATGCTTTTGATATCACTCTGCACTATTCGAAGGGCATGCGCGCCGTTCTTCGATCCAGTATCCTGGCCGCCGCGCCGCGACCCCGCTTTGTTCTATTTGGTACGCAAGCTAGCTTCGTGAAACAAACCTTCGATCCTCAGGAAATGAATCTCCGCCGGGGCTTTATTCCCGTGGACAGGCCTTGGGGATACGAGCCGGAAGAGGACTGGGGCGTCTTGACGGTGCCGGCGGGTGATTCGTTCGAACGGCGGCGCGTTCCCTCGGCCATCTGCGACTACCGCGATTACTATTCGAATTTGCGCGACGTCATTGTCGGACGCGCGGCACTGGCCGTGACTCCCGAATATGCGTTGGAGATCATGCGCATGCTCGAGTTGGCGCGCGAGAGCAGTCAGAAACGCCGCACGATTCCGTGCTGAGGCGCGAATTCTGGTTCGAATCACACTTTTCAGCAGGCATCGAAGAACTTCCGCGTATAATCTGTTTTCTCCGAGGAAAGGAAGGAGCGGCTCGTTGCCCATGACCATCGAACTGGCACCCTCGATTCTTTCCGCAAACTTCGCGCGGCTGGGCGAGGAGGCGAAAGAGGCGCTCAACGGCGGCGGCACTGTGCTCCATGTGGACGTGATGGACGGCCACTTTGTGCCGAATATCACGTTGGGGCCGTTAGTCGTGGCCTCGCTGAGGAAAGCTCTTCCCAACACCACCCTCGATTGTCACCTCATGATTGAACACCCTGACGAGCTCATTCCTGCATTTGCCGAAGCCGGCGCCAGCTGGATCTCCGTGCATCAGGAGGCCTGCGTTCATCTCCATCGCTCGCTGCAGCTGATTGAGTCACACGGATGCAAATCAGGCGTGGTGCTGAATCCCGCCACGCCGGTGCACATGGTGGATGAAGTCCTGGAGATGGTTCACCACGTTCTGGTGATGTCCGTGAATCCAGGATTTGGGGCGCAAAAATTCATTCCTGGCGCTATCCAGAAGATCAAAACTCTTGCCGAAGTCCGCGAAGAGCTTGGCCTTTCGTTCCGCATCGAAGTGGATGGCGGGGTGGCCCTCGATACCGTCGCTGATGTAGTGCGCGCGGGGGCGGAGCTGCTCGTCGCCGGTAACGCGGTTTTCGCGAAAGGCAACATTCGCGAAAACGCGAAAAAACTTCTCGAAGTGGCACGTTCTGCAACACTCACCCGCGCCTGAGCGAGATAGCGATGGCAAGAATCACGGTCAGCACTCGGGTCTCTTTCCCTACTGTTCCTGATAATTCCAGGTCAGCCCGCCGTCGACGAAAAACGTCGCTCCGGTCGCGTAGTCGGATTCCGAACTCGCCAGGAATGCCGCCATTGACCCTACGAATGGTGAAGCACAGGTCAGGAGGACCACTCGGCGCACCAGGCGCGCAACCGGCACCTCACAAGGGTGGCAGTAAGGGTACAGCCGGTTCTCTCCTCTAGCCACCCCGACCTCCGTAGCCAAGTTTCCAACCGCTAAGGGAGAGGCAGGGAATGCTGGGACGGCCTGGTCCGCGCCGTGAAGAAAGGAAACGCTCTGAGAAACGTTTTCAAGAACTAGTACCGCCGGAAACTTGGCAGAAGATCTGTCGAGAGCAGAATAAGTCGCGAAAACCCACAGTCTTACAAGAAAAATTCCAACATGGCAACATACTTGCCTGTTGAATCCAACGGTTAGTCTATCTTGGGCTCCTGGCTGTTAGCCGACCGGCGCTATCCGCCTTCCATCGGGGATCATTCAAAGAGAGCGAAGAGGTGTGCCAGAAAGGACTTTGTGAGAGAACCGAGACCACCTGAAGCTCACGAGTTGCCCGAGGCCGAAACCATTCAATTAGCGCAGCGGGGCGACGCCGTCGCATTTGAATCCATCTACCGATCGCACTGTGCGCGAGTCTTTGCCCTGTGTACGCGCATGTTGAAAAACGCGGCCGAAGCCGAGGATTTGACACAGGAGATTTTCTTACATGTCTTCCGCAAGATTCACTCGTTTCGGGGTGAGTCGGCGTTCTCCACCTGGCTGTATCGTGTGAGCGTGAACATGGTACTCATGCGCCTTCGCCGAATGACGTTCGCGAAAACGTCCCTCGACGACATCGCGGAAGCTGGGGAAACAACTGGCGCCTCACAAAGGGAGTTGGGCGGGCCAGACCTGCACCTGGAAGGCTACATCGATCGCACAACTCTCCAGAAGGCTGTCGATCAGTTGCCTCCGAGATTTAAAGCGATGTTTGTCCTTTATGACGTCCAAGGCTACGCACACCGCGAGATCGCCAAAATCCTAGGTTGTTCACTGGGCACTTCAAAATCGCAATTGCACAAAGCTCGCCGGCGGCTCCGTGAACTATTGTGTACAGACCGAAAATTCGGCTCGTGGGATAAACACCGGTCCATCCATCACGCCGCTCGAGGAATAAGGCCGGCATTCCTGCGTGCTGCAGGAGAATGTGAATCGGACTGACTCTAGCTTCCACAACGGCGGGCAGCTCGCTGTTCTCTAGTTCTCCCAAACTGCTGCGCTTCTAATCCGTGACCGCCGCTCCGCTCAATTGGTGGGGGGATTGAACCTTTGGCGGTTTTCGCAGGGCAGTAAACTCACTAGCTCAGTCATGAATAGACAGCGGCCTCGATCAAGACTTCCACAATCGAGGCACTTCCGTTTTTCATGACCGAGACGAGGAAGTGTCTTGAAATTCATGCGTTCTGTCGGTATGCAAGCTAATCTACCACGCGCGGATCAAGTCCACTCGTCCACCGGTTGAACCGAGCACCGGCCAGACCCCGCAGGGCGTAACGGACCCTGTCCGAGTGGCCAGTTATTCTTCTGCATCTGCTGTCAATTGAGCGACTCAGGGACGCTGCGGCCAGCTATCCTGTGACCAGGAGAGTCGCAATGAAATACACACCCTTGGCAGTAGTTCTTGCGGCGCTGCTTCCCTCGTTGGCTTATGCGCAGAATACACAATTCTCAGACTGCCGGACTCTTGAGGCCGCAGATCACAATGTCGGGCCGGACGAAGCACTTGTTGATGGAATGGTTTGCAAGGTAGTAAAACCGAAAGCCAGTTCGTGGGTTTCTTCGCCAGCTTCCGGAAAAACTGCCCAGACTGAGAACCGCATGGCGCTCTTGGGTATTATCGAGCCGGAGACGCTGCGATCCAAAGTGAAAGTGGAAGTAAAGCCGACAGGCGTTGTACGGACACCTTCTTCCGGAAAAACCGCTCAGACTGAGAACCGCATGGCGCTCCTGGGTATCATCGAGCCGGAGACGCTGCGGTCCAAATTGAGCGCAGAAGCAAACGCGGCAGAGAAAGTGGCGACACCTGAAACAGGTACAGAGCCAGAGCCCGAAACGGAGCTAGGGGGGAATGTAACGCCACAGTCTGCACGATTCAAAATAAAGCCCGCTGTAAGCCTGGGGGAAATTGCGCGGGCATATCAGAAATCTTCGCAGGCTCAAGCAGCCGCGGCGCCGGAAGACATCGCAGAGCCAAAGAAGCCAACCATTGAAGGGAAACTCGCAGCAGCACCGACAACCACTGCTGCGCCAGAAACGTCAACGACTACGCCGCTTCAGCCGGGCCAGAAGGCTAACGGCCTGACCGCGGCACAAGCGCCGACGTCCGAGGTGACTCCGGAAGAAACCCCCGCAGCAATCACACCAGCTCCGGTAACACCCATCGAGCCTCAGCCTGCAGCGCCGACTGAAGTTTTTCGAGCGCCGCAAACACCAGCGCCTGCGGTGAAAGCCGAAGCGA
>Ga0209234_1000313_pt1 | contig 15962 bp, 14 predicted proteins | sample GraSoi013_1_20cm_2_FD_185816 | JGI IMG/M metagenome (GOLD analysis project Ga0209234, IMG submission 185816) | Grasslands soil microbial communities from the Angelo Coastal Reserve, California, USA - Sample 08_20_2013_1_20cm (SPAdes) (version 2) | ecosystem: Environmental > Terrestrial > Soil >... | reverse complement strand
GTCGCGCAGTTCGTCCGGCCGCGAAACTCCACGCACACGCGGCATCGCACCTTGGCGCGGGCCGTCGTCATGACGAAGAACAGCGCCGCGACGGCGAGCACGGCCGCGCTGGCGTAGAGGGTCGAGCGCTTCATGTCACCCAACGTAGGGGGCCGGGCAGCGTGTCGCCACCCGGCCCCCCCTGTTTGACTCGGCGCCGTCGCCTAGCGTCCCGCGCTCGCCGCCTTGCGCTGGCGCTCGTGGAATTGCTCCTGCTCCGTCGAGCCCTCCATCGCCGTCACGGACGACGTGCCGCCGGTGGCGATCTGGGTGACCTCGTCGAAATACCCGACGCCGACGAACTCCTGATGGCGCACCGCCGCGTAGCCGTCTTTTTCCGAGGCGAACTCGCGGTTTTGGAGGTCGGCGTACGCGGCCATGCCCCGCTCCCGGTAGTCCTGGGCCAGCGTGAACATGCTGTGGTTCAGCGCGTGGAACGCGGAGAGGGTGACGAACTGGAACTTGTAGTTCAAGGCGCCGAGCTCCCGCTGGAACGCGGCGATCTGCGCCTCGCTCAGGTGTTTCCGCCAGTTGAAGGACGGCGAGCAGTTGTACGCCAGCAGCTTGCGCGGGTACTTCGCGTGGATCGCTTGGGCGAACTTCGTCGCCTCCGCGAGGTCCGGCTTCGAGGTCTCGAACCAGAGCAGATCGGCATAGGGCGCGTAGGCGAGGGCCCGCGCGATGGCCGCGTCGACGCCGTCGCGCACCCGGAAGAACCCTTCGGCGGTCCGCTCGCCGGTCACGAAGCGCCGATCGTACTCGTCGCAATCGCTCGTGAGCAGGGTGGCGCTGTTCGCGTCCGTGCGGGCAATCAGGATCGCGTCCACGCCGCACACGTCCGACGCGAGACGCGCCGCGACGAGCTTCGTGATGAACTCGCTCGTGGGAACGAGCACCTTGCCACCGAGATGGCCGCACTTCTTGACCGACGCGAGCTGATCTTCGAAGTGCACGCCCGCCGCTCCGGCGTCGATCATGTTCTTCATGATCTCGAAGGCGTGCAGCGGACCGCCGAACCCCGCTTCCGCGTCCGCCACGAGCGGCGCGAACCAATAGGTCGAGTGGTCGCCCTTCAGGTGGCTGATCTCGTCGGCTCGCTTGAGGGCGTTGTTGATGCGACGGAGCAATGCGGGAACGGAATCGGACGGGTAGAGGCTCTGGTCCGGGTACATCTCGAGCGCGTTATTGGCGTCCGCGGCCACCTGCCAGCCGCTCACATAGATCGCCTTCAGCCCGGCCTGGACCTGCTGGATCGCCTGGTTCCCGGTGATGGCCGACAGGACAGCGACGTAGTCATCGTCGCGGAACAACTCCCACAGGCGCGCCGCACCGTAGCGCGCCAGCGAATATTCGATGTCGATCGAGCCGCGCAGCCGATAGACGTCGCCGGCGCTGTACGGTCGCTTGATGCCGTCCCAGCGGGGGCCCGTCGCCCACGCGCGCTCGAGTGCTGTGATGATCTGCTGCCTGTCCATGCGCCGTCCCGGCCAGAGGGTTAGTCGAGATGCTCGTACGCCACCGTGGTCAGGAAGTCCGCAAACTCCGCGCCAGTGGTGAGGTCGGCCAGAATCCTGGCCGCCAATGAGAACTTATCGGCGCCTGCGGCCCCCGCACCTACCCGTTCAGGTAGGCTGGCCACCACTTCGGAGAGCGTCTGTTGTATCAGGGCCGCAGTCACCGCCCGGCCGTCTTCCAGGCGCGCGCCGTGGCGCTGCCACTGCCATGCCTGGGCGCGGGAAATCTCCGCGGTCGCGGCGTCTTCCATGAGATCGTTGATGGGCACGCAGCCCAGGCCTCCCAGCCACGCCGCGAGATAGTGCAGCGCCACGTCCAGGTTGGCGCGCAACCCCTGGAACGTGATCGGGCCCGGCGGCGCGGCCAGGAGGTCCTGGGCGGAGACGTGCACGTCGTCGCGTTGCCGCTCGATCTGGTTCGGCCCGGGCATGAAGGCGTCGAACACCTCCCGGGCCACGGGGACCAGGGCGGGGTGCGCGACCCAGGTTCCGTCGTGACCCTGCCGCACCTCGCGCAGCTTGTCCTGGCGCACTTTCTCGAGCGCCCGGGCGTTCAGCTCCGGGTCGCGCTTCACCGGGATCTGGGCCGCCATGCCGCCGAGCGCATGGATGCCCCGGCGGTGGCAGGTGCGGATCACGAGATCGGCGTAGCTCTTGAGGAACGGCTGCTCCATCGTGACGCGCGCGCGGTCGGGCAGGACGCGCTCGGGGCGACGGCGCAGCTTTTTGATGTAGCTGAAGATGTAGTCCCAGCGCCCGCAGTTGAGCCCGGCCGAGTGATCGCGCAGCTCCCACAGAATTTCGTCCGTCTCGAAGGCGGCGAGGATGGTTTCGATCAGGACGGTCGCGCGTATCGTCCCACGGGGAATGCCGAGGGCGTCCTGCGCGAAATTGAAGACGTCGTTCCAGAGTCGCGCCTCGAGATGACTCTCGAGCTTCGGCAGGTAGAAATACGGACCGCTGCCCTTCGCGATCAGCGCCGCCGCATTGTGAAAAAACGCCAGCCCGAAATCGAACAGCGATGCCGAGATCGGCGCGCCGTCCACGTTCACGTGCTTCTCGACCAGGTGCCAGCCGCGGGGCCGTACGAACAGCGTGGCCGTCGTCGCCGCGAGCGCGTAGCGCTTTCCGTCGGGGCTCTCGTAGGAGATCGTTCCGGCGACCGCGTCGCGCAGGTTGCGCTGGCCGCTGACGTTGTTCTCCCACGTCGGCGCGTTCGCGTCCTCGAAGTCGGCCATGAAGACGCTCGCGCCCGAATTGAGCCCGTTGATGATCATCTTGCGGTCCACGGGGCCCGTGATCTCCACCCGGCGGTCCCTCAAGTCGGGCGGGATCGGCGCCACGGTCCAGTCGCGCTCCCGGATCTGTTTCGTGTCGGGCAGGAAGTCGGGAAGGCGTCCCGCGTCGAGCTCGGCCTGCCGCAGGCGGCGGCGCTCGAGCAGCTCGCGCCGCCGCGGCTCGAATTGATGCGCCAGTGCCGCGAGAAAGTCGAGCGCGCCGGCGCCGAGAATGTCGTCGCAGCCGGACGGCGGGGGCTTGAGCAGATGGATGGTCGAGTCGATCGCCGGCATATCTGGACTCCGAGGGGCTAACCTAACACTAACGCCCCGGCGTAGCTTAGACGACCGATATGCCAACCCGGTTGCTGCTCGCCGGTCTCGCGCTGCTGATCCTGGGCGTGGTGTCGTGTCGCTCGGGCGTCGCGGCGCTGCGCGCTAGACGCTGGGTGGGCGGCGTCCTGCGCGGCCTCGCGGGCCTCCTGCTCGTGGCCCTGGCGGGGCTCGCGGCCGCGATCACCATCGGGCTGCGCGCGTACCGGGCCCTGACGCTCGAGGTCCTGGCGGCGACGGTCACGACGGAGCCCGTGGGGCCGCAGCGCTTCCGGGCCACCATCCTGCTGCCCGACAAGCGCCTGGCCATGTACGACCTGGCGGGAGACGCCCTCTACATGGACGCGCACATTCTCAAGTGGCACCCCTGGGTGAATCTGCTGGGGCTCCACACCTCCTACGAGCTGGACCGGGTGGCCGGCCGCTACAACGACGTGTCCGACGAGCGCGGCAAACCGCACACCGCATACGTGTTGGCGTTGCCGTCGCATATCGATCTCTTCTCGATCGCGCGGCGCCGGGTGCTCGGGCCTCTGGTAGACGCCGAGTACGGATCGGCCGCCTTCGTCACGGGATCGAGGCCCGCCCATTACGAGGTCCGGGTCTCGACGACCGGGCTGCTGATCCGGCCCGTGCTGCATCCATCGCCTGCAAACTAGGGGCCGCGGGGGCTCCCAACCACGCACGGCCCGGCGGCATCTTAGCAGCGTGCCGGCCCCCTGGCCCTAGACGGCCCGATGCAGGCGGATCCGAGCGATCTCATCGAGCGGGCGCAGCGGGGCGACCCGGCCGCGTTCGAGGCGTTGTACCGCGCGCACGTGGGTCGGGTGTACGCGCTCTGCTTGCGCCTCACGGCGGACGCCGCACGCGCCGAAGAGTTCACGCAAGACGCCTTCGTGCGGGCGTGGGAGCGGCTCGCGAGCTTCAGGGGGGAGAGCGCGTTTTCGTCCTGGCTGTATCGGCTCACCGTGAACGTGGTGTTCCTGGGCCAGCGGGCGAGCCGGCGGCGAGGGCTGCGGGTGTTCACGACCGACGACCCGGCGGCGCTCGAGCGACCCCGGGATGGGCCCGGCGTGCCGGGCGCGCAGCTGGACCTGGAGCGAGCGGTGGCGGCGCTCCCGCCGGGCGCGCGCGAGGTGTTCGTGCTGCACGACGTGGAAGGCTATCGGCACCAGGAGATCGCCGAGCTCACGGGGATCGCGGTGGGGACCTCGAAGGCACAGCTGTTCCGGGCACGGCGGCTGTTGCGGGAGGCGTTGAGCAGATGATGTGCGCCGACATGGAAGTGCAGCTGAACGAGTACGTGGACGGTACGCTGCGTGTCGCGCAGCGGGCCACGGTGGACGCGCACCTGGCCGGGTGCGCGGGTTGCCGGGCGGCCGTGGCGGAGCTGCGCGCGCTCGTCGCGGGAGCCGCGGCTCTCCCCAAGAGCATCGAGCCGGGCCGGGATTTGTGGGCGCCCATCGACGCGCGCATCGTGCAAGGTGCAACGCGCAACGTGCAACGGCCTTTCTGGCGCGGAGCACTCGCTGCCGCGGCGACCTTGGTGATCGGCTTCGCCATCTACCGTCTTCTACCGCCCTCTACCGTCCATGACCACCCGGAGGGGACGGGTTGGGTGGCAGTACAGGCGGAGTACGAGCAGGCCGCCGATGAACTGACGCGCGCGCTCGCCTTCGAGCATGACCGCCTCGCGCCCGCCACGGTCGCCCTGATCGAGCGCAATCTCGCGATCATCGACGCGGCGATCCGCGAGTCGCGCGATGCGTTGGCCCGTGACCCGGGAAACGTCGAGCTGCGCGGGCTGTTCGCGGCTGCGTCCCGACACAAGGTCGAGCTGCTCCGCTGGGCGACGCGGGCAGCCACATGACCCGGCACATTGCCTGCCTGGGGCTGGGGCTCGGGTCGGCGCTCGGCGCCGTGGGCCCGGGGGCCGCCGCTCAAGCGCGCCCCGCTCCGATCATTCGGATCGAGCAGCGCTGGCCGTTCGCCGCCGATGGGTCGGTGCGCATCGTCAACCCCGCGGGACGCATCCGCGTGATCGGCTGGGACGTGGACACCGTGGCCGTATCTGGCCACGGGGCTGGTGCCTTTGCCGCCGATGGAAATGGCAGCGTACGCAAGCTCGTCGTCACCGGTCGGGCCGACCTGGAGGTGCACCTGCCGCGTGGCGCGCGTGTGTGGGTGAAGTCCGCCGCCGCGGACATCGACGTGGTGGGTGTGGATGGGACGCTCGATCTGAACAGCGTGTCGGGCGCGATCCAGGTGGTGGGGACGCCGGTCGATGTGACGGCCGAAACGATGGACGGGCGCGTCGAGCTCGCGGGCGGCACGGGGCGGGCCCGGGTGAAGACGGTGAGCGGCTCAATCCTGCTGCGGGGGGCGAGCGTGGACCTCGGCGCATCCACGTTGAGCGGCACGATCGTGGTGCGGGCGGCCGGATGGCAGCGCGGCGGCACGGGGGTGCAGCGCGGCACGTTCGAGTCGGTAACGGGCGACGTCCGGTTCGATGGCGAGCTCGGCCGCGGCGGTATCGTCGAGCTCGAGAGCCAGAGCGGCGCGATCCACCTGCGCGTGCCCGGCACGACCGTCGCCGATTTCGATCTCCTCACGATCGGCGGATCGATTGCCAACGGCCTGACGTCGGATGCCCCGCAGCGGGGTACGCTCCGCTTTGCTACCGGCGCAGGCGGAGCGCAGGTGACCATTCGCAGCTTCAAGGGTAGCATTTCCCTTGAGGCCAAGTGACCATCGCTCGAGTGATCGCCGCACAGGCCTGCGCTCTTGCCCTCGTCGCCTGCGTCGCGCGATCGCCGACCGACGGTGCACCGCCGCCGACGACCGACACGCTGCAACTCATCCCCGTCGCGACCACCCTGTCGGACCCCGATTATCTCACCGCGCCGCCGGGCGACGTCAATCGCCTGTTCGTGGTCGAGCAGCCCGGTCGGATCCGCGTGGTGCAGAACGGACAGCTCCTGGCGACGCCGTTTCTGGACATCGCGAGCAAAGTCAGCTACATACGCGAACAGGGGCTCTTCAGCGTGGCGTTCCACCCGAGCTACGCCTCGAACGGCTTCTTCTACGTGGACTACACCGACCTGAGCGGCGACACGCGGATCGAGCGCTATAGGGTGAGCGCGGATTCGAATGTAGCAGACAGCGCGTCCCACAAGTTGATCCTGTTCGTGAAGCAGCCGTACCCGAATCACAACGGCGGCCTCGTGACGTTCGGGCCGGATGGCATGTTCTACATCGGCATGGGCGACGGTGGGGGGGCGGGAGACCCGCAGAACCGCGCCCAAAATCGCGATTCGCTCCTGGGCAAGCTGCTGCGCATCGACGTGAACACGGGCGACACGACTCCCTATAAGATCCCGCCCGGCAATCCATATGCGGCCACTGGCGGACGCGGGGAAGTCTGGGCGCTCGGCTTGCGCAACCCGTGGCGCTTCGCGTTCGATCCGCCGGCCGGCCTGCTCTACACCGCCGACGTGGGGGAGAACACCTGGGAGGAAGTGGACGCCGAGGCCGCGAGCAGCGCCGGCTTGAACTACGGCTGGCGGATCATGGAGGGAGCCCACTGTTACAACCCGAATCCGTGCAGCGCGGCCGGGCTCGTCGCGCCGAAGCTCGAGTATTCGCACGCCGGTGGGAACTGCGCCATCATTGGCGGCTCCGTGTATCGCGGCACGCTCTCCCCGGCGCTGGTCGGTCAGTATTTCTATGCCGATGACTGCGGCGGGTGGGTGCGCAGCCTCACGGTCGCCGGGGGGGTGGTGACCAGCCGAACGAACTGGACCGTCACCGCCAACCTCGGCAACGTGCACTCGTTTGGCGAGGACGCCCGCGGCGAGCTATACGTAGTGTCGGGAAACGGCACCGTGTACCGGCTCTCGCAGCCGTAAACCTTCTCCGCGCGAGCGGTATCCCAGAGGCAACCCGTACCGAGAGGTTGCCATGCAGACCTTGATTCGCGCTGTCGTCATCACGGCCCTCACGCTCGCCAAGGGCCCGCCCTGGATCTCGATCGAGCTGCCGGCCAATCCCTACGATCAATCGACGCGCGGCGCGTTCCTGCTGGTGCACTCGTTCCATCATGGCACGGCGATCGGCTACATCGTCACCGGCACTGCGGAAGGGATGGTGCATGGGGAGCGACGCACGGTCACGCTCGAGTTCGCGGCGACGGGGCGGGAGGGCGTCTACGCGCTGCGGCAGACCTGGCCGCAGGAGGGCACGTGGACGCTCGTGATCAAGGCGAATCAGGGGCCGGACGACGCGGCCACGGCCGTGGTGGACCTCGGGCCGGACGGCGTCGTGGCGGCGGTGCGCGTGCCCACGATGCAGCGCGGGCAGTGGACCGTGCCGGCGCCCGTGTCGCTGGGCGAGGTCGATGCGGCGTTGCGGGCGCGCGCCGCGGTGCTGGCGCGACGGCCGTAACGTCGGCTTGGGAGTCCCGACCGGCGGCAGCGCGAGTGTGTGGCGCGCTGTTTGCCGGTCGGGCGTTCGCGCTCACGTGTCCCTGACGGTTCTCTGACCAAATCCCCGAATGCGCGCGGTTGACTGGTTGGCGCCGACCGACGTGGCTTCACCCAATCCGGCGTGCCCATTCCCGTCGTATACGAGTCAACCAGGAGGCCGTCATGCGCGCACATTTGTTGGCAGGACTGACCGTTGCCGCGCTGCTCGCGCTCGGCAGCTGCAAGGACGATGTAGGGCTGACCTCGATACCGCCTGCACCGGAGCGTTTCATCGCGTTCATGAACGGCGCGAACGAACCCACGCCCATCACGACGCCCGCGCAAGGACTGGCGACGGTCACTGTCAACGATCACGTGCTCAGCTATAGAATCGAGCTGTCGAACATCGACAGCGCGTTCCTGGCGCACATTCACGACGGGCGAGCGGGCACGAACGGCGGCGTTATGGTGAACTTGTACGTCCCACCAAGAGCCGCCACGGACACGGGCTTCACCGGGCTACTGGTCGTCGACACGATCACGGTGGTAGACTCCGTCCTGACACTTATTCGCAAGGGCTCGGGCTACGTGAACGTGCACACGCGCGGTCCGACGGCTGCCGACGGCAGCGGCGGCCACGGCGGCGGGGAAATCCGCGGACAGCTGTTCCGGTTCCAGTAATCGAAGGAGACGCGTCATGACTCTGTTGCGTTGGAATCGACTGCCTGCGCTGGGCGTGGGATCGCTCCTGCTGGCGTGCGGCGGCGGCGGCGGGGGCGGCACGGGGCCCTGCACACCAGGCTTGGCGACGCAGCTTACCAAGACCGGCGGTGACGCCCAGGCCTGGTACGTCAACAACCCGCTCCCCACGGCTCTCAGCGTGACCGCGCGGGACGCGAACAACTGTCCGGTGCCCGGTGTCGCGGTCGACTGGACGATACAAACCGGTGGAGGCGGACTGGGCGCCACGCACAGCACCACGACGCAGAGCACCACGAACTCGAGCGGTGTGGCGAGCACGGTGGACAGCGTCGGCTCGGCCTCGCCGCAGGTGGTCAGGGCCAGTGCCGGGGCGTTGCCGACCCAGGATTTCACGACCACGGTCGGCGCGCCGCCGACCACGGAGGCCGTGAGCCTGTCGGGCCTTCGGTTCAATCCGAGCAGTGTCGTTGTTCAAGCCAACACAGGCACAGCCGGAGTGGGGGACGTAACCTGGACCTGGAACGACAACGGGATTCTGCACAACGTCACCTTCTCGAGTGGTCCGGCGCCACTGCCGGCACCCTCGAATACTCAGGCGACGGGGACGCATCTTGTCACTTTCACGAAGGTGGGTAGTTACGCCTACCACTGCACCCTTCACTTCGGGATGGACGGGACGGTGACGGTGGTGCACTAGGGCCCAGCGTCGCAAAAAAACTGCCCCCGACGTCCCCACGCTTCAGAGTGGGGACGTCGGGCGAGTGGGGCAATCGGGGAGTAGCGCTCCCCACCCCCCGCTCCCTCAGGTCGAAGCAATCCTGCCGACCGGCAACCTCCTGATCCGCTTCCCAGTCGCCGCGAAGATCGCGTTGCACACCGCTGGTGCCACGGGCCCGACGGAAGGCTCGCCGATCCCCCCCTGCTTGTCGTCGCTCGGCACCACGTGGACCTCGACCACCGGCATCTCGTCGAGGTGCAGCATCGGGTAATCGGTGAAGTTGCTCTGCTTCACGCGCCCCCGCTCGATCGTGATCTCGCCGTACAGGGCAGCCGTCAGCCCGTACACGATGCCACCCTGCAGCTGGGCTTCGATCTGACCGACGTTCACGGTGGGCCCGCAGTCGACCGCGCACACCACGCGATGCACCCGCACGCTCCCGTCGGCCGCCACTGAGACCTCCGCTACCTGGGCGCAGGTGGTGGGGGCCCATTCGGCCAGGGCGATGCCGCGCCCGCGACCGGCCGCGAGCGGCGTGCCCCAGCCGGCCTTCTGGGCCGCGAGCTCCAGCGTCCGCCGGTGACGCGGCTTGTCGCGCAGCAGCTGGCGCCGCAGCTCGTAGGGATCTTTCCCGGCCGCCACCGCCACCTCGTCGAAGAAGCACTCCGTGACGAAGGCGTTCTGGGAGATCCCGACCGAGCGCCAGAAGCCGCGGGGGACCGGCAGCAGGTCGACCGCGACCTGGTCCACGAGCACGTTGGGGATCGCGTACGGCAGGTTCGACGCGCCATCGATGAGGGTGCGATCGATGCCCTTCTCGAGAGGTCCGAACTTGAGGAGGATCGGAGGCGCCACGATCCGGTGCGTCCAGGCCAGCGGCGCGCCCGTGGCGTCGAGGCCGGCCGCGAACGTGTTGTAGGTCGCGGGCCGGTAGAACCCATGCTGCACGTCGTCTTCGCGCGACCAGATCACCTTCACGGGCGCGCCCGCGGCCTTCGACACGCGGACCGCTTCGGAGACGAAGTCCGGCTCGAGCCGCCGCCCAAATCCCCCGCCGAGAAACGTGGTGTGCACGCGGACCTGCTCTTTGGGCAACCCGGTCAGCTCGGCCGCCACCTCCTGCGCGCGCGTCTGGTTCTGAGTGGGCGCCCAGACGTCGCAGCCGTCAGCGCGCACGTGCGCGGTGCAGCTCATCGGCTCCATGGTGGCGTGGTGCAGGAACGGCACTTCGTACACGGCCTCGACGCGCTTCGCGGCGCCGGCGAGTGTGCCCGCCGCATCGCCGTCCTTGCGCGCCTCCACGCCCGGCTGCCCGGCGAGGCGGACGAACTGCGCGCGAATGTCGTCGGAGCCGAGTGACGCGGCCTGGCCTTCGTCCCACTCGACCTCGAGTGCGCGTCGCCCCGTGACGGCCTGCCAGTACGTGTCGGCCACGACGGCGATGCCGGCGGCGCAGCCCGCCGCCCACGCGCCACCCGTGCCGGTCCAGGGGCTCGGCTCGAGCACTACGACCGCGCGCACTCCGGGAACCGCCTTCGCCTTCGCCGCGTCGTAACGCTTGAGCGTGCCGCCAAACACGGGACAGCGCTCGATCGAGGCGACCAGCATCCCCGGAACCTTCACGTCGATGCCGAACACGGCGCTTCCGTCCACCTTGGCCGGCGTGTCGAGCCGCGGCACGCGTGTGCCGAGCAGGCGGAAGTCTTTCGGGTCTTTGAGGGGTGGATCTTTCGGGACTGGCAGCTGGGCCGCCTTCGCGACGAGCTTGCCGTAGGCGAGGCGTCGGTTGCTCGCGGTGTGCACCACGGCGCCGCGCTCCGCGCGGCAGGACGTGCGGTCCACGCCCCACGTCGCCGCCGCCGCGTCCAGCAGCATCTCGCGCGCCGCGGCGCCCGCCTTGCGCAGCGGCTCCCACGACGTGCGGATCGCGGTGCTGCCGCCGGTCGACATGCGGCGCGACCATCCGGCCGGGTTTTCGGGTACGGGGCCGAGCCGGACCTTGGACCAGTCGGCCTCGAGCTCTTCAGCGAGGATCATCGCCAGACCGGTCTGCGAGCCCTGTCCCATTTCGGACTTGTCGATGGTGAGGGTGACGGAGCCGTCGGGGTCGATGCGCAGCCACGCGTTGGGCGCGAACGGCGCCGCGGCGGCCGGCCGCGCGGCGGTGTCGCGCGCCGGGAGATGGAACGCGATGACGAGTCCCGCGCTGGTCGCGACGAAGTCGCGGCGAGAGATGGTGGAGCTCATGGGACCTCCCGAGACAAAGCGGTGCGTGGTACGCGGTGCGCGGTTGCTCCCGTGCCGCTCGATCGTAGGCGGACGTCAGCCAGCCATCGGCGACAACCGCGCACTGCGCACCGCGCACCCGTGTTCAGGCGATTTTTCCTATCGGCAACTTTCTGATCCGCTTTCCCGTGGCCGCGAAGATCGCGTTGCACACGGCCGGCGCGATGGGGGGCGTGCCGGGCTCTCCCGCGCCGCCCTGCGCGTCGCTCGACGGCACGATGTGCACCGCGACGCGGGGCATGTCGCCCATGCGCACCATCAGGTAGTTGTTGAAGTTGCTCTGCTGGACCCGGCCCTTGTCCAGCGTGATCTCGCCCCACAGCGCCGCCGTGAGGCCGTACACGATGGCGCTCTCCATCTGGGCCTCGACGATGCTGGGGTTCACCACGGGCCCGCAGTCCACCGCGCACACGACGCGGTGCACCCGCGGCGTGCCATCCGGCCCCATCGAGATCTCGGCCACCTCGGCCACGTAGGTGTCGAACGATTTCCACACCGCGATGCCGCGCGAGCGCCCCGCCGGAAGCGGCGTGCTCCAACCCGCCTTGCTGGCGGCGAGGTTCAAGACGCCCAGATGCCGCGGCGCCTTGCCCAGCAGGTCGCGGCGATACTCGTACGGATCTTTCTTGGCGGCGTGCGCCAGCTCGTCGATGAAGCTTTCGACGGCGAACGCGTTGAAGGTGTTATTCACCGAGCGCCAGAAGCCCACCGGGATTCCGGTGTCGGGCATGTGATAGTCCACATGCACATTGCCGATCGCGTAGGGCATCCCAACGCCGCCCTCGACCGCTTCCTCGTCGAGCCCGTTCTTGATCGTCTGGGGGAACACCCGTGCCATGATCGACGGCGCGACGATGCGGTGGGTCCACGCCACCGGTTTGCCACTCGCATCGAGTCCGGCATGGAACGCGTGATAGGAGACCGGCCGGTACTGGTCGTGCTGCGTGTCGTCTTCACGCGACCACACGACCTTGACGGGAGCGCCCACGGCTTTCGACGTCTCGAGCGCTTCCTGGATGAAGTCGAGCTCGAACCGCCGGCCGAAGCCGCCCCCGAGATACGTGGTGTGCACCTGCACCTTCTCGGGGGGAACGCCGCCGATTTTCGCGCCGATGCCTTGCGCGCCCGTCTGGAACTGGGTGGGCGCCCAGATGTCGACACCGTCGGCGCGCACGTGCGCGGTGCAGTTCATCGGCTCCATCGTGGCGTGGGCGAGGAAGGGGAGCTCGTAGGCGGCCTCGACCTTGTTTGCCGAGCCACTCAAGGCGCCATCGGGATCGCCGTCGTGGCGGGCCTGAGCCCCGGGCTTTTGCGCGGTCTGGGTCAAGAGCTGCGAGATGCTCGCGCTCGACACCTGCGCGTTGGGCCCGTCGTCCCACTTCACGTCGAGGGCGTCGCGTCCCTTCTTGGCGTTCCAGTAGCCATCCGCCACCACCGCCACGCCCGATGAGATCTGCACGACGTCTTTCACGCCGGGGACGGCCTTCGCCCTGGCCGCGTCGAAGCTCGCGACCTTGCCGCCGATGGTGGGACAGCGCGCCACGACGGCGACGAGCATGCCGGGGACCTTGACGTCGATGCCGAACTGCGCCGAGCCGTCCACCTTGGCCGGGGTGTCGAGCCGCTTCACCCGGTGCCCTAGGATCTTCCAGTCTTTCGGGCTCTTGAGGGCCGGATCTTGGGGGACGGGGAGCGACGCGGCTTTGGCGGCGAGCTGGCCGTAGGTCGCCCGGCGCTTGCTCCGCGTGTGGATCACGGCGCCAAGCTCCGCGCGGCACTCGACCTTGTCGACGCCCCACGTCTGGGCGGCGGCGGCGACGAGCATCTCGCGCGCCGCCGCGCCGGCCTTGCGCAGTGGTGTGTATCCCGCACGCACGCTGGTGCTGCCGCCGGTGCCCTGGAAGCCGAACAGCGGGTTGGTGTAGCTCTTGTCCGCCGGCGCGGAGTCGATCTTGACCTTGGTCCAATCGGCGTCGAGCTCTTCGGCCACGAGCATCGGCAGGGCGGTGGCCACACCCTGGCCCATCTCGGAGCGGTCGACTACGATGAGCACGCTGTTGTCCGGACTGATCCGCAGCCACGCGTTGGGCGCAAAGGGAGCCGCCGGTGCCGCGGCGAAGCGGCCGCCGGCCGGCAGACGAAACCCGATGACGAGCCCGGCGCCCACGGCGCCCGTGGTCTCGAGAAACTCGCGTCGCGAGAGGTGAGAGGGCGCGCTCATGTCACGCTCCCTGGGCGGCGCGATGGATGGCGGCGCGGATCCGCTGATAGGTGCCGCAGCGGCAGATGTTGGTCATCGCCGCATCGATGTCGGCGTCCGTGGGATGCGGCTTCTTGGCGAGCAGCGCCGCGGCCGCCATGATCTGGCCCGATTGGCAGTAGCCGCACTGCGGCACGTCTTCCGCGATCCACGCCCGCTGCACCGCGTGCGCGCGGTTCTTGGACAGGCCTTCGATGGTGGTGACGCGCTTGTTGGCGACGGCGGAGACGGGCAGCACGCAAGTGCGGGTGGCCGTGCCGTCCAGGTGCACCGTGCACGCGCCGCACTGCGCGATGCCGCAGCCGAACTTGGTGCCCGTGAGTCCGAGTGTGTCGCGCAGCACCCAGAGGAGCGGCGTGTCGGGCGCGACGTCGACCGTCTCACGCTTGCCGTTGAGAGTGAAGGAAATCGGGGGCATGACGAGAGGTCCTCGAGCTTGGAAGATGGTGAAACGTGCAGTGACGTCCCCCGAGGAGGGAAGGGGGGTTCATCTGCTCCCAACGTCAGCGCGAGCGGCATGTTCCCGGAGAGGATCGTGACAGAACCGTCGCAGCTCCGCATCACCTACGCCCGCCGGCTCGGCATTTTCTCCGCCACGATGGCCGTGATCGGCGGGATCATCGGGTCGGGCGTGTTTCTCGGACCCGAGGTGGTGGCCGCCCGGGTCGGCAGCGCCGGCCTCACCCTCACCGCGTGGGTGTTGGGCGGCATCATCGCGCTGGCGGGGGCGCTTTGCTTCGGGGAGCTGGGCGCGCGCCGGCCCCGGGCGGGCGGCGGATACGTCTACCTGCGCGACGCGTTCGGCCCGCTGGCCGCGTTTCTATATGGATGGGCGCTGCTGCTGGTGATCGCAACCGGCGCCACGGCTGCCGTCGCCGTCACGTTCGCGAGCTATACGGTGCCGCTCCTGGGCCTGCCGGCGCGGGCGACCCTGCCGCTCGCTACGGCCGCGATCGTGCTGCTCTCGGCCGTCAACTACGTCGGCGTCAAGCCGGCGGCGGTGACGCAGAACGTCTTCACGATGTTGAAGCTGGGCGCTCTGGCCGCCCTCATTGTCAGCGGGCTGTTTTTCGCGCCCTCTACCGCCCTCTACCGCCCTCTGTCGCCTTCTGCCGCCCCTGGCGGTGTGGCGAATGTCGGCGTGGCCCTCGGTGCAGCGCTTGTGCCCGTGCTGTTCGCGTATGGGGGGTGGCAACAGACCAACTTCATCGCCGAGGAGCTGATCGCGCCGGAGCGCGACCTGCCGCGCGCGCTGATGCTGGGCGTGGCGGGGGTCGTGACGGTCTACCTACTCGCGAACGTCGCCTACCTCCGGGTGCTCGGGGCCGGGGGGCTCGCCGCCAGCACGGCGCCGGCCGCCGACGTGATGGGGCGTGTGCTCGGCCCCGCCGGTCGCCGCCTGCTCAGCGCGGGCGTTGCGGTCTCGACCTTTGGCTTTCTGAACCTGGTGATCCTGGTGACCCCACGGGTGTTCCAGGCGATGGCGGCGGACGGCGTGTTTCTCGATCGGCTGGCGCGGCTCCACCCGGTGTACCGGACGCCCGCGGGCGCGATCGCGTTCATGGGCGCCTGGTCGATCGTGCTGGCGGTGTCGGGGAGCTATGCCCAGCTGCTCGACTACGTCGTATTCGGGGATTGGATCTTCTTCGGGCTCACGGTGGCGAGCCTCTTCATCTATAACCTCACCCCCCATCCCCCTCTCCGCGATGCGGAGACGGGGAGTGAAGGAGGTTTCCGCGTCCCCTTTTATCCGTGGACGCCGGCGCTGTTCGTGCTCGCCGCGGCGTACGTGGTGGTGAGCTCGGTCGTGGCGAACCCGCACAACGCGCTGATCGGGACCGGGCTGCTCGCGCTCGGCGTGCCCGTGTACTGGTGGGCCCGCCGCGCCTCTTGACGAGTGACCGTGCGGCGTTCATCGTCGCAGCCAGTTCGCCTTCCACCAATGTTCCAGGTTGCAATCATGGCTTCGAGCCGCAGCGATCGAGCCGTCCCCCTTTCCACCCACGGAGGAACTCGTATGCCGAGTAAACATGGTTCGTGGACCAGGCTCACCGCCGTCGCCGCCCTGGGAGTGGTCGGGCTCGCGGCTCCGGTGCGGGCGAGCGCGCAGGGCGGGTCTGTTGCCGGCAAGGTGACGGACGAGCGGGGCGCGGCGCTCGCGAGTGCGCAGATCACACTCGATCAGTCGGGCAAGGGCGCGGTGAGCGCGGCGGACGGCAATTATCTGATCGAGGCCGTGCCCGCCGGCGCGCACACCCTGCGGGTGCGGCTGATCGGGTACCGCAGCCAGACGGCGTCGGTCACGGTGAGCGGCAGCCAGCGCGCCACGCACAACTTCACGTTGGCGAGCGACCCGTTGAACCTCGAGGC
>Ga0209234_1000312_pt1 | contig 15970 bp, 12 predicted proteins | sample GraSoi013_1_20cm_2_FD_185816 | JGI IMG/M metagenome (GOLD analysis project Ga0209234, IMG submission 185816) | Grasslands soil microbial communities from the Angelo Coastal Reserve, California, USA - Sample 08_20_2013_1_20cm (SPAdes) (version 2) | ecosystem: Environmental > Terrestrial > Soil >... | reverse complement strand
ACCACCAGCACCGGGGCGCCCAAGATCATCGAGCTGCGCGACTTCTCCGGCGAGGGCCGGGTGGCGCTCGCTCCCGTCACGCCCTCCGCCGACGGCACCATCGCCGTGGGGGGGCACACGTTGGCCGGCGCACACCGCATCGGGCGCCTCACCACCGCCACGACGTGGTACGCCGGGATGCTGCGGGAACTGCCGCTGGGCAAGCCACCGGCCGGCGACTTGAACGGCAACGGGGCCAACACCGACACCTTTCCCGTGATCGTGGTGAAGGCGAGCGACGGCTGGGTGGCGTTCCTCGACTCGAACTTGAACGGCTCGTTCGAAGACGAGATGCCGCTGCACGACTATCGTGATGGGCGTGAGACGATCGCCCTCGGGTCAAAGCCGATCACCCTCGCCGCCAACTTCAGCGAAGCCGACGGCGTGCCGCTGCTCGACCTCTTCCTCGACAACGGCGGGCACGGCACGCACGTGGCCGGCATCGCGGCAGGCCACAGCCTGTTCAACGTCTCCGGGTTCGACGGTGTCGCGCCGGGCGCGCAGCTGCTCGGCTTGAAAATCGCGAACGCCGCACGCGGCGGGATCTCCGTCACGGGCAGCATGCAGCGCGCCATGGGCTACGCGGCCCGCTACGCCGAACAGCGCAACATGCCGCTGGTGCTGAACCTGAGCTTCGGCGTGGGCAACGAGCGCGAGGGGCACGCGGTCATCGACTCCATCGTGAACGCGTTCCTCGCGGCCCACCCCGCCGTGGTGTTCACGATCAGCGCCGGCAACGACGGCCCCGGCCTCTCGACGCTCGGGTTCCCAGCCTCGGCGGACCTCGCGCTGTCGGTGGGCGCGTCCTACCCCGGTGCCTTCGCCCGTCCCGTGCAGCCGGGGACCTCCCCGGCGCCCGATGTGATGGGGTGGTGGAGCTCGCGCGGCGCCGAGCTCGCGAAGCCGGACGTGGTGGCGCCAGGCGTGGCGTTCTCGTCGGTCCCGCGCTGGAACACGGGGGACGAGATCAAAGGTGGGACGAGCATGGCCGCGCCGCACGCGGCCGGCCTCGCGGCGTGTCTTCTGTCCGCCATGGCTCAGGAGGGACGCAAGGTGAGCGCGGCGGAGATCACACAGGCGCTCCGGACCTCCGCGGTCCCGTTCCGCGGCGAGAGTCCCATCGACGATGGCGCCGGGCAGCCGCGACTCGACGCGGCGTACCGCTGGCTGTTGGGAGGACACCAAGGCTCGGAATACGTCGTGCGCGTGCCCGGCGGCGTCTCGGCGGCGTTTCACCGCGACGGTCTCGATGGCCCCGATGATACGCTGCAGGCGTTCCAGGTGCGCCACGTCGCTGGGTTGCGTGCCGCGCAGTTCCTGCTCAAGAGCACCGTCCCGTGGCTCGCCGTGCCCGCGACCGTCGTGGCGGGGGCGCGCGAAACGGAGATCCCGGTCGTCTACCAGCCGGCGGCCTTTGCCGCGCCCGGCGTGTACATCGGCGCCGTCAGCGCCTGGAATCCCAGCGATACCCTCGCCGGCGCGCTCTTCACCCTGCCCAATACGGTCGTGATACCCTACGCGTTGGCCACGAAGCCGCTGTTCGACGAGCGCCGCGCCATCGGTCCAGCCCGCGTCCAGCGCTACTTCGTCAAGGTCCCCACAGCGGGGGCGACCCTCCAGGCCGCCGTGACCCTGCCCGATTCCGCGGCGCAGACGGCGACCGCCTACCTGTTCGAGCCGAACGGCGCCCCGTTCCGCGGCATCGGCCACGACTCCGTGGTCGCGCTCGGCGGCACGCTGCCCGGCACGGCCCGTTTCGTCGTGTCCGCGGAGGACCTCGTTCCGGGAGTGTACGAGCTCGACGTCGTCGCGCCGCCGTTGTCGGGCGTCACCGCCACCGTGCGCGCCGCACTGGCACCCTGGGCGGTCGACGCAGCCACGACGGGCATCGAAGCGTCGACGGGCGGGCCGGAAACGGTGGCCGGACACGTGACCACCACGCTCATCGGCGCCGAGCAGTCCGTCGCCGTCACGGGACGCGGCGCGCCTGCCGAAAGCGTGACGGTGCGCGTCCCCGACTGGGCGGTCCACGCGACCGTGGACGTCGAGATGCCGCGCGAGCAGTGGGACGCTTTCACGGATTTCGGCGTCACCGACTACGACTCGACCGGACAGCAGGTCGGGCAGGGTGCGCTCAACTACGCCTTCGGGCGACATGCCGTGGACGCGCGGGCCGCAGCCGCACTACAGGGCCACCCGCTCACGGTGGAGCTGTTCCCCGCCTTCGCGCGCTACAACGGGGCCCACCCCTGGCGCGCGACCTTGCGCGTGCGCTTCCTGCTCGCCGAGCCGCGATCGCTCGGCGGCGGCACGGATGTGCGCGTCGTCGCGGGCGGGCGCGCCGCCATCCCGCTCCCCCGGCCGCCGCAGCTCTCCCTCCCGGAGGGATTCACGCCGCTCATCGAGGTGCGCATCCACCCGTCCGACGGCATCGGCGTGGACGCGGTCCGGCGGCTCCCGCTCCCGCCATGACGCCGGCGCGGCCGCCGCATACGGTACGCATCGCCGCGGGCCAGGGATTCTGGGGCGATTGGCTCGAGGCGCCTTACCGTCAGGTGACGGGCGGGCCGGTCGACTACCTGATGATGGACTACCTGGCCGAAGTGACCATGTCCATCCTGCAGAAGCAGAAGTCGCGCGACCCGTCGCTCGGGTACGCCAAGGACTTCGTGCCGTTGATGGAGCGCATCCTGCCGATCGTCGCCGAGCGGGGCATCAAGGTCACCGCCAATGCGGGCGGCGTGAACCCTCGCGCGTGCGCGCAGGCCGTCTCCGATGTGGCACGCGGCTTGAAGCTTGGAGGGAAATTGCGGGTAGGGGTGGTGACGGGAGACGATCTCCTGGGCCGGCTGGACGGGCTGCTCGCCCGCGGGCACGAGCTCCGGAACCTCGACACGGGCCGGCCGCTCTCCGATGTACGCGATCGCGTGCTCGCGGCAAACGCCTACCTCGGTGCCTGGCCCGTGGTGGATGCGCTGCGTCGCGGCGCAGACGTGGTCATCACGGGCCGCGTGACCGATACCGGCCTCACGCTCGCGCCCATGATCCACGCCTTCGGCTGGCCGGCGGACGCCTGGGACCTGCTCGCCGCCGGCACGGTAGCAGGCCACGCGATCGAGTGCGGCGCGCAGTGCAGCGGCGGCAACTGTCTCGTAGACTGGGAGCGGATCCCCGATCTCGCTAACGTGGGGTACCCGATCGTCGAAGGGCGCTCCGATGGCACGTTCGAGATCGCGAAGCATCCCGGCACCGGCGGGCGGATCACCGTCGCCGGCGTGACCGAGCAGCTGGTCTACGAGATGGGCGACCCCGCCGCATACATCACCCCCGACTGCATCGCGGACTTCACCACGATCCGCCTCGCCCAGGCGGGAAAGGACCGGGTTCGCGTGACGGGCGTGCGGGGACGGCCGGCCACGCAGCAGCTCAAGGTGTCCGTGGCGTACTTCTACGGCTACAAGGCGGTGGGCACGCTCGTGTATGCCTGGCCCGACGCGCACAAGAAGGCCCGGGCCGCCGATCGCGTGCTTCGCCAGCGCCTCGAGGACCTGGGTCTCAGGTTCGAGGCGATCCACACCGAGTTTCTGGGAGTCGACGCAACACACGGCCGGTTGGCGCTCGAGGGGCTGGCAGTCGCGGACCTGCCCGAAGTGCAGCTGCGTATCGGCGTCCGCTCGCCCGACCGGGCCGCCGTGGAGCGCTTCACCCGCGAGATCGCGCCCCTGATCCTGAACGGTCCTCCCAGCGTCACCGGGTTCGCCGGAGGCCGCCCCAAGCCCGAGGAGATCGTGGCCTACTGGCCGGCGCTGCTCGACAAGGACATGGTGGAGCCGTGCGTGGAAATCGTCGAGGTATGAGACAGCGGTCGAGCAAGCGCCGCGTGCGGCTCGTGGAGCTGGCGCATGCCCGGTCCGGCGATAAGGGAGACACTGCCAACGTCGGGTTGATAGCGCTCAGGCCCGAGTACTACCCCACGCTGGTCAAGCAGGTGACCGCCGCCAGGGTGGCCCGGCACTTCAAGGGCATGATTACGGGCACCGTCGAGCGGTTCGAGCTGCCCAATTTGCATGCGTTGAATTTCTTGCTCCACGGCGCTTTGGACGGCGGCGGGACCATCTCGCTCAAGACCGACGCCCAGGGCAAGGTGTTTTCGACCGCGCTGCTGCGCCTCGTGGTGGAGCTGCCGCGATGACGGATCGGGTGCTCGCGACCGTCGAAGGCGGCATCCTCACGGCGACCCTCAATCGCCCGGACAAGAAGAACGCGATCGATTCGCCCATGATCGAGGCGCTGCTCACGGTGCTCGAGCGCGCCGACCTCGACGCCGCCGTGCGCGTGGTGGCGCTGCGCGGCGCCGGCGGCGATTTCTGCGCCGGTATGGATCTCAACGAGCTGCTCGCCTCCGCGGACAAAGGCGTGGAGGAGAACCGGCGAGCCGCGCTCCGGTTCGGCGAAGTCTTCCTGAGCATGCGACGTGTTCCAAAGCCGGTCGTCGCCCTGGTCCGCGGGCGCGCCCTCGCGGGTGGCTGCGGGCTCGCCACGGCGTGCGATCTTGTCCTCGCGGCAGAGTCCGCCCAGTTCGGATATCCGGAGGTGCAGCGCGGCTTCGTGCCGGCGATCGTGATGACGTTGCTCAAGCGCACCGCCGGGGAGAAAGTCGCATTCGATCTCGCGGCCACGGGGCGCATCCTTGGCGCCACCGAGGCTGCGGGGCTGGGACTGATATCGCGGGTCTACGAGGACTCGGATTTCGACGACCAGGTCGGCGAGGTGTTGCGGGCACTCGCCGCCGCGAGCCCGTCCGCGCTGGCGCTGACCAAGCAGCAATTCTACCAGCTCGACGGGATGCCGTTCGAAGCGGGCATCCGTCTGGGCGCGGACGTGAACGCGGTGAGCAGGACGACGCCCGACTTTCGGGCCGCGCTCCAGGCGTTCCTCAAGAAGTGACGACTAGTCCGGCAGCTCGCGCCGCAGCAGCAGCGTCCACCGCACCAGCGCTTCGAGCATCTCCCGGATTCGCTCGCGCGTGGGGTCGTGGATCAGGTTGCCGTTCGGGTCGAACTTATCCTGCGCATTGCCGATCTGCACCTCGGGCTGGTTGAGCGTGGGCATGTTGAGAAACACGAGCATCTGGCGCAGGTGGTACTGGGCCCGGGCCGTCCCGACCGGGCCGCCCGAGGCGCCCATGATCCCCGCGGGCTTTCCTTCCCACGCGCTGTCCCCGTAGGGACGCGACGCCCAGTCGATCGCGTTCTTGAGAACGCCGGGAACCGAGTAGTTGTATTCCGGCGTCACGAAGAGAACGGCGTCCGCTGCGCGGATGCGGCGCTTGACATCGGTGACCACCGCCGGGGGCTCCGCTTCGAGATCCTGATTGTACAACGGGAGCTGGCCGATTTCGGCGACCTCGAGCCTAGCGCCCGACGGCACGAGCTGCTGCGCGACACGCAGTGCGGCTCGGTTGTACGAGCCACGCCGCAAGCTGCCCGGGATGCCGAGAATCGTGATTGGGGTATCCATAATACCGTGTGCCTCGATATAGTTTGCTTGTACCAACATCATGCCTGAGACCTCGGTTCCTGCGGCGCACGCCGGCATGACGCCGCACGGCGGCTCGCTCCGAGCGCCGGGAGCGATCCTCGTCGTATCCTGCTACGAGCTCGGTCACCAGCCGCTCGGCCTCGCGTGGCCGATGGCGTTTCTCGAGCGCGCGGGATATGCGCCGCGGGCGCTCGATCTCGCGCTCGAGCCGCTGGACGAGGCGGTCGTGGGCGCGGCGCGCCTCACCGCCATCATGGCCCCGATGCACACGGCCCTCCGACTCGGCGTGCCCGCGGCGCACCGCATCCGGCGCCTCAACCCGCGCTGCCGGATCGTGTTCAGCGGCTTGTACGCGCTGCTGTGCGCTGAGTTCCTGCTCGACGGCGTCGCCGATGGCGTGTTGGGGGGGGAATTCGAGGGTGAGCTTGTGGCGCTGGCGCAGCGTCTCGAGGCCGGCGAAGAGCCCGTGCGCCGCATCGCCGCACTCGAGCGGCTCGCGTTCCCGCTGCCGAGCCGAGCGTCACTTCCGCCCCTGGCCCGATACGTGCGCCTCGCCCGCCATGGCCGCTTGGTCCCCGCAGGATACATCGAGGCGAGCCGCGGTTGCCTGCACGCGTGCCTCCATTGCCCCATCCCGCCGGTCTATGGCGGCCGGTTCTTTGCGGTGCCGCGTCCCGTGGTCCTGGAGGACATCCGTCGCATGGTCGCAGCCGGGGCGGGTCACATCACGTTCGGCGATCCCGACTTCCTCAACGGGCCGGGACACGCGCTGAAGCTGGTGCGCGAGCTGCACACCGAGTTTCCCGGCCTGAGCTACGATTTCACCACCAAGGTCGAGCACGTCCTGCGTCACCGAGAACTGTTCCCCGAGTTCGCCGCTACCGGGTGCGCCTTCGTCGTCTCGGCGGTGGAGGCGCTTTCCGACCGCGTACTCGTCAATCTCGAGAAGGGGCACACCAAGGCGGACGTCCCGGTGGCGGTCGAAGTGCTGCGCCGCGCCGGCATCGCGCCCCGCCCGACCTTCGTGCCGTTCACTCCGTGGACCACGCTCGACGACTACATCGAGCTGCTGGACTTTCTCGAGGCGCAGGACCTCGTGGATCACGTCGATCCGGTTCAACTCACGATCCGGCTGCTCGTCCCGCCGGGCTCGCTGTTGCTCACCCGGCCCGCGCTCCGCCCCTGGCTCGGCGAGCTCGACGCACCCGGCCTCAGCCATCGGTGGATCCATCCCGACCCGCGAATGGACGAGCTGCAGCGGGACACCAGCATGCTCGTAGCCGACGCGGCGCGTGCCAAGGAGGATCCCGCATTCACGTTCTACCGCATCCGCGAGCTCGCCGACCAGCGCGCCGGCAGCACCTCCCCGAGGGCGCCGTTCCGGCCGCCGCCGCCCGAGCGGCCAGTGGCGCCACGCCTCACGGAGCCATGGTTTTGCTGAGCGGAGCCGACCGAGAGCCAGTTGGGCTCTGTGGAGCGCGCGGCGGGCGGATGGGGCTGAACTCTCTGTCAGCTTCCTGACAGGTTCGGACGGTAGCTTTTCCGGGCACATGACACGTCGAGCGGTTCGGCTCTCGCTGGTCGCGGTGCTCTGCGGCGCGGTGGTGGCGCGTCCGCTTCCCGGACAGCGTCCGGTGACGCGAGCGCAAGCGGTGGAGGCGGCACTCGCCGGCGGGGCGCGCGCGGCGCTCGGCCGCGCGGACACGGCCCTCGCCGCAGGCGTGCTGGGGGCTGCCCGCGCGTTTCCCAATCCGTCGCTCGCCGCCACCTACACCAAAGACGTTCCCCACTATCACTACATCGCCGACCTCGCGCTCGACCTGCCGTGGCTCCGGTCCGCCCGGATCGGCGCCGCCGCATCCGCGCACCAGGCGGCCCGTTACGGCTTTGCCTTCGAGCGCGCCGCCATCCGCTTCGACGTGGACACCACCTATACCCGTGCGCTCGCCGCGCTCGCGCGCGCGCGCCTTTCGCGCCGCACCGCGCGGGACGCCGACAGCTTGTTGACGATGGCGCGGCTGCGCCGCGAGGTCGGCGACGTGAGCGAGCTGGATGTACGGCTCGCCGAGGTGAACGCCGGCCAGCTCGAGAGCATCGCGGTGGATGACTCGCTCGCCGCGCTGGACGCGCTGCTCGGCGTCCAGCTCGCCATGGGGCTGCCGGCCGACACGCCCGCGATCACGCTCGCCGACTCGCTCGCGCCGCCGGCGGACACCGTGCCGGGCGACCCGCGCGAGCCGCTCCGCGTGACGGCGGCCGCCGCGACCTTACGCTCGGCGGAGCGCGCGCTCACGTTCGCGCATCGCAGCGTGTTCGCGGCACCGAGCCTCCAAGTGGGCATCGAGCGGGGCGACCCGACGGAGCCAGCGGGGACGGTGCTGCCGACGGTAGGGGTGTCGTTACCCTTCCCGCTCTTCAGCTGGAACCGGGGCGAGATTCGCCAGGCACGGGCGGCGCGCGACCGGGCGCAGGCGCAGCTCGACGAGACGCGCCGGGAATCGGCGGCCGACATGAGTCGTGCCCGCCGCCTCCTCGCGGCTGCATTCGAACGCGTGAGGCGCGGCCGCCGCCTGCTCGCGAGCGCCGACCGTGTGGCCGCGATGTCGCTGCGTGCGTACGCCGAAGGCGCCATTCCTCTCGCCAACGTGCTCGAGGCTCAGCGCAACGCGCGCGACGCGCTGGCCCGTTACATCGACGCTGTCGGCCTCGTGAACAACGCCGTCGGCGCCGTCCGGCTGCTCACGGCCTTCGCGGACGAGCCGTGAGACGCCTCGTTCTCCTCGTCGTTCTCGTAGCCGCGTGCCGCGCCCGCGCCTCCGCCGACGACGCCGAGTCCGCCCAAACCGCGGTCGCGGCGGAGACCGCCGTCGCGACGGAGCAGCCGTTCGCGCAGGTCGTGCGAGCGCTCGGCACCGTGACGGCGCGCCCGGGACGCTTCGCCGAGCTCGCCGCGCCGGGCCCGACGCGGGTCGCGCGCATTTTCGTCGCCCCCGACCAGCGCGTCGCCGAAGGCGACACGCTGATCGAGTTCGAGCGGGCGCCGTTCGACGCCGCGGCGCAGAGCGCGGCCACCACGCTCGAGACCGCGCAGCACAACTACGCCCGCGCGGCTCGGCTCGTCCAGGCAGGCATCCTCCCGCAGAAAGACTCCGACCAGGCCGCCTCCGAGCTGGCCCAGGCGCAGCTGGCGGCCGTGACCGCCCGCCGCGCCCAGCAGCTCGCGACGCTGCGCGCTCCGCTCGCGGGGGTCGTCACGCGCATGACCGCCGTGCTCGGCGCCTCGGTGGACGCGAGCCAGGCCCTCATCCAGATCGCCGACCCCGGAGCGCTCGACGTCGTCTTCAACGTCTCGCCCGCCGACGCCGCGCAGATCCACGACGGCGACTCCCTGGTGGTCCGGGCCGGGGAGTCCGCGGCGGGCGCCCCGCTCGGCTCCGGCGCCGTCGCTGGCGTCGCGGCCTCCGTCGATTCCCTCACCCGCGCCGTCGCCGTGCGCGCCCGGTTGCGTCATCCGGTCCGGCCCCTGCGGATCGGCGAATCGGTGTTCGGGCGCATCGTCACGGCGGTCGCGCCCCGCGCCGTCACCGTGCCCGTCGCCGCGCTCGTCCCGGCCGCCGGCGGCGAGGGGTTTCAGGTCTTCGTCGTCGATTCCGAGCAAGTCGCCCACGTCCGGCCCGTCACCGTCGGCGGTCGGAGCGAGACCGTGGCCGAGATCGCGTCCGGGCTCCGAGCCGGCGAGGTCGTCGTGACGAGCGGGGCGTACGGCATCGCCGACGGCGCGAGGATCGCGCGGGCTCCCTCGACTTCCCGATGACGCTGTTCGACCTCCTGAGCCGCCAGCGCCGCTTCGTCTATCTGCTCGTGGCGCTCCTCAGCCTCGCGGGCGTGTGGGCAGCCTCCAGTCTCCCCTCGGCCATCTACCCCGAGCTGACCTTCGCACGCGTGACGATCGTTGCAACCGGGACGTCGCTCGGCGCGCGCCAGCAGCTGTTCAGCCTGTCGCGGCCCCTCGAGGAGGCCGTCAGCATCGTCCCCGGCGTCACGCGGGTCAGATCCCGCACCATCCGGGGCGGCACCGAGATCAACGTGGATTTCTCACCGACCACGCAGATGCTCAACGCGCTGCAGGAGGTCCGCGCGCGCATCGACCAGGTCGTGCCAGACCTGCCGGCCGGCGTGAGCATCCAGGTCGAGCGCATGACGCCATCGCTCTTTCCGATCCTGGCGTACAACGTCGAGGGCGGCGACCCGGCGACGCTGTACGATATCGCGCGCTACCAGATCAAGCCGATCGTCTCGCGCGTGCCCGGCGTCGGGCGGGTGGACGTGCTCGGAAGCGACGTGCGCGAGATCGAAGTCGTCGCCGATCCGGTGCGGCTGGCGCAGCAGGGGTTGACGTTCGACGACCTCGCGGGCGCGATCCGCGACGCGACGACCGTGACGGCGGTTGGGCGGATGCCGCGCGACTATCGGCAGTACCTGATGGTGAGCGCGACGGAGGCGCACTCGGCCGACGACATCGCCAACGTCGTCGTCGGGCACGGGCTCCGCGTGCGCGACCTGGCGACCGTGACCCCCGGCACCGAGGACCGCGTGAGCATCATCTCGGGCAACGGGCGGCCGGTTGCGCAGCTGAACATCACGCGTCAGATCGGCGGGAACACGCTTGCGATCGCGGACAGCGTCGCCGGCGTCGCCCGCGCTCTGGCGGGCACGCTGCCCCCCGGCGTGCACCTCAGCCTCGTGTACGACCAGGCGTCGCTGGTGCGCGACGCCGTCAAGGCGGTGCGCGACGCCATGCTCGTCGGCGCGGCGCTCGCGGTCGTCGTGCTGCTTCTCTTCCTCCGCCACGGCCGGATCACCGCCGTCAGCGCGTCGTCCATCCCGCTCACGCTCGTGATCACCATCTTCGTGATGTGGCTGCTCGGGCAGACGTTCAACCTGATGACCCTCGGCGCCATGGCAATCGCCATCGGCCTCGTCATCGACGACGCCGTGGTCATCACGGAGAATATCGTCCGTCACCTCGACCTCAACCCGGACCGGACCGCGGCCATCCGCGATGCCGTCCAGGAGCTGCTCTGGCCGGTCACGACCTCGACGCTCACGACCGTCGTCGTTTTCCTGCCGCTCGGCCTGCTCCAGGGCGTGGTCGGCCAGTTCTTCCATGCCTTGTCGATCACCCTCACGATCGCCGTGCTCGTGTCGCTGGGGCTCGCGTGCTCGGTGATTCCGCTCCTGAGCGAGCGCTACCTCACGGCGCGCGACGCGGAGCATGCGGTGCCGCCCCCGGGTACGGTGCCGACGGCCCTCGACCGTCTCGGTCACGCCATCGACGCGCTTGCGGGATCGTACGCGCACGCGCTCGGGGCCGTGCTCCACCATCCGCGGCGCGTGGCCGCCGTGGCCGTGGGGCTCGTCGTCGCGGGGTACGTCGCGTACCGCGCCGCGGAAACCGGGTTTCTTCCCGAGATGGACGAGGGGGCCTTCGTCCTCGACTACTGGGCACCGGGGGGAACGGCGCTGACCGAAACCGACCGCCAGCTTCGCGTTATCGACGGAATCATTGCGCGCATCCCGGACGTGGCCGGGACCAGCCGGCGGACCGGCGCCGAGCTCGGCCTCTTCGCGACGTTGCAGAATCGCGGCGACTACGTCGTCCGGCTCAAGCCGCAGAGCCAGCGTGACCGGTCGATCGTCGACGTCATCGACGAGATCCGGCAGAAGGCGAGTGCCGCCCTGCCGCGCATGCGGATCGAATTCGTCCAGATCCTCTCCGACGTGGTCAACGATCTCGCCGGCAACGCCCGCCCGGTGGAGATCAAGCTCTTCGGCCCCGACCTGGCCGCCCTCGAGACCTACGGGATGCGGCTCGACTCCGCCCTGGCGGGCGTCGAGGGCCTCGAGGATCTGTTCAGCGGCGTGAGCGAGCCCACGGCCGAGATGGCGATGGGCATCGACGCCGTGGAGGCCAACCAGGTGGGGCTGACCCCCGCGGCCGTCGCCCAGGCCGTGCGCGGCGCGCTCCTCGGTGTCGAAGCGGGCCAAGTCTACCGGGACGACCGGAGCGTCGGGGTGCGCGTCCGCGCCCCCGATTCGGTGCGCTTCGACCCACTCCAGCTCGGGGCGATCCCCGTCCTCGCACCCGGCCGCCGGGCGCCCATCCCCGTCGGGTCGCTCGTGCACTTCACCCCGATGGACGCTCCATCGGAGCTGCTCCGCGAGAACCAGCAGCAGATGATCATGATGACCGCCGACCTGGGCGCACGCGGTCTGCGCAGCGTGATGACGGACGTGAAGCGGGCGCTCGCGCGGAACCCGCCACCGGCCGACATCCGGGTCGAGCTCGCCGGCCAGTATGCGAGCCAGCAGGCCGCGTTCGGCTCGCTCGTGCTGGTCCTGGGCCTCGCCGCGGCCAGCGTGGTCGGCGTCATGGTCGTGCAATTCGCGTCGTTCGTGGAGCCCCTCGTGGTGCTTCTGGCCGCGCCCCTCTCGTTTGTCGGCGCGATGGCGCTCCTCCTCGTAACCCGCACCGCACTCAACGTCTCGTCGTTCATGGGGCTGATCCTGCTGGTGGGCCTGATCGTGAAGAACGGCATCATCCTGCTCGACTTCACCAAGTTGCGGATGCGCACCGAGGGAGCGACGCTCGAGACGGCCATCCGCGAGGCGGCACGCGTGCGGCTGCGCCCCATCCTGATGACCACGCTCTGCACCCTGTTCGGCCTGCTCCCGTTGGCGCTCGGCATCGGCGCGGGGAGCGAGCTGCAGCGGCCTCTCGCCCTCGCCGTGATCGGAGGCCTCGCGCTCTCCACACCGATCACGCTGTTCGCCGTGCCCACGCTGCTCGTGGCGCTGCGTGGGCGGAGCTATCGGCTGGGACCTAGGTAGCGAGCGGAAACAGGACGGTCACGCGCGTCCCGCGCCCCGGCTCGGAAGCGATCGCGATGTCCGCGCCGTGTACGTCGACGATCCACCGGGCGATGGCGAGACCCAACCCGGCCCCGTCCGCCTCGTGGCGCGCCCGCTCACCCCGATAGAACCGCTCGAACACATGAGGGAGCTGCTCGGCCGGAATGCCGAGCCCCGTGTCGGTCACGACGACCCCCGCGCGGCCGTTCTGGGCGGACACGTCGAGCCGCACGCGGCCGCCTGGCGGCGTGAACTTGAGGGCGTTGTCGAGCACGATGAGGAGCAGCTGGCGCACCAGGGCCGCATCGCCCGCGATCTTCGCCTCCTCGAACGCCCCGACCTCCACGAACACCTGTCGCTGTCCGGCCCGGGCGCGTGCCGCGTCGACGGCACCGGCGACGGCGTCGTCGAGGTACAAGGTGTCCCGCACGACCGGCCACTCCCCGGCGTCGGCGCGCGCCAGCGTGAGCAGCTGCCCCGCGATCTCGCCGAGACGCGCGGCCTCGCGCTCGATCGCCTGGAAGGCGGCGCCATCGCGCGACGGCTCGCGCTCCTGACCCGCCGCGACCTCGGCGCGGGTCCGGAGCAGCGTGATCGGGGTGCGCAGCTCGTGGGCCGCGTCCGCCATGAAGCGGCGCATCTGCTCCATCGAGCGCTCGACCGGGGCGGCGGACTTCCGCACCAGCAGGGAGCCGCCGCCCGCCACCAGCAGCATCGCGGCCAGGGCCGCGGCAGCGAATGCTTCGATCAGCGACGCATACTCGTCTTCGAGCTCTCCCCGGTCCGCCACCACCGCCGCCACGTAGGGCGCTCCGGTGGTGCCCGTGAACCGCTCGACGTAGACCCGTAGCTCGTGACCGTCCGGCGAATCGAGGTCGCGGTAGCCGGGGTTCGCCTCCGCCGCGTGGCGGAGCGCGTCGCGGATCCAATCGGGGACGACGGGCGGCTTGATGGGACGGAACTCGTCGTCGAGCAGGTAGAGCGACCGGTCGGGGATGTGGAGCTCGTCGACCGCGTCGACCACCGCTCCCCGGGCGCCGGCACGCTCGCTCTCCCGGATACGCGCCGCCTGCTCCAGCGCGGCTGCCGCGGCGCGCAGCGACACGTCCAGGTGGCGCGACATCTGGCGGCGGACCGTCAGAAACAGTCCGGTTCCGAGGACCACCAGGACGAGCACCAGCACACCGGCATACCAGGCCGTGAGCTGGAGCCGGAGACGGGCGAGCGCGTCCATCACGGATCGCTCACGGGCCGAACCGGTACCCGGCCCCGCGCAGCGTCGTGATCAGCTTCGGCTCGAACCCGTCGTCGATCTTGCGCCGCAGCCGCCGCACCAGCACCTCGAGGAGGTTGACGAACGGGTCGTGGTTGTCGTCCCAGACGTGCGCCGTGATCGTCGCCCGGTCGAGCACGCGTCCCGGATGCAGCACGAACAGCTCGAGCAAAGCGAACTCCTTCGCCGTCAGGGTGATCGGCCGGCCGCTGCGCCGCACCTCGCGGGCGGCGAGATCGACTTCCAGGTCCGCGACGCGATGCCGGGCCGGGGCGAGCGCCGGCCGCCGGCGGGCCAGCGCCTTGAGCCGCGCCAGCAGCTCACGGAAGGCGAAGGGCTTGGTGAGGTAGTCATCCGCGCCCACCTCGAGACCCCTCACGCGGTCGTCCACGGCGTCGAGCGCCGTCAGCATGAGGACCGGAGTCGTCACCCCCTGGTGGCGCAGCTTGGCGCACAGGTCGTAGCCCGAGCCGCCGGGCAGGCGCACGTCCAGGACAATCACGTCGTAGTCGCCGGAGGTCGCCTGGGCGAGCCCTTCGCCGTACGCCGTCGTGAGCGTCGGGTCGATACGCTGCGCCCGCAGGCCGTCGCGCAGCAGCGCGGCCAGCTCGGGATCGTCCTCGACGATCAACACCCGCATGGTGACGCTCCGAAACGAGACGGTGGGGAGGCGGTCCCCGCTCTCCTCAATTATGATTCAAGGAAGGTCACTTTGCGATTCGAGGACGCCATGGCAAGCCTGAATGTCCCGCTGTACGACCCGCGCCTCGTGCAGCCAATGCGCGAGGAGCTGACGCGGATCGGGTTCCAGGAGCTGCGCACCCCCGCCGACGTGGACGCCGCACTCGCCAAGGGGAAGGATACCACGCTCGTCGTCGTGAATTCGGTGTGCGGTTGCGCGGCGCGCAACGCGCGTCCCGCGGCGACCCTGGCCATCCGCCATGCGAAGCGCCCGCAGCGCCTGCTGACCGTGTTCGCCGGCCAGGACGCCGACGCCACGGCGCGGGCCCGGAGCTACTTCACCGGGTACCCCCCGTCGTCCCCTCAGATGGCGCTGTTCAAGGATGGGCAGCTCGTCTTCATGCTCGAGCGGAAGAGCATCGAGGGACGGCCGGCGCAGGAGATCGCGGGGGATCTGACGGCGGCGTTTGAACGGTACTGCGACTAAAGGCGATTGGGGAGGTTAGGGGAGGTTGATCGGGAGCCGCCGCAACCTCCTCCAACCTCCCCCGTCCTTCTTTAGATCACCCGCTCCCGTCTCACACGCACATCCACAACCTTGTCCACCCAGGACCACAGCGAATCCTGCCGCTCTATCGCCGCCCCGTCGACCATGTGGCGCCGCCATCCTTTCATCACTTCCGAGTCCTGCGTCCACAGGCGCACCCGCTTTCGCGGCACCCTGTTCTCCCACAACTGGGCGATGGGTGGGTCGGCGTACAGCAGGCGCACGGTCACATTGCGCGACAGGTACTCGAGCGGGCTCATGTCCACGCGTTTGTAGCGCTCGTCGAGCGAGATCCGGCCGGCGCCCGGAAAGTCCGGCTCACCGTCGGAGAACAGCACAACGTTGAGGGGCGCCAGCACCAGATTGTTGCGCTTCACGTGCAGGGCGGCGCGCTGGAAGAATGCGTTGAAGTCGGTGATCGGGTCTTCTTGCGGGAACCACGCCCGCAGGTCCGACGCGATCTGCGCGGGCGACTTCCCCGACAGATCCTGAATCGGGTGGAACACCTTGGCCTGGCCGGTACGCTCCCCGCCCAGCTCCCCAACGAAGATCGCCGTGTTCGGCTGCAGTCCGCCAACCCCGTTCAGATGACCGTAGATGTACAGCGCAGCGAACTCGATCGCCCCGTTGAAGCTGGGGTTCTTGCGGAACGAGCCACTGATGTCGAGGCCGATCACGAGCGTCGACCGCGGAGTCTCGGCCTTTTTCGAGGGCGCGCAAGCCAGCGCGCTCAACCCCAGAACCAGTGCGGCGACGCGACGCCTCACGACGCACCTCCCTCGACCGTGTGGGTCTTGCCGGTCGCGAAGATCGGCGTGCTTTGGAGCACCTGGTCCAGCGACCGGAACGGCAGGGTGAAGTGCGGCTTGCCCATGATCACGACGACCAAGAAGTTGAACCCGCTGGCGACCAGCTGCAGCACCGGCAAGGTCAGCAGCTCCATCAGGTGCTGGGCCTCCTTCTTGAACCACTCGTGC
>Ga0209234_1000311_pt1 | contig 15984 bp, 10 predicted proteins | sample GraSoi013_1_20cm_2_FD_185816 | JGI IMG/M metagenome (GOLD analysis project Ga0209234, IMG submission 185816) | Grasslands soil microbial communities from the Angelo Coastal Reserve, California, USA - Sample 08_20_2013_1_20cm (SPAdes) (version 2) | ecosystem: Environmental > Terrestrial > Soil >... | reverse complement strand
CCGCCGATATGCACCCTGTGCGGCGGCAAGACTCGGGCTGGCGAATATCTCTGCGAGCAATGCGAAGCAAAAGCCATGCGTATCGTCGCGCCGTTTTGTCAGCAATGCTCCGAACCCTTCGATGGCGCTATTGCGACCGTGTTCACATGTGCCAACTGCGCCCATCGCACAATTTACTTTGATGCAGCAGTGGCCGCATACCGCGGCCGCGGTATTGTCCGCCAGATCATTCATGATTTTAAGTACGGCCGTCAGATTCATTTGCGACATCTCGTAGCACGTTGGCTCTGCGCAGCGTTTGACGATGAGCGTCTCCGAGGGCGCAAGTTTGACATAATCGTGCCTGTACCATTGCACCCGACTCGCCAGCGAGAACGCGGATTCAATCAAGCTAGCCTGCTTGCTGAATTGTTAACCGCGCAGATATCGATTCCGTGTAAGCCTTTGCTAAAACGCGTTCGATACACAACTACACAAACCGCGCTCGATCGCGCGGAGCGAATGGAAAATTTGCATAACGCGTTTCGTTTACGAAGGAACGCGAACGTGCGAGGCTTACGCGTGCTGTTAATCGATGATGTTCTTACAACGGGTTCCACCCTCAGTGAGTGCGCGCGTATCCTGAAACGTTCGGGCGCGATCTCTGTTTACGCTGCGACGGCGGCGCGTGCATAAATTGCAATGGCCATCTTCAAAAAACCGGCAATTAAGGCAGAAGGCGGGAAGAAGAAGGAGATTCCGCGCGGCCTCTTTCAAAAATGTCCCGGCTGTTCGGAGGTCGTGCCGGAGATCGAGCTCGCGCAGAACCAGCGGGTCTGCCCACGCTGTGATTATCATTTTGTCCAACCGGCCAAGGAACGAATCCAGAATCTGCTCGACCCGGACTCTTTTGTGGAAATGGACGCCGGCTTGAAATCAGTGGACGTCTTGCGTTTTCAAGGAATGGCGAGCTACAAAGACCGGCTGAAGAATTATCAGGAACGTACCGGCCTTCTTGATGCTGTAATCAGCGGGCACGGAGTTCTTGACGGCTACAAAGTCGCGATCGCGGTGATGGATTTCGGCTTTCTGGCCGCGACCATGGGTTCGGTCGTTGGCGAAAGAATTACCCGCACAATTGAATATGGAACCGCCGAGCACTGCGCAGTGATCATCGTTGCCGCTTCCGGCGGAGCTCGCTTGTACGAAGGAATGTTGAGCTTGATGCAAATGGCCAAAACAAGCGGCGCACTCGCTCGCCATGCAGGAGCGAGACTTCCATACATCTCGGTCCTGACGAATCCGACCACAGCCGGCGTCATGGCCAGCTTCGCGTCACTGGGCGATGTCATTCTAGCCGAACCCAGAAGCATGATCGGCTTCGCCGGCCCGCGCGTCATCAGGGAAACCACGCACCAGGACTTGCCCGAAAGATTTCAGACTGCCGAGTTTCTCGACGAGCACGGTTTGATCGACATGATTGTGCACCGCAAGAAAATGCGTGAGCAGATCAGCCGATTGCTCAATTACTTCACTGTCGCGCCGTGAATCGAGCCGGCGGGAGCCGAGCGAGCTGGACGGGGAAACCCGTCAGGGTTGGCTCGTCGCAAGAAGCGGCGACCAATTATCGTGACGCGCTCAGTTGGCTCTACAGCCTCCAGCGCTTCGGAATCAAGCTTGGCTTGGAAAACATCGAGCGCTTGCTCGATGAACTTTCAAAGAGTGACGTCTTGCAAGCTGCTCCTTGGAAAGTCATTCACGTCGCCGGAACGAATGGCAAAGGCTCCGTTTGTGCCATGGTGGATTCGATTTGCCGCGCACAAGGATATCGCACGGGCCTGTTCACGTCCCCTCACCTTGTCACGTTTCGCGAACGCATTCGTGTAAACGGCGACATGATTTCTGAAGAGGCGGTCGCTGATGGCCTAACGACTATTCGCTATCTTGTCGCACACTGGGATCCGCATCCGACATTTTTCGAAGTGGTGGCCGCGCTCGCTCTCAAGCACTTCTCGGACACGAGAGTCGAGATCGTCATTCTGGAAACCGGTCTAGGTGGCCGGCTCGATGCTACGAACGCCATTCAATCAGATGTTTCAGTGATTACGCCAATCGATTTCGATCACGAAAAATGGCTGGGCAAAACAATTTCCGAAATCGCGGCTGAAAAAGCTGGCATCATCAAGGCAGGTGTTCCCGTTGTTTCTGCCTCACAGCGACCGGAGTCCGAAAAAGAGATTTGCGCACGTGCCGCCAAGTGCGGAGCGCCGCTGGAATTCGTGACCAAACCTTATAACAAGGCTCCAATCGCACTCGACGGGTCGCATCAAAAAGAAAATGCGGCTCTGGCAACCGCCGCACTTCGCGCAGTGAAAATCGATGTCGGCGACTCAGCGATTGCGCGCGGGCTCGCCTGCATCGAATGGCCTGCGCGTTTCCAAAGATGGGACGAGCGCACAGTCATCGACGGCGCGCACAATCCCGCCGCCGTGCGTGCGCTCGCAGAAACATGGCGCGAGATTTTTGGCGATCGGCGAGCCACGCTGGTCCTTGCAATCCTTTCCGATAAAAACTTGCGCGGTATCTGCGAAGCGCTCGCTCCGATTAGTGAGTTCGTTCTGTTGCCGAAGATTCGCAGCGAGCGCGCCGCTGATCCAGACGCGCTTGCGCAAATCTTTTCCATGATCAGTCCAACACTCCCCTACTCTATCACTTCGTCTGTTGGTCCAGCGCTGACGCTAGCCCGCGGAAAACCAGATCCAATTTTGATTACAGGCTCGCTCCATTTCGCTGGCGAAGTCCTGGCTCAACTGAGCGGTGAGCCCGTCGCATTTGAAGAGTGCGCGCAGTAGGTAGGGCGCGACCGCCGGGCCCGCCGACTCTGGATAGCACGCGAGTATGGGGTGTCTGGGGCTCGCGTCGCCCCGATCGCGAACTTTCTTTTCGCGCTGCGCAACATCGCGAATTTTGTCTTAAGGAAAGATTGTTTTGGCGGGCGCCAAGACCGGCACACGCGTGCGCTACCCGGAAATCTCGATCCGCGGAAACAACGGCACGGGCTTTCCAACGACATGCCCATCCGGCAATCTCCCCCACTCCGCGTCCTTGAGCGAAAACCGTTCCTCTTTTCCTCTCAACTCACGTTCCATCTTCCAATTCAGTTGATCGAAAATTCCATGGGCCCCTCGCGGTAGTACTGGCGAAATCCAAATGGCAATGATGCGAAGAGATTCAGCGAGATGATAGAGAACCGCGTCCAGTAGTTTTTCCTGCTGCTTATTCTTCGCTAGATTCCAGGGTGCACTAATTTCTACGAGTGCATTGCTTGCAAGCGCCCTTGCAAGCGGTGCGCTTAAAGCATTCGATGGACGAAAGTCAGCGAATTTATTTCTATAAAATGTCTGACCAGCTTTAAGTTCGTCGTCAGACCAAGCTTGCAGGTGAGATCGTACTTCACTCTCCGGCAGCGCCGTAAGACCGATCGACTTAATCGTACCGTGTCGAAAACGGTGGATCATATTCAGCGTTCGGTTCGCGAGATTACCCAGCGTGTTTGCAAGAGCATGATTATACCCTGCAACTAAAGATCCCTCTCTGAAATCCGCATCGCTTCCGGTCGCAATGTCACTCAGCAGATAATACCGCAGCGCTTCGGCGCCGTATTTTTCGATTAGCGCGAATGGATCGATAACATTGCCCGCACTCTTGCTCATCTTTGCTCCGCCAAGGTTCCACCAACCGTGAACGAGCAGTTGCGGCATCGCTTCGTCATGAAATCCGATCGCATGCAGCATGATGAGCCAGTAAATGCCGTGCGCAGGAACGAGAATATCTTTGCCGATGATTTGCAGAGCAGGCCAGCGATCGCGAAATTCCTGCGGTTGATTTTCGTACTTGTCGATCTTCGGATCGTAGCCAGCGAAACTGATGTAGTTCGTTAACGCGTCGAACCAAACGTAATTCACGAAATCTTTGTCGAACGGCAGCTCGATTCCCCAGTCGAGCCGCGATTTCGGGCGTGAAATGCAAAGATCGCCGCTGAGTTTCTCAACAGCGTTTCGCAATTCCGTCTGACGAAAATCGGGAATAACCGCGTCGTCACGTTTCTTGAGGTAATCGAGCAACCATTGTTTGTGATCGCTTAACTTGAAATAGTAATTCTCTTCCTCACGAAACTCGACTTGTCCCCACTCTGGGCCAAATTCGCCATCCGGACCTCGTTCTTTGTCGGTGAGGAATTGTTCCTGGCGGATCGAGTAGTAGCCAGCTTGCTTATCTTTGTAGATTTGGCCGGCATCGAACAGGCTCTGCAAAATTCCTTGAACGACTTTCTTGTGCCGGTCGCTGGTTGTCTCCGCCCAGTCGTCGTATTTCACGTCGAGTTTCTTCCAAAGGTCGATAAACTTTTGCGTGATCTCTTTCACGAATTCAACTGGAGGAACGCCCGCTTTCGCAGCGGACTGCTGCACTTTCTGGCCGTGCTGATCGACGCCAGTTAAGAAGAAGACACTGTCACCTTTGAGCCGATGGTAGCGAGCGATCACGTCGGCCAACACTTTCTCGTAAGCGTGTCCGATGTGCGGCGGCGAATTGGTGTAATCGATTGCTGTGGTGATGAAAAAGGTCTTCGGCATTTCTGCGACAAACTGCCGGACGAATCGTTGTAGGGCAAGCGCCTCGCTTGCGGGGTTGCTCCCGCACCTAACCTTTTTGACTGGCGTTCGCGATACTCGCGAGCGACGGTTGGCTATGAAGAATTATCTCAAAATCCTGTTTTCAATCCTGACCGCTGCGATTTGTACAGTGGCTTTCGCGGCAGACAAGCCGAGCTGTCAGAAGACCGGCAAGAATTGCCCCATGAACGATGGTAAGGCGTGCAATTGCGGAAAGAGTTGCGATTGCGGTTAGTGAGTCTGGCAATCGTCTCCTGACGTCGCAGGGCGAATGATTCTTCGAATTGCCGGTCGTTTACAATTTGATCGATCGCAAACGAAGCGCATTCGCGATAACAGAAACTGAGCTGAAGCTCATGGCAGCGCCGGCAATCATTGGGCTCAGAAGCAGTCCCAAGAATGGATAAAGCACGCCAGCGGCGATCGGCACGCCGAGCGCGTTGTAGATAAACGCGAAAAATAAATTTTGCCGGATATTTCGCATCACGGCGCGACTGACGTGGATCGCTTTGACGATTCCCATGAGGTCGCCCTTCACGAGCGTGATACCGGCGCTCTCGATCGCGACGTCGGTCCCGGTTCCCATCGCAATTCCGACATCTGCCGCCGCCAAAGCAGGCGCGTCGTTAATTCCATCACCAGCCATCGCCACGATCGCGCCTTCGGATTTAAGATCCCTAACGATTTCGATCTTCTCATCCGGCATCACTTCAGCTTTGAATTCATCGATGCCCAGTTCGCGCGCAACAGATTCAGCTGTCCGCCGGTTGTCACCTGTGCACATGATGATCTTCAAACCCATTTCGTGAAGCTCGCGGACGGCCTCTCTGCTTGTGGGCTTAATCGGGTCCGCAATCTCGAGAACGCCGACTGCCTTTCCATTTGCGGCGACCCAGACTGTAGTTTCTGCTCTTTCTTGTAAGCGATGGACCTCTTTCGTTAGCTCTTCTGGGAATCTGACATTCGAATCAGCGAGAAATTTTTCTTTCCCGATAAGGATTGTTTGGCCATCAAGGTTGCCGGCCACCCCACCACCGGTGGCGGACTGAAAATCGGTAACGTTGCCTAACTCGATTTTTTCTTTTTTCGCGGATTCTACAATTGCCCGTGCAAGCGGGTGCTCGCTCTGAGATTCCACCGATGCTGCAATCCTTAAAAGATCGCGCTCGCCTACGTTGTTCGCCCCGATCTGGCTGACGATTTCTGGTTTACCAGCGGTCAGCGTGCCTGTTTTGTCTGTGACCAGGTGGGTGACTTTTTCGGTGACCTCTATCGCCTGCGCGTTTTTGACCAGGATTCCGGCTTGCGCGGCGCGTCCGACGCCGACCATGATCGACATGGGTGTTGCCAATCCCAGTGCACACGGACAAGCAATGATCAGGACCGAGACAGCGTTCACCAGTGCATAAGCCATCGACGGCGCAGGTCCAACGATCGACCAGACAATGAAAGTAATGATCGCAACACCGATCACCGCAGGAACAAAATAACCGGCTACTGTGTCAACCAGTTTCTGAATAGGGGCGCGGCTGCGTTGTGCTTTGGCCACCATTTGCACGATTTGCGCGAGCACCGTTTCTGAACCGATGCGTTCCGCGCGCATCAAAAATGAGCCGGTTTGGTTCACTGTTGCGCCAATCACTTTGTCGCCCGCCCGTTTGCTTACCGGCATCGGTTCGCCAGTGATCATCGATTCGTCGATGTTGCTCTGACCATCAATGATCACACCGTCGATCGGCACCTTCTCGCCCGGTCGCACACGGAGCACGTCGTCTTTCTGGATTTTGTCCACCGCGATTTCCTGTTCCTGGCCATCGTGAATTCGATGTGCAGTTTTCGCTGCAAGACCCAGCAACGCCTTGATCGCATGTCCGGTCCGGCTCCGCGCTTTCGCTTCAATCAATTGTCCCAGCAGGATCAAGGTTGTAATTACCGCTGCTGCTTCAAAGTAAAGATCGACTTCTCCGTGGCGCCGGAAAGAAGTGGGAAAAATTCCAGGCGCGATCACTGCAACGACGCTGTAAAAGTATGCCGCACCCACGCCGACGGCGATGAGCGTGAACATGTTGAGGCTGCGATTCACAATCGACTGCCACGCGCGCGCGAAGAAAAAGCCTCCAGCCCAAAGGACCACGGGTGTTGTTAGGGCAAACTCAATCCATTTGCCGATTTGTTTTGGGACAATTGAATCGATCTCCAAACCGGGAATGACATGACCCATTGCCAGCAATAAGACCGGAATGGTAAGAACCAGCGCGATCCAGAATTTTCGTGATAACGATTGCGTCTCTCTTTGTTCCTCTTCCTCGGCCCCAATAGATTTCGGCTCCAGAGTCATCCCGCATTTCGGGCACGCCCCCGGGTGATCTTGCTCGATCTCCGGATGCATGGGGCAGGTGTAGATCATGGAAACGCCAGTGAGTATTCGTTAGGATCGCGTTGTAATGATGCTCTTTGAAGCATCACGCGATGTCGCCAAATCACGAAGCCCAAATGTCGAATGACGAAAGAGCGACAACGTAATTGCGTGGCAAGTTTGTATCTTGCCTCCCGCTCTTACGCAGTACGCCACGCGTCACGCCACCTTCGCGGTTTCCATGTCTTCGGTGTATTTACCGAAGCGCGCCTTGCTATTACACCACGCGCGGTGATGGAATGCCTGCTGTGCTTTGGCAACGTTCGCCTGTTCGCCTTTCCATTCTTTCAGCACCGGGGCTTGTAGCGCGCGGCCATAAGAAAAGCTCAATTGCCAGGGCAGGTCAGGAAGCTGATTCATCGCGTTGAGATGCTCGGTAGCCTGCTGATCGGTCTGCCCACCGGAAAGGAACACAAGGCCGGGAACGGCACCGGGAACGACGCGTTTCATGCAGCGCACAGTAGCTTCCGCCACTTCCTGCACCGACGCTTGCTTCGGACAATCTTTTCCTGAGAGAACCATATTCGGTTTCAACAGCATTCCTTCCAGTGAAACGCGATGCTCGTACAAAGCGTGAAAGACGCTCTCCAGCGTTTCCTGTGTTACTTCGAAATAACGCTCAATCGTGTGCGCGCCATCCATGAGCACTTCCGGTTCCACGATCGGCACCAAATCGCCTTCCTGACAAAGCGCCGCGTAGCGCGCCAGTGCCTCCGCATTTGCAGTGATGCATGTGTGCGTAGGAATTTTCTCGCCAATTGCAATGACGGCACGCCATTTAGCAAAGCGCGCTCCTAACTTCCGATATTCGGCCAGCCGCTCGCGCAACCCGTCGAGACCCTCAGTGATTTTTTCGCCCGGAAAATTCGCCATTCCCTTGGCGCCCTTGTCTACTTTGATCCCAGGGATGATCCCCTGCTCTTCCAACGCTTTTACGAAAGTGCGCCCGTCACGAGTCTTCTGTCGAATCGTTTCGTCGAAGAGAATCACGCCGCTAATAAATTCGCCGGCGCCTTTTGTGGTAAACAGGACTTCGCGGTACGCGCGTCTGTTTTCTTCCGTCGAAGGAACGCTAATGCTTTTTAGACGCTTTTCGATTGTTCCCGAGCTCTCATCGGCTGCTAGTATCCCCTTCCCCGGGGCAACGAGTTTCCGTGCGATAGACTCCAAATTCTCAGTTTTCATGGCTTTCTTGTTACAAACGATTCTCCCTACTCTCCATAGTTACAACTAACACATTCTTGTGCCCGATTCACCGATTGATCGCAACACCCATTTCATTTCAAACTGAGCTGCTACCCGGTGAACGCTTTCCTCGACGCGCGGTCTAACTTGTGCTATACGCAAATCAATGTTGAGCAGGATCATAGTTTCGATGACCATGGCCGCCGCGCTTTTCACTGGTCCGGTGAGTCTTGCCGCGCGATCGTGCATCCTCTCCACCGCGCCAAGTCAAAAAGCTTGTCAGTCAGGTTGCTGCGCTAACAAAACATGTTGCGCGACATCGCCAAAGAACACAGTTCCGCTGTCGCAGCCGCTTGCAAAAGCTGATTCCAGTCAACAGCCGAGTGCGACCTTTTTTGCCGTCGCTTTGCCTTTCTCCAATTATGAAACCGGAGCTGAGCAGTTCCGGTTTCAGGCTACGGCGGCATCGGCGAACTCACCGCCGCGGCTGGCGCTGCTTTGCACGTTTCTCATCTGATCCAAGAACGCTGACGCTCGGGGTGTGCCCATTCGCGGGCACATCTGGTCTTCAACCGTTCTCTTGGATCAATGAAAACAACTTATCTTTTATTACTTAATTTAATTTTAGCCTTAACTTTTCGGACTGCGCAGGCCGGAGATAATGGCAGTGCAGTTCGAGAGGGGCGCCTTTCGCTCGATGAGGTGACGCAGGTCGTCCTCGCAAATAATCCGGCGATCAAAGCGGCGCAGGAGAAATGGCGGGCAATGAAGGCGCGCGTGCCGCAAGCCGCCGCGTGGGAGGATTTGAGGGCGCAGGCGAGGTCGCGCGTCGCGCGCTACGTCTCGATCCCGCCGAATGCATTCACAGATCAGAGCTTCATGCTCCAGCAGGAAGTTCCGATTTCAGGAAAAAATCTGAGCCGGGCACGAGCAGCGACGGCCGAAGCCGGCGCAGTCTTCGAGGATTTTCGGCGGACACAACTCGATTTGCTCTCTCGCGCCCGCGCGGCCTTTCATCGGCTGGCGAACGAATATGCGCAGCTCGAAGTAAACCAACGCAACGTCGATCTGCTCAATCAATTCGCCGAAGTAAACCGGCAGCGCTACGAGGTTGGCAACGCCAGTCAGGCCGATGTGCTCACTGCGCAAACCGACGCAGCCAAGTTGCTCGAAGCACAGTCCGATATTTTCCGGCGAATTTCAGATGCGCAATCGCAGCTCAACGTGCTGATGAATCGGCCAGCGCAGTCGCCCCTCGCCCACCCATCTCAGAGTCCGTTTCAGCCACCGCACTTTTCATTGCAAACGTTGCAAGCTGTCGCCCTGAGCGCGCGACCGGAAATGCAGCGGGCTCAAAACCGGGTCGAAGCCGAAAGGTTCCGCGTCGAGCTCGCGAATCGCCAGCGGTTCCCCGATCCGACACTCGATGTTCAAGCGCAGCGATACAACGAAGCGGGCCAAGCAGTGAGTGAGCTCGACGTCGGCGTTTCGATCGGCCTGCCGTTTCTCAATCCAATAAAATATTCCGCCACAGTAACCGAGGCCCGGCGCAATTTCGAAAGCGCGCAGCACGAGCTCGAAGCCACCCGTACCGAAACGCTCGGCCTGGTCCGCGATCAGCTCAAGAAAATCGAAACAGCGGCTCATCACTACGAGCTTTATAGCGACAAAATTTTGCCGCTGGCGCGGCAGGCGGTGCAATCGAATCGAGTCGCGTACGAGACAAGCAGTGCAAATTTTCTAGAGCTAATCACTGCGCAGCGCGTCCTGCAGGACGTTGAATCGGCCCATGTAAATCATCTCGCCGACTACCAGGTCGCGGTCGCAGAGCTCGACGCCGTCGTTGGCATCGAGGGTTGGCTTCCTCCGAAAAATTCCGCGGAGAGGAGGAAATCAAAATGAAGCAGCTTTTCCACAACGCCGTTTTTCGTTTGGCAATTGCCCTATTGCTGCTTGGGATCACGCCCGCGTGCTCGAAACGCGATGGCGCAGGGGGCAGAGACAGCAACGTCGATTACTGGACTTGTACGATGCATCCTTCCGTGCATGCGAAGGATCCCGGAAAGTGCCCCATCTGCTCGATGGATCTTGTGCCAGTGACAAAGGACAGCGCAACCCCAGTGCGCTCCACTAAAAACCCCCCTCAGCATGATCACGCGGCCATGTTGGCAGGAAAACCGTCCGACGATAGTGCGACTTCATCGCCGTCACACGAATTCGTCGTGCCGGTCGAGCGGCAGCAACAAATCGGCGTCAGTTTCGCCACCGTCGAAATGAAACCGCTCAGTCACAGCATCCGTGCGGTTGGTCGCGTCGTGCCGGAAACACAACGAGTCTGGCGCGTCGTCTCGCGAACGACCGCCTACGTGCAGGAACTCGGCGTCAATGCTCCAGGCGAGCTTGTTAAAAAAAATCAGGTGCTAATGAAGCTTTACAGCCCTGAGTTGCTAACCACACAGCGTGAATTGATCGACTTGCTGCGTTCGCGCGACGGCACGGCGAAGAACACACACTCGGCGCGTGGAGATTTCCAGCGTCTGATCGAATCGGCGGAACGCCGGCTCAGGCTTTGGAACGTCACTGACGAACAGATAACGAAGATTGAACAAACACGGCAAGCGGAAGAATCGCTCCCGATCCTTTCGAAAGTTGATGGCGTCGTTCAAAACCTTCCAGTGACGCAAGGGGCGAACGTCGCGATGGGCAGTTCGCTTGTAGAGGTGGCTGATCTCTCTGTGGTGTGGGTTTGGGGCGAGTTTTATCAGGATGAATTACCGATGCTTCAAATCGGCCAGGAAGTGACGGTGACCTCCTCTTCGTACCCCGGCGAAAAGTTTCGGGGACAAATCACGCTGATTGATCCCTTCATTGACAACGTGAAACGAACCGGCCGGGTGCGACTCGACATCCAGAACCCGGACTTAAAGCTCAAGCCCGACATGTATGTCGATCTTATGCTCGACATGGACATGGGAAGATCGCTCGTCGTGCCAGTGAGCGCGATTATCCCGACGGGCAAACGCAATATCGCCTTTGTCGATAAAGGCGACGGCAAACTCGAACCACGCGTTCTCGAGCTGGGCGGAAAGTTTGGCGACGTTTACGCCGTCAAGAGCGGTTTAAAAGAAGGCGAACGCGTCGTGGCGAGCGCGAATTTTCTGATCGATGCCGAATCAAAAATTCAGGGTGCAGTGAAAGATTTTCAGCAGCAATAAGCGGAGGCAATCGTGATCGAGCGACTGATCGAAGCCAGCGCGCGGAACAAGTTTCTAGTCTTCATTTTCGCCATCTTTGGCGTCGCGGCCGGCGTTTATGGGCTGATTCACACGCCGCTCGACGCCATTCCAGATCTCAGTGACGTGCAGGTGATTGTTTACACCGATTGGGAGGGACGTTCGCCCGATCTGGTCGAGGACCAAATCACTTATCCAATATCCACGGTCTTCATCGCCGCGCCCAAAGTAAAGTTCGTTCGCGGCGAATCGATGTTCGGCAAATCGTTCGTTTACGTCATCTTCGAGGACGGTACCGACATTTATTGGGCACGATCGCGCGTCATTGAATATTTAAATTCGGTGCGCGGCTCGCTGCCGGAGGGCGTGAACCCGACGATCGGACCCGACGCCACGGGCGTGGGATGGGTGTACGAATATGCGCTGGTTGACGATAGCGGAAAGCATGATCTGGCCGCGCTGCGTTCGATCCAGGATTGGAACCTTCGTTACGCGCTCGAGTCGGTGAAAGGCGTCGCGGAAGTCGCGCCGATCGGCGGCTTCGTAAAGCAATACCAGGTCGATCTCGATCCAAACGCGCTCGTCGCCTACAACATCCCGCTCAGCGACGTCGTCAGTGCCATTAAAACGAGCAACGCCGACGTAGGCGGCAAGACTTTCGAAATCGCGACGACGGAATATTTCGTGCGTGGACGCGGCTACATCAAAAGTGTCGCCGACATCGAAAACATCGTGCTGAAAGTGGATAAAGGCACGCCGGTTTACGTGAAGAACGTCGGCACTGTGCATCTCGGCGGCGATATCCGGCGCGGGATTGCGGAACTGGACGGCAAAGGCGAGACCGTCGGCGGGATCGTTGTGATGCGTTACGGCGAGAACGCCCTCAACGTCATCGATGGCGTCAAAAAGAAAATGGAGGAGATCAAATCGTCTTTGCCAGCCGGTGTGCGCATCGTGCCGACCTACGACCGCAGCGAGTTGATCCGGCGCGCGATTTCGACGCTACGCGAAAAACTGATCGAAGAAAGCATCGTGGTCGCGCTTGTTTGCATTGTTTTTCTCTGGCATGTGCGCTCCTCGCTAGTGGCGATCATCACGCTGCCCGTCGCCATCATCCTGGCGTTCATCCCCATGTGGTGGATGAATCTGACTTCGAACATCATGTCGCTTAGCGGCATCGCGATTGCCATTGGCGCGATGGTGGATTCAGCGATCATCATGATCGAGAACGCGCACAAGGCGCTTGAGCAGTTCCGCGATGAACACAAGCGCGAGCCGGACACGGTCGAGCGCGCGGGCGTGATCATCGCCGCCGCCAAAAGCGTGGGTCGGTCCCTGTTCTTCGCGCTACTGGTCATCACCGTCAGCTTCATTCCGGTGTTCTCGCTGACCGCGCAGGAAGGCCGTCTCTTTAAGCCGCTCGCTTTCACAAAGACCTTTTCGATGTTCTTCGCCGCATTTCTCGGCGTGACACTGGTTCCCGTGCTGATGCTGCTCTTGATCCGCGGCAAAATCACACCCGAGATCAAGAATCCCGTGAATCGATTCTTGATCTGGGCGTATCAACCGCTCGCGAATTTCGTGCTGCGATATCGCGCGTTCACGATCGCCGTTGGCGCGGTGATCATGCTGTTCGGTGCGGTTGTGCCATTGATCAATGTTTTGTGGAACAACCCGATTCCATTCTATCGCTTTGGCAGCGAATTCATGCCGCCGCTCAACGAAGGCACCCTGCTTTACATGCCAACGGCGATTCCGGGAATGTCGATTGCCGAGGCCGCGAAGATTTTGCAGATCCAGGATCGCCAGCTAAAGAAAATTCCGGAAGCGGTGACTGTGTTCGGCAAAGCGGGGCAGGCAGATACGCCAACCGATCCCGCGCCGTTGTCGATGTTCGAAACCGTTGTCGCGCTTAAGCCGCCCGATCAGTGGCGAAAAGGAATGACCTGGGACAAGCTGCTCGCGGAGCTGAACGCCAATATCAAGACGCCTGGCATGGCTAACATTTTTTGGATGCCGATCCAAACGCGCACCGAAATGCTAACGACCGGTTTCCGCAGCGTGCTCGGTGTAAAAGTTTTCGGCCCCGATCTCGGGCAGATCCAAAAACTGGCCGTGCAAGTCGAAAAAGAACTCGCCGATCTTCCGAACACACGCAGCGCGTTTGCCGAGCGCACGGTGGGCGGCTATTTCCTCGACTTCACCGTTAACCGCGAAGCGGCGGCGCGGTACGGTTTAAAAGTTGGCGACGTGAATGATATCGTCGAGTCAGCCATCGGCGGCAAAAACATTACGACCACCGTTGAGGGGCGCGAGCGTTACCCGGTGAACGCGCGATACGCACGCGATTTCCGCCAGGACATCGACGCACTCAAACGCGTGCTTGTCGCCACGCCTACCGGTGCGCAGGTGCCGATAGACTTACTCGCTGACATTCGCTACAAGACCGGTCCTCCCTCCGTGCGCAGTGAGAACGGAAAATTGGTCGGGTTCGTTTTTGTGGACATCACCACAAGCGATATCGAGGGCTACGTTCGTAAGGCGTCGCAACAGCTCAGCCAGCGCATTCAATATCCGCCGGGCTATTACATTTCGTGGGCGGGCCAGTTCCAATATCTGCAGGCGGCCAAGGAGCGGCTCAAGATCGTGATCCCTTTAACACTGCTGATCATTTTCGTGCTCCTCTACATGAACACGAAATCATTGGTGAAAACTGCAATTGTGTTGCTCGCCGTGCCGTTCTCGTTGATTGGCGCTTTCTGGCTTCTTTACATCCTCGGCTACAACATGAGCGTCGCCGTTTGGGTTGGGCTCATCGCCCTTGCTGGACTCGACGCCGAGACAGGTGTCGTCATGCTCCTCTACCTCGATCACGCATGGGAAAAATTCAAAGCTGAGGGGCGGATGACCTCGATGCGGGATTTGCATGACGCAGTGATCGAAGGGGCGGTTGGCCGTGTTCGACCTAAGATTATGACCGTGTGCGCCATTTTTTTCGGGTTGCTGCCGATCATGTGGTCGCCCGCCATGCAAGCCGGTGCGGACGTGATGAAACGCATTGCGACTCCGATGATCGGTGGTGTGGTCACGAGCGCAATCCTCGAATTGTTGATTTACCCGGTTCTCTACGTCATCTGGCGACGACGCGAGTTGCCGGAGAAAGCCGAAGAAGCTGCGCCCTTTCTTCCGCCTCAAATCGTTCCATCGCGGCAAATGCGGCAGCGTTTCTTAACATGGGCCGCTTTGGCCATCGGCGTGCTCGTAGTTTTTTACGCCGGAAATTTTGCATGGCAGAAATTGCGTCCAACAAGAATCTCCGGCGCGCCCTTCATCACTCAAGCGGTGAACGATCTGACGGTAAGTTTGGTGAATCGCGAGCGCGGTCTTCGTCAAGGCAATAACGAAGTCATGGTCGAGTTTCGCGATCGCAACGGTCAGCTTGTTGATGTCGGCAACGTGAGTTTCAACATCAACATGAATATGCCAGGTATGCAGATGCAAGGCGGTGGCGCTGCGGAAAGAACCGGAACGCCCGGCCAATATCGCGCCAGAGTCAAAGCCGATATGGCCGGCGATTGGAACGCCAAGATTTCTTTCCAGGGTCCGCACGGAAAAGGACAACGGAGTTTTTCGGTGACCGCAAAATGAAACTCAAACTCCCCGGGGATTTGGACGTGACTAAGGTCGAGAAGCTCGTTGACAAAACAAAACCTGGTCCAAGATGAAACAATGCATCGTACAACTTTGCGCGGCGATGCGGTACGGCAGGCGCTGCTGCTCACGCACATCACGATCGGTTGGATGACGATCGAAGGGGCCGCGGCGCTCCTGCTCGGCTGGGCATCGAAGAGTTTGTTGCTGGAGGCGTTCGGAATTGACAGCGTCATCGAACTTTTCAGCGCTGCGGTTTTGTTGTGGCGACTGCGAATTGAAGCGAGCGGCACCGCGACATCTGAACATGTTAACCTTGTTGAGGATCGTGCAGCGCGTTTGGTTGGCTACTCGCTTTACGCGCTGGTTGCTTACGTCCTTCTTAATTCCGGCTACGGCTGTTCGTCGCCAAACGAATCACCGACACGCGCGAAAGCGTCTGGGGCATTCTCATTGGCGTCGTAGCCAAGATCGGCATGCCAATTCTCGCCGGTTACAAGCTGAAAGTCGCGGCGCGACTCAATTCCCGCGCGCTGCGAGCCGACGCGGTCGAATCAATTGTCTGCGGATATCTGTCTATCGTTTTGATAGTGGGTCTCGCGACCACGCGAATCCTGGGCTGGTGGTGGCTGGATAGCGTCGCTGCTCTCGCCTTGATTCCGTTTCTTATCAAAGAGGCACGGGCAGCGATTAGCGGTGAATGCGATTGCGGGAAGGTCGCGTAATTCTGTCGTTAATCTTAGTGTGGCGCTTTACGTTGCCATGGCAGGGCTGAGGTCATTTGCACCGAATGTTTTGCATGCAATAATTGTCAGTTGTTTATATGCCTGAACAGGTATATAGATCT
>Ga0209234_1000309_pt1 | contig 16007 bp, 16 predicted proteins | sample GraSoi013_1_20cm_2_FD_185816 | JGI IMG/M metagenome (GOLD analysis project Ga0209234, IMG submission 185816) | Grasslands soil microbial communities from the Angelo Coastal Reserve, California, USA - Sample 08_20_2013_1_20cm (SPAdes) (version 2) | ecosystem: Environmental > Terrestrial > Soil >... | reverse complement strand
TCGCTGCCGCCAAGTTCGCGCCATGTCGCTGGAAGACATTGCGGATCTCGGCGACCGTGCGGTTTGGGTTGTCGGTGGTCGCCTGGATCAACAGAGCCGCCCCGCCCGGTCCATATCCTTCATAGGTGACCTCTTCGTAGGTCACGCCCTCGAGCTCGCCGGTGCCCTTCTTGATCGCCCGGTCGATGTTGTCGGCCGGCATGTTTTCGGCCTTCGCCGCGTCGATGGCGGTGCGCAGGCGCGCATTGCCGCCCGCATCGCCGCCCCCCTGCTTCGCCGCGATCGTGATTTCCCGGATCAGTCGCGTGAAGACGGCGCCCCGCTTTTGATCGGTGACCGCCTTCTTACGCTTGATCTGTTTCCATTTGCTATGACCGGCCATGTCCCCCCCAGGCTAAAGCCTGGGCTCGGCAATGCGCTGTCCTTAAGGACAATGTAGGCCGAGCGCACCCTTCAGGGTGTGAATACCCAGAGACCAACTTATAACTTGACCCGCGCGCGGCGCCACAGCTAGCATTCCCGCCCATGTCGCGAACGTTTACGGTTTTGATTCTTCTCGCGTTGCTCGCCGGCTGCGAACGCCCCGGCGAGGACACCGCCCAGACGCGAAAACTCGCCGGCAAGGCGCTCAGCGGCACGCTCGCGTATCCGCGCTCGAGCCTCGTCAGTGTCTCAGCCGGCGAAGAAGCGGCGCAGCTCGTCCTCTCGTCGCCCGACTCGATGAAGGAAGTGGCCGACTGGTTCCTGCGCGCCCTGCCGATGAACCACTGGGAGGTGAAGCGAACCGTCAGTGACGCCAAAGGCGGCGTGACGATCTACGCGGAGCAGGGGAAGCGGCCGCTGTGGCTGACGTTGCATCCCAATGTGGGCGGCCCGGGCACAACCTACACGATGATCGGGGTCATTCCGACGGATTCCACGAAGAAGAAGTAGCTACTGCGGGTCCAGCATGTCCTCGAAGCGCATCCAGCGGCGATAGAAGTACAGATCCACGAAACCGGTCGGACCGTTGCGGTTCTTCGCGACGATCAGTTCCGTCGCGCCATCCACGCCCCCGCCGGGGCTGTACATCTCCTCGCGGAAAATCGAGAGCACGACGTCCGCATGCTGCTTGGGAGCGCCCAGCACGCCGAAATCGTCGAGCGTCGGACGTTTGTCGACGCGGTCGGCCTGAAAGCGGGGGAGCTGCGCCACGACCAGGAGAGCGACCTGGCGCGCGAGTGCCAGCGCCTTGAGATGCCGCAGGACGAGAGCCGTGTCCTCATCCTGAGTCGTGCGCGCTTTGGGCGGTGGGACGAGTTGGAGGTAGTCCACGACCACCAGACCGATCTGTCGCAGTGGGTCGAGCCGCTCGAACGTGGTCTCGAAATCCTCACCGGCCAGCGGAAGAAACGTCAGCGGCAAGCCGCGTAACCGCACGGCGGCGCCGCCCACGCCGGCCCGGTCCTGATCGTTCAGCTTGGCGGCCCGCAAGTCGTCGATGGCTACTCTTCCCTCGATGGCAAGCGCGCGCTCCATGAGGCGTTCCTCATTCATCTCACCCGATAGGAACGCCACGCCGAGCGACTGCTGCGCGACACGGAGCGCAATGCCGAGCGCGAGCGCCGACTTGCCGCTGCCGATGTCGCCGCCCAGGAGGATCAAGTCCCGCCGCCGCATCCCGCCGCCGAGCACCTTGTCGAGTGACTCGAAGCCGGTTGGCACGGTGTCGCCGGTGATCTCGCCGGGACGCTGGGCGTCGACGCGTTGGACCAGCGCGTCGAGCGATGGGCGTTTTTCGAACCGGCGGGCGGGGGAAGGCATGGTCTATAGATGCAATCTGGCGCTGCGCGCTGCAACGGTGACGGCATCCGCGGCCTCCGCGCCGAGCACGTCGCGCGCGGGTGCCGCGAGTTGGCTGAGCACGAGCGCCGCGGCGTCGGGGGTAGAGGGCTCGAGATGCTGCCGCGCGGCGACCAACGCACGCTTGAGTGGTGCGGGGAGCGCCAGGCTGCCGAGCCGCGACTCGAGCGCCTGAAGGCGGCGCCGGTGGTTCTTGGCGCTCACCGGCGCTGGGGGCAACAGCGCTTCCGCGGCGCGTACGACGAGCCACAGCGCGAACAACCCTTCCCGCTGGGGGCCGCGCACGGATTCGGCGATCAGCGTCACGAGCCGTGCTTCGGCAGGAGAAGTCACGCCACGAGCGTCTGCACGGCGGCCGCGACCTCGTCGGGGACAATATCGACGAGGCAGCGATGATGTCCCAGCGGACAGCGCTCGGTACCCATCGCGGAACATGGCCGGCAGGCGAGCTGCCGTTGGACCACGGTCGCGCGTGCGCGGTAGGGAAAGAAGCCGAACGCTTCGACGGTCGGGCCGAACAGCGCAACGACACGCGTTCCGACTCCTGTCGCCATATGCATCACGCCCGTATCGCCGGACACCACCACCGCGGCGCGTTCCAGGCACGCCCCCGTTTCCTGCAGCGTCAGCTCACCGGCGGCGTTCACGACGGCGGTGCCAAGCTCCGTGACGAGCGGTCGATCGTCCGGCCCGCCGACCGCGACGAGCCCATAGCCCATTTGTCGCAACCGTTCGGCCAGCATGCGCCAATGGTCGAGTGGCCAGCGTTTCGTCGCATGCGCCGCCCCGGGCGCGATCGCGGCGAGTGGCCGGTTGTTCAGCCCGCGCTCGCCGAGCCAAGCGATCACGCGCGCGCGTGCGCGTTCCGCTAGAAAGAATTCCGGAGGCTCGCCATCCGGCGTCACGTCGAACGCGCGTGCGGCTTCGAAGTACCGCTCCGCGACGGGAAAGCGCTTTCCGTAGAGATCCAGCTTCGCCGCGATCAGCGCCGTGCGCGCGAATTTGCGTTTTGAATAGCTAGACCAGCGCGTCCGCACGAGCAGACGCAGTGCTGCGCTGCGCAGGCTGCCGTGGAGATCGAGGCCGTGGGTCGGCCGGAGCGCCCGCAGCCGTCGCGCCAGGTCTATGATTCGCTCGCCCGGCTCGAGGGCGACGACAGCGGTGACATGCGGATTGTTCTCGACGAGCGGCGCCAGCGCGCGTTTCGTGACGAAATACAGCTCGTCATCGGGATGGCGATGCTTCAAGGCACGCAACAAGGGAGTGGTGAGAAGAACGTCGCCGATGGAGCTGAACCGCACGCACAGGACACACGACACGCGGCCAATGTAGTCGCGGTTTGCCCGGCTTCGCCAGCGGGACTAGCTTGTCTCGCACCATGCCGCGTCCGAAAAGTATTCTCTGGGTGGACGACGAAGTCGACGGGCTGGCGGCGCATCGCCGCTTTCTCGAGCAGCAGGGCTTTGCCGTGACGCAGGCGGCGCATGGCGACGACGCGCTCGCGATGTTGCGCCGCCAGCCCTACAGCATCGTGTTGCTCGACGAGCAGATGCCCGGCCGCCGCGGGCTCGATCTGCTGCCGGAGATCCGCGCCATCGATCCCGCGATGGCCGTGGTCATGGTCACGCAAAGCGAAGACGATGCGCTGCTGCGCGATGCCATCGGCACGCAGATCGACGATTATCTCGTGAAGCCGGTCCATCCGCGCCAGGTGCTTTCGGTCGTCACGCGGCTGCTCGAGGGTGCTCGCATTCGCCAGCAACGCCTCGCGCGCGACTTCGTCACCCGGTTCCGCGAGCTCGAAGGCCGGCGCGGCGCGGCGCTCGCATGGCGCGAATGGATCGAGCTGGTCGCGGAGCTGGCGCGCTGGGAAGTGCGACTGGCGGCAGCGGACGAGCCGGGACTCCAGGAGGCGTTGCGGGCGCTGCAGCAGAGCCTGCGCAAAGACTTCGCCGGCTTCATCACGAGGCAGTATCCGCGCTGGCTCGCGGATCCGGAGCGCGATCGCCCGCCGCTCTCCGTGGACGTCGGCGCGGAATTTCTGGTGCCGGCGTTGAAGCGCACCGGTCGCGTGGTGTTCATTCTGATCGACTGCCTGCGGCTCGATCAGTGGGAGGTGCTCCGCGACCTCGTGACGCCGCTGTTCGATGTCGAGGAATCGCATTACTACAGCATTCTGCCGACGGCGACGCCCTTCTCTCGCAACGCAATCTTCAGTGGTCTCTTTCCCATGGAGATCGCCGCCCGTCATCCCGACTGGTGGGGCCAGCCCACCGATGAAGAGAGTCTCAACGCCCATGAGCCGGAGCTGTTGACCGAGCAGCTCCGAGAGTTGGTCGGTGAGCCCGTGCCGGTGCGCTATGAGAAGCTCTTCACGGCTGCCGACGGCGCCGATCTACTGCGTCGCCTGCCGGCGCATCTCGCGCAACCGGGCGTCACCGCCTTGGTCTTCAACTTCATCGATCAGCTCACGCACGGCCGTTCGGAAAACGCGATCCTCTACGAAGTCGCGCGTGATGCCGACGCACTCCGCGGTCTTACGCGCACCTGGTTCGAGCGGTCGCCGGTGCTCGCGGCGTTGCAAGAGGCCGAGCGGCGCAACGTGCCCGTGTTGCTGACGACGGATCATGGGTCGATTCATTGCGACACGCCCGCTACCGTATTCGCGAAGCGCGACGCAACCGCCAACTTGCGATACAAGTTCGGTGAGGATTTGCGCGCTGAAGATCCGGAAGCCGCGATTACCGTGGAAGATCTGAAGGGGTTCGGCCTGCCGGCGAAGGGACTGGGGGTGCGGCTCTTACTGGCAACCGGCGATCGATTCTTCGTCTATCCCACCAAACTGCGCGAATACCAGGCGCGCTATCGCGGCGCGTTCCTGCATGGTGGTGCGACGCCGGAGGAAATGATCCTGCCGGTCGCGCTGCTCACGCCGCGCCGCGCCCGCTAATGGCTCAGGGCGGCGCTCGGCTGTTAACGCTGCTGCGCCCCTACAAACTGCTGTTCGCCGCGACCATTGCGGCGACGGTCGTCTCCTCGATCCTCGACGGCTTCACGTTCGTCCTCCTGATTCCGTTTCTGCGGACGCTGTTCGGCAACGCCGCGTTGCCGGCGCAAGGCGGTACCCACGTCGAGGCGGTGCTCAACAGGATCGCGGGACCATTGCTGCAGGCGGGGGCGCCGGAAGTCGCGCTGCGCAACGTCGTCATCGTCCTGCTGGTCGCGCTGCTGCTCAAAAACCTGACGTCGTATCTGGCGTCGATCGGCAGCGTGGCGATTCAGGAGAACGTGGTCCGCGACCTCCGCGTACGGCTCTTCGAACATCTCCAGACGCTGCCCCTCGGCTACTTCCAGCGCACGCGCGGCGGCCAGATCATCGCGCGTATCATCAGCGACACCGACCAGGCGAAGACGGCCGTCAGCGCCGCGTTGGCGTCGCTGCTCCAGAACGTCGTCGTCATCATCGTCTACGTCGTGATTCTGTTCGGGCTCTCGGTGCGGCTCACCCTCTTGTCGTTGCTGCTCGCGCCGGTGCTGCTGCTCATCATCCGGCCGATGATCAACCGGCTGCGCCGGCGCTCGCGCGAGCTGGCTGCCGAGCGCGGTGAAGTCACGAGCCATGTCGGTGAGATGATTGCATCCGCGAAGCTGGTGCGCGCGTACGTTGCCGAAGCGTTCGAGCTGCGCCGCTTCCGCGAGCTCGCCGAGCGCTACTGGAAGCGGGTGCTGCGCGCGCAGCGGTACTCGAGCCTCACGGGCCCCGTGAGCGAAGTGTTCGGCGGGGTGATGATCGTCCTGATTCTCGTCGTCGGCACCCGGCTCGCCCTCGGCGCGTCGGCGACGCTCGATCCCGCGGTACTGATCACGTTCCTCGCCGTCAGCCTGCGACTGATGTCGCCGATCAAGTCGGTGTCGAATTATCCGGCGACGATGGCCACGGCAGTCGCATCGGCGGAGCGCGTGTTCGAGGTGCTCGACCTGCCGTCCGCCGAAGGAGATCGCCCCGGCGAGACGACGGCGGAGTTCAGTGACCGCATCGAGTTCCGCGGCGTGTCGTTCGAGTACGAACCGGCCGAAGCGGTGCTGCGCGACGTCGATCTCGAGGTACAGCGCGGACAAGTCGTCGCGATCGTCGGCCCGTCCGGCGCCGGCAAGACTACGCTCGTCGACCTGCTGCCGCGCTTCTACGAACCGACGCGCGGCGAAATCCTGCTCGATGGCGTGCCGTTGACGAAATACACGCGGACGTCATTGCGGCGGCTGATGGGCATCGTGTCGCAGGAGACGGTGCTGCTCAACGATTCCGTGGTGGCGAACATCGCCTATGGCCTCAAAGACGTGCCGCTCGAGCAGGTGCGCGCGGCGGCGCGCGCGGCCAACGCGGACGAATTCATCATGCGGCTGCCGGAAGGCTACAACACGCTGCTCGGTGAACGCGGCACGCGGCTCAGCGGCGGCCAGCGCCAGCGCGTCGCGATCGCGCGGGCGCTGCTGCGCGATCCGCCGATTCTGATTCTCGACGAAGCGACGAGCGCGCTGGACACCGAATCGGAGCGGCTGGTGCAGGAGGCCATCGACCGGCTGATGGCGCATCGCACCGTCTTCGTCATCGCGCACCGGCTCGCGACGGTCCAGCATGCGGATTTCATCCTGGTGCTGGCCGAAGGCCGGATCGTCGAGCGCGGCAGTCATGACCATCTGCTCGTCGCGGACGGTCTCTACCGCCGCTTGTACAACCTGCAGTTCCGCACCTGACGTGCTGTCGGGATTCACGCTGGTGCGGAACGCGGTCAAGCTGGACTTCCCGATCGTTCCGGCGATCGAGTCGATACTGGAAGTCTGCGACGAAGTCGTCGTCAACGTCGGCAAGTCCGAAGATGAAACGCGCGATCTCGTCGCGTCCATCCGGGATCCGCGCGTTCGCATCCTCGATACCGAATGGGACTTCACCAAGAAGAACATCATGTTGTCCATCGAGACACAGCGCGCTATGGATGCGTGCCGTGGCTCCTGGGGCATCTACATCCAGGCCGACGAAGTCCTGCACGAGCTCGGCGCCCAAATCCTCAAACAGAAAATCGCCGAGTGGGATAACGATGAAAGAGTCGAAGGACTGCTCGTGAGGTACCTGCATTTCTACGGCGCCTTGGATCGCGTCGCGACGAGCCGGCGCTGGTATCGGCGTGAGGTGCGCTGCATCCGACTGGGCAGAGACATCCATCCGTATCAGGGCGCGCAGGGTTTTCGCGTCGGTCCGAAGGACCGGAAGATCCGCGCCCGCCCCACCGACGCGGTGATGTTTCATTACGGCTGGGCGCGGCCCGCTCGCGCCATCAAGGAGAAGCTCGAGGTATCGAAGACGATCTATCCCTGGAGCGCCGAGCGTTCGGAACGAGAGCAGGCGCGCGGCTTTCTGGAATGGACGCCCCTGCTACGCCACTTCACGGGCGCGCATCCCGCCGCCGCGCGCGCATGGATTGCCGAACGAAGCCACGATCCCGAGCGCATCATCGGCCCGGCGCACTTCAAGCCGGAGCATCTGCGCTTCTACGTCTCGGACTGGATCGAGCGGCTGACGGGTGCCCGCGTGTTCGAGTTTCGCAATTACGAAGTCGTGTAGGGGATCGATTGTCCGGGGCCCAGCGCTCCGGTCGCCAGCAGATTTCGGTATAAACGCACGTACTGCTGCGCCATCGTGATGTGTGAGAAGTACCGCTCCGCGTGCGTGCGGCATGCCGCCGCCGAGCGGGTCTCGATCCCTCGCGAGCCCTCGATCAACTCGTCCAACGTGTCGCCCAGTGCGCCGACTTCAGGCGTCACGATCTCGGGGAGCGCGCCGCGGCGCGTTCCCACGACGGGTGTGCCGGAGAACAGCGCCTCGATGAGCGTGAGTCCGAACGGCTCATCCCACAACGCGGGCATCCAGAGACAACGTGCGCCGGCCAGCAGCTCCCGCTTGCGGGCGCCATCCACCTCGCCGGCGTAGCGGATCCGGCGGCGGAAGCTCAGCCGCCATCCGCCCGCGACGATGAGGTGCCGGCCCGTGCGCTTCGCCGCCGCGATCGCCCAGTGGTATCCCTTCGCGCGGTGCAGCCTCCCGATGAACAGGTCGTAGACGTCCTTCTGCGTGCGGCAGGTGAAATCGGCGGGATTGAGACCGTTGTATGCGAACGTCGTCGCGCCATGGCGCTGCGCATGATTCCGCGACAGGAATATGGTATGGGGAGGTACCGCTTCGCCGGCCGCGAGATTGCCGTGCAACGTCTGCACGAACGCAACGCCGGCTGGCTGCCGGGCTACGACGAAATGCGCGTGCAGGATCTCGACGCCGGCGGGGACGTGACGGCGCAGATCACCCTCGCGTCCGAGCAGGACGGCGACAGGCACTTCAACGACAGCGGCGCCGGCGACGCGAGTCCCTCGCGGCGCGAGCAAGGAGACGCGGTGGCCAAGTGCAGCGAGCCCTTCGACCAGGGCCACGACCACGCGCTGTGTCCCACCATACCCGCGGACCGGAAGGGGATGGTGCGACGCGAGAGCGATGTGCAGGCTAACGGTCCTGGGTGGCCCGGCCCTTGGGGAGTGCACCGTTCGCGATGAGCGCCTGATACATGCGGACGTACTCGGCCGCCATCACGAGATGCGTGAACCACCGCTCGGCGTGCGCGCGGCAGGCCGCGGGATCGCGCGTCCCGATTGTTTGCGCTGCCGCAAGCATCTCGTCGAGTGTTGCGCATACCGCGCCGACCGCGGGCGTCAGGATTTCCGGCAAGGCGCCGCGCTTGGTTCCGAGTACGGGAGTGCCCGAGAACAACGCCTCGATTGTCGGCAGGCCGAATGGCTCGTCCCATTGCGCCGGCATCCACAGGCAGCGCGCGCGCGCGAGCAGCGCAGCCTTCCGTTTGCCGCCGATCTCGCCGACGTACTTGATGACACCCGTGAAACTGGGCCGCCAGCCACCCGCGACGATCAGTCTTCGGCTGGTCCGCTTCGCCGCTTCGATCGCCCAGTGATAGCCGCGATCGCTGTGCAGCTTGCCGAGGAACAGGTCCCACTGCTCCTTGCGGTGGCGGAAGATGTATTCCTTGGGGTCGAGTCCATTGTAGACGAACGAATCGCTGCCGTGGCGCCGGGCGTGGTCGCGCGAAAGAAAAATCGTATGGGGCGGCAGCGGCGTTCCCGGCTTCCAGTTGCCGTGCAGTGTCTGGACGAAGGGCAGGCCTTTTGGCCCCTGCTTCAAGGGAAAATGGGCGTGCAGGATGTCGGCATTGTCTGGAAGGAAGGGTGTGAAGTCGGCGCCGCTGTTTTTCAAAGTGCGAGGAGGAACTTCGACGACGCGCGCGGCCGCGGGCAGTTTGGTGCCCGGCTGCGCGAGCACCGTGACCCGATGGCCGTGCGCGGCCAATCCTTCGACCAGCGCAACGACGACGCGTTGCGGTCCGCCGTAGCCTTCGACCGGCAGCCGGTGATGTGACGCGACAACGACGTGCATCGGAATCCCAGTATAACTAGCTTGGGACCATGACGCCTCGGATGCTCACGATCCTGAACCTCACTCACCAAGGAGAGGGCGCGGGATCGACGCAATCCATTTTCAGTCTGAGTCGCGAGCTGGCACGCCGTGGTCATCGCGTCCTCGTCGGATGCCCCGATGGCACGTTGCTCTCACGCATGGTCGCGGACGCTGCGCCGCTGACGCATGTGTCGCTCGACTTCAATCGATTTCGTCACGTTGCAAACGCAATCGCCGGCGTGGTGCGCGGCCACGGCGTCGACGTCGTGAACAGTCACGCGTCTCGCGATCGTCGGGCGTGCACGTGGTTGCGCTGGCGGCGCCGGCTGCCGCAGGCGTTCGTCGTCACCCGCCGCACGATGCCGTTGACGTCTCCCCCTGAGCTCATCGCGGTCGGACTCACGGCGGACCGGACGATTGCCGTGAGCGCCGCGGTCGCCCGCTCGCTGCGCCACCGTCTGCACCCCGCGACCCGCCTGCGCGTGGTCGCGAACGGCATCGATTTGGAACGCATCGATACGGAGCCGCAACCGGCCGAGCTCGAGGCGGCTCGAGCCGCATTGCAAGGCAGCGACGGCAACCCGGTTGTGGTCGTGGTTGCGCGTCGCAAGGACCAACAAATCCTGTTGCGCGCGCTCACGGCTCTCGAAAGCCCGGTCACGCTGGCGTTTGTGGGGATTCGTCCGGATCGCGAGCTCGCCGCCGCCCAGGCGCGGGTGCCGCCGCGACATCGCATTGTGTACGTGCCATTCAGCGAGCGCCCCCTCGCGTTCTACCGCTTCGCGACGATCGCCGCCTTGCCCTCGCGCATCGAGGGGTTGTCCCAGGCGCTGCTCGAAGCGATGTCGCTCGGCGTGCCGGTGATTGCGTCGGCCGCCGGCGGCAATTCAGAGCTCATCTACACCGGCGAAACGGGATTGCTGGTGCCACCGCTCGAACCGGGCGCGTGGACGCGGGCGCTCGCGCGCATGTTGAGCGATGCCGCATTGCGGGCCCGCGTGACGCGCGCGGCGCGCGCGCTCGCCCGTACGGAGTTTACGATGGAGCGCACCGCTGCTCGTACCGAAGCCGTCTATCGCGAGGCGCTCGCCCGGCGGCGATTGCTTGCAGGGGAACCGTCTCGTTAACATTGGGAACATGTCTCTCCCCGCACCGGTGACGGCCGTCATCCCAACTCTCAACGAAGCGAATCAGATCGCGGACTGCGTTCGCGCCGTCACCTGGGCAGACGAAGTCATCGTCGCCGATGGCGGTTCCAGCGATCAGACCACCAGCGCCGCCGCGGCAGCGGGCGCGAAGGTGCTGCAAGGTTCATGGAATACGATTGCGGCGCAGCGTAACGCCGGGATCGCCGCCGCGCGCAACCAATGGGTGCTCGCCCTGGATGCCGATGAGCGCGTCGGTCCGGATCTCGCTGAGGAAATCGGCGCCACCGTGACGACGCCGGTGCATCCCGCCTATGCGGTGCGCCGGGCCAACGTCTACCTCGGCCGACCCGTTCGATACGGAGGCTGGGGAGACGATTGGGTGGTGCGACTGTTCCAGCGGGATCGCCGGTATGTGGAACGCCGCGTGCACGAACATCTGGACCGCGGCACCGACTTCGGACGCCTGCGCGCTCCGCTGTTGCATGTGCCCTATCGCGATCTGTCGCATCACCTCGAAAAGCTGGATCGCTACGCCACCTGGAGCGCGGAAGAGCTTGCCGAGCGCGGGCGACGAGCGCACGTCGTGGACATTCTGGTGCGTCCGCCAGCGAGTTTCCTCAACATGTATTTCTTGCGGCTCGGTCTGCTCGATGGTTGGCGCGGTGCCGTGCTGAGCGGCCTCGCGGCGGTGAGTGTGTTCCTCAAGTACGTTCGGCTATGGGATCTGCAACATCGAGTCGATGGCTAAGACTTTTCTGTTGACCGGTGAGTTTCCGCCGATGCAAACCGGCATCGCCCGCATGATGGGCGAGGTCACGCGCCGCTACCCACGTGGCGAGCTGCTCGTCTCCACCGGGCAGCACCGTGATTCGCAGGATTCCGACGTGCGTTTCAGCGGCGCCGTGGTCGACCGCTTGCCCGTGCCGAGCAAGGCGCTGCGCAATCTCGCCGGCTTGCTGTTCTGGTCCCGCCGCGTGGCGACGCTGGCGCGTCAGCACAAGCCGCGCTTCGCGTGGTGCGACTCCATCCGTCCCTGCACGTACCCGGCCAAGTGGGTGCATGAGCGGATCGGTACGAAGTATGGCGTGTTCGTCCACGGCGGCGATCTGTTGAAAGAGCTGCACGCGATCCATCACTCGCGCTTCGCGCGCAAGACCGCAAAAGCGCTGTTCGGATCCGCCGTCGCCGTCGTCGCGAATAGCCAATGGACGCGCGAACAGGCGCAGACCGTGCTGCGCGAGCTGGGACTCGATCCGCTCGCCGAGCACGTGCGTCTCGTCCCGCTTGGCACCGATCCGGAGCAATTCCGTCCCGGTCTCGACACGCGCGCCGTACGCACGCGCTATGGGTTGAACGGCGACGCATGGGTGCTGACCGTGGCGCGGCTGGAGGCCTACAAGGGCGTGGACATGGCGCTCAAGGCGGTCGCGCAGTGCCGGTCCGACGGGCTGGACGTCAATTATCTGATCGTCGGCAATGGGAAGAAACGGAAAGCGTATCAGAAGCTGGCGCAGGAACTGCAGATCGCCGACCATGTGCGATTCGTCGGCAACGTTCCCGAAGCGGAGCTGCCCGCCGTATTCAACATCGCCTCCGCATACATCGGTGTGTCGCGGCGGGCGGATGGATCACGCGTCGAAGGATTCGGTGTCGCGCTGGCCGAGGCGAGCGCGTCGGGGTTGCCGGTGATCGCGGGTCAGTCCGGAGGATTGGCGGAAGCTGTCCATGACGGCGAAACCGGTCTCGTCGTGAATCCCGACGATGCCGAGGCCGTCGCCGCCGCGCTGAAGCGGTTGCTCGGGGATCAGCTGCTGGCGCGCCGTCTGGGGCAGGCGGGCCGCAAAGCGATCGAGACCTACTACAACTGGGACCGTGTGATCCGCGACTTGCGGGACATCGAATCACAAGTCTCCTCCTAGCGTTCAATTTTCCGCCCCACGGCGGCGGCATCGCCCGCATGATGGGCGAAATGGCACTCCGGTATCCGCAACGCTCCCTGATCGTTTCCACGGGCACCTACGAAGGGAGTGCTGCGAGTGACGCGCGCTTTCCTCAGCCGATCGATCGCATTGGCGTCCGCGCCACGCGGCTGCGAACGGTGCAGGGACTCGCGCTGTGGACGTGGCGCGCGGGCGCGCTCGCCACGACCTGGCGGCCGGGCTTTACCTGGTGCGCGGAACTGAAGCCCGCGGGGTACCCCGCGCGCTGGCTCGCGGCGCGGCGCCGTCTTCCGTACGGCCTGATCGTGTATGGCACCGAGCTGTTGTTGATCGAGGCGAAAATTCGACGCAGCCGTTTCAAGCAGCTGACCGCGAAGAGCCTGCTGGGCAATGCAGCGGTGATCGTGGCCATCAGCGCGTGGACCGCCGACCTCGCGCAGCGGGTGCTCGCTTTGCTCGATCTGCGCATTCCCGTCCATACCGTGCCCCTTGGCACGACGCCGTCGCATTTCCGCCCAGGCATCGATGCGCGAGCTGTTCGGGCAAAGTACGGATTGAACGGCGGTCCGTGGCTGTTGACCGTCGCGCGCCTCGAATGGCACAAAGGGATCGACACCGTCATCCGAGCGTTGCCGGCGATTCGGGCCGCGCATCCCGACACGCGCTATGCGATTGCCGGCGTCGGAGATCGCCGCGATGATCTCGAACACATTGCGCAATCGCTGGACCTTGGGGACGCCGTGCGGTTTCTCGGCGCCGTTTCTGAGGACGATCTGCCAGCGCTGTACAACGCCGCCGATCTCTACGTCGGGGCTTCGCGCCGACACGATCTGCTGGCTGAGGGGTTCGGAATCTCATTTGTGGAAGCGTCGGCATGTGGGCTCGCAGTCGTAGGAGGACGGTCGGGCGGAGTGCCGGACACCGTACGCGAGGGGGAGACGGGCGTCCTGGTCGATCCCGATGATTCCCGCGCTGTCGCGGCTGGTATCACCGACCTGCTCTCGAATCCGGACCGGCGAAAACAATTTGGCGCCGCCGGCAGGAAAGCGGTGGAGAGCTACTACAACTGGGATCGCGTGGTGAAGGAGTTGATGGATGTAGATCGAAAGTATCGTCTGTGATTGTATTCACACGCTGTAGCGTGTGATTCACCCCGATCGTCTCATCGTACTTTCCTGCTCCGCTGGCCGCGCGATGATCGCATAGGTGGGGCAGTGGCGGATGTAGCCGCCATCCATCGGCGACCATTCCTGATCGGGCTGCGACACCACTGCCTTCCGCTCGGAATCCAGCACGAACATCCCCTGTGGGCCGTGGACCAGACAGCTGCCGCAGCCGATGCACCGCTCCCGCTCGACCCGCACCATCACGCGCCGCTTGGGATAAATGCCGACGTCGTCCGCATCGGGCCATTCTTCGTGGCGATCGAGCGCGGCGTTCGTCGCGCGGTAGCCTTCTTCGACTTCCTCGCGCAGGTGATCGAACGAGAACATCGTGACGTGCTCGACGCGGGGCTGGATATAGTAGACCGGCGGCGTCGTCCACGTGCGGACCCGCTGCTCGAGCAACGTCTGCATCAAGATTTCCGTGGCGCGGGCAAAGACACCCGCGAAGCCCTCTTCCTGGGCGTCTGCCGTGAGCACACTCGACGCCGAGACATCTACCGCCACGATGAGCTCCGGACCGAGCGCCCGCGCGGCATCGAAGGGAACGTTCGCCACGACCGCGCCGTCGACGAAGAACCGGCCGCCGATTTCGTGCGGCGGGTAGTAGCCCGGCAGCGCGCAGGACGCGAACACGGCGTCGGCGACGCGAATGTCGTCCAGCCCCGGCAATCCCCAAAAAACTTCCATTCCGGAATTGAGGTCGACCGTATTGACGACGACGGGGGGATCGAGCTGCTGGAAGGTGAGATCGCCGACGGTGCGCTTGATCAGGTTTTCGAGCGGCTCTTTGCGGAACAGCGCCGGCGAGCGCATGCGCTTGAACGCCATGTCGGCGTGCGCGACGGCGAAGAGATCCTTGCGGCGCAGGTCGAGTGCGATTTCGCGCAACTTGGCGATGCCCATGCCCCCCGCCCACGCGGCGCCGACCAGCGCGCCGACGCTCGACCCGATGATGCGGGTCGGCCGGTGACCGCGCTCGAGCAACGCCTGGAGCACGCCCACGTGGGCGACACCCTTCATGCCGCCGCCGCCCAGCACGAGGGTGAACGGTGTGTCTCTTTTCACAGCGCTATCCGCTTGCCCGGGGGGTTGAGTTCCGAGTAACGTAGTCGAGACCCCCATGGCGGCGCCACTCTTTTCGACCCGACTCGTGCGTGATCCCTGGGCCCGCTGTGGGCTGATGGTCGTCGGAATGCTCGCGTTGCTGGCGTTGCTCGCGCCCTGGCTCGCGCCGGGCGATCCGTTCCGCGGCAATCTCGCTGCGAGTTTGCGTCCACCATCACACACCTTCCTGTTGGGAAGCGACGCCCAGGGCCGGGACGTGCTGTCGCGGGTCCTCTATGGCGCGCGACTCTCGCTGGCCGTCGGACTCATCAGTCAAAGCATCGCGCTGACGATCGGCGTCACCCTCGGCCTGCTGGCGGGCTTCTACGGCCGCTGGATGGACAGCGTGATCATGCGCGTCGCGGACGTGACGCTGGCGTTTCCTTCGTTATTGTTGCTCATCGCCATCGCGGCGGCGGTACAGCCGTCGCTGCCGGTCGTCTTTGTCGTCATCGGGCTCGTCGGATGGGCCGGCATGGCCAGGCTCGTGCGCGGCCAGGTGCTGCTCGCCCGCGGTCTCGAGTACGTACATGCGGCGCGCGCGCTCGGTGCGTCGGACGTCCGCATCATCGCGCGGCACCTGCTGCCCAACGTGATCGCGCCCGTGATTGTTGCGGCGACGCTCGGCATCGGCGGCGCGATCATGGCGGAGGCCGCCTTGTCGTTCATCGGACTGGGCGCGCAGCCGCCAACGCCGTCGTGGGGCGCGATGGTCGCCGAGGGACGCGATCTCCTGCGCGTGGCTCCCTGGGTCTCGATCGCGCCGGGCGTCGCGATCGGCGTCGCCGTGCTGGGACTCAACCTCCTCGGCGACGGACTGCGCGACGCCCTCGACGTGCGCATCCAGACTCGCATCGCATGACGGAGATCGCATATCACCCCACGCATGTCCGCGCGCTGCGCGAGACCTTCAAGGCGCTGCGCGAGGTGAAGTACGACGGCTGGCTGGTCATCGAGGCGTTTAGTCGAGCGCTTCCGGCGTTGGCCGCTGCCACGAAGGTTTGGCGCGATCTCTTTCCGAATAGGGAAGAGGTTTATACACAGGGGTATCGGTTCATGACGGATAAGTGGAACGCTGCGGGGCGATAGGAGAGTGTTCACCGCAGAGGCGCAGAGGACGCAGAGGAAGAAATAAGAATTCGTTTTCTCTGCGCCCTCTGCGCCTCTGCGGTGAAAAAACGTTTTTGGAGGAGCAATGCCTCGCCCGTTGAGCAAAGTGGCGCCGCAATGGTGGGATTACACGACGCTCGACGCCGGGCTGCTCGCTGACGCGGCGCGGCTCTCGATTGACGAT